>WNEZ01003293.1_pt1 | contig 13913 bp, 15 predicted proteins | sample 5400521 | NCBI WGS metagenome assembly WNEZ01 (sample SAMN13153339, study PRJNA577476) | soil metagenome | isolation source: 120 cm saprolite under Douglas fir tree site 2 hole 1 replicate 1 | place: USA:California | collected 2015-04-18 | reverse complement strand
GATCTGGCCGAAGACCGGCTGCGCCTCGATCGTCTGAGCCGCAACGCCGTCGCTTAAGACTTTCTTCCCCTGGGCTACGCCCATTCCTCGCGAGGCAAGAAAGTCTCTACGACGGCGTCCTCCGCTTCGCTGCGGCCCGAAAGGCGGGTGCGTCGCCGATCATCTTCGGCCTGCAGATCGCCATCGAGGCCGCGGTGGTCGCGGGCTCGAAACACAACAGGAGAAGTGACATGGCTACCATCGGTTCGTTCCCCAGGGCTCGCGCTTGATCGGTACCTACGACAGCCAGGTCGCATTTGGCCAATCGCGTGTGCTGTTGGTATGGACGCGGCTGATCATGCCGAATGGGCGATCGATCGTTCTGGAGAGGCAACAGGGTGCAGACGTCGGAGGCTATTCGGGTCTCGAGGACGATGTCGATAACCACTGGGGTGAGTTCGCCAAGGCAGCACTGCTGTCGACTGTGCTATCCGTCGGATCGGAAGTCGGGTCCGGCGCAGATAACGGAAACAACACGGCCATTCTCCAGGCGCTTCGTTTGGGGGCTGCGAATTCGCTCAATCAGACGGGACAGCAGGTGGTTCGGCGAAATCTCAATATCCAGCCGACCTTGACAATTCGGCCGGGATTTCCGGTGCGGCTGATCGTCAATCGCGATCTCGTGCTGGAGCCGTACCGGGGGTGACGAAGATGGCGAAGTTGAAAATAACAGAGCTCTCTGAGGATAAGCGTGTAAAAGTCGCCGTCGAGTTGCCCGCGAGCGTTCACCGCGATCTTGTCGCCTACGCCGAAATTCTGGCAGCGCAAAGTGGGCAGTCGATCAGCGAGCCCAACAAGCTGATTCCGCTAATGCTCGCGCGATTCATGGCAACAGATCGAGCGTTTGTTCGGTCACGGAAGCTGCGTAAGGAAGCTAACGGATAGTCCGCTCCGATCTGTCGATTCGCGTAATGCGTGGTTATGGAACGACCACTCATGGCGCAAGGCGGTCGTTCGCAAGAAATCAGTATTTCGCGACTCGTAAGGAAGGGAAACTTTCCCGTCCTGATGGCACGATGTCTTACGTTCCGCTAACGGCCAGCGTATCCAAGCTGGCGGGGGCGTTTGCTATTCCTCAAGCTGACGTCGGCGCCAGCAGCCTGGGGTTTCCTTGTGGGGGCGAACAAACGCATGGCTGAAATGCGACAGCTCGCAAAAGCCTGCCATGAACGCTATCTCGCCAATCTTTTGTTTGCGCATCGCTGGATCGGCGAGCCATCGCGCCGGCGCCGCCATACGTGCATTCTGAACGCGTCTTGCGATCGCATCTTCGCGCTCGGCAAAGACGCCCTGAAGCGTGCGCAGAGAGGTCCCAACGGCATCCGCCACCATGCGTGGCTTCAACTCGGGAATGGCATGCGCTGCCTCTGTATGCGAAAGGCCGGTCTGGGAAGGTCTGGGCATTCACGGGAGCGGCGAGTGCAACGAAAAACGCCGCAACTGTGATTATTTGAAACATTGCGTGCTCTGCTTCCTGCATTTTAGAACTGCTGGCGAGAGCGATTCTCGCTCTCACCAGTTCGCGGGTCAGTGTGCGAGCGGATCGGGGCGAAGCTGCAGCCGCACTGCGCGCGGGCGATTCGCCGTTCCGCCTTCAAGGTGGAACATTGCTCTCGTTCCATACGTGGACCACAACCCGGTGCCCTTCCAGCCAGCAGTGGCATCGTCGATTCGGCCATCCACGTTCTTGGGGAAGAAGCCCATCGGATAGGGAACGGTGAAGTTGACGAACTTGCCGTCGACGAGCGCCAGGATCGAACTGTTCAGGTTACCCATCACGATCGGCACGTTCCGCCCGAGACCGAATGTGTTAAACCAGTCGATCCAAACATAGTAGCTCGCTTCAGCACTGCCCGCATCTTTCACGTCGCGCATTTGAGGGCCGGGCAGCTGGTACAGGGTCCAACCTTCGGGGCAGTGTTTGCCCGTCGCAGTCGGACCGTTCAGCACATTGCATTTGCGCCGATCGAAACTGCCCACGTGCCCGCTCGCGAGTGCCACCCAGTAAACGCCATCGGCATCGATGTCGCCGCCACGTGGGCCATAACCAGGCAGCGGTGGCTCATAAATCTCGGAAAGCGCCGTCTCGATCGCGTTTGAGCCGAGCGCGGTCCGCACGATCGCGCCCGGATACCCGATGACGGTGCCCCAGACCGACCCGTCAGCAGGGCTGACGGCCACCGCGTACTCATTTACTGCGATGCGCTTGTCCTTACCGGGCTCGACCGGCTTGTCAGGCTCGACATACTCGCCTCGCTTGCCGTCACCGGACGTATCCAGGACGAATGGCGTCCACCCCTGCGACTGCACCTCATCACCAGTCTGTTCGAACTTCTTCACGTCAAGCCAGCCCAGTACGCCGGGACCAGCGACGCCGGCGCTGAAGAACAGCATGTCGTGGTCGCGGGAGAAGGCGAGGTGGTGGGTGGGGAAGCACGTGCTGAGCAACGTGAAAGTTTTGGCCGCGGGATCGTACATCGCGATATTGCGGTTTGACACATTGATCGGGAACGCTTTTGCCGATGGCTGGGTCGAACCGGCCTTGCACCAGTCAGGGTTTGCCGGCGAACGAATCTGTGACGTGAGCCAAATCCGGCCTTTTTCGTCCATCATCGGATTATGCGTGATCGTCTGGCTGTTCCAAATCGTGTTGGGACCCCATGACGGCGAGAAGCCATGCGGGCGAGTGGTGACATTCGGAGTGTTCGGATCCCGCACCGGAATTTGAACTTCACTATCGGTATTGGCCGCCGGATCCAGCACTGGCATAAAGTCCGTGCTGTCCTCCGAGGAACCATAGATCTTGCCCTTGCCGTTCACTGACGGATTCCACCGGTCGGTCGAGATTTCGTCGTGCAGATAGGCTGTGGGATCGCTCCATTCCCACTCGGTGACCACGACGTTGCGAGCGATCCCCTGCGGACGCGGTGGGGTCGCGAACGGAAGTTCGCCCGCGGCGATGTCGTCCGTCCATTTGCCGAACAGTTCGAGCGCCCTCTGCGTGCCCAGGCGGGTGATGTCACGCGCCATGAAATTCGATGCGCTGCCGGCCAGCAGCCGTTCCGCCCAGGCGTCTGCCGAGTCTTTGAACGTACCAAGCCGTTTACTAAGGGTCCGGGTGCCAGGAGTGCCCAGGGCGTGACAGGATTGGCAGGCACCGCTCTTCACGATGTTTAGCCACTCTCCCTGGCTCTTGACTTGCTCCATCGGGAATTCGTTTTTCCCGGGCACCGACAACAATGAAAACCAGTAGATCGGCGGATAATATTGCGCCGCCGCAGCCGGCGTAGGAGCTGGCACTGCGGTTAGGTCGAAAGTCTTACCCAGGCTCGCCTGAACCTTTGCGGAATCAACGAGCCCGTAGCCGCGGACCCAGACTTGGTAATTGCCTTTTGGCAGGTCCGGAATCAGATAACGGCCGCGATCGTCGGTGACGACAATCCTTGCGTATCGCGTGGGCGTATCCGTCGTCTCGGCAATCACCCAGACGCCAGCCTCCGGCCCCTCCGCGCTCCTGACGACGCCTCCAAGATCGTTGCTGCCGACGCTCACCGCAGGACCGCGCTGTTGTGCATTGGCGCCGACGGGTATCGCAGCCGTCGCCAAGGCAGTCATAAACATCGAGGCTACCATGTGTGGCCGTCTCACAAACGTTCGAGTTTTCATGGTGTTCTACCCCCGTGTCGAGTTAATTCTGACCCGTGGAAGCAATGTTCGCGGCTACCCCTGTTGTTGGTCTCGCTTTGCGGCAGCCGTTTAGTCGCTGGTGCAATTCGGAACGATGTCGGAACTGCCAAGAATCAGCTTACCCACGCCTACGTAGTGCCGTTGATGTGCCACGGCATGTTGCGCCGCGACGTGAAGGTCGCGCATACGACGCTGCAATGGTGAGCTATCGTAAATAGAACTTCCGCCGCCAAGCGCGAAACAAGCGTCCGCGATACGAACGCACGTAGCGCAAATCCAGATCGCGGCTTGCGTGCCATGCGCAAGCTGCGTCTCGTTCTTCAGCGTTCCGGCAAGAGCGTGGCGCCAATGGCTTGCGACCTGGATCTGGAGAAAGGCCTGTGCTGCCCTCAGCTCGGCGGAGAGACGACCAAGTTCGCTTTGAAATACTTCCGAGTCCTGCAGCGGCGACGCAGCCCGCAATTGCCGTCGTCCGGTCTTGGCAAGAGCGACGATATCATCCAACGCACCCTCGGCCATGCTTAAGGCGATTGTGCCGTGCATGAGCGGAAGAAATTGCGGGATGGTCTGGTAAAGAGGTCCCGGCAGGCAGGACTCACCATTCGTGGGATCTAAAGAGTTCGTCGCCGGCACGATCGCCTCGGTGAGCGAAACATGATGGCTTCCCGTACCCTTGAGGCCTGCGACATTCCAGGTGTCCTCAATTTGCCACTCGGACGCCGGCAGCGCAAAACCTCGAATTAACGGCGATCCTGCTTGTAGATCAGGTTCAGGGAGAGACGTGCCGCCCGCGGTTACGACACAGAACCCTATGATCCAATCAGCATGCTGACAACCGCTCGCGAACGGCCACCGTCCGTTGACCCGCCAGCCATCAGCCGTCGTCTCGGCTTTACCCACGGGCTGCGACGAACCGGCAAAGATCACGTCCGGGCCGCGCTCATAGATCCGGTCATAGGTTTCCCGTGGCAGTAAGGAGGCGAACAGGGCGCTGCCACTGCCAATCATAGCGGTCCAGCCGACTGAACCATCTACTCTGCCCAGTGCTCTGATGGCTTCGAGCCCCGTTGGCAGTGCCAGCTCCAGTCCCCCGTGACTCCGGGGCACGAACATGCGGAAAACGCCGGCCGACTTCAACGACTGCACTATGTCAAGCGGAATTCGTCGCCCCGCCTCAATCTCGGCCGCACGCGCGATGATGTGGGACGTCAATTCGCGAATGCCTTCGAGCACACTTTTGTTCTGATCTGTCATGGCGCGAGTCTACGGCCCTACGGCTACGCGTAAGTTTCAATGCCTGAGAACAAGGTTACAGTTGTAGCCAGATCGACGGCCGGTACGATTGTCGACCTTGCGGTCCGGCCGAGCCAAGCGATGGCCCGCTCGACGATTCAGCGTTGGGAAACACTAAACCGGCGAACGTCCGAGCGCAGACCCGTCGGCTTCGCTAAAGCCCACTCGATCCAGAATTGTTTCGCGCATTTTTCGCAACGATGAAAAATCCGGCGAGCCTCGGGGTTTACCTGTCACCGAGTTTTGAGCGCGGCTGCAGGACTGATTGACAACTGAACGAGCGCCTGCCGATATTGTGTGGTCGTGGTCGAGACCAGAAGGAATCGATTGCACCACTACTATTGTCCGGATTGATCTCCGATAGGGACAGATCCTCCCCGCACCGTTCTCGAACTCGCAGATAACAGACGGCGGACGCCCCAAAGGGCCGAGGTGGTTGCGCTGTTAAGATTGCCGTTGGATTCCTGGGTGAGCCCGCGTCGGTCGCGACTATCAGAAGTCGTCACCAGACCGACGGTATCAGGCGATACCGCACTGCTATTTGGTACTCAAGATACCCCGGCAGATTCCTTGCAAGAAACTTCTCCTCGTCGAGCACTCTCCATATGAGAGCGGGGATCATCGCGACGATGGCGGGCAGCCCCCACCACGAACCGAGCGCGATCGGTGTGCCAAGAAGCATCACAACGGTCCCTGCGTACATCGGGTGGCGCACGAGCGCATACGGACCTGTGGAAATGACCTTTTGGTCTTGAGCCACTTCAATGGTCGCGGACGTGAACGAATTTTCTCTAAATACGAGGTAAAGGGCGAGCCAGCCGAGTGCCACGAGCGCGTCTCCCGCGAGCACCGGCGACAGCGGCACGTGAGACCATATGAATCGGTGATCGAGTGCCGGGAGGACAATGAGGCCGACGAATGCAACAGCGGCGATGCAGGAGCTGCAATGGCAATAGCCCATCGCCTCCGGTGATCCCGTGACTTCAAGTTTGACGGTGCCGCAAAAGCAATTTCCAGAATGAGGCATGTTTCTTCCTTTCAAGATGATCGGCAAGGGCATTGATGATGGTGTTCTCATCCCCTGGTCAAATAACGCCAGGGCAACAGCATCGACACGCGCTGCTTGTAGCGGCGGTATTCGTCGCCGAACATCTCGACCAGGTCGCGCTCTTCCAGGAAGATGCCGACGAAGATGTAGGCCGTGGTCACCGCGGCGAACAACAAATGCCCGGCCGACATCGTAGGCGCCGCCCAGAACGCGATGACGAAGCCGAGATAAATCGGGTGCCGCACGAATTTGTAATATAGCGGCGTCCGGAAACGTGGCGCCGGCGACTCGAGGCCGGTGAGGTTGTTGGCGACCTGATGCAATCCGAACAGCTCGAAATGATTGATCAGGAAGGTGCTGCTCAACACCATCAGCCAGCCCACGAACGAGACCGCCGTGATGGTCATGGTCATCTCCGACTCCTCGATATGCCAAAGAATTTCAGGCATCGGACGCCACTGCCAGAACAACAGGATCAGCGTCAGGCTGGCGAACAACACATAAGTGCTGCGCTCGACAGGCTTCGGCACGTATTGCGTCCACCATTGCTTGAATTGCTTGCGCGCCATCAGGCTGTGCTGCACCGCGAACAGGGTCATCAGCAGGAAATTGACGATAAGCGCTTCAGCGACCGACGAAACCCGGCCGGTATCGATCGTCTTCGGCACCACCAGGCCGGTCACGAAGCCGACGGCATACAGAAATGCGACAAAAAACACAAAATAGGCGACAATGCCGTACAGAAATGCGGCCAACTTGAATATTCGATTTCCCGACACAGATGGGCTGATCGTTTGGGTCTGGGTAATCGTCTCCAGTTCAGACAAAGGCGATCGCGAAGAGCGGGGCGAACCGATCGTATAAATATCCTCCCGCAGCGGTGGGCCTACAATGAGGCAGCCAAATCTGTCTGCAAGGGCTGCTATATCATCATTGTTATTGCTTTTCCGGGCTGCGACTTCCTTAAACAGTTCCTCAATATGCCCGGGTGAAAAAATCACCAGCATTCGAACGGGCATTTCCGTCAGATTGCACCAGGCATGAGGCTCGCCCTTGCTCACGGTAACTGCTGTACCCGCACGGACATCCAGAGTTATATCGCCAATGACGATGTGCAGCGTCCCCTCCAGGACAAGGAAATGCTCGTCCTCGTTCTTGTGAACGTGTATCGGCACACCATTGCGAGGATCCGCGACTACCTCAAGCATGGTATAGATACCCTTTGTCTCCTTGGCAGAGGTGCGGATCGTGAAACGCTCGCCCGGCGTCGTTTCCAGCCATTCACCATTGTCTTGATGATAGATCGATACTTCGGTCGATTTCTTCGATGATGCCATATTGACCTGCCTGCTTCCAAAAAATTCTCGGGTTGGTGCCAAAGTTGGAGTGCGCCCTGACTGCCTCCGAAACTAGATTGCGGTGCTTCGTATTTCGGTTGGGTGGCATTTTTGATTTATGTGGTTACATCGGTAACTTGCGTCTGACCGACGGTAGGCAAAGCGGTTCCCGCGATTTCGGGTTCTGTCATCCCTTCAACACGGTCACGCTTCATGTGCTGACAAGCTCACGACGAGCAGACGAATCCCGGTGTGCCCCCGACGGCCGACGTAAGCGAGGCCTGCAGACACTTCCGTCGCTCGAGCGAACTGGCGGCGGCCGTTTTCTATGTCCGCTGCAGCAGCAAGGCCGTGAGCTCGTTGGGCATGTCGAGCGTCACATCATGCCTGCATGCAAGCTCCTCCTGCCTGTGCCTGTCGGAAATCAAACTCGCACATACAGATGATGAAGTCCGCCAAGAAATGGCGTAGGCACAATGCGACCAACGGAATGTACGGTTCGCGGCGACGGCGCGTCCTTGTTGAGTGAAAGGTGCGTGCGAGCCGCGTTATAGGAGGTCGTGTAAGATCGCAGCAGATGGCGAAGATGCCGCTCGCCGAACACGACAACGTGGTCAAGACATTCCCGCCGGATCGAACCGATCGCCCTTTCAGAATACCCGTTCTGCCACGGCGATCGCGCCGCGGTTGGCCGATCCCGAATGCCCATCGTCCGAAGGCGGCGGATGAAGACGTCACCGTAGACGGCGCCGCGGTCACGGACGATGTATCGCGGTTGTACTTTCCAACCAGAGGCCTCGGTGAGCTGGCGCGAAATCCATTCAGCCGTTGGGTGCGCAGTCACTCCCAGCCATAGGATTTGGCGGCGATCGTGTTGTAGTATCAGCAACCCGTAGAGCAGTCGGAATGAGAGTGTCGGAACCACGAACAGGTCCATCGACGCGACGCCGTCGGCGTGATTATGAAGAAACGTCTTCCACCCTTGGGACGGCGGTCGCCTTCCCCTCGCCATATACTTTGCAACGGTGGTTTGCCCAACATCGATGCCGAGCTTGAGAAGCTCGCCATGGATCCGTGGTGCGCCCCATAATGGGTTGGCGAGACTCATCTCGCGAACGAGATGACGGATCTCCAGCGGGGTCTTCGGCCGGCCGCAGCGCGGTCTTGATTTCCAGCGCCAATACGCTCGGAAACCGGCACGATGCCAGCGGATCACGGTCTCCGGCCTGACGATCTTCACAGCGTCCAGCACGCCGGGCGTCAACCGATACAACCCGGCAAATACCAGACGGTCGATGCTGGTGAAGGTTAGTCGCTGCGGCGATTTACGCCGCAGCACGTTGAGTTGATGACGAAGCGTCAAGATCTCTACTTGCAGCGACGCTCGCGATCGGAACAATCCGATCAGCGCCAACCAAATCAGGCTAAAAACATCTCTCATCAACCAAGAGCATCACCCAATGGGAACGGCCGCTCGTGGCGCCCGAACCGGACCTTCCGCCATCGGCGCTTTTGACCCCGTCTGGGCAGCGCGCAGTTCCGCGCCGCGTTCGAGAACGCGATCCTGCCGTGGACATCATCCATCTCGCCCTCCCGCTAGGTGAGAAGGCGCCAATTGGCCCGAAATTTAGTTCGAGACCGCTTTCGCCTTGCGGACGAGCACGCTGTCGCCATTCCGGGCGATTTCGAGCGCACCTGCCTGGTGTGGTGTTGAGAAAACCACACTCTGACCCGGTGCAAGAACAGACACAACACGGATCGGCGCTCCCGCCATGCCCTGAGCAAGGGTCGTGACAACATGGAATCCATCGCGCTCGACGGTGTAGTAGGCGACACCAGACACCTCGCCGAGGTCGATGCTCTTGGCCTCAATCGGACGCAGGCCATCGGCGTGGGCGGCCTCCAGAGAGGCCAAGGCGAATGCTGCCGCAAAAATCATGCTACGGATCGACATAGCGATCTCCTTTTGGTTACGACATAAGACCTGTACAGCGCAGAGCACTGCGACGATCATGATCACGACAGAACCTTGTCGCTGCGATGGGCATTGATGCCGCTGGCGGTATGACTTGCCGTGCCTTGTCCCGCTGCTGATTGACGGGATCGGCGGCAGACGACGGGCTGCAGACATTTGGCGCTCCGATGAGCGCAGGTCTGACCAACAGCCATCCGCCTCAAGCGCGCGCTCATGAGCCGTGGTGCCGGACCCGCGGAAGGCTGTTTATTGCTGCAGGAAGGCGAGTGCCTGCTGAACGAAGGCGGCGTGGTACTGGAAGATGCCGCCGTGCCCAGCGTCAGGGAAGATACTCAATTGTGCGTTCGGCAGCCTACGGGCGAGCTCGAATGAGTTGAACGACGGCACCATCACGTCGTCATCGCCATTGACGACCAGGACAGGATGCTGAACCGTCCCGAGCTTCGTGGCATCGCCCTGTCCCCAGGCCTGGATCGCCGCAAGCTGAGCCTGAACGGTTTCGTCGCGTACGGGCGCGTCGAGGTCCTTCTTGCGTTCCTTTAGGCGACGCAGGAAGTCGTCGGCCGCCGCCTGGCCGTTGCTCGTCTGTGTAAAGAACAGAAAATGCTTCGGATGCTTGTTGGTAGCACCTGCCTTGCCAAACGCGTCCTGTAGAACGGGACCGACATTCGCGATACCCTCACCGCCCGCAGGGCCGGTTCCCGCGAGAATGATTTTGCGCACCAGACCAGGTTGCAGTTGCGCGATGACCTGAGCGACGAAACCGCCAAGCGAGAAGCCGAAGAGATCGACTTTGCTAAAGCCAAGAGCGCCTATGAACGCGACGGCATCGTGAGCCATCTCCTCGACCGTTTTGGGAGCAGACCCTCCGGATCCGCCGACCCCACGATTGTCGAACGCAATCACGTGGTACTTTGCCGCCAAGCCATCCACGACCCTCGGATCCCAATCCTCCAAAACCGCAGTCAGATGGTGAAGCAACACCACGGGAACGCCGCCCTTCTTCCCAATTTCTCGGAACACGAAGTTCGTACCGTTCACATCGACCGATTTGGTCGCCGCATTTTCAAAGGTCATGCTCATCGCTCTTCTCTCGATTAATCTTGAGGTTAGAAAACGACCGAGAAGGTAGCCATAGAAAAACGGTCGTATTTCGGTGTCATGCTGATGCCAATGTCGGTGGGCGCGGTTACACAACGATTTCAGAACGAGTGAATTTGGTGACGTCTGAAACTTGGGAAGTTTGCCGAACGCGCGTTGCTATCTCGACAGACGGGGAACCAGCTTGAGCCATCACTGTCGGCTCGCTCGAGGCGGATAATGTTGGCGCTGATTCCCGCTGGTCGCGCTCGCGATCATTTTACTCGAACAGACATGTTTCTGAACTATTCAGCCATAGGTCTCCGGGATCGCAGTTGGCAGATCCGCCGCTACTGCAGAATGCATTGCTTCGAAGGCTGACGAAAATGAAAAGGAAAAGTCTGCAAGGAAGCTTATGTCCGGTCGCGAGAGCGCTGGACGTGATCGGTGACTGGTGGTCGTTGCTGATCATCTACGAGGTTATCGCTGGCCCGAAACGATTCGGAGAATTGCAACGAGACTTGGGTATCGCCAAGAATATTCTCGCGACGCGGCTTAAGGCTCTCTCAGCGGAGGGTATCGTTGAAGCCGTGCCGGCCTCCGATGGGAGCGTCTATCAGGAATATGTGATCACAATTAAGGGCCGGGCCTTGCTGCCCACCCTCGTGGCCCTGGCGCAGTGGAGCAGCGAATACCTGTTCGAGCGCCGCGAGGTGCGATCGGTTCCGATCGACGCGAAAAGGCGCCGTCCGTTGAAAAAGCTTGTATTGCATTCTGAAGATGGACAGTTGCTCGATGCAGGGGAAATTCTGATAAGGGTCTCTGGCGTCTCACTTTAAGAGCGGAATCATCGTCGGCTACGACAAGACTAAGCTTCTTGCAAGGAATCTGACGGGGTAGACTCGCCGATGCGGGTTCTAAAAATCGTGCTGTCGCCCGCGCCGCCATGACGAGAAGCAGGAACAGCATCCGGCTGAATGCCATGTTGACCTGCCTGCTTCCAAAAAAAAAGTCTCGGGTTGGTGCCAAAGTTGGAGTGGCGCCCCGACTGCCCTCGCCAAAACTAGATTGCGGTGTGTCGTATTACGGTTGGGTGGCATTTTTGATTGATGTGGTTACATCGCTAACTTGCGCCTGATCGACAGGGGGTAAAGCGGCGCCCGCGATTTCGCGGCGACCCTGGTCGACCGCCAAGCACGGCGGATTGTTGCACGGCATCGCCTTCCGGCTGCCCTCGATTCTGGCGTCGGCGCCGCCCGAGAATCGGAGCGGCGCCTTGCATCGATCGACAGCTTCTGCTGCCCGCCGCTTTAGTCGGCGGACCTTTCCGTGACTCCAGGCCTGAAAAGGTCTCCGATCGGCAGCTTTTCCTCCAGGCCGTAGGGACTGGCCTTGTTCTCCTTGACCCAGCGTTTTTCGGCGTGGGATTCGAACGGAGGGGGAATTTCACCCTGCAGCGACCAGAGATCGGCCGGCAACTCGTCGATGGTGACTTCCCAGTCATAGCCCCGATCCCTGACATAGGGTGCGATCAACTGGTCGACCGCCTTCACCCCCCATTCCCTCAAGACGCCGGGCAAAGTCCTGGCCATGTGGTCGAGCTTGAAACGAACGAATTTGCCATTTGATACGCCACCGACATAGACCGACTCTGCGACGACTTCCTCAAAGATCATCACGACGTAAAACTTCGGAATCGGAACCCTTGAATACATCGCGGTGACCTTTTCGGCGAACTCCTTTTTATCCTGAGCTGAGTAGGCACCAACGGGATGATAGACTTTCCATAGCGGCATAATGTTTCTCCAACCAGATTGAATGCCGATCATTTTCGACATCGGGATCTTCGGCAGTTCGTCGAGCGCTGTCGAAGCCCGCTTTCATATGACGTCCATCATGCTTCAGTTTCATTTCACAATCGAACGGTCTGGTTACCGTTGAAGTAATATGAGTTGGCTTGGAATCATCGCGCGACGGCGACGACCGCTCTCTACGCGTGCTGCAGCAGCAAGGCCGTGAGCTCGTTGGGCATGTCGAGCATCACATCATGCCCGCATGCAAGCTCCCCCTGCCACCAGCGGCGCTCTCCTGCCTTGGCGTAAAACTGGCCGAAAGGACCTTCAAAGCCACTCGCCAGAATGTATCCGATGTTTGCGATGCCGTCGCAGGCGCCGCTGATCTGCGCCGGCGCTTCAAAACTGGACAGCGGGTGCATCGTGCACTGACGGTCCACCCAGGCGGCGTCTGCCGCATTGACCGAGAGGAACGACGCCGGTCTCGGCGGAACTCTCCAGCCATCGCCATGGGCCACAGCCAGTTTCCGGTCGCCCTCGCCGTTGTCGGGCAGGTAATCGAAAAGGGTTTTGCCGTTCTCGGGAACGAAGGCGTCGAGATAGATGAGCGAGCGAATCCTGTCCGGCATCCGGTCGGCGACGTGGCGTGCGACGAAACCGCCGTAGGAATGTCCGACCAGGACGATGTCGCGTAAGTTCTCCCAAATCATGAGATTGGCGACATCGGCGATATGGGTGTCGAGGCCGACGTCGCGGCTCAAGAGATGGGAGCGTTCTCCGACACCCGTCAGCGTCGGCGTGAACACCCGATGCGCAGCGGCCGCCAGCAGGCGGCGCACGCGCGTCCAGCACCAACTACCATGCCACGCGCCGTGGATCAGGACGTAATCTGTCATTGCGGTGTACTCCTTGCGATGTTGGCGCCGCGACACGGAGCGCCCCGAACGTAAAAGGAAACGATGCCGCACATCGCGGCGTCGCGCCGACATGTGGACGGGGCGCCTCGCTCTACCAAGTCTGTTTTTCGGACTGGTAATTCCGGCTGTCAGTGACTAGGTGGGACGCATGTCAGCAAGCTATGGTCAGTTCTGCCCGATCGCGAAGGCATCAGAGATCTTCGCCACCCGCTGGACTCCGCTCATCGTGCGCGAACTGATGACTGGCGTGCACTCCTTCAACGACATCCATCGCGGCGTGCCGCTGATTTCCCGGGCCGTCCTGATCGCGCGGCTGCGTGAGCTCGAGGACCATGGTGTGATTGAACGCCGGCCGCGCGCCGACGGCGCCGGTCACGAGTACTGGCTCACGCCTGCCGGCGAGGGCTTGCGCGTGGTAATGCACGCGCTCGGCCAATGGGGAATGACCTACACCTACGACCGGATCAAACGTTCCGATCTTGATCCCGCCCTCCTGATCTGGGGATTGCGCAAGCGTGTCGATCGAGCACGCTGCCGGATCTCCGCGTCGTCTTGCGCTTCGAATTTTCAGGCGTGCCGGCGAGCCGCACGAAATTTCGAATCATGTGGCTGATCCTCGAACGATCCGGCGTCGACGTCTGCATGAAGGACCCGGGATTTGCCGTCGATCTTACACTTCGCGGCAATATTCGTGATTACGTCGAAGTCTATCTTGGCCACACGAAATGGCGCGACGTGGCCGGC
>WNEZ01003290.1_pt1 | contig 13917 bp, 15 predicted proteins | sample 5400521 | NCBI WGS metagenome assembly WNEZ01 (sample SAMN13153339, study PRJNA577476) | soil metagenome | isolation source: 120 cm saprolite under Douglas fir tree site 2 hole 1 replicate 1 | place: USA:California | collected 2015-04-18 | reverse complement strand
TGGAGGTGCGGGTGCCCTTTCTCGATCACCCGCTTATCGAACTGATGGCGCAGGTTCCAGCTGAATATAAGACCACCCTATGGTCGAAAAAGGTGTTGTTTAAAGAAGCCTTCAGAGAGTTGCTCCCTTCCAGTATCTTGCATCGCAAAAAACTCGGCTTCTCGGTTCCGCTCGGGTTGTGGCTGCGCACAGATTTAAAGCAGCTCCTGTGCGAACTTCTCTCGAAGAAATCTCTCAGTGCTCTCGGCTATTTGAATCCGATCGAAGTCGGGCGAATCACTTCCGAACATCTTTCAGGTCGTATGAACCATGAAAACAAGCTCTGGGCCTTGATCAATCTAGTGTTATGGCAGCGGCAACAGGTCTCTCGCCGAGGGGATTAGTAGCAGCCTTCCCAGAGTGTGGCGAGTTGCTTCCAAGTCTGAAAGAGTGATGAGCGGGCCGGTTTCTACGAAAAATGGCGAACGAGCTTCATCGTCCGAACACTGCGGGGACTGTTCTCACGGGACAGCAAGGGAAGGGCTTGGTCTTCCACCTTATTGCGCTGTACCTGTTTCTCGACTTGGTGCGGCCAGCTTTCGTGTGGCATTTCCCAAAGATAATAGCTGTGATCCTGGTCATTGCCTGGATCATGAAAGCGGAAAAAGTGATCTGTTCCCAGATCGTGGGTTTTGTCCTATTCGTTGCGATCTTGGCCATAGATATTGTGATTGCGGAAAACACGTACGCTGCAGTCTGGACAACCTACGGAATGCTCATGTTGCTGATAGGCATTTGTATTCCACTGATCAATTTTACAACTACACTGCCTAAGCTTCGTTATCTTGTGAATGCGCTGCTTGGATGTTTTCTCTATATCGCTGTGTACGCGATTTTTAACGCAGGATTCGGCCCGGCCAGGGAAGCAGGTGGGCAGGACGAGAACTATGTGGCTGCGGCTATGAATCTAGCTATTCCACTCGCGGGCTTTTCCTTCATTGCTGAGAAAACTATATGGAAAAAGATATGCTTTGCAAGCCTGGTCTGCCTGTACATCTTAGCCATCGTCGTGGGGCTATCACGCGGAGGGTTCGTCGGATTGTTGTGCGCGTTAGGTTACTCGTTGATGAAATCTCCCAAGAAGGGGTTCGCGATCTCTGCAGCTGTTGTGATCGGATGTTTTCTCGTGATTGTCGCAGGCCCTTCCTATTGGAAGGAGATGAGCACGATCACGGATACGAGCGAGGCGACGGCTGATTTGCGGTTGGAGTTCTGGCAGATTGCGACCCAGGAATTCTTGTCGTATCCACTGACCGGTGTCGGGGGGGATAATTTCAAGTGGCGAATGGCTGAATTCCAATCTCGAAGCAGATGGAAAAGTTCGGTCGGCTTCTCGCTGCGGACGTTCATTCGACCTACTTTCAGCTGCTGGCAGAGATGGGGCTGGCTGGATGCATAGTCTTCAGTCTCATCCTCCTTCGCACCTATCGGAACTATCGGCATGTCGAAAGTCTTTCCGATAAAGCAGTAGGCCGCGCGATGGAGCTGGGGGATAACGCTTCCAACGAAGATTTTAAGTGGATTCAGAATTACGGACGGGGACTAATGGCTGGTTTACTAGGTTATCTGGCTTCTGTGGCATTCTTGTCGGCGCTGTACTACTCACATATGTGGATTGCCATGTCATTGATGGTCGCGCTTCGCATGATCGCCACTCGGCGGACCGGTGAAGATGACAGACCGATAGTCCTAGCGGAAGCGAAGAGATGAGTGCGAAGTCCTAAGTTGTCCGAGCATTAAGAAAAGGATTCTGTCTACAACCATTATTACGATTGGATTCCTGCTGCTTGGAGAGGTTGGTATTCGAACGTGGGCGCATTACTTCCGTACCTCTTACGAGCAGTACAATCGGCGGGCTGGGCGGCTAGCTCTCCTGGCCCACGAACCCTCGAGAGTTACTGATCCGAAACTCATGTCCATTCTTCGTCAGATAGAGAAAACTAGGCACAAGTTCCTTCCTAACCAAGTAAGGAGCGCCTAATGTTAGAACGTTCCATGATTTGTTTGGTTGAAATGACAGGTGCGTCATATTCGTATCGGGTAAGTCGCTGGCAACTTCACAGAGCAGAGATGGACAAAACAGAGATGCACATAAGGAGGCGAGCATGGTGAAACGTACGGCACCGGGACGACACCTAATCCCTTTCATTATCGGGCTGGGAATCTTCTGGATCGTGAACGCTCAGGCCGCGAACGAGGCGCGCTGCACTGCGTTGGGGGCGAACTGCATCTGCTCAAAGCCCATGAACACAAACTCGTGGGTTGATGCTGGCAGCGGACAAAATTGGAATCCCGGGGATACGACCAGCTCAGACAAGCAGTGTGGAAGCTACAACGGTGTGGCGAACGCCCCTCTATCCACAAGTGGCGGCGTGCAGTCCAGTCCTGCATCCAGTGGCGAGGATATAGCTGCGCTTCCTGCTGGCAAATCTGTAACTTTTGTGCTGCGCATGGCCACCGAAAACGGCGCGTTTTTCGGCCATCGGGCAGCGGCTGGCGCTCCGACGGCTCTGCGAGCCGTCCGCTTCTACAAGTATTACTCTACTGCATACAACTCGCAAAGCAACACGGGCTCCAGTTGCAACGCCAACAAGCTGGCGCAGTTCGGTCCCACCTTCCCACAGGGGCCTATCTTCACTTTCGAGGGCGGTGAATGGTCGATTTATGACATAAACACCAGCTTGGGTTGGAATCTGACCGTTGATTGTTGCAATGGACCGGGGCCAGGGAATCGCGATGCCGGGCCGGGTCTGAGTGGACTTCGTGGCAACTGGTGGCGAATCGAGATAGTCACGCACAATGCCGCGCCGAGCGGGCCTGGAACGACGTTCGATATGTACATAAAGAACGTCACTACCAACGGACCCGAATTGCATGTCCTCGATACTTCACAGAGCTTGATCGGTGGCCTCGGCAATACCTGGATAGCACCTCTAACCACGGGCTTGCACCCCGTGGGTAACCTAGATGCAATGACGATCGATATGTTCCGCGCGACCAACGGCTCGACTGCATGCGCTGGATTCGCGTCCTATTCGCACTTCCTTTACGCGGCCTGGCCTACCGATGCGGGGCAGCGCATTGGCGCGGCGTCGGAGATCGAGGGCTTCACCGCACCGGCCAACCTTCGTGTCCAATAGTGTCCGTGCGTTAAATCGACCAATTTCAGTTGATTGGCCGAGATGGCCTGGATGTAGTCAGTGAATATCGGTAAGTAGCTAATCCAGTGGGACGCGCTCGAACATGATCAGGCTCAGGATCTGTGATCCACTTGAAGAACAACTCGACCTGCCAGCGGCAACGATAGAGCTCGGTGATGGTGAGCGCTGCAGCCCGTTAGTCGGGAACACTAGGCGCTTGCCGGTTTGTGGGTTTTTGAACTTGATGCGCCGCAGTGGCGTGTCGAAGTGCTGTTTGAAAAACGCGGCACACATCGCTTTCAGCCGCTCAACCCTTCAAGTGACCGGGAGTTTCTGAATGTTCGCATACTTTTCACGTCGCTCGTGCGGGATATGTGTTTTGATGCTCTGGTGTCTGCCGATACCCGTGTCAGCGCAAGTCGGAATTGCTGCGAAGTATGTACGAGATAGCGGCATCGGCACCGATCCCGCTGTGGTCTTTTATGAAAATTTCGAGTCGAACCTCGCGACTTTCAGCGCCCGATTCACGGGCGGAGCGCTATCGGGCATTGCCACTTCGATCGACCATGCTACGGCCAGCGGAGGCCTGCAGTCGGTTCGCCTGATCCCCAATGGCAGCAATGGCACGCTCTATCGGCAACTGCCGACGAATTACGATACCCTCTATATGCGGTACTACGTGAAGTATCTTGGCAATGTCTCGCATCATGCCGGGGCCTACATGGGGGGATATTCTCCTCCGTCGAGCTTCCCGCAAGGGGATGCCGGGCTGAAAGGCGTGCGCCCAAACGGCGACAAGCTGTTTATCTCGGCGTTCGAGCAAAACGGACAACAAGGCTCCGGACAGCCCAACACACACCTGGGCACGTACAACAACTGGATCGACATGCAGGGACTATCGTTTGGTGGATTGTTCTTCGGGCGGGATATGTTGATCACCGAGAACGTCCCACTCAACACAAATAACTGGCAGTGTATTGAGATGCGCCTGAAAATGAACACGACTGTCGCAGGACATGACGGCGAACTACAACTCTGGATCAACGATACTTCAATTCAGAACTTCGTTCCTGGTTCTCCGGTGGGAGCCTATGATACCGCGGGGAACTGGGTCTCTGGCGCGGGATCCGGCTTTCCCGGCCTCCAATGGCGCGATGTGCTGATCTATGGCATCAATTGGATCAAGCTCCAGAACTACAGCGACGTCGGCACGCTCTACGACGTGCTGTTCGACGACCTGGTCGTCGCGACGTCTCGGATCGGCTGCATCAACGCCGGGCTTCCAGCACCGACGAATCTTCGGGTTCTTCCATAGATTTAACGTGCTTTATCTCAAGACGTAGGCAAATCAATCGGGCTCCCATTTCGTGGGAGCAAGTTCGTGCGCTGTCAGCGACCGCGACAGCCCTCGCACATCGCGCCTAATTCAATTTGTGTTCACAATGGCGCCCTCCTCCATGTGATTTGACCGCCATAATCCGGGCGGCTGTGAGCAGAATCCGAGGTCAATCACCGATCAACTTTTTGCAGTTGTCAGAGCACTGCGAAACTCTCCGCGGCTGTCTCCAGCCTAGGACCAAATCTTGAGGCCCTACGACCTCCGAAAGCACTTTTGTATACGCCGCAAATTTACCCGACAAAACGACTTGAGTGACATTACTGTGCTAGAAGGTCCCTAACTCGTGGCGCAAGAGCTGCGGCGATCAATTCATGCCCCTCCTTGCTAGGATGCATCGTATCCCAAAAGAGGGTCCGCTTATCTCGTCGATCGAACACCTCGTCCAGGTCGACGATGGGAACCTGCAGTCGCGCAGCGAGGCGTCGAAGCGAGTTGTTGTACGCAGTGTGCAGGCTAAGCAACCGGGGCACGCTATAGGCTTCAGGGAAGTAAGGAAAGAATACGTGCTGAGCTTTAAGATCTTCCGAACTCATGTTACGCGTGAGTACCGTCGGCCTCGTCAGAAGCAACACGCGTACATTACGCTCCCGAAGCAACGCCACCATGGCAGCGACATTCTCTTCGTACGTGAGCGGTACGAATTGATCAAAGACATGGAATTCGGGCTCTTCCCTTGACAACCCCGGTGGCATCAGTATGGGACGGATGTCAGCGAACATGACCTTACTCAGCCCCTTATATAGGTAACTATGATTCAGCGCCGCGCCGAGCCACGTTACTCGACCACTCGAGGACATATTGTTCGGGCTCATTTTCATTAGATCGTTCCATCCAATATAGATCGTGACAAGATCCGGGCCATATTTCAGGATGTCGTCTCTGATCCGGCCCAATGCATACTCGGAATTGTAGCCTTCGATTCCCGCATTGATAACTTCGAATCTCCGGCCACCTACATTAAGCATCCGCTCAAGAAATGCCGAGTAGCTGACGTCCCAATCCCCGGCGAAGGTACAAGAATCGCCAACAGCAAAAACCCGATAGATCCCTGCGGGCTTCACATCGTCGAATTCGACACCGACGAATCCCTTGGAGTTAATACGAATTCTTGCCCCGCCAGGAATTGCGGTCTGAATATTCGGAACCAGTTCAAGACGCCCGGTTTCCGTGTTGTATCGTTCATACGCAGTCCGAAAATACCCGGAGTAAAGGCGGAGTCCGCCTTCCCCAATCAACAGGAGGAAAAGCACGGGAAGAATCGAAAATACAACGGTCTTTGGCCAGGACAGTTCCCGACACCTACCTCCGGGCTGAACCTGATTTGTCGCTCCCTCTTGCAGGTTTGTATCAGACTGCGAGAGACGATCGGATCCTGTGTTCATTCATGATTCCCCGATTACATGCTTTCGAGCATTAGCTCATCCGATTTCATAATTAGCTGGCGACAAGCGGGTCCGTGTATACATTTCGAATCTTGTTCCCACGAGGCAAACCTCGAACTAGCGGCTTGGCTCGCCCATGGTTAATGCAGGTCCAACCAAGCCGGCACGCAGGAGATCCCTTGCAGTCTCCTCTGCCGCAATTTGATGGCCCAGTTTATTCCAGTGCCCATCACTCTGGACAAACAATGCGCAATTACACTTTGCCTTCGTATCTCTAAGCACGGGAAATAAATCAATAATCGAAACCCCGATGTCCTCTCCAATAGCCTTCATCATTTCTTGTGGTTTGAACAGGTCGATGTCGGTCTGTTTGAGGCCGCTGGACGCCAGGAAATCTTTAGCAGTTTCCGGATATACCTGCACGGAAAGCGGCAACAGCATGACCACCACGGGTGCATTGATCGTATCCGCCGCCTGGCTCATCTTTTGTAGCAGTTGCCTTGTCATTTCCCATCCCGCCCGAATGCGATCACTTGGCATCCGTCGAAGCAAACTCCCAACATGCGACTCAAGGTTTTGCGCTTCGGTCGACACCCAATTTGACCTCTTCGCTCGAAGCACCACCTGATAGATGTGTGAGTGGGAAGCCATCCATTCTTTGATTTTTAGAATAGCGAAAGAACCCCATGGCATCAAAGTCACGGGCCGTTGTTCAATCCGCCCATTTCTGAATTCATGATACTCCTCGCGGAGATTGTCACTCACGTCGTTGTGCAGCGTCATGGCGACAAGAATGAGATCGGGGCGATACTTGATGCCTCTGCGCATGAAATAGGTCAATTCATCATCGGTTCCCCACCCGCTTACACCTGCATTAATGACCTCTACCGGCCGGCGAGCCCCTTCTTTCAAACGCTGCTCTAGCACGCTTGCAAAGGCATCTTCGAACTTAACTTGATTCGCTTCCATAAACGAATCCCCAAGGACGAGGATCCGGAACACCTCTGGGGGTTTGGTCAAATCATGTTCATGATCGCGCATTCCTGCAGAATTTGTCACAATCTCGTGTCCAAACCTGTACGAAAACTGGGTCATATTGGGAAGATGAAGCGTCAAGCCATCACGCGTATAAGTCCAGTTACCGAGGTCCTGCGGCTGTACCGTTCTGATGATTCCTTCCCCGACCAACAGCGCAAAGAGAACTGAACCCAACAACAGGAGGCCGTTCGTAAGATATCCGCTCCGCCTCGCTTTACCTAATGCTCGGCTACTAGATTCGTCACCGTGCAACACGATTTCTCCCCTGGGTTTCCTGAGTGCGCTTGCTCTGGTGGCTTCTGGAGGACTCATGGTTGCGGCGGCCGCCACCTCCGCGTGCTTCAAAAGCCCCTTATCGACAATCACCGAGTGGGACCAAGCCTTCCCCGCCAATAGAAAGTCATATCAGCGCTCGGCTTCCGCTACGGGCGGCGGCGTGCGGGCAGGCCGGTCGACGAGCGGACCACGCAGCCAACGACGTGCGGGATCCTCGACCAGCGTGTACAGTAGGTGTGATGCTAGGATCACGAACGCCGCGTACATCGCCACAATGGCAAACTCGACCACAGCGCCGCCACCTGCGATGCGCCCAATAATCCGTGCATACACGGCCAGCACGAGCGAGTGCACGATGTACGCCGAGTACGAGATACGGCCAAGATAAATGACCGGTCGCGTCCGCAGCAGTCGCGCAAATGGTCCATCAGCCTGGCTCAAGCCCATTACCAGCAGGACGAAAAACACCAGAGTCAGGGCGTTGTAGACGGGCGAGGCCGCGAAGATGCTCACGGCCAGCAAGCCCGCGAACGCGGTCTGTGCCATCCCCTCCGCCAATCGTCTGCCAATGGGTTGATGATAGAAGTGATACGTCAGGCAGCCTAGCGCGAATTCGCTCGTCACGCGGACCAATGTGCCCCACCCAGGCAGCATAAACTGCTTCCAATTCGAGTAGCTCCCGCCGATCAGTGTCACCGTACCGAGAATCGCGATCATCACGAGCGCGGCCGTCCGTCGACGCTGCACCCGCCACACGAGGAGGGCAAGCGCCGGAAACAGGAGGTATGCGAACCACTCTGAGCTGACGGACCACGAAGGTACGTTCCACCCTTCAGAGCCTGGGAAGCCCCACCCGTTGAGCATGAACGCGGATAGAACAAACGACCTCGCGGTGAAAGCGTCGTGGTTGACGCCCATTCCGAATGCCACCGCTACGAGGAAGAGTGGTACGTGCAGGAGCAGCACCACCGCGTGTGCCGGGTAGACGCGTATAAACCGGAGCCCGATGAATCGTCGGGCGCGCTCGATGCTGAATGAACGGAACTCTTCTCCATGCACGTGCATCATGATGAACCCGCTCAGGACGAAGAATAGGTCCACGGCCAGCCATCCCTCGTGGCTCAGCTCGCTGAAGACAGGCATGCCCAGGAGGCCGTCCGGCCGGTACACGCGCAGATGATGAAACGCCACCCAAAAAGCGGCGAATCCGCGGATGCCGGTGAGGGCATCGATCTGGATGGGAGCCGACTGCGAGGAGGCCGTGTTCATGACGAAAGGATAGGAATGTCAGCTGTATCACACGCCCCAAGAGGGTTCAAGTGCGCACCAAGCGCTGCAGGCCGCGCGTCGCGGAATCACGCGCTCTGAAGTCGACCCGCCTCGCGAAGCTCCTTGCCGTGTGGCGATGCGCGCAGTGCCACAGGGCGCTTGCGCGGGTTGCGGGGCGGTACACGCCTCCTTTTTGGAGCGCACCCCCGCCTTCGCGCATGCCTGCCTTGCCCTGGTTTGCGCTCCCGTCCCATACGGACGAAACGCGCCAACCACGGCCGAATGGGACTGGTACCAGGCGGACAAATGCCAGCGGCAGGCAGCCGGGCGGTGGCGCATAGTCCCCGGCAGCGTCAGCAGCTCCTCCTCGAATCCGCCGAAAGGCTGTTTTTTATCGTAAGTTTCTCGGCTATTTCATCGAAGATGGTAATGCAACATGACCGCTGACGGGTGTTGTGCCCGTGGCAGTATCGGCAAGGCGCCCGGATCTGCCTAAGGTTCGCAGCATGGGTGCCAGGACCTCGGCAAAACGTTTCGTGTAAATGGACTTGCCGGTCGCAGTGAGGTGGTAAGTATCCCGGTAGAGCGTGGGTTCCAGGTCGATAAGATCGCGCATGTCTAGATAGTCAGCGCCGAAATCCCTGATCAACCGTAGCGCGTCGGGGTGCACCGTATACTGTGTATCCCGCATCGGATAGGCGACAAACAACAAGCGGCTGCCGAACTTGCGCGCGCGCTGAAGCACGCTTTGTAGCGAGCGGTGGCTTTTCACAACGGACGTGCGCGGCGCTCCCTTTTTTAAGGCATCACGATGGCCCTCATCGTGCAGCACGGTGGCATATTCCTTGTAGTTGGGCACGAACAGGGAAAGTACGCGGTCTTTTATGCGGTCGCGTGCCGCGTAAGTCGCCCATACCGAAGCCAAGACCCACTCAACGCGTTGACCGGTCGTCACCAAATCAAATTGAAACAGCTCCGGCCAATCCTCCAGGTCCGTAAAGAACTGTGCAAGGCGTCCAACCTCGAATTCGCGCGCGTCATCCAGGCTGGGTCCAAAAAAGGTGATGATTACAAGGTCAGGTGCATTGCCACGTTTCCAGAAGTAATGGTTCATTATCAAGCGCCAGGTATTAATCCCGGAACCGTCGGCCAGGAACAGCTCGACGCTGGGAACCAATACGCCGTTGGTCGACAAGTTGTCCTTCAGAACATCGACGTCGACGCCAGCCTCGGTGGCCGAATTGCCGATGAACGCCACTCGCAAACCCGCCTGCGATTGCAAAGCATCGGCACGCTCCCTGTAGGATACAAACCGTCCGAAATCCAGTGACATCGGGAAAAGCACTGTACGCGTGATGACCTCCAGCACGATGAACAGTGCCACCAGGATGAGAGCAAGCTTCAGGAGCAGATTCAAGCTAGAACTGGAAGTAGATAAATTCATGAGCTTCGCCAGCACGGAAGATCACCAGCATAAGTACGAGATAACTATACACCGGCGCGCGCAGCAGCCAATTGGGCGTCAGCAGACGATCAAGCCGTCGCTCACCCTCCAGCCACCATTCTAGGACAAACATGAGTGTGCAGTAAAAGACGATGGTCGCAAACGATGAAACGGCAAATAGCGTTACCGCAGGATTCGTTGCTATCAGGGTAGCCATCTGCCACACCGATGCAAAGCTATCGGCGCGGAACAACAGCCAGCCGATGCAGGTCAGGTGAAACATCAGAAACACTCGCCACAGCCAATACGCCCGACCCGCCGCGCTCTCCGTGGCGATGTCGTCAGATATATTGAGCAGCCGATATGCGCAGAGTATCGCGCCATGATAAAAACCCCACGCGAAAAACGTCCAATTCGCCCCGTGCCACAATCCCCCCAGCAGCATCGTGATCAACAGGTTCCGGTAGGTCATCAACGGTCCGAAGCGGTTGCCCCCCAACGACACGTAGAGATAGTCGCGCAGCCACGTGGAAAGACTGATATGCCAGCGCCGCCAGAAGTCACTCGGGCTGACCGCAAGATAGGGCGTGTTGAAATTGATGATCAGCTCAAACCCCAGCCACTTCGATATACCACGCGCGATGCTGGAATAACCCGAAAAATCACAGTAGATTTGAAATGCAAATGCATACACGCCAATCAGTACATCAAGACCGGTCAGCGCCGCGGCCTCACCATGCTGGAAGCGATTGAACAGGTGGTTGGCGATGACTGCCATGTTGTCGGCGATGACGATTTTCTTGAACAAGCCAATGACAACGAGATACAGGCCCTGTTCAAACGCGCCGGGGGCCAGACGGCGCGGGTTGACGACCTGTGGCAGGAAGGTGTGCGCGCGCATGATCGGACCGGCAACAAGATGCGGGAAGAAACACACAAACAGGGCAAAATCGCGAAAATGCTGCGTCGGCTTTGTGTGGCCGCGATAAATGTCGATTGTGTAGCTCATTGCCTGGAACGTATAGAAACTGACGCCGGCCGGCAGAAGTATTCCGAGTGTTGTCCATGATGGTGCGCCGAAACCCATCGACATGACCAGCGTGCGGAAGTTATCGATGAAGAAATCGAAGTATTTGAAAAAGCCGAGTATCCCCAGGTTTGCGACCATGCTGATGACGAGGAAATATTTTCGTCGCGCGGCTTCCGGTAATTCGTACAACCACGGCAGCGCGCGGCCATAGGTCAGGCAGACTGCTGTAACGGCAAACGGGATGTAAAAATCACGCAAAGTGTGCGGCAGCGCTTCTAGGATGCGCCGCCGGTCAAGTTCGACAAACCCCTGAAATAGATCCGGATATCGAACGTTCGCGCAGAGTAAAATCGCACTACCAACAGTCAATACGCCGAGCCGCCGTATGCGGTCGGTTGTCAATCGAATGCCGGCCACCCCCAGGCCACCGATATAATCGATGATGGTGGAAATGAGTATGAGAAATAGAAACCGGTAGTCCCAGAAGCCGTAAAAAAAATAGCTGGCGACCAGCAGCAGATCGTTCTGGTGGCGGTGGGACAGTCGCCAGTAGCGCACAATCACTAGGGCGAACAGGATCCAGAATGTCCAGCTGGTGTAGTTCACTGGGTTGTTAGGCCGTAGGCCCCGGGAAAATCTGTCGAGCGTAATACCAAACGATAGGCAAAATCAACGATAGGCAAATCAATCCTGTCGCTATTCCGCTGTACCGAGCTAGTGCGCCGGGGGCGGGTATGGAAGAGGTTCCGGACCGCGCATAACGGGCCTTAGGTTCACGCCGGCTTCCTCCTCTCCGGGAGAGGACCGCGATCCGGGCGGGTCGTGAGCGGGATCAACGGTTAATTAAGGCGATGGATCGAGACACTCCGATGACGAGTAGCGGCGATGGCATCGTTCCACGTGTGAATTCAAACGAGATCCTCAAGGTTCTGTACTGCTACACTCAAGGAATAGCCGCCTCGTTGATTGCGTTTTTTGGTATGCAGCGCCTTCGTCAGTACGCTGTATGCTCGTTGCAGCGTTGCCATTCGCGGCCCTAGCGTTCGCGATCCAGAAGATTCCCAGCCCTATATTTGGTTAGGAAATTCTCTTGCAAACTTCGTTTGAGAAAACACTCTCATTAACGGGAATCGACATATCATAGGCCGTCGCCGCGAAATAGTAGGTCGTTCCGCTGCTTAGTGCCATCACTGTAACGGTGGTGTCACTACTGACCACATCGAAGGACTGAAGATACGTTCCAGGGGCAGTACCGTAATAAATTCGGTAACCACTGAGATTCGGGGCCACTACGGTATCCCAGGCAAGAACCGCGGGACTTGGGCCGGTGACGCACTCGGTGTCGACGCGGCCGCCACAAGCAACCAACAAGCTGACAATCGCCAAATAGCAGCAGGCGCTTGAACAGCGCCGGGCCGGGCTGCTGCAATCCCCTTCGTGCGTAGTATGTGCGCGTGCCATTTTTGTTTACTCCGTGCGCCGATGTCCCGTCGGTTCGACTTCCCTGCCAAGTCCCGCTGGCGCTCGATTCGTGTTTGCGGCTCGCGAGCTGAAAGTGAAACACTTTCCTTAACACTCGTAGCACAATATCGCGACGGCAGCCCTTGCGCATCAAACCACGCTTTCGCGAACGACGGCCGGGTAGTGTCCAACTTTATCGTGCAAGCCGTCAAGGCCGGTAGGCCGAAACTCCCCATCTGGATTCTGTAGTGCCAAGGCGACCCACGTCGATCTCGATTTCAAAATCTATAGCAACGTCGTCTGGGCACGGTTTAAGTAGTCATTCCAGGCGACCACCTGCAGGGATTCCGGCCTGCGCCAGCGCAAGGCTTCAATAATCGCCCGCGCCAACTGCAGATCGGTAATCAGGGGAATCCCAGCGTCCACTGCCCGGCAGCGGATGAGGTAACCATCAGGACGCCCATACTCATCGTATTCTCGAGGGACATGGATTACGAGATCCACCCTGCCGTCATTGATTACCTCAAGTCCGCTTAGTCCATCCCCCGATTTCTTGCCTACCGGCGTGCAAGGAATATCTATTTCCGCGAGCATCTCAGCTGTACCGGCAGTCGCATAGATAGGCAGCTTCAATTCATGCGATATTACGCGGACTTCGTCGGCGAACCAATACTTGTCAGCAATAGGACCAAGGGACAACAGGACTCCTTTTCTCGGAACGCGGAAACCCGTAGCGAGTAGACCGTGAAGGAGAGCCTCATTCAGGTCCGCGCCGAGACAACCGACCTCGCCCGTGCTCATCATTTCGACCCCAAGCATACGGCTTTCGAGCTTGATTGACCGTGGGAATGGACGACACCCGCGAGACTTGCGCCTACAGATTGGGAATTCAATCCAGCCTTGATTCGAGTTCGCCGAGCCGAGCCGTGTCAGCCGGTACTTTTCCGACGGCTGGAAGGCGCTTCCGAATTTGGATCCCCAGCCCGGCTTTGGACGAGGTCCCGCAACAACGTCTCGATTGCCGCCAGACTCGCTCTGATGGACGCAAGCAACGGCGGCAGGTCCTCGAGCTTGCCGACCTGCTCCGCAATCGTCGCGAGCGACCGGGATTGTTCGCTCAGGACGTCGTGCGGCCTGCTATCAACGGGGCTTGGGGCCATCTTCTGGCGACGCTTGTCGACGCGCTCGGAGTAGGACGGCCATTGAAGTTCGCTCGCGGCTGCCTCGACCAACTTCGCCGTGACTCTCGGGAGGTTGTCGGCATAAGCGCAGGTCAGTGCCGCATCGCACAGGGTGTTGATCAGGCGCGGGGTACCCCCGGCGTACTTGTAGATGACGGGAAACGTCTGCGGCAGGAACAGCATACGGTCCGCCGCCCCGGCGGTGCTCAGCCTAAAGAGGATGTATTGACTGAGCTCCTGCTCGCTCAGGGGGGGGAT
>WNEZ01009828.1_pt1 | contig 13918 bp, 11 predicted proteins | sample 5400521 | NCBI WGS metagenome assembly WNEZ01 (sample SAMN13153339, study PRJNA577476) | soil metagenome | isolation source: 120 cm saprolite under Douglas fir tree site 2 hole 1 replicate 1 | place: USA:California | collected 2015-04-18 | reverse complement strand
GTGTAGAGACTCGCCTCGCTAGACATGGGGGCCTCTCCTACCTGCACATACCCGCAGTCGACGTCCATCAGTCAGCCTCCTTCTACGAGCAGGTCTTTGGCTGGAAGATACGCGGGCACGATACCGACCACCCCAGTTTCGATGACGGGACCGGACACGTCAGCGGCGCGTGGATGACCGATCAAGCGATCTCACGCGAGCCAGGTCTGCTGCCCTACATCTATGTTGACCACATTGACGATACCATCGAGCAGGTCGAGGCACAGGGGGGCGAGGTCGTCAAGGCTCCCTACCCCGAAGGAAACCTGTGGGTGGCGACGTTCCGTGACCCCGCCGGCAACGTGCTCGGTCTCTGGCAGGAAGGCGCCCGCTGAGCCGTTCCTGGGGAGGAGATTGGCATACGTCCCCGACATTGCTCACCTCTGAGCGTTGTGAGGAAACGGCGGTCGATGCGCCCTCTGCCGCCGGATCGGGATCGCGACGAAATGATGCAAGACCCGGCCGTGAAAGGACAGCAGGACCACACCTGAAGCGGTGCTCTGCTCAGGCTCTCCGGCGATTTGGGTCCTCAGCTCATCAATGAGAGCGTCTTCGGTCTGGCCCTTGGTATGCACAGAAGATGACGGTGACGAGCAAGCGCATCCTGCACCAAATTCGCAGGAGAGCCCAACTCACGCTGAAACTGTAGAAATAGGTCAAAAGAGGCCGAACGAGCGCTTCGTCTGACGAAGCAGGTTGACTCAGTTTCACTTGGAGCTTGCTCTGACGCATCGGAGCCATGAATGTGTCAGCCCTCTCCCGCTTACTGATGAACAACAGGTCCAGAAGAGAACTCACCGTCAACGAAGTCCGGCGAACAGGGGGTAGCTGGAGAGATAGCCGAGTTCGACGAGTTCGGTCCGCGGCACGCTGCGCGCCATTGTCTCGCGAATCGGTGCGATCCTGGTCGGCACAGAAAAACCCGGCAGCCAGTCGTCATGATGATCCAGAATCACGCGGCGTGGCCGCAGCAGATCGGCCTGCCGCGCCACGAACTGGGCGAGCGTGCCCTGAATGGGTTCACCATCGATGGTGCCGCGACCAGCTGCAGCCAGGATGGCCACATCAGGGCGCAGGTTGTGCAGAATGCCGGTCCAATGTCCGCTGGTATCCTGATACAATAGAGAGCCTTCGGCCGTCTCGAACAGGTACACGAAGCTGCCACCATCGCCGCGTACCCCCTGCGCACTTACCTGCAAGTGCGAGAGTACCTCCGGCCCCAGACTCGCCAGCCCCTGCATCACCTCTTGCAGGCGAGCCATCCGCTCCTGATAGATCACCCCCAGGTCGCCCAGGCAGACCTCGTCGGGCTGGTACATGCCCCCCTTCGGGGTCCACACACAGGAATGCAGACTCGGATAAACCGCGACCGTGACCTCCGGGGAGAGGCGAATGCGCTCCCCACCCCCGACCGGGAGCAGCTGTGCCAGCGGCACCCCTTCCTGTTCCATGATCCGCACCGTCTCGTGCGAGCCGATGATCGTGGCCCCGGTCCGCCTGGCGATGCGCTCGGCTCCCCAGAGGTGGTCGAAGTGGGAGTGGCCGACCACGATCCAGTCGGCCTGATCAATATCATCTGCTCGCAAGCCGGTGCCAGCAGCTCCAGGGATGCGATCGATATAGGCATCAAGGAAAATCACCAGCGAACCTACCGTGAGACGGAAGGTGGCGCAGCCGTACCAATCAAGCTTCGCTGTCATCGCATGTCGCCTCCTTTGTACTCCTGCTGAGCGGCCGCATCAGCGGCGAACCTGTTTCCCGTCCCGGATGGAACAAACAGTGAAGTGCGCCTCGCTCTTTCTCTGTGAACACACTATCGCATACACAACCCAACCCGGCCATCTGATCTGCTCTCAACGAGCAGGTGACCGAGAGCAGTTCCTATTCAGGACCCCGCGACGCCTGTCAATTGCTCGGAGAGTTGCCGGAGTTGGCGGCGAGCCTGCCGATCATAAGTCTGGCTCTCGGCTCGCGTCTCGCGCAGGCCATTATAATAGCGTCCGGTAACGTGTTCCAATTCGGGTGCCGTGATCAGATGTGTGGTGGCCTGCACTCCCTCCTCAATGCTACTCACGCCGCTGCCCCTGGCCGCCAACACCATTTTCGTGGGCATATAGGTCGCCGGATGCAAGCAGTTGGCCGTGACATTTGTCGCCGCGAGTTCTTCGGCCAGATCAAACGTCAACATCACGAGCGCCAACTTGCTCTGACAATACGCCTGGACTCCATCATAGCTGCGCTCCAGCATGACGTCCCCAAAGTCAATGGGAGCCTGTCCAGCCGAGGCAACGTTGACGATGCGGGCAGGAGCCGACCGGCGCAGCGTTGGCACGAGCCTCCGCTTTTCAGGAAGTCTCACATCTCCTGAGGAGGTTCGAACCAGCACCTGACGAATCCTCTCTGTCGTAATATTATAGTATGTAGGAGGCTAGCAGGGCATCATCACGGACACAGTACTCCCTGGTGCGCAAGCGAACTCATAGACGTTCTTAATTCCCCGGGCGGACGAGCAGGTACAAAGAGGACGACGCTGGTCTCCGTCTCTCACATCGTCCCATGAGCAAGGATCGACAAAGCCAATGGTACAATAGGATGGGTGCCATATGCACTCTTGTGAGCGAGCCTTTGACAGAGGGAGTGCTACCGATTCGCATGCTCACAGAGAAGAGTCATTCGCGCTCGCAGGCATCACTTGCCATGCACCTGTGTCCGTGAGAACACACATTGGTACGAGAAGCCTGAAACCTGTCATAGTCAGAACCAGAGGGAGAAGGACACCAGCATGAACGCCTCATCTGAAACGTGGCAACTCGAAGACCAGGCCGTCCAGGTCTCGCACCTGGAGAAAGTCTACTGGCCGCAGACAGGATTCACCAAGGGCGATCTGCTGCACTATTACCGGCAGATTGCCCCGGTTGCGCTTCCCCATCTCAAAGACCGTCCGGTGACGCTGCGCGTGTACCCGCAAGGAGTAGAGGGAGCCTCGTACTACCTGCGCGACTGTCCTGAGGATGCCCCCGATTGGCTCCGGCGGGTGCAGTACCAGCCCAAGACGGTCAGCCACCCAGTCCCATTGCCGCTGATCGACACGGCGGCGGGCCTGCTGTGGTTCGCCAACCAGGGGGCCATCGAATTCCACCTGTGGGGTTCCCAAACGCAGGATCTCACGCAGCCCGACCTGGCCATCTTCGATCTGGATCCCGGCGAGACAGCGTCTTTCGATGCCGTGCGGGAGGCGGCGCTGGGGCTGCACGAGGCACTCGAACAGCAAGGTATGAGGGGATATCCCAAGACCAGCGGTGGAGGCGGTCTGCACGTCTTTGTCCCGTTGGGGCTTGGCCACACCTTCAAGCGCGTACGCTACTGGGTCAAAGCGGTGGGACAGCAGCTCGCGTCGAGCCACCCTGACCTGATTGCTCTCGCCCACGGCGCGACGCACCAGGGAGGTCGCGTAACGGTGGACTACGCGCAGAACAGCCTCGGACGCAACACGGCGGCCCCCTACACGTTGCGTGCTCACCCGGCCCATCCGACGGTTTCCACACCCCTCACCTGGGAGGAACTGGATGCTGGCACCATTCTCCCTGCAGACCTGACGCCCCAGGTGGTGCTCGAGCGGGTCGGGCGACTGGGCGACCTTTTCGCACCAGTCCTGCTAGCAGATCAGCACATTGCCTAGCTGTTCAGAGCCTATCTAAAGACCTGGAAGAGAGTCTCCGATGTACCTGGACGTATCTACAAAGAAATGACAGTTCCCAGAAAAGCAAGAACTTGAGGGGAGGTGAAGCATGGATAGCGCGCTCGTCTTCGTCGTGCAGAAGCACAGGGCTTCCCGCCTGCACTACGATTTTCGGCTGGAACTCGATGGCGTCTTGAAAAGCTGGGCAGTGCCCAAAGGCCCTTCGCTCAACCCGCAAGCGAAACGGCTGGCGATCATGGTGGAAGACCATCCTATGGAGTATCGCACCTTCGAGGGGGTGATTGCCGAAGGCTCCTATGGAGCAGGGGAAGTCATCGTCTGGGATCAGGGAAGCTATCGACCTCTTGCGGGGAAAACCAAAGACGCCATGCAGGAGCAGATACGAGCACAACTGAACCGCGGAGAACTCCATTTTCTGCTGTTCGGCGAAAAATTGCGCGGAGAGTTCGCGCTCATCCGACAGCCACGACTGGGAGGCAACGCCTGGTTGTTGATCAAAAAGCGGGATCACTACGCCTCCGATGCGGATGTGACCCTGCAAGAGAGATCCGTCCTCTCTGGAAAACGGCTCGGCGAAGCCAGCTAGATCAAAACGGCAGCGGTCGCGGTCTCTACAATCGGTGCTACGCGAGCCTCCGCAATGAAGAGATGGCAGAGAATCGCCGCCCATTCACCGAGGCAGTCCAAGGACGTCGCCCGAGGCTTCGCTGGCCTCCCGTCTCCTCTTTCTTACCACCATTTTGGGGGTTTTCAACAGGCTGCGGTCGATAATGAGACTCTTCTTCTCTCTTGACTCTCCCCTTACAGGAGAGAGTACAATTGTTCCAGGCCGAGAGCCTTAGAGCCGCGCGGCTCTTCGGACACGTTCTTAAGAAAGAAGAAAGTGAGAAGTATGTATGAGTTTTATGACCGAACCAAAGATTGAAGATCGCAAGGTGCAGCCTTACATGGGGATTCGGACCAGGGTTCCTATGCAGGAATTAGATGTGGTGATCCCGCAATGCATTGGGGAAGTGTTTGCCTTATTAGGAAAGCAGGGCGTGGCGCCAGTTCATGCACCCTTCGTTCGCTATCATGTCATCAATATGCCGGAGATGCTTGATATTGAGATGGGCATTCCGGTGGCGAGCGCCCTGCCAGATGAGGGCCGTATCCATGGGGGCGTTCTTCCGGCGGGTCGCTATGCATCGCTGATCTATACCGGGATAGATAATGGGAGACAGGCGAATGCAGCACTGCTGGACTGGGGAGCGCGCAATGGACTGGTGTGGGACAGGTGGGAGACGAAGGATGGTGATGCGTTCGGCTCGCGCTTGGAGTCCTTCCTTACCCGGCCGGATGAGGAGCCAGATCGAGGGAAATGGGAGACTGAGGTTGCGATTCGGCTGGCCGATAGTCAGGAGAAGTAAATTATCGTCGTGACAGGCCCGGTCGGGGTACGCATTGAAGTCCCACCGCCGACCGAGATCCCCGCGAGGGCCGCCCCCGTCCAATTCCTACGTTCCTGACGCGTTCCAATCTGTCGCGGCAAACGGACCAGCCTGTTGAAAAGGATGGTCATCCACGCACGAACCTCCGCCCATGGCTTCCACACGCTCGCGTCGTGTCTGTTTGTCGCAAGAAACGAACCAGCCTGTTGAAAAGTCGAGCTTCGAAGGGGCCCGTCTGGATCTCGTCGCACGCCGCTCCGATGGCAATCGCGAGTTTGCCCGGCTCCTGGAGTTGTGTCTAACCCACTCGGTTGACCACACTGCAAGAGCTTTCATCAGAGAAGATCCGTTTGATGTATCAACCGAGAGCATACTCAGCTCAGACCTTCCCATTCCACTCAGCTGCGGTGAAGCCTGGGTGAATATGCCATCGTTGTTTCATTGGCCCACAGTTCTACAGCTTATGCAATGAACTCTTTCGCAAAGGAGCGCAGCGAATCCAGTTGCAGCACATCGGGGAACCCGAGTATTACTTCCTGGACGCCGACTGCCTCCAAGTCGGCCAGGCGTTTGCGGATAGTATCCGGGCTGCCGATCAGCGCGCCTGCTGTAGAGGGGCGGTCCAGAAGAGCGGTGGGGATTTTTGCCCGCGCCTGCTCATCAGTCTCACCGATAGCGCAGACGCACGCTACTGTGCGGTGGATGCTCTCGTAATCGCGTCCGATGGTCTCGCAGTGTTCTTTAAGCACGGTGAATTTCTGCTTGATCGTCTCTAGATCGCCGTTGACATTGCAGGCATCGCCGTATTGCGCGACCAGTTTGAGGGTGACTTTTTCGCCGCCGCCGCCAATCAGCAGAGGAATGTGCGGTTTCTGTACCCCCTTGGGCTGGTTGATGGCGCCTCGCACCTGGTAGTATTTGCCCTCAAAGGCCGCCTCCTCCTGAGTCCACATGGCCAGAATGACCTGCACGGCCTCGCGCAGTTGGCGCAGGCGGTCAGGAGCCTCGGGATAGTCATACCCGTAAGCGCGATACTCGTGTTCGTACCAGCCGGCCCCGATGCCGAAGTTGAGCCGTCCGTGCGAGAGGACGTCGACGGTACTGGCCATTTTCGCGAGCAGGGCAGGATTGCGATAGCTATTACAGGTGACCGCCTGACCGATGCGGATACGCTTTGTGTCGCGTGCAACGGCTGCGGCGGTGGTCCAGCACTCAAACGTGACTTCCTGCGATGGGTGCGGGATGGTGTGAAAGTGATCGACAAGCCAGGCGGACTCGAAGCCCACTTCGTCGGCGGTCTGGGCAACGCGCGTCATGGTTTCGTAGGCTTCCACAGGGTCTTGAATGCTCGCCAGATCCATGGTCCAGCCTTGCGGCAGGGACAAACCAAATTTCAGAGACATGAACAACTACCTCGATTCTGAGAAAAATGGGAGAAGGAAGTTCTTCCTGATTGGAGCAAACCTGCACGACATATGGAGGTGTTTTCTTGACGCAGGTGCTCCACTTATGAGTATGCTATATTCGTGATACTAGTACCAGGGTTTGTTGATCATAGGTCTCTGACTACCAGGATAAGGAGAAGCTGAGATGCATGAGCGTGAGCGTCGTCAGGCTCTCGCCGATTTTTTATGCCAGCGACGGGCGCACCTTTCTCCTACTGATGTGGGATTGCCACATGGCGTGCGCCGTCGAACGCCAGGATTGCGCCGCGAAGAGGTCGCGCAACTTGCCAATATGGGCACCTCCTGGTATGTCTGGCTGGAGCAAGGACGTGAAGTGCATCCCTCGGCGCAAGTGCTGGTTCATTCCCAAATTTACACCCTGACCCTTAGCGGGGAAAACGGGGGGTAAAAATGTTGTGACCCCCAAGGGAAGTTCTGGGAGATGCATGACTCCCTCACGCTGTGTGGAACGGGGAGGTGCGAGAGATCCGTTCTCCGCCTCAATGGAGCCGTGGTGGCCAGCGTCAGGGAACGTGCTGCGTGTCAGGCGCGGGAGTACGCTCAATTGCCCCCAACGCACGCAACATCACCTTCTACGCCTCGGTCACTCCCTTCATCCCGCTGATATCGAGTCGCTCGTAGAGCCGGTCACGCCGTAGCGTCTGCAGATGCTCGCCGCTCTGGAGATCCCACAGCTGAATGGCATTGTCATCACCGCTACTTGCCAGCGTCTTCCCATCGGGACTCACTTTGAGCGACTGGATTGTCCCTTGATGTCCCTTTAGCACCCTCAGGCACTCTCTGCTCTTTGTGTCCCACCAGCGGAGCATGCCATCACTGCCACCACTGAGCAGCAGCCCTCCGGCCGGACTCCAGGCGAGAGCATACAGGATCGAGCCCGGCTCGCTCCAGGACCGCAGGCGCTCCCCACTGGGTACCTCCCAAATGACAACCTCCCCACTGCCTCTGCTCCCGCCACTACTGGCGAGTCTGGTACCATCAGGGCTCCAGGCCACGCTCATAACCATACCACTGTGCCCCCGCAGTGAAGCTCGCAGCAGGCCCTCGGTGGCCTCCCACAGGCACACGCTGCCATCATCGCCGCAACTGGCCAGGTGCGTCCCGTCCGGACTCCACGCCACACGACGGATCCTGGTTGACTGCCCACGGCCAATCCATCGGAGGGTTCCGGTGGGCACTTCCCACACATGCACCCCCTGCTGATAGCTCGCACTGGCGAGCTGTGTGCCATCCGGACTCCAGGCTATGCCATAGAAAAGGGTGTTGACATGGTCAGTGTCCCGCAAGCTCTGCCGAGACTCTCCCGTGGTGGCGTCCCACAGCCTGACGGCATTGTCCAACCCGCTACTGGCCAGCAATCTCCCATCGGGACTCCACGCCACCCCAAACACCAGGGAGCGATGGCCGCGCAGCAGCCTGGGTGGCGTCAGGCCTTCCACCCCCCAGATGGTCACCAGCATATTCGAGCCAGCACTGGCGAGCTGTGTGCCATCCGGACTCCAGGCGACGTCATAGAGCGAGACCGCGTAGCCCTGCAGGATGTGGACACACTGCCCACGCTCCACTTCCCACACCCTTAAGGTCCCATCTTCACTACTACTGAGCAGGCTGCGGCTATCAGGCGTGAAGGCAATATCGTACACACCGGCAGTATGCCCGTACAACCCCATCCGATAGCTGCTCCGATCGATATCCCAGAGCCAGATCGTTTGGTCAAAGCCACAACTGGCTAGCAGGTGCCCATCCGGGCTCCAGGCCACCGTCCGCACCCGGTCTGTATGTCCTGAGAGCGTCTGGAGTACACGTCGGCTTCCCTCCTCCCCCACATCCCACAGCTTGACAGTCCGGTCCCAACTCGCGCTGGCCAGGGTGCTGCCGTCGGGAGCAAAAGCCAGTCCCAACACCCAGTTGGTATGTCCCGCGAGCAACCGCACAAAGGTTTCTGACTGCGCTCCCTGTAGCTCCCACAGTCGAATGTCCCCATCAATGCCCCCACTCGCAAGCAGGTGCCCATCGGGACTCCAGGCCAGGGTGAACACCGGGCCGCGCTGGCCGGAGAGCGTCTGGAGGTGCTCGCCCGTGTGGGCGTCCCAGAGCTGGACGGTGGCATCATCTCCGCCGCTGGCGACTGTGCGTCCATTGGGGGCAAAGGCCAGGCACTCGATGTTCTCCGTGAACCAGCTTGTCCAGAACAGGGTACCGCTCTCGATACCCCATAGCTTGATGGTACCATCCCAGCTCCCTGTAGCCAGCGTGCGTCCATCCAGGCTGAAGGCGAGGGCCCGCACCGTATCAGTATGCGCCTGCCAGGCCAGGTGCAGGAGCTTCCCTTCTTCGCGCCACACGCGTACTTCCCCGCGCCTACTGCCCGCAGCCCAGTACTGCCCGTTGTGGCTGATGGCCACAGCCCAGGGGATATCAAAGGCCTCGTTAAAGACCGTCTCACGCAGGCTAGCCTCAGCAAGAGAGGCATCTTGCATCTCGACCCCTTGCAGAAACGCCCCGCGAATAGCGAGCTGCGACAGGTCCAGGCTGCGTAGGTGCCCGCGCTGCTCGCGCAGCAGTGCTACCAAATTGGCCGGTCCATACCCCTGGGATTCCTGCGCCCGTCTGCGAAGTTGGTCGAGAAGAGACTGCAACACCTCCTCCACCGAAACCGGCCTCAGGGCTGCGTTCTGCAAACGCGCGAGTAGGGGAGCCACGATCAGCCGCTCCTGGGCCTGTCGCACATAGTCCTTCGCGTGAGCCTGCACAAGCCCATGCTCAACCAGGCGTACAAGCCGTCCCTGTTCCACTTCACGGCTCGCCTCCGCGATGAGCCGCATCGTCACGTACTCCAGCACGACTGATTGCAGTGCGAAGCTGCCTGGGCGTTGCCCACGCTCGATCAGGCTGCGCCTGTGCAACCCGTCAACGGCTTCCAGCACTTCTCCCGCAGGACTGGGAACCACCAGCAGAGCATGCAGTTCCTCAATGCTCACCGGCTCGCGTATAATCGCCAGCCAGCAGAGCAGCGTCCGCTCCAGGTCCGCAAGGCGGGCATATTGCTGGTCGAGCAGCTCCCGCACACCGCCAAAGACCACCTTGCCCTGCTCCAGGAAGAGGGCGATCTGGCCATCGAAGAGGTCCACGATGGTCTGAGCGACGATTTTTAGGGCCAGGGGATTGCCCGTGTACGCCTCGATCAGCTGCGCCTGGTCAGCCGCGCTGCCTGCAACCTCCTTTTCTGCCAACAACTGTTTGCACGCGGTGACATCCAGCCGGGCGAGGCGCAAGGCGCGCACGAGCGCCCGGCTGCCCTCCAGCGGGACGAGGTCGCTCGGCTTCTCCCGGCTCGTCAGCAGCAGGCAGCTCTGATGCTCGGTCTCAGCCATCCGGCGCAACAGCCGGGCGTATCCCTCGTAGCCTGCACGCATGTGGCCCGTGCCTTCCCCTTCCTCTAAAAGCGTCTCCAGGTTATCCAGAACCAGCAGGACACGCATGTTCCGCAAGTACTCCAACAGGAGGCCTAGGCGCCGTTCGAGGCCGCCAGACACGTCGCGAAGCGCCTGGGGGGCAAGGCTCTGGAGGCACTCTTCGAGCAGTGCTTCGCAGGTGGGAGCATCGCGTAGGGAGCGCCAGATGACCACCTCGAAGTGCTCTACCACCCGGTGCATCACCCTCGTCGCCAACGCCGACTTGCCGATGCCACCCAGCCCCAGCACGCTCACCACCCGACAGCGCTCCTCGACGATCCAGGAGGTCAACAGGGTCTGTTCCCACTCGCGTCCAAAGAAGGTCGTGACGGTGGGCGCGTCACCCCAATCGACGCGCGGCCCGCCGCGAGCAAGAGGAGCGAGGACGGAGGTCGTGCCAATGGTCTCCTCGACCGGCTGGGAGACAGGGGACACCTCTGCGTGGGGCAGTAGCGTGCCAAGCCACGCTTCATCGAGCAGCACCTTCTGGCGGGCCGCATGCCAGAAGGTACGGATTTCCTCTTCCTCGCGCCTGAGAGGAAAAGCCTGCTGCTCAACGGCCAGAGCAATGAACACTTTGAGGTGCTCGGCTTTGGGATACGTGAGGCCTGCTTCCCATTCCCCCACCGCCTTTCGGGAGACGCCCAGGTGCTTGGCCAGTCCCGCTTGCGTCAACCCGATGGCCGTACGCAGGGTCTGCATGGCCTGCCCAAAGGCGTAGTCTCGATCGCGGTACGAAGATCCCTTCATGGACGTTTTCCTTCAGTCTGCCCTGCCCCCAAAACTGCAGCGATGGGAAAGAATGAGAGGTGGAAATGCCACCTGGAATGCCACCTGATGTCCGGTGACTTCGAAGACGATGACTAGTATACTTCCACTATAGACGATTATCTCACCAAGGGCAAGGTCGTCATGAGCAGCTTGTCAGTAAACAACCGGAAAAGCAAGGCTTGATGCCGTGATGTACCCTCATGCCGCGCTTCTGGAGGCATGACGTGGATGTCGTCTGGGAACCATCACATGACGTACTTTGTCACTCGTAGCAAGAAGGGAGACAGATGACCAGCAGGATCCAGCTAGAACCCGAGGCGCAAGCGTTTGCGGAGGCTGTGGCGAAGCCACCCTTTCTGTTCACCCTTGATCCCCAACAGGGACGGATTGCCCTCGATGAGGCGCAATCGGGCCAGGTGAGCAAGCTGCCGGTCGACATCGAGGATCTCACGGTTGACGACGGCCCAAGCGGCCAGGTCGCTCTGCGCATCATGCGGCCACAGCATGCTCCGGCGGCGCTTCCCGTCATCGTGTACATCCACGGTGCTGGGTGGGTGTACGGCAGCATGCAGACGCATGACCGGCTGATGCGCGAACTGGCGGTCGGAGCCGAGGCTGCGGTCGTGTTCCCTGAGTACCGTCTCTCCCCGGAAGCCAAATACCCGACGGCCATCGAGGAGTGCTACTCGGTGGTGAAATGGGTCGCCGAGCATGGGCGGGAGCTTGGGATGGACCCGGAGCGCCTTGCCGTGGCTGGCGACAGCGTCGGAGGAAACATGACAGCAGCAGTTACGTTGTTGTCCAGAGAGCGTGGGGAACCGGACATTCGGCTCCAACTGCTGTTCTACCCGGTAACCGACGCGGCCTTCGACACCCCGTCCTACCACCAGTTCGCTGAGGGGTACCACCTGCGTCGCGATGCCATGATGTGGTTCTGGGATCAGTACACCACCAACCCAGGCGAGCGCAATGAGATCACCGCCTCACCGCTGCGGGCCAGCACAGAGCAGTTGAGGGGACTCCCGCCAGCACTCGTCATCACCGCCGAGGCGGACGCGCTGCGCGATGAGGGTGAGGCGTATGCCAACAAGCTGCGGGAGGCTGGGGTGCGTGTGACGGCTGTGCGATTCCAGGGGACCATCCACGATTTCGTCATGTTGAACGCCCTGGCCAATACCGCGGCCGCACGTGGAGCAATCGCCCTTGCCACGGCCTGGCTACGTGAGGAGTTCTCGCAGAAGCATTGAACGGGAAGATCTCACCGATTGACCCAACTAACACACCCAAAGGAGTACACTATGACAGTTCTCACGATCCATGAACAGCAAGAGATCGACCGCGCCAACAACTCGGGATTGCAGCCAGTCGTGTTCGTACACGGACTCTGGCTCCTCTCGAGCAGCTGGGACAACTGGCGCCAGCTATTCGAAGAGCAGGGCTACACGACCCTCGCGCCTGGATGGCCAGATGAGCCTGAGACCGTCGAGGCGGCCAAGCAAGACCCGGAGGTCTTTGCCCACAAGCGGATCAAGCAAGTCACAGATCACTACATTGACGCCATCCATCAGCTCAAGACGAAGCCCGCCGTCATCGGCCATTCCTTCGGCGGCCTCATCGCGCAGCGGTTGGCTGGGGAGGGCGTAGCCGCCGTGACGGTCGCCATTGATGCCGCCCCGTTCCGCGGAGTGCTGCCTCTGCCGCTCTCAGCGCTGAAGTCCGCGTCGCCGGTGCTGGGCAACCCCCTCAACTACACCCGCGCCGTCCCGCTGACCTACGAGCAGTTCCGGTTCGCCTTCGCCAACGCCGTAGACGAGAGCGAAGCTCACGAGCTGTACGAGACCTACTCGGTGCCCGGCTCCGGTGTGCCGCTCTTCCAGGCGGCCACCGCCAACCTCAACCCGTGGACGGAAGCCCAGGTCGACACGAAGAACCCCGAGCGTGGGCCGCTGCTGATCATCTCCGGCGAGCACGACAACACCGTGCCGTGGGCGATCGCCCATGCCTCCTATAAGGAGCAGGAGAAGAATCCCGGCGTGACCGAGATTCGTGAAATACCCGGCCGCGGGCATTCCCTGACCATTGACCACGGATGGCGTGAAGTGGCCGAGATCGCGCTCGCGTTCATCGCGAAACAGCTTCAGAAAGGCTAGGAGTCGCGGCATATCGCTCGTTCGGTCGCGAGTTTCGCTGGTTCTTGCTGGTTTCAATGGATGGACATGCACACGTCCTCCTGGTGGAATGACCTCATGCTTCGGGGTCGCCACACATGGGACAGGAGGACGTAGGCAAGATCACCAATCGAAAGGAAAAGAGTGTTATGAGTTCACTTGAAGGTAAAGTTGCTTTAGTGACAGGTGGCAATAGCGGGATTGGCCTGGCGACGGCCAGAGAATTTCATGCCAATGGAGCCAAAGTCGTGATTTCAGGACGCGATCGTGAGACCCTTGAAGAGGTCTCTCGACAATTGGGTCACGATGTGCTGGCGGTTCAGGCGGATGTCACGAAGCTCAGTGATATCGATCAGTTGATGGCTCGTGCATACGAGACGTTTGGCAAACTGGATATCCTGTTTGTCAACGCGGGCGTTTACAAAGGGGCCCCTCTGGAAGAGGTGGATGAAACTGCTTTTGACGAGATGATGAATGCAAATTTTAAAGGAGCGTATTTCACCGTCCAGAAGGCCCTCCCCTTTTTAAATGAGCCAGCATCGATTATTTTCAATGGCTCGGTCAACTCCCTCACGGGTATCGCCAACAGTTCGCTCTATACGGCCAACAAGGGTGCGGTTCACGCGCTTGCTCGGGCCCTCGCGGCGGAACTCATTGGTCGTGGTATTCGTGTGAACACCATCACGATTGGTCCCACTGCGACGCGGCTGCTGGCCCGGTCGGGGTCTTCGCAAGAGATCCTGCAGGCTCAAGATGTCGCGCGTATCAGTCGTTCGCCGGTCAAGCGTCTGGGCCGTCCTGAGGAAGTGGCCAACGTCGCGCTGTTTCTCGCTTCTGATGACGCATCTTTTGTGGTGGGATCAGAGATCGCAGCGGATGGCGGCTGGCT
>WNEZ01003766.1_pt1 | contig 13918 bp, 13 predicted proteins | sample 5400521 | NCBI WGS metagenome assembly WNEZ01 (sample SAMN13153339, study PRJNA577476) | soil metagenome | isolation source: 120 cm saprolite under Douglas fir tree site 2 hole 1 replicate 1 | place: USA:California | collected 2015-04-18 | reverse complement strand
ATCTCCCCGGCACCCCCGGCAGCGCAGGGAATAAAAACAGTCAGACTGATGTCCGTCTTATCGTTGACCTGCACCGCCGCGTTAGCCGGCACGATCATAATCGCCAGCACGGCGACGAGGCATACCGTCACTCTCGCCAGATTAGTTTTCATGGGTTCTTCCTCCAAAGTGCGATGGTGGGTTGGGTTGCGGAAGAATCGGGGAAACGAATTGTTTTCCCGACAGCATTGGACAGGCGTGTTGATTTCCTCTGCGCGCAACATGGTTGTTTATCCTCCTCTTGGCAATTAATTAGAAAATCACAGGATGCCTTGCTGCTGGAACCTAGCGCGTGGGCCAGGAAGATTGTCAGAAGGCGGGAAGAACTAGCGCGCCGCGTGGGGGATCTGTTGTGCAAAGTCGCCGGCGCTATGGTCACGCTCGTGTGGCTCAAGATCATGGCAAGGGGTCCTTCTTAGACTCTCATTAGCCCAGGAGCCCAAAATCTTGTGCAACTTCCTAATTGCGACCTGTGAGCGGGGAAAAAAACGTCTTGGCAGGATCCAACGTTCGGCCAGACGGGTGAAACCATACTCCAATTCACCGCGCAGTCAAGATGCAGATTTTTGCAGCCATGTGCAAAATTGCGATCCCTAAGGTGTAGGCAGGCGAGAGGCATACAGGTACGACCTTAGCGAGTGACTGGCATTCCTGACTTCGCCCAGCGTTGGGCTGTCGCGACTGGCTGCGCCAAAAACTTCGCGATTTCTTGCCACAACCCCTCAGAGACGCGTATTCGGATTTAGCAGACTGCGGAAAAAACGCGCCTGCGCGACAAATCGTTGCCACAGGGGCTAAAAGCCCGCTTTGCTTCTGGGCCGTCTGACGCGGGGCTGAAAGCCCCGCTCTTCCACGCTGGAGTCGTCGTCCTTCTTGTCGTTTCGAGCGGGATTCATCCCGTGAGGAATCTGCTTTTTGCTAGCGGATGGAACAGCAGGTTCCTCGGCGGCTCAAGCCGTCACTTATTCGGAACGGGCTTTCGCGGCCCTGAAGGGCCGCTCTTCCACGGTGCTGCACGCATGCGCCACAACCCTTCAGAGACGCGTATTCGCAGTCTTAGGCTTCGCCATTCGCTAAGGGAAGGGGGCAGGATTTCATTCTACGTACGCAGAAAGCGTCTAAAAAATGAAAACGATGCGGAGTATTGAGACTCCACGGTTATGCCACACAAGATCAAGGCCGAACTCATTTGACGCTTTGCAATTTGACGTTTGGCAAAATGAGGGTTCGCCGTACAAGGCCCCGCCGTACAAGGCCCGCTTCCACACGGCTTAGGTCAGTCCAGTTTCAAAATCCAGACGTCAGAACGAGGCCTGCCATTACTCTCCGTTCCAACCTGCTCGTCCCAATCGGAAGTGAAGAGCCAGAAACGCCCATCCATTGAGATGCTTCCCCCGGGCTGGGTGTTGAAGTAATCGAGATCTACGGTGGAGCGATGGTGAGCAAAGCGCCAGACGGTGGAGGCGAGACCGTCAGTTTCGACACAGAAGACCTCTCCATCGTACGGCTGGGTTATGTCCTCTGCATAGTACCTGAAGCCGGACATGCAAACAGGAGTGCTGTCGTGTGCATCCACGTTGCTCCAGGAAAAATGCCTTTGCGCGCCCCAATAGTGTGGCGGAGGAAGCGGGTAGACTAGCTGACTGGTCTGGGCCAGCTTGTTCAACGGTCGTTTCAAAATGTTCATGGAATCGATGGCGCCCGCAGCATTGACCCAACTGTTATATCCCACGACTCCATATCCGGCACACAAGAGGGTTCCATGTGTGGGGCAGGTGGTAACGTTCAGACTTCCCACCTCCCAAAAATAAGAACCGAAGTTAACAACCATGATGCGGACATAATTGCCGCTGCGGGAGATGTAGGCGTGATGAATCAGCCCGCCGGCAGGCGCGGTGGCGGTGCCCGACGGTCCCCATTGTCCACCAATACGGCCGGTTTGGGTGTTATACCAGCGGCATCCGAGGTTCTTATCGTAAACGATGACGAACATGTGTTTGTCAAACTGAGATCCGCCCTCGGAAATCGAAATGCGAGCATCTCCGGCCGAGAGGGTCACATCGTCATCACTTACCGCGGTTGCGCTCAATGCCGGTTCAGTTCCACAGGTTCTGGTGTCAAGCACCGGAGTGGAGACTCCAGTTGAAAAACGATAACTGCTGATGGCGAGCGGATTTGCACTCTTCGTGCCGTAGATGAGATCGGGATCCACGAAGCTAAACGAGGCAGCAGGTCGCAGAGGCACCAGCAATCCACCTCGGGGATGTGCTCCAGGAAGCGAACTGATGGCCATGGTGGAGGGGTCGAAGCCAAACGCCAAAGTCGTACCGCCTTCGGCGACTACGTAAAACTTCTTGTTGTCGATGCTCCACATGTTGGACTGTCCGCTGGCTTCGGTGCGAAGATAGCCGCCGGGGCGGGTGAAATTCGTGGTCTCGTCGGTTACGCGCACCATCAGTGAACCGAAATCCGGATCCCGGAAAACCTTATTCACCGATGGTGGCGGCAGCGGCATCGGTGTCTTGGGGTGAATCAGTCGGTCGGTTACCGCATTGGGGTATGGATTCTGGGCTCGCGCACCTGCCGCGCCGATCAAAATGATCGATAGAGTCAGGGAGAGAATGGATCTGGCCATCATGGGTAAACCCCCGGACAGTGACGTACTACTGCGTAGTAGTGGCTATTCAGTTCGATTATTGGCCCAGGACTCGCAGACCCACTGACGTGCGCCGACAAACGGAAACCGCCAAAAGTCTGCGCCGGTCGGCCCTCTGTGTCAAGTAAATTGGCGTGCCTAGAAGTCGTTTCCGTGCGGCGTTAGGTAACTCGCTGCAGACAACTGCTAATCTCTTGGAGCAGTTGCTCGGGATCAATCGGACGCAGGATAAACATCTCGGCGCCAGATCGAATGCTGGCGGCGGCATTGCGTTCGGTGGAGGAGATAAGAATGCAAGGTATGGATTTCAACTCGGGGTCTTGGCGGATGAGTGTGGGCACTTCATAGCCGCTATGGTGGGCCAGATGAACATCGGAGATGATGAGGTCCGGGCGGTGCTGTTGCGCAATGGCCAGCGCTTCGTGGGGATCAGCCGCGGTGAATATCCGATAACCCGCGGACTCGAAAAGGGTTCGCATGAGGTTCAGGTTGACTTCTGAATCGTCGATCACGAGGAGGGTAGCAGCGGCCTCTGCATTATTCAAACGTGGCACAGTTTGCGTCAGCATTTCAGGAATCACCGGCGGCACGGATTGCTGCTCAGGAGAAAGGAACTTCTGGATCTCGACGACGAATTTCCCGGGATCAATCGGTTTGGACATATAGCCGTCAAACCCGACGGCCACTAGCCTTTCCCGGTCGCCCACCATGGCGTATGCAGTAACTGCAATGAGGGGGATTTTACGCAATGCGGCATCCTGCTTGAACTCCTTGGCCACCTGATAACCGTCCATCCTCGGCATCTGTACATCGCAAATGACAAGCTCGGGTTTTTCCCGGCGGGCCATTTCCAAACCGGACTCGCCGTCCTCAGCGGCGATGACCTTATGCCCGAAGGAGGTGAGGAGATAACTTAACAGCTCAAGGTTGGTCGGGTTATCCTCAATTACCAGAATGCGCGCAGGCATATCGTTTTCCGTCCCCTTGTCCTTCTTGGAGCGATAACTGGAATCTGGTGCCCTTGCCGTACTCGCTTTCAAAGGTAATTGTCCCGCCCAGCAACTCCGCCAATTTTTGGCTGAGGTGCAATCCGAGGCCGGTGCCTTCCCGACGCGAGCCAGTGCTGCCAACTTGGCTGAACGCTTGAAAAAGCCGATCTTTATCTTCCGGCTGTATGCCAATGCCGGTGTCGCTCACAACAAATTCAGTTTGGGTAGCGCCATTGACCTCGCGCTGGTGGAACTCAAGCCGCACGCTACCTTTTTCGGTGAACTTGATGGCATTGTTCGTCAGGTTGAGCAGGATCTGCTGGAGTGCGCGCCAGTCACTACGCAGCACAATCTCCTTTTCCGGCACGCTCACCTCAAGCGTCAGACCCTTCTGCTCGGCCAGAGGCCGCAGTGTCGTAGCTACTTCTTCAACTAATGTTTGCGCCACCACCGATTCCAGGCTGATCTCCACTTTTCCGGATTCGATCTTCGCCAAGTCGAGCAGGTCATTGATCAGAGACAGCAGGTGTCTGCTGCTGCCCTGAATCGTCTTGAGCTGTCGGTTTTGTTCTTCGGTCAGCGGCCCGGCCAGCTTCATTAGCAGCGTTCCGGTGAAACCTATAATCGCGTTCAGAGGTGTGCGAAGCTCATGTGACATGCTTGCCAGGAAGCGGTCTTTGGCACGACTGGCGTTTTCGAGTTCAATATTCTTCTCTCTTAACTCTTGCTCGAACCGCTTGCGCTCGCTTATATCCCGGATAGCTGCGGTTACATACTTGTCTTCTTCCGTCTCCAGCGGACTAAGGCTGATCTCGACGGGGAATTCGGTTCCATCTTTTCGCAGTGCAAATAAGTCCAAGTTCAACCCCATCGGCCGAATTCGCGGGTCGAGGAAAAATCCTTCCCGATGTCCCCCGTGTCGGGGGTGATAGCGCGGGGGGATCAATATTTCGACTTTCTTGCCCAGCAATTCCTTCCGGGGAAACCCAAATAGAGCCTCGGTTTGCGAGTTGACCAATAGAATCTCTCCCTTCTGGTCCACAATGACCATCGCGTCTGGGGCGGATTCCAGCAGACCATGGAACTTCCTCTCAGCTTTCCTGCGATCGGTGATATCTCGGACGGCGGCCGTGAAGAGAAGGCCGTCATCCGTTTTTAGCGGACTAAGACTTATCTCGACGGGAAACTCACGACCATCGCTGCGGATGGCATATAGTTCGAGACCTGCGCCCATCGGACGCACGTCTGGATCCGCACAATAGTTTTGCCGGTGTACCAGGTGTTGGGCGTGAAAGCGGGAAGGGATTAACCGCTCGATCGGACCGCCTAGAAGTTGCGCGCGATTGTAGCCGAATAGTTTTTCGGTTTGAGAATTGACCAGGACAATCTCGCCGCTTTCATTGACGATGACCATCGCGTCGGGCGCGGATTCGAGCAGATCGCGGAAGGGTTGCTGGAGCTGTTCCATAGCGGACTCTGACCTCTTCTTCTTTACACAACCGTCCACCAAAAGCCGCAACAAGGCGAGCAGGCTGGGTCTTGGCCGTGACAAACCGACGAGATATTTAATTGCAAATGATGACCGGATTTTCATTCGCGGTGCTGCTGCTGTCAATGCACTTCAAGGCATGGGCTGAAACAAGTTTCCCAATATGGAAAATGAGCGCACTACTCACGGGTAACAGCCTTGACAAGTTGCACGATCAACCCGCAAAATGCATAGGCTTCGAAGCTGCTATTTCAATTGCTGGCTCTCGCTCCGAGAGAGCCGGCATGTATCACTCGCGTGTGCGCCGCTCGTCGTTCTGGCCAGCAGTCCTAGCTTTACCTAAAAATTAAAGCACTCGAATAAGCTCTCGCTGAGTTCGGGGAAGGAACTATCCAATGAAGATGGTGCCCGCGCTTCGTGCGCTGCTTTTCTGTTCTTGCCTCGCCTTAGCCTCGATTACCACAGCCCAGATAAATGTAACCACTTATCATTACGACGGCTCGCGCATGGGCCAGAACACAAAGGAGACGATTCTCACTCCCTCAAACGTAAATTCGACTAAGTTTGGGAAGCTGCTCTCAGTGACGGTGGACGGGCAGGTCTACGCCCAGCCGCTGTATTTAGCGAACGTCAGTATCGCAGGGGGCACACACAATGTCGTTTTTGTGGCAACCGAGCACGATAGCCTGTACGCGATCGACGCGGACGTCGGCAATGTGTACTGGCACATCAGCCTCATTCCAGCCAGCGGTAGTACTGTTCCCAGCAGCGCTCTTGCTTGTAGCGACATAGCACCTGAAGTTGGAATAACTAGTACCCCGGTTATCGATGCCGGCACTCGCACAATTTACGTTGTGACCAAGGCAAGAGTGAACGGCATTTACGTGCAGCACCTGCACGCCATCGATGTTGTCACCCATGCGGAAAAGTTCGGCGGGCCGAAACTCATACAGGCTTCCGGTTTTGATGCGTTCCGTGAAAATAACCGGCCCGGGCTGGTGCTGGAGAATGGGCACGTGATCATCGCCTGGGCGTCCCTCTGCGACGTCACCCCTTATCACGGCTGGATCATCTCCTATAAGGCATCGACCCTGGCGAGAGAGGCTGTATACAACAGCACACCCAATGGCGGCGAGGGCGGAGTTTGGCAGAGCGGGGCTGCCGGGGCGGCCGATAGCAACGGGAATATCTACTTCGTAACTGGCAACGGTTCGTTTAGCAGCACCCAAAAGAATTTTGGAAATACCATTCTGAAACTGGGTCCACCCAGCGCCGGCATTTTCCCGCTGGTAGATTGGTTTACTCCACACAACCAGAGCAGCTTGAATGGCGGCGATACGGACCTGGGTTCGGGGGGAGTATTGCTCCTGCCGGATTTGCCCGCCGGCTATGCCCATCAGCATTTGCTCGTGCAGGCTGGCAAGGAAGGCACAATCTATCTGATCGACCGCAGCCAGATGGGGCACTACTGCTCGGGTTGCGCTCGAGATAGTCAGATCGTGCAGGAGATTTCGACTGGCCACAGCATATTCGGGGCGCCCGCTTTCTGGAACAACCGAGTATATTTCTGGGGCAAAGGGGATGTGTTGAAGGCATACTCCTTTAACGCTAACGGCAGTGGTTTGCTTTCCAGTTCGCCGATTGCCAAGTCCACGATTAGCTATCTCTTCCCGGGTGCCACGCCTACGATTTCCGCGAATGGAAACACCAACGGAATCGTCTGGTCTCTAGATACCTCAGGAGCCGAAGCCAATAGTCCTGCTGTTCTCCGCGCCCATAATGCTAGCAATGTCGCCATTGAACTCTATAACAGCAAGCAAGCCGCAAATGGCAGAGATAATCCGGGCGGCGCCGTGAAGTTCTCTGTTCCGGTGGTGGCGAACGGGAAGGTCTATGTTGGGGGCAAAGGGCGACTTACGGTTTACGGCCTGCTACCCAACGTGGCGACACCTACATTTAGTCCTGCGCCGGGGACGTACAGCGGCACCCGGACGGTGACGCTATCGGATGCGACTTCCGGTGCCACCATTCACTGCACAACCAATGGCGCTACGCCAACCAGCGCCTCACCGGTTTGCACCACGTTGACGGTCAGCGCGACGAAGACTATTAAAGCAATCGGAATGAAGAGCGGGTTTGTGACCAGCGCAGTGGCCGTGGGCACTTACACCATTCAGTGAGCAGCCAGGTGCAGGCGAGAACGATGTAAATTAAGCAAGCTGGGTTCCTGATAGACTCAGGGTTTGCACGTGTGTGCTGCGAGGCGCCTGTGTACTGGCAATTGCCGGCAATGAGCGGCTACGTTGTACGCCTGCTCGGGATGGACTTGTCGCGACAATCCGTGGCGCGCGCCTGTTTGTCCGCGGTCCTGGTCATCGGCAGCTTACTCAGTTTTCATTTCCGAAAGCGCCTGCCAAGCGGCGTCCGGTCCGCATGCCTTGCTCTGATCTTTGCAACTGTGGCAGTTTCCGGCGTATTGAGCTTTCGGATGATGCGTTCGCATGTTCAGAACCCACCTCAGTGGGATTTCCGTGTTTTCTGGATGTACGGAAAAGTGATCTCACGGCACGGAAATGTATACCAACCGGCCGAATATCAAGAATTCCAAACACTCTTCCATCCGGACACTCAGTTCACCCAGGCCGTTCTGCAGGTAGGCGCCACTTATCCGCCTCACAGCATGCTTCTTTTCTGGCCTCTGGGGTTCTGGGATATTCACACCGCATATCTGTTCTGGTATGCACTTCAGATTGCAGCTCTCATCCTTTCCATCGAATTGCTACACAGACTGTTTCTCAGCGGCTCCGGGATGTGGGGCGTAGGCTTAGCGGCCATTTTGGTCTTCAGTTTGCGAGGTACTTGGAGCACCATCAACTTTGGTCAAACGAACTTTCTGGTATTGCTGTTCCTGCTGCTGTACTGGCGCGACCGAAAAATCCCGCGCGCTGGTCTCTGGCTGGCCCTCGGAATTTTGGTGAAGTTGTCCGTAGGACTTGTACTGCTCTATCCCCTGCTGCGCCGCCAATGGTCCGTGGTGGTATACACGGTGGTCAGCAGCCTGCTGCTTGCAGCTGCTAGCCTGGCCGTGCTCGGACCAACCACTTTTGTCAGCTATTTCACGTTAGATCCCGCGAGCCATTTACCTAATTGGGTGTACATGGAAAGAATCAATCAGTCCCTGCTGGCGGTTATCCTGCGTAGCAGCAACACAGAACTGCGTGGCGTTTCTCCGTTCTCTCAGCCTCTCTTCTTAATACTGGCATCGCTTCTTATTTCTGTGACTGGTTGGCTAGTGTATCGTGTGCGACGTGATTCCGATTGGGGCTTGGCCTCCGTACTAGCGATGACTCTCTTGCTCTATCCAGGGACTCTTGCCCATTACACAGTAACTTTACTTATCCCGCTGCTGCTGATCTGGAAAAATAGAGAGAAGATTCCGTTCGGAGTATGGGGAAGCGTCAGCTTGATCGCTTTCATTTACAGTCTTATCGGATTGTCGCAGGGGAACAGTACGTTCTCGGCAATATTGATCACGTGGATAGTCGTGGGCAAGCTCGGGTTCGACTCAGGGAGCGCGCGCAACGTTAGTTTCAGCTCGATTCCGAGAATGGGGTCTGCTGCATGACATTCAGGGCACTTCTTGCTGCATTCCTGCCGCTTAGTGGTTTAGGATGCTCTCGACCTTGTGAATCAAGCGCTCCCAGTTAGGGTCCGACTCCAGCCCCGACTTCTCGAAGTACGCCGCAGCGCCATCGCTCTTCAGCCTCCCTTCGTTCGATTGAGAAAGGCTGCTCAAAACGATAACTGGAATATGTGCGGTAGCGGGATTTTTTTTGAGCGCCTCCAGTACCTGTGGGCCTCCTAACTTGGGCAACAACATGTCCAACAGGATGAGGTCCGGAAGGCACTCTTGGGCCAAACGTAAGGCTTTCTCACCATCTTCCGCACTGATAACGGTGTAGCCCGCCTTGGTGAGCACTCGCGCGTTCGCCAGTCTCAGCAATTTGCTGTCCTCCACCAAGAGCAGTGTTGTCTTCACCGCGAAACTCCCCGAGCGCTCGCCATGAGCCGCATCATGTGTGAACTCGTGTGCAGAAATATGGTCCTTGAAGCCTACATCGGCAAGGTAGCAGGCGCGCTTTAGCAGGCTGCGGGAAGCTCGATTTCACCTTGTTTTGGGGAGGGCACGACTTCAGTCATGCCGTTAAGCCTTCGCGGACGGACATGAAGCGGAGACACTGCTCAAAGGCCGGCTTGCAAAAAAGCCAAGGATCGTGGCCGGTTCTGTCGAAACGTTTTCAAAGCCAATCCATGTTCCTTCGGGTATAAACACCGTCGCCCCAGCGCGGGCCTCCGAGTTGGCGGTCGCCGGGCTGCGTTCCTTGTTACGGCCATGTCTTATCCCGTCAATTTGAGCCAATGTGGGATGGACTTTGCGCGTGATTCGGGGTAGATTCCGTGCACACCGGAAACATCCATACTGAGGAGAAAAACATGAAACATAAGATTCTCTGCGGCTGTGCGGTATTTACTTTTGCCGTTGCGATGACCCCTGCGCAAACGAAAATCTCCATGTCCGGCAAGTGCGGCAAGCCCGACGTCGAGCAAAGTGTCCCTGCCGGTGACCAGCCGGGCCATGACTTCATGCTCGCGCAAGGAAAATGCGCCACGAAGGGAGAAGTCGGTGGCGCGGCGAGCAAAGAGGGTGCGTTTTCCGAGCACAGAGACGTTGCGGGAAACCACAGTAAGGCCTGGGGCGTCTACGTGGAAACGTTTGACAGCGGCGACAAGATTTTCTACACGTATCAAGCTACTGCGACCATGAAAGATGGCGCATTGCAGACAGGTGAGGATAAGTGGCAGATGACGGGCGGCACCGGCAAGATGAAAGGCATCAAGGGATCGGGTACCTGCAAGTTCACCGGCACAGCCGATGGCGGCCTGGACTACTCCTGCACCGGTGAATACACACTCGCTGAAGCCGCTCCGGCGAAGAAGTAAGAGGGGAAAAAGACAAATCACGAAGGGCAGCCCAGCGGTTCCGAGACTCATCCTCACATGAGGGTGTCGACTCGAGTAAAACGTACTTGCCGAAAATCTAGTGGCGCCTTTCTGTTTCGCGCAGAATCGTGGCAAAGCTTCGGCCGCCAAAACTGAAGCCCTGTTCAACGCGGCCAGTCGTGGCCACTCTGGCGCCATTGCCGGGAACCCCGTAGTTCTGGCTGAAGACCCACATCGTACCGGTGCCGTCGTCAATCTGAAAGACGCCGCTGCCGAGAGCCCCAAAAGAACTGCTGACCCGACCGGCGATGGTAACTTCTTTTCCAGCGTACCGGCCCGGATCACGGTTAATGCTAGCGATGGTCGTGCGGGTTGGGCAGCCCGCCAACACTATGCCTGAGCAGGCAAGCAGCACAACTGTCAAAATCCTGGTACGTGTTTTCACTGGTTTTCCTCCAAAGCTCTTTGACGAAAACTGACCCGTGGCCCGGTTTAGCACCGGCCATCTTAGCCAGGCAAGCCCGGCGAGGAGCACTGCTCTTAGGATGCGCCTCAACATTATCGTGATGGCCGGGTTTTCACGGTATAATTGCACAATCCGTGTACGTGAGGTAATCCCATGGTTTCCAGAAGGTTTCCCCTGATTCTGCTGGCGGTCTGCCTGCTGGCCCTACCGGTGTTCGGGCAGTCGCAGAGTGCCTCCAAGCCAAAGCCCCGTGTCGTGGTGGTCGGCGTAAACGGCATGGAATGGGACATTATTCGTCCGCTGCTGGTCAAGGGCGAACTGCCGAACTTGGCGAAGGTCATCAAAAACGGCGCCTATGGCAAGCTGCGCACCGTTTCCGCTCCCAACTGTCCCCGCGTGTATTCAACCATCTTCACCGGCACTAAGCCAGAAGAACATGGCGTGACCGGATTCTTGGTGGGCGGCATTACGGCTAACACGAATATGCTGAAGGAAGAGCCGATCTGGTCGGTGCTGTCCAAGAGCGGAGTCACAGTCGGAATGGCAAACGTGCCAGCCACGTTCCCAGTGATGCCGGTCAACGGCTACATGATCAGTGGCATGCTGACCCGCGGCAAGAACTGCGAGGATGGCGTGCTTTGCGCTCCGAAGCTCACTGAAGTGCAGGGTGGAGAGCCGGTCTACCCCGCCGCCATGAAAACGGAGTTAGTCAAGAATGTCGGTGACTTCTACATCGATTGCGAGCGCATGCCATCGGCGGAGCAGTTAAGAGGCCACGAGACGGAAGTGATCGATTCCTGGCTTAAGAAAGTGGACGTCATCCGCGAACAGCAGACCAAGTTGTTCGATTACCTGATGACCAGCCATCCCACGGATTTCACCTGGTTCGTGCAGTCCTGCGAGGATCGCACCGGCCACTGGCTCTATCCCATCGCACCCTACAATGCGGGTTACAATCCGAAGATCAACGCGGTGCGCACGGATGCATTCCCCAACCAGTACATCGGTTTCGACAAGGTTCTGGGCAGCATCCTGAAGCATGTGGATGAGAATACTTATCTCTTCATCGTGTCCGATCACGGCATCAAGCCGTTGCGTGAATTCGAAGAGACGAATCCGCACGCGCACATGGACCACGAAAAGACCACTCCGGTGATCGCGAAGCATGACTTTGCAGATGGAGACGACGTTCCCGGATCATTCATCGCCATGGGTCCTGGGATCAAGCACGACCTGCGCCTCATGGGCTTCGAGGCCACTGTGTATGACGTTGCTCCTACGATTCTGCACCTCTACGGCATCGAGCAGCCCAAGCAGATGCACGGACACGTGCTGACCGAGATCTTCGAAAACGCGGATAACAAGGTGGCGTTGCAGAAGTAGCGTTACAGAAGTCGCGTTAGTTACTTTTGGAATAAATGACATCGAAAGAGCGTCCGTCACGGGCGCTCTTTCCCGCTCTTGCATGTTAGGTACCCTCGCCTGACGTGGCCCTGAAGGGCCGCTCTTGCATGTTGGTACCCTCGTCCAGTGGAGCTAACGTGGAAGAGCCTGGATTCAGCCCGGCGTCCGCCGGAGCGAGCACGAGCGAGACGCTCGCGCCCACATTGATCACGGAGCATCCCCGCATCGGGGCCGTCACCAACGCGCTTTAGCGCCTGTGACGTTCGATGCCGATATCTTCCGCACTCGCCGAAATGCGGCCACCGGAAAACTTGATTGGCGCCTCATCAAAATGCGCCCCTCTCGTGACCCAACCTCGATCATTTACAATAACCGGCCTGGCGGCGAACAATATATCGTTCGCCTCATTGGCCAAGTCATCACCATGAGTCTGGAACACGGGGAGAAATCATGCAGGAAACTCCACAACAGTACATCCAACGTATCTTAGGGTACGTCGAGGGCAAAGATCCGCTGCGCGTCCAACGGGAAACGGCCAGGAAACTGGAAAGGCTCACAAAGCCCCTAACCAGAAAGCAGTTGACGCGGCAACCCGAGCCGGGCAAGTGGTCGATTGCACAAATCTTGGCCCATTTGGCCGATACCGAACTGGTAGCGGGCTGGCGCATGCGTTTGATCCTCGGCAGCAATGGTGCGCCCGTCCATGCTTTTGACCAGGATGTCTGGGCCGAAACCTTCGACTACTCGCGCCGCGACCCGAAAGCATCGCTCGAGACGTTTCGCGTCCTGCGGGAGAACAACCTGGCACTGCTGAAATCTGTGCCAAAGAATCTGTGGGAGAACTACGGCATGCACCAGGAGCGTGGAAAGGAGACGATCACGCACATCGTGCGCATGTTCGCCGGTCACGACCTGAATCATCTGGGCCAGGTGGAAAGGATTGCGAAGCAGAGCGTGGAACATATAACGCAATTTGCGGGCTGCTCACGGTGTTTTTCTTAGGCGCAGGGCCTTGGCCCGATTTTCCGCCTGCTGCGCCCCTGCCTGATTCCCTGTGCCTTTGTACGCCTGCGCCAGGAGTCCAAAAACCTCTGCGTTGTTGGGCTCTGACTTGGTGAGCGATTCGAGTTGCTGGATCGCTCCTGCATAGTTGCCGGAAGCGATCAGGGCCTTCGCCAGATCCAGCTTGGCGTTCGGATTATTCGGCTGTAACAGCAACGCGGCCTCGAATTGATCTTCCGCCGCTTTGGAATCTTTTAGCCGCAAATAGACCTCACCTAATAACAAGCGAGCAGGGAACTGGCCTGGGGTGAGCTTCAGGCTTGCTTCCAACGAGTCGCGCGCAGCGGGCAGGTTGCCGATCTTCTCAAGCGCTTGGCCTTGATAATAGGCAGCAGTAGCATCGTCGGGACGAATCTCACGCGCCCGCCCAAGATACTCGGCCGCCTTCGCGTAATTGCTTGATTGGAATTCGAGTTCTCCCAATTGCAGCAGTGCTGTTGGAGATTTGGGATCGAGCTGCAGAACCTTCTCCAGCGCGGTGCGCGCCTCGGCGAGACGGTTGTCCTCGGACGCCATCATGGCCCTGTGCAGCAGATTCTGCTCTTCGATGTTGTCCTTGGGATCGGGCAGGAGCGACGGCTCGGGCACATTGGTAGAACTGCCGGCATCTGCTGGGCCGAGATAGCCAAGCGCGCGCAGCTCGGCAACAGTGCCCTGGCCCACGGCTCCGGAGGAAGGTGCGGGCGGAGGCAGCTTAGACCTCAGGTCTGCGAGCATTCCTCGAAACTTCTGCACCTTGGGATTCCAGGGTTCGTAAAGATTCTTAAGCTCTGCGCGGTCGGCGTGCAGTTCGTAAAGCTCAGGTTTCGGAG
>WNEZ01008424.1_pt1 | contig 13923 bp, 12 predicted proteins | sample 5400521 | NCBI WGS metagenome assembly WNEZ01 (sample SAMN13153339, study PRJNA577476) | soil metagenome | isolation source: 120 cm saprolite under Douglas fir tree site 2 hole 1 replicate 1 | place: USA:California | collected 2015-04-18 | reverse complement strand
GTTACGTCTGCAAAAAGGAATTCTCGACGGTTCACCATTTCTACGACCGCCTCTGTACTCCCTGCGCTGACGAGAATTTCGCGAAGCGTACTGAGCTCGCGGACCTGAGCTGCCGCGTCGCCCTGCTCACCGGCGGCCGGGTTAAAATCGGCTATCAGGCAGGGATCAAGCTCCTTCGCGCCGGCGCGCGTTTGATCGTCACCACGCGATTTCCGCGCGACTCTGCCGCTCGCTACGCTCGCGAACCGGATTTCAGCGAGTGGGCCGACCGGCTCGAGATCTACGGCCTCGATCTCCGACATGCGCCGAGCGTTGAAGCATTCTGCAAGGAAGTGCTGGCGACGGAGCAACGACTGGACTTCATCATCAACAACGCGTGCCAGACTGTCCGCCGGCCGGCCGATTTCTACGAGCACATGAGGGAAACAGAAACAGCGGCGCTCAGCTCAATGCCCGCGCACGTGCGGCGTCTGCTCGGCACGTACGAAGATCCCCAGGCAAGCCATTCGATCAATAGGAAGTCCGAAGTCTCGCTCCTTGCGAGCGGGCTCCAGGAGGAGACCAGCAGCCTCTTCCCGCAAGGCCTGCTCGACCAGGACCTTCAGCAGCTGGATCTCCGGGGACGCAATTCCTGGCGCTTGCTGTTGGCCGAAGTCTCGTCCGTGGAGCTGCTCGAAGTTCATCTCGTCAACGCCATCGCGCCATTCATCATCAACGCGCGCCTCAAGCCATTAATGATGCAAACCCCCGAGCGCGACAAGCACATCGTCAATGTGTCCGCCGTCGAGGGACAGTTCTATCGCTCGCACAAGACGGTTCGGCATCCGCACACGAACATGGCGAAGGCGGCGCTCAACATGATGACTCGAACCTCGGCCGCCGACTATGTCGCTGATGGAATTCACATGAATAGCGTCGATACGGGATGGATCACGGACGAGGATCCGGAGGAGATTGCCGCGCGGAAGACCGCCGAGCATCGCTTCCATCCTCCGTTGGACATCGTGGATGGGGCGGCAAGAATCGTTGACCCGATTATTTCCGGCTTCAACACCGGGGTTCATGTGTGGGGCAAGTTCCTTAAAGACTATCGCCCGACTGACTGGTAGGGACAGACGCGCGAGCAACAATCTCGGACGCCGGGTCAGTGCACTTTGGCGGATCCGACCGGAGACCAGACTTCGACATGAAGCAAAGAATCACGCTCATCACCCTCGGCGTCGACGATCTTGAAAAATCGCTGCGCTTCTATCGAGATGGCCTGGGGTTCTCTACTGAAGGGATAATCGGCCAGGAATTCGAGTATGGGGCCGTGGTCTTCTTCGAGTTGGAGTCAGGCTTGCGCCTCGCGCTCTGGCCACGCAAGAGCCTCGCGCATGATTCAGGGCTCTCGCTGGCCAAGAGGAGCCCAACTGAATTCGCCCTTGCACACAACGTCTCGTCCGAATCAGAAGTCGATGCTGTAATGAACCAGGCAAAAAAAGCTGGAGCGGTCATCGTAAAGCCGGCTCAGACTACGTTTTACGGTGGATACGCCGGTTATTTCCAGGATCCGGATGGGCATATGTGGGAAGTTGCGTGGAATCCGCAATGGAGCGTGCCGGACTGATCGGGGTCAGATCCCGAACTGCCTGAGATGGTGGTCCATGTGGCGGTAAGCAAACACACACCACGCTCTCGGGGTCATCTTCCCGAACACCGGATGTTCCGACCACGTCGCTATCGGATCAGTGTTCTCGAACGACTGGACATGCCGCTGCACGGCTGTGCGCTCCACGCCCCACTCCAACGGTTTCCTGCCCTTGAGCTCCGGTGCCGTTGGTACGTTCTTGGGGAATGGAAGCCAGTAAATGACCAGCTGCTTGAGCGGTGGATACCGCAACGGACGGTTTATCCGAGCGGCCTTGAGTTCGCCCTTCGCCATCAGCATCCAGTCCGCTAAATGAGCGAGCATTTGCGGCGCGGTCATCTTTCCCCATAACGGGGTAGTGTCAGGCGTCAGGCGCTCCAGTCTGTCCAGGAGTTCCTTGCGTGCCAGCGCGTTCGATAATGATCTTTGCATCCCATCTCCACAAATCCGATGCGACGAGAAAAGTGCCTGTGACAGCTAGCGTGCGAAAGGCCACCATCGACAGCGCGTCCATCGGAGCTGGTACCATCCTCGGCCGGTATCGACTGCTGGAACGCATTGGCGAGGGCGGGATGGGTGAAGTGTGGAAGGCACACGACGACAACCTGGACCGGGATGTCGCCATCAAGATGCTCCTGCACGGAACCCTGGGTAACACGGCTAGCCGTGAGCGGTTCCGACGAGAAGCACTCGTGCTCTCCCGCCTCTCGCATCCAGGCGTCGCCACCATCTTCGACTTCGATACTCGCGATGGCCACGAGTTCCTTGTCATGGAATACGTCGCGGGCGGAACACTCGAGTCGCGTCTCGCAGCCGGCCCTTTGCCCGTGGACGATGTGCTCAGGCTCGGCACCGCGATCGCTGATGCGCTCGACAATGCTCACCGGCACGGGTTCCTTCACCGCGACCTCAAGCCGGGCAACGTGGCGCTCACCGCCGACGGTCAACCTAAGATCCTCGACTTCGGGATCGCCCTGCTTCTCTCTGGCGAGAGGGTCGCCGGCAGGATAACGGAAGCGGGCATGGTTCTGGGCTCGCTTCCATATATGTCGCCCGAGCAGTTGTTGGGGGAAGCCTGCGACGCGCGCACAGATATCTACGCACTCGGCGTGATGCTCTTCGAGATGCTCACCGGACAACGCCCCTTCGCCAAGGAGCGGCCCGAAGCGTTGATGTTCGCCATTGTCAGCAACGCCGCGCAGTCGGTGCGGGCGCTGCGGCCCGATGCGCCGGAAGCACTCGACCGGTTGGTCGCCGAATGCCTGCGCAAGGATCCGGCGCAACGTCCACTTTCGGCGGCTCACATCAGCCAGGTGCTGCGCGGCATCCGCGAAGGCGTGGCGACCAGCGCGCTCCCCCTGCCTCCACGAGACGTCATACGGGCGATAGCGGTGCTTCCACTCCGCAACGTCTCGAGGGATCCCTCTCAGGAGTACTTCGCCGACGGAATGACGGAATCCCTGATCTCCGACCTCGCGCGCATCAATGCGCTCCGAGTGATCTCGCGGACGTCCATTATGCGATACAAGGACGTCGCGAAGTCGCTCCCCGAGATCGCGTGCGAGCTGAACGTCGACGCGGTCCTCGAAGGCTCTGCGCTCCTCGTTGGCAACCGTGTGCGCCTGAGCGTCCAACTCATCATGGCGCGCACCGACGAGACGCTCTGGGCCGAGCGCTACGACCGCGACCTTGAAGATGTGCTCGGCATGCAGAGCGAGCTGGCCGAGACGATCGCCCGGGAGATCGCGATCCAGATCTCTCCGACCGAAGCGACGAGGCTGGCGAGCCGCGCGCCGGTCAACCCCGAAGCGCATCTCGAGTACCTGAAGAGCCTCCACTCATTCTCCGCCGGATCGCCCGAGGCCATGGAGGTCGCGCTACGCCACGCACGGCGTGCGCTGGAGCTCGACCCGACCTCCGCGCTGGCGTGGACCGCGCTCGCCGACTGCCAAACTTTTCGCGCTATCCGCGGGATAGCGCCTCCTGCCGAGACAGCGGCGGCGGCGATCGCGGCCGCGAGAAGGGCGCTCGAACTCGATCCTTCTCTCGCCGATGCGCACGCGTCGATGGGCACAATCCTCTCGCACACGGGCGATCTCGCTGGTGGACTCCGTGCCCTCGAGAAAGCGGTCGAGCTGAATCCCGGCCTTGGCGGCGCGCAGATCCTGCTCTGCCGGGCGCTGTATGCGTATGAGCGTCATGCAGAGGCGCACGCCGCAATGAACAAGGCGGTGAGTATCGACCCCCAGGCGATGATGGTGTATACCGGAGTCGGCGACGCCTACTACTTCTCGCGCGAGTACGAGAAGTCGGTATTCCACTACCGGATGTCGATCGAGCTCGATCCGCGCTTCGACGGCGCCCACACCGGTCTCGCGCGCTCGCTTGAGGCGCTCGGTCGGTTCGACGAGGCGCGTGCTGAGTACGAGGAGGGGCGCCGCCTCTCCGGCGGCATCGCGGGTCCATCGTTCGGGCTGGGGCATCTCGAGGCCGCCGCCGGGAACGAGCAGGAAGCGCGGCGGATCCTCGCCGAGCTCACGCAGGCGCGCTCCACGCGCGTCGTCTCGGCGTGGGGGATCGCGGTGCTGCACGCAAGTCTTGGGGATGTCGACGAGGCGTTCCGTTGGCTCGACATCGCCGTCGAAGAACGGGCCCCGGGATTAATCCTGCTGCGCGTGCATCCGCGGCTCGATCCGATCAGGAACTATCCGCGATATCGCCCGCTCGTGCGGCAGCTGGGGCTCGAGAGCGCCACGGCGTGACCGTCCGACAAGCGACCGACGACACACGGATCGAATCCATCAAAATCGGTCCCGACGATCCGCGGTATCGCGCCGTCGTCGACAAGCGTTTCAATAAGCGATTTCGGGCGACCCCGGACTACGTCCGTCTGGTCAGCTCGACCGATGAGGTGATATCGGCCGTTGAGGATGCTGTGAGTGAAGGACGGCGTCTCACCGTGACGAGCGGCGGCCACTGCCTCGAAGGCTTCGTGTCCGATCCCGAAGTGAACGTGATCATCGATGTCTCGCCCATGAAGGGCGTGTACTACGATGGAGAAATGCGCGCCGTGGCAGCCGAGGCGGGCGCCACCGTTGGCGAGACGTTCCGCACGCTGTTCGAGATGTTTGGAATGGGAGGGCATGTGGTTGGCGGCGCCTTTGGCTTCCTCTGCCGTCAACTGGGCCTCGCGGCGGATTATCTGTATGCGGTCGAGGTGGTCACCGTCGACGAAAACGGACGGGCAAACAGCGTGGTCGCGACTCGCGAGGCTACCGATCCGCATCGCGACCTCTGGTGGGCGCACACTGGCGGGGGCGGTGGCAACTTCGGCGTCGTCACCCGCTACTGGTTCCGGTCGCCTGATGCATCCGGCGAAGATCCAGCCACGTTGTTGCCGCGCGCACCGGAGGCGATCACAACCTTTAGAGCGGAATGGAATTGGATCGACATCGACCAGCCCTCTTTTCTGCGACTCCTTCAAAATCACGGGACCTGGAGCGAGCGAAACAGTGACGCTGATTCTCCGAACGCTTCGCTCTGGACTTTGCTGCTCGTCCACCGCAAGCAGCTGGGCAAGATCATCATCCGCGGTTTGAGCACGGCCGGGGAAGCCGCGGAGCGACAGATCGACGATTACATCGCGGCGCTGAGCGAGGGAATCTCCGCACCGCATGGCCGAGAGGTCGCGACGATGTCCTGGCTGGAGTTCGCCCTGAATCCGTTTCCCGATCTGTTCGCCATGCCCCCTGGCGGCGTGAGCACCAAGGTGAAAGACGCGTTGCTCAAGAAGCGGCTCACCGATCGCCAAATCGCTGTCGCGTACGACTACATGACGCGCACGGACTACGACGTCATGGGCGGCGCGTTTGGCTTCGCGACTTATGGCGGACGTATCAATACCGTCGCAGCCGATGCGACCGCGTCCGCCCAGCGTGAGTCGATCTTCGATATGGCATGCAACACTGGCTGGATCGACCCGCAGGACGCGGAGAAAAACCTGACGTGGGTACGTGCGTTCTACCGGGATCTATTTGCGGAGAGCGGAGGTGTCCCGGCACCAGGCAATGCGTACGAGGGTGGATTCATCAACCATCCCGATGCCGACCTCGCGGACCCCGCGCTGAATAAATCAGGCGTTCCCTGGCACGCGTTGTATTACAAAGAGAACTACCCGCGGCTCCAGCGGATCAGGGCGCGATACGATCCGCGGGATGTGTTCCGGCATGCGTTGTCGATTCGGGCGGGATGATTTCTGAGCGTTGAGAACCGCCAATTGTGGCCTTCCAGGCGGACCGCCTCAACGCCCCTTTCGCTCTCCGGGAAGAGTGCTACTTTGGCCTCGTCAACAATTCATGGCCATTGGCCAGGAGGCTGCTCATGTCTGATCTCACCGCCTCTACAACGGGGCGCCGTGGTTTCCTCGGCGGAATCGCCGCGGTTGCCGCTGCCGCCGGCCTGAGCGGCGTCCTGCCGTCGCGACTCGCCGCCGAAAATACGCTGGGCGAGGGCTCGCTCGACGCCGCCCTCGACGCATGGTTCGGGAAGATCAAGGGAAAGCACCGCATTGTCTTCGACGCGCCGGAGTCGAACAGTGGCTTCGTAGGCATCTGGCCCCGGGTTTACCTCAACACCATGGAGGCTAACTATCCCGGGCCGGCCACCGCCGTCGTCATCTTGCGGCACGAGGCGATTCCGCTCGCGATGAACGACGCGCTCTGGGCTAAGTACAGCCTTGGTGAGAATTTCGGGGTCAAGGACGGCGCGGTCCCCGCCACGCGTAACCCGTACGCCACTATTACGGGGCTCCCGATTCCGGGCCTTGGCATCGTGGAACTGCTCAAGTCAGGCGTCCTCGTGGGCGCATGCGACGTCGCGCTTACCGTTTATAGCAGCGGCGTGGCCAAGAAGATGGGCCTCGCGCCTGAGGCGGTGAAGAAGGAATGGGTCGCCGGCCTGTTTCCGGGCATCCAGGTGATACCCTCCGGTGTACTGGGCGTGGCTCGATCGCAGGAACTGGGCTGCGCGTACTGCTTCGCTGGGTGAGGGAAGTCGGGGGACGGGACGCAGGAGCCTCGCCCCCCTTTCCGCTCCCCGCTAACTGTCATCAATCACTCGTCATGATGAACAGCGGGGCGCCGTCGAACTCGTAGATCGGCCGCAAGCGGTTCGTGTTGTAGTACTTCTTGACGTCGACGACTTTCTTCTCCGATGTCACGCTCGTGATCGGAACGCTGTCGTAAAAGCCCTTGTGGACGCTCACGAGCCGGCCGAATTCCTTCTTCAGGATCAGGTCGAGCGCGAGATTGCCGAACGCCATCGGGACGATCGAGTCGAGTGCATCCGGATCGCCCGAGCGAACGAGGTAGCCGAGCCGCTGGTTGACGACATCGATCCGGCGGCCGTTGTTGTACTTGGGAGAGTACTCCTTGAGCGCCGCGGCGACCTTGTCACCGATGCCGCCGAGCTTGCGGTGTCCAAACATGTCCGTCTCTTCGCTCTCGAAGCTCATCCCTTCCTGCGCCTTGAGGTTTGCGCCCTCGGACACGAGCGCCACCGAGTACTTGCTGGGATTCCGGTTGTGGTCGTAGACCATCAGCTCGGTGAGGTGCTCCATATCGGCTGCGTACTCCGGGATCAGGCAGCGATCGGCCGCACCAGCCATCGTGGGAAGGAGCGCCGTGAAGCCGGCGTACCTGCCAAAGACCTCGATGACCAGAAAGCGCTCGTGTGATCCAGCCGAGGTGCGCAGCCGGTGCGTGAGCTCGATCGTGCGCGTGACGCAGGTACTGAAGCCGATGCAGTAATCAGTCCCGTAGACGTCGTTGTCCATCGTCTTCGGGATGCCGACGACGTTCATCCCTTCGTCATGCAGTCGTTTGCCGTAGCTGAGCGTGTCGTCGCCGCCGATCGGGATCAGCACATCGACTCCGATGTGCTCGAGGTTCTTGAGCACATCCTTCGTGACGTCATTGATCGGCTTGTCGTAGCCGGTGAGATGTGCCGGCACGCGCGCTCGTGGCAGGTGGCTTGGCCGCGTGCGAGAGGTGTGGAGGAAAGTGCCGCCGGTGCGGCCGGCGCGATTCACTTCGGCCTCCGACAGCTCCTGCACGCATTCGGAGTTGTCGACGCCTTTGTCGCGGTTGTAGTCGACGAGTCCCGCCCAGCCGCGCCGAAGGCCGACGACGCGGTACCCTTCGCGCAGCGCGCGGATCGTTATCGCCCTGATTGCTGGATTGAGACCGGGGACGTCGCCGCCGCCGGTCAGAATCGCGATTGTTGGTTTGTTATTCGCCATGCATCCAAAATTATCGCGTAAGCAGGTGGTTTATGAGAAGGGACTAATCTATGGCTTGATCAATCGCTCCACGCCGTCTTTGTTTATCAACTTCAGCGTGCTCTCCCCGCCCTCGGCCAGAACCTGGATGTACGTCGGGTCGGACTCACCGCCGATCACAAGTCCAGCCCCCATCTGCGAGGCTCCCAGTTTTACATTCGGCCTCCCGTCCGGACTCATCAAACGCAATAACGTTGTTTCAGGGTATGGCTTGCCCTTCCATACGACCTTCGGGTCCTCTGGAAGCACGGCGATGCTTGCTCGAATCCTACCCCGCGCATCGACGATCTCGAGAGCGCTCCCACGGAGCACGCCCGGTACACCAACGGTTGAAGCTACAGCCAAACGAGGTTGGATCACCTGATAGCAAAGAACTCCCAGATTAACTGCCGTGAGGACAATGAGAAGTCTCTGAGTCTTCATAATTCCTCCCACTCGCGTTAAAGGCTGACCACTTAGATGCCGTCAAAACAACTAAGGTCTAATGCCGATCGGCGGAATGCCTCTTGAACTACTGAACTCCTGTAAACCATCAAGAAGCTCATCAGGAGGTTGTCATGACCGTCAAACCCCACGAACGGTGGGATCCCGACGCCGCGGTGCTTGCCGGTCGCGCGCTTGCCGGCGCGGCGCCTCGTGTTGACGGAGCAATGCAGAACGCACGCCCCTCAGCGCAAGTGCAGAAGGCGTGGGCTGGCCTTCGTCGGCAGATTACAACGATCGATACCGCACCTCCCTCTACTTGAGTCGACAATCAGCGTTATCGGAGCAGGTCGTTCATCCAGAAAGGACTAACGAACGCCGCAGCTGACAAGCACTTTTTGGATGCGACCTCGCAACACTGATACTGTGCCCGCCGCCGCCGAGGCGGTGGCCGCCGATGGGTTCAGCTATCGATCAGCAGGAAGGAGGAGCGGCTCATGGCGCGACGAGATGTAAGCAGTGTGCTGATAAGCGTCTTTTTTGCTTCTTCCCTGTTTTCCTATGCCGCGGCGCAGCCTGCTGCACGAGCCAATACGAAACCGAACGTCGTCCTCATCCTCATGGACGACATGGGTTATGGCGACATCGGCAGTTACGGAGTAAAAGACGCGAGAACTCCAAACCTCGACCGCCTCGCACGCGAGGGAGTCCGCCTGACGGACGCATACGCCAACGCATCCAATTGTTCGCCTACGAGAGCTGGTCTAATAAGCGGGCAGTACCAGCAGCGGTACGGAATCGAATGGCCGCTCGGTTCCGCTCCCGGTGACTCTGCGCGCGGTCTACCGGCCACGGGGACATCGTTGCCTGCGTTGTTAAAGAAGAACGGCTACGCCACTGGGCTGATTGGCAAATGGCATCTTGGCTTTAAGCCGGAATTCGGTCCGAATGCGCACGGCTTCGACGAATTCTTCGGGTTTGTGAGCGGCGCGGTCGATTACTACACTCACCGCCGGGGTGACGGTACACCGGATCTCTACGAGAACACAACACCTGTCGAAGTTCCGGCTTACCTCACGGACGAGATTACGCGACGCGCTGTCGGCTTCGTCGATCACCACTCGACTGGGCCGTTCTTTCTCGAGGTTGCATACAACGCGGTTCATTGGCCGTTCGAGCCGCCGGACATGCCAGCCTCCGCAAGGCACGGTCCGCCTCAGCCCGCCGCGGCTGGAGACCAGAGCTTGTATCAAGGCCCGAACGCAACCGTGCCTGCCACGCGCGCCGATTATGTTCGCATGCTTGAGCGCGCCGATGAGGGCGTAGGAAAAATTCTGACAGCGCTCGAGGCGCGCGGTCTCGCCAAAAACACCTTGGTCATTTTCACAAATGACAATGGCGGGGAATGGCTCTCTCGCAATGCCCCACTCAGCAACCGGAAGAGCACTTTGTGGGAAGGTGGTATACGCGTCCCGTTGATACTCCGCTGGCCAGGACACTTGCCGGCCAACAAGAGTTCAGCCCAAGTGGCCATAACGATGGATCTGACGGCATCGATCCTCGGAGTCACGGGGTCTGCGATCCCACCAACCTACAGACTCGACGGAGTTAATCTTCTGCCCACCTTGAGTGGGCAGTCACCACTCGTCGAGCGCCAGCTCTTTTGGAGGATCAAGCGTCCCCATGAGCAGAGGGCAGTACGCTCCGGACGCTGGAAGCTCCTCCAGGATGTAGGCAACCAGGGTCCCGGCAACTTCTATCTGTTTGATGTGTCCGCGGACCCTGGCGAGAGGCACGATTTGACCGCGGAGCATCCAGAACTTGTAGGCAAGTTGAGCAGAGCGCTCGACGCGTGGGAAAAAGATGTTGACAGCTCTAATGCTGTGACGATCCGAGGTCACCACTGATTCCACTGGAGCGCAACCCAACGAGAGTCACCCTACCCTTCACCCAATGCTCATGTCTCCTATCCTCGCCGAGGTCTTCGGTACCGCAATTCTGATCGTGCTCGGCGATGGCGTCGTCGCCAACGTCGTGCTTCAGCGCACGAAAGGACACAACTCGGGCTGGATCGTCATCACCGCCGGTTGGGCGTTCGGTGTCACGATCGCAGTCTATTGTGTGAACAGCATCAGCGGCGCGCACTTGAATCCGGCCGTTACGCTTGCGTTGGCGTCCATCGGAGCCTTCGATTGGGCGAAGGTTCCCATGTACATCGCCGCGCAGATCGCGGGTGGATTCCTCGGCGGCGTCATCGTGTGGCTCGCGTATCTGCCGCACTGGAAGGCGACGCCGGACCCGGTGAGCAAGCTCGCCGTATTCTCCACCACGCCGGCGATCCGTCAGCCCGGCGCCAATCTCCTCTCGGAGTTCATCGGGGGATTCGCTCTCGTGCTCGCGCTCCTCGCGGTGATCTCGCCCGGTAACTTCGTGCCGGGTTCGGACCTCGCGAAAGGTTTCGGGCCCATACTCGTCGGCGTGATCGTGATGGCCATCGGTCTCTCGCTCGGTGGGCCCACCGGCTACGCGATCAACCCCGCGCGCGATCTCGGACCGCGCATTGCCCACGCCGTGCTCCCCATCGCCGGCAAGGGTAGCTCCGACTGGGCGTACGCCTGGATACCGATCGTGGGTCCGACTCTCGGCGGTGTGCTCGGCGCGCTGGTCTATCAGCTGGTGTGGAAGTAATGAAGTACATCCTTTCGCTCGACCAGGGTACTACGAGCTCGCGCGCGATTCTGTTTGACCACGCGGGTTCGATAGTCGCCGTCGCACAGAAAGAATTCCCGCAGATCTTTCCCAAACCAGGCTGGGTGGAGCACGACCCGCGTGATATCTGGTCGAGTCAAGCGGGCGTCGCAGCGGAGGCGCTTACGAAGGCGAGTGTCGGCGCCGCCGACGTGGCCGCAATCGGCATCACCAACCAGCGCGAGACGACTGTCGTCTGGGATCGCAGCAGCGGAAAGCCGATCTACAACGCTATCGTCTGGCAGGATCGCCGCACCGCCGGCATTTGCGATCGTCTGAGAGCGCGGAAGCTGGATCGCATGATCCGCCGCAAGACGGGCCTCGTGATCGACGCGTACTTCTCCGCGACGAAGGTCCAGTGGATCCTGCAAAACGTGAGAGGTGCACGCGCCAGAGCAAAGGCCGGCGAGCTGGCGTTCGGCACGGTTGACTCGTGGCTCATCTGGAATCTCACCGGCGGCAAAGTGCACGTGACCGACCCGAGCAACGCCTCGCGCACAATGTTGTACGACATCTCGCGCGGTGACTGGGACGACGAGCTGCTGAAGCTCTTCGGCGTTCCGCGATCGATGTTGCCCGAGGTGCGTTCTTCGAGCGAGGTGTACGGTGTGACCGCGTTGCTCGACCACCCGATCCCCATCGCGGGGATAGCTGGTGACCAGCAGGCGGCGCTCTTCGGCCAGGCATGCACGAAGCCCGGTATGGCAAAGAACACCTACGGCACCGGGTGTTTCATGTTGATGAATACCGGCACGAAGCGGATCGCGTCGAAGAACAACTTGCTGACTACGGTCGCATGGAGCATCGGTGGCCGCACCGATTACGCGCTCGAGGGAAGCATCTTCATCGCCGGTGCAGTGGTACAATGGCTCCGGGACGGTCTCGAGTTCTTTCGCTCAGCGGCGCAGATCGAGGCCCTCGCCGCGGGCGTCAGCGATACGGGCGGCGTCTATCTCGTCCCCGCGTTCGCCGGACTCGGCGCGCCGCACTGGGATCAGTACGCGCGCGGTACGATCGTTGGACTCACACGCGGTTCGACCAAGGCACACATCGCTCGGGCAGCGCTCGAGGGGATCGTACTCCAGGTGATGGACGTCCTGAAAGCGATGGAGGCCGACGCCGGCATCAGACTGAAAGAGCTTCGCGTCGACGGCGGAGCGAGCGCGAACGACTTGCTCATGCAATTGCAGGCCGATCTGCTGAACGTCCCCGTCGTCCGGCCGAAGGTCGCCGAGACGACGGCGCTCGGTGCCGCATATCTGGCGGGATTAGCCGTAGGGTTCTGGAAGAATCAGGCGGACATCGCGAGGCAGTGGCAGGTCGACAAGAGCTTCAAGCCTGCCATGAAGCCGGCGATACGGAGCCGAATCGTGAAGGGATGGGTGCGAGCGCTGAGCCGGGCTAAGGCGTGGGAAGAGTCCTAGAGTTGATAAGTTGATGTGGTCGTGACACCTCCTTCCGATGGACGCTACGCCAAGGAGTTTCTCGCCGGATGGGCCACCATGGACATCAATGGTCACATGGCGAACACGTCCTACCTGGACCTGGCGGCTGACGTGCGGATGGCGTTCTTCGCCGAACACGGTTTTCCTCCGGCCGAGTTTCGGAAGCTACTCGCGGCCTTCGCCAAAGCTCCGCGCGCGCAAAGCTTCGTCGAGTTGCCGCCACTCGCGAACCGCGAGGTCTGAAGTGAAGCCGAGAAGCGTCATAGCTGCCGGAGTGTTGATCCTGATCGCAGCAGCGCACGCGTCGGCGCAGAGGTCGAGTCAGCGCACGTATGCCAATCCGATCGACATCGACTACAAGTACAACTTCGAGCAGCACAACGAAGGAATCTCATATCGCTCCGGGGCCGATCCCGTCATCGTCGTGCAGCGCGGCGAATATTACCTGTTCGAGACAATTGGTGAGGGCTATTGGCATTCGCGTGACCTTGGCACCTGGGACCACATCACTCCGTCGCGGTGGCCGTTGACGGACGTCGTTGCACCCGCGGTTCTGTCGGTGCGTGATACGATCTATTTGCTGCCGAGTACGACGCACCCGCTGCCGATTCTGATGCTCACGGAACCAGCAACCGGGCGAGTGGAGTTTTATAATCGACTGCTTCCCTGGCTGCCGATGGCCCGCGACCATGAGCTCGGCCCGCTCGCCTTGGCAAAGCCGGACTCGGTGCAGCCAGGTCCGTGGGATCCGCAATTCTTCTACGATCCGGACACCGAGCGCTGGTTCCTGTACTGGAACTCGTCGAACGTGTATCCGCTGCACGTGATCGAGCTCGATAAAACGAAACGCCTCGCGTACAAGGGAACTCCGCGGTGGTTGTTCGGTCTCGACCCCGAGAAGCACGGGTGGGAGCGTTTTGGTCAGGATCACCGCGACACCACGATCGCGCCGTTTATTGAAGGCTCGTGGATGACGAAGCACGCCGGGAAGTATTATCTCCAGTACGGCGCTCCTGGCACGGAGTACAACGTTTACTCTACCGGCGTTTATGTCGCCAACGATCCACTCGGCCCTTTCACTTATGCGCCGTACAATCCCGTCGCCTACAAGCCCGGTGGATTCGTGCAGGGTGCCGGACATGGCAACACATTCCAGGACGTGCACGGCAACTGGTGGAACACGGGCACGCCGTGGATCGCCGTCAACTGGAACTTCGAGCGCCGCATCGGCCTCCACCCCGCCGGCTTCGACGCCGACGGTCAGATGTACGTGGACACGCGCTTCGGCGACTTTCCGCACTGGCTGCCGAAGAAAGCATGGCGCACCAGCGACGAGCTGT
>WNEZ01003280.1_pt1 | contig 13936 bp, 11 predicted proteins | sample 5400521 | NCBI WGS metagenome assembly WNEZ01 (sample SAMN13153339, study PRJNA577476) | soil metagenome | isolation source: 120 cm saprolite under Douglas fir tree site 2 hole 1 replicate 1 | place: USA:California | collected 2015-04-18 | reverse complement strand
TTCAGGTTCCCAGCAACTTGATTTTGCATCAGGTTGGCGCGCGGCGGTGGATCGCCATGCTCATGATCGTTTGGGGCGTGATTTCTTCCTCGATGGCCACGGTGGCTACTCCGAAGGGGTTTTATGTTCTGCGGTTTCTGCTGGGCTCCGCCGAAGCCGGGTTTTTCCCGGGCATGATTTTGTATTTGAAAAGTTGGTTTCCCGAAGCGGCTCGCGCGCGCGCCGTTGCACTCTTCATGACAGCCGGGCCGATTTCCGGCGTCGTGGGCGGCCCGATTTCCGGAGTACTCCTCGGCTTTCACCCGCGAGTCGGCCTTGCAGGATGGCAGTGGCTATTCCTGATCGAAGGGCTGCCCGCGATTTTTCTCGGCGCGGCGGCGTATTTCCATCTCGCCGATCGTCCGAGCAAAGTCAGGTGGCTCAGCGAAGAGCAGCGCTCCTGGCTCGCGGAAACACTGGAGCGCGAGAGAGCGCCGTCTGCCGCAAGCGATCGCGCGGGCCCGCTCATTGTTCTTTTCACCACAGAGATCGGTTTGCTCGTTTTCATTTATTTCGGGCTGAACACCTGTTCGTATGGAATAAGTCTCTGGCTGCCAACCTTGATTCACAGTTGGTCGAGTGCCAGCAATTTTTTCATTGGCATGGTTTCCGCAATTCCTTACCTCACGGCTGCACTTGCCATGGTGCTGGTCGGGCAACATTCCGACCGGACGGGCGAGCGCCGCTGGCACGTAGCGCTGTCGGCGTTTAGCGGCGCCGCCGCACTTTGGTTTGCCGCTTACGCATCATCCCTGGCCGCCGCCGTTGCGGCCATCAGCGTCGCAATGTTGTCGGTCTCTTCCATGGTCGGACCCTTCTGGGCTTTGCCTACAAAATTCCTGCAGGGCACTGCCGCTGCCGCGGGAATCGCGCTGATCAACTCAATTGGCAATCTGGGCGGTTTTTTTGGACCTTACGTGATCGGCTCGGTTCGGACTTCTACCGGATCATTTCGCGGTGGTTTTCTCATCGCAGGCGCCATACTGGCGCTATGCGGGTGCGTTGCTCCACTCGTTCGAACCCAGAGCGAGACGCGGTGAAGGCAACGCAAGCGAACGGTGACCCGCGCCAGATTGCCTGAGGTACAATCCATGGCATGAATTCGGAGGGCGGACCTGGCAAGGCACGCAATTTTGGGATGGCCTGGTTCTTGTTGTGTCTAGCGTTTTGCGCGCATGTGGCGGATGAGGCGCTGACCGGTTTTCTGGGAGTATACAATCCTACGGTTCTTGCTATGCGGGCGCGGCTATCGTGGTTTCCGATGCCCACGTTTGAATTCCGCGAATGGCTGACCGGGCTCATCGTTGCAAACGTGATCCTCTTGGTGCTGACGCCATTTGCGTTTCAAAATGCACGGTGGCTGCGGCCGTTGGCGTACTTCTACGCTGGTGTTCATCTTCTGAACGGGATGGGCCACACGCTCGCAACGATCTTCGGGCAAACGGTTTCTTCGGTTCAGTTTCCGCGGCCCGCGCCGGGCTTCTATTCTTCGCCGCTGCTTTTCGCCGGCTCGATTTATCTGCTGATCCGGTTACGCTCGTCGACCAGCGAGCCGGCAGTCCCGACAGGGTCGGGATCTTCGATCAAAAGTTGAAAATTAAAAGTCAAAGGAGAATGGAAGATGATCATGCTGAATTTCTCATTTGTTCGCGCTTTATTGATCGTCGGTATCCCCTTGCTCGTTGGCACTGCTGATTTGCGCGCGCAAGCGAAGCCCGAGATGAAAAAGGAAGAAGCCCCGCTGCGCGTCGCACTCGCGGGCCTTGTGCATGGCCATGTCTTCGGGTTCTTCGACCAGTTTCAGAAGAGGGCGGACCTGCAGGTCGTGGGCATCGCCGAGGCCGATCGCCAACTCGCGGCACAATTTGCAAAGAGCTACGGTTTGGAGCCGGGGCTCTTCTATTCCGACTTGGAAGAGATGCTGAAGAAGACCAAGCCGCAAGCGGTACTCGCTTACTCAAATACCTATGATCATCGCCGCGTGGTGGAGATCTGCGCGCGCTACGGCGTGCACGTGATGATGGAAAAGCCGCTGGCGGTCAGCCTCGAAGATGCGCGGGCCATAGAGAAAGCGGCGCGCGCGGGAAAGATTCAGGTGTTGGTGAACTACGAGACGACCTGGTATCGCAGCAATCAGGCGGCTTACGACTTGGTGCACGAAAAAGCAATCGGCGAGATTCGAAAGATTGTCGTGCATGACGGCCATAGCGGCCCGAAAGAATTCGGCGTCGGGCCGGAGTTTCTTGCCTGGCTCACCGATCCCAAGCTAAACGGCGCAGGCGCGCTCTTTGACTTTGGCTGCTATGGGGCGGATCTGGCGACCTGGCTGATGGATGGCCGGCGGCCGGACTCCGTGACCGCCGTCACGCAGCAAATCAAGCCGGATGTCTATCCGCGCGTGGATGATGAAGCTACCATCATCCTGACTTATCCCCACGCGCAGGCGATTGTGCAGGCTTCCTGGAACTGGCCGTTCTCCAGAAAAGACATGGAGGTGTACGGGCAGAAGGGTTATGCCATCACCGTGGGGCGTGACGCGCTGCGCTTGCGGCTTCCCGAAAAAGAGGAGATCTCGGCCGATGCCAAGCCCTTGCTCAAATCGAAGGAAGATTCCGTTTCCTATCTGCGAGCGGTGCTTTTAGGAGGCTTGAAACCGGAGGGACAGTCTTCTCTCGAGACGAACGTGATTGTAACGGAAATCCTGGAGGCAGCGCGTCAGTCCGCGGCGACGGGCAGGACCGTTTCCCTGGCGGGAACACAGTAGAGCCATTGTGACGCAGCCTTTCATTTTGCGGAAACCGAGCGGTCCAGCGCCTGACGGACTTTTCGCGCGAGCGCTGGGGCTGTAAACGGCTTATGAAGGAAAGAGAATCCTTCCTCAAGCGTGCCGTTTTGCGCGATCACATTGTACATGCAGCCGGACGCATACAGCACACGAAGATTCGGAAGGCGCGCGCTCAACCGGACGGCTAGCGCCCTTCCAACGGGTAGCGGTCCTGGGACTGTACAGCCGCGGCGACGCGGCGGCGCAGCGCGATGGTGTCGAGCGGAGCGCGCTTGGCGAAGCGCTTCAGAACGGCCATCTGCGTGGTGAGCATGTCGCCTTCGTGGATGGCGGCGATGGCGCGCTTGGCTTCGTGCTCGACGCGCTCGGCGGCGTCGTTGATGAAAACGCGCGCGGCGTCGATCATCGTTTGAGATGCGGATTCGCCCTTCGCCCCAGCAGCTTTTTGCGCGCGCATTAGGCAGGACTCCATGGCGTAGATTTCCATGACCACGTTGGAAAGCGCGCCGATCAGCTCCTGCTCGTCGGCCAGCTTTTCGCGGAATTTCTGGACGGCGCCTCCGGCCGCTTGCAGAAACATTTTCTTGGCGTTGGCGACCACGCGGGATTCGGCGGCGAGAACGCCTTCCGGCGCTTCTTCGAAGGACGGCCCGGCCAGGATTTCATCGGCCAGCTTCATGGCCGCGGGGATGAGCGGCAGTTGCCCGCCCATCGCGCGCTTCATCAGCATTTGGATGATGAGCATGCGGTTGATTTCGTTGGTGCCTTCGAAGATGCGATTGATGCGGGAATCGCGGTAAGCGCGGCACACCGGGTACTCTTCGTGGAAACCGTAGCCGCCGAAGATCTGCACGCCTTCGTCCACCACGAAATCGAGCATCTCGCTGCCGTAGACTTTGGCGATGGAACTCTCGATGGCGTATTCCTCGAGAACCTTCATCGAATTTTGGATTTTGTCTCCCGAGCCGGAAGCCGCCGCCATGGCCGCCTCAATGTTGCCCGCCGAACGGTACACCATCGATTCCACCGCGAAAATCTGAATGGCCATTTCCGCCAGCTTTTCCTTCATCAGGCCGAAGTCGCCGATCTGTTTTCCGAACGCTTTGCGCTCTTTCGTATACTTCGAGGAGGTCATCAGCACGTGCTTGGATCCGCCCACGCAGGAAGCGCCGAGCGTGAAGCGCCCCGCATTCAGGATGTTGAACGCCACGATGTGGCCGCGGCCGATTTCATGCAGCAGGTTTTCTTTCGGAACTTTGCAGTTCTCGAGGAAAATCGGGGTCGTCGAGCTGCCGTGGATGCCCATCTTGTGCTCTTCGTTGCCGGGCTTGAATCCCGGGAAGGTGCGCTCGACGATAAAGGCCGTGAATTTCTCGCCGTCGATCTTCGCGAACACAATGTAAACATCGGCGAAGCCGCCGTTGGTGATCCACATCTTCTGGCCGTTAAGGATGTAGTGGGTGCCCTCCTTATTCAATTCCGCCCGGGTCAGCGAATTCTGCGCGTCGGAGCCCGCTTGCGGTTCGGAAAGGCAGTACGCGCCGATCCACTCGCCGGTAGCCAGCTTCGGCAAATATTTTTTCTTCTGCGCATCCGTGCCGAAGTACACGATCGGCAACGTGCCGATGCCGGCGTGCGCGCCGTGGGTTACCGCGAAGCCGCCGTAGATCGAAAGTTTTTCGGTCAGCACGGTGGTGGAAATTTTGTCGAGTCCCGCCCCGCCGAACTCCTCCGGCACTCCGCCGCCCATCAAACCGACTTCGCCGCCCTTCTTCACCAGCTCGGCCATCAGCCCGGGCTTTTTGTTTTCCAGTTCCTTCACCACGGGCAAAACTTCCTTCACCACAAATTCTTCCGCCGTCTGTCCGATCAATTTTTGGTCATCGGTCAGATCCGCGGGCGTAAACACATCGCTCGGCTGCGGCGATTCCAGGAGAAAGCTGCCTCCCTTTGCTGCGGGCTTGGTGAGTGTAGCGGTGGCCATCTTGGTCGCTCCTAGCGAGAAGTCTCTGGTACTGGGTTTCAGTCCAACAGCTGTCTGGGGCAAACAACGTAATCAGTTCGCCCCATTTTACTCCCGAGCCGATTCGCAGTAAACACCGTTAAGCTGCCAGTGTCGGATCGGCTTCCGGCCTGTGCGGCTCTCAGGAACTGGACGCTCCGTGTGTCGGAACACGAGGAGTGGAAACACGACGTAAACTCAAGCCGCGAGTGGCAAACACGATTACGACGATCGCGAATGCAAGGAGGTTTGGAACGGCATCGGTCCAGAGGAGTCCGTGCATGCCGAGCTTGTGGAACCCAAAGCCGTCGAGCCAAATCATGAAAGAAAGGGGCAACAGCCCAGCCGCGTTAAAGGCACCGTAAAACGCGCTGGCATCGCGGGTCTCCGCTCCAATGATTTCCACGAGGAGCGCCGTGAAGCGAGCCCAAACGAAGCCATTGGTAAGCAGGTACAGCACCGTGCCAACCAGATAAGAGGACGGGCGATTCGCGGCGAGAAGGACGAAAATGGCAAGGGCGTTCGTCATGCAAGCGCCCGCGTAGGTCAGCCGACGATCCCAATCGCTGGGGACGAGTGCACCAAACAGCGAGCCTAACGCGAGCACGACTCCCCCAGCGGCAGCGTTGATCCACATGACGCCCGACGCGCCCACGCCGTAATGCGAAGCGATGGCGGGCAGCAATCCCATCGCGGCACCGGTTCCGCAAGGGGCGAGCAAGAGAAGAGTGCTCCACCTGCGGTCGGCAGACCGCACCAAAGCCCAAATCTCCTTGCCGATCTGTGGAAGCCGGCCGCGGAACCACTGGGAAGCCAGTGGCGCGGGCTCGGGGAAGGTAAACGCGCTCAATGCGGGGAGGGCGATCATCGCGGCAACAAAAACGCCTACCGCCGGGAGGGACGTGTGTGTTGCAAGCCAAATCACAGCGGCGCTGCCGAGCGCGCCGCCACCGAGTTGCCCTGCGTTTTGCCATGCCGACGCCTTGGCTTGTGCGGGAGCCGAGAGCATTGTCACAAGGAGCCCGCCGCACGCGACGGCTACCAGGGAATCAGCCAGGCTTGCGCTCAATAGGAGCGCAGTTATTTGTCTCAAATGGGAGGCATCCATCAAGGGAATCGCAAAACAGAAACACAACGACGACGTCAGGGCCCCGATAACCAGCCAGATCCTGCGGCGCAGTTTGACGTCCACGAGCGGCGCCCAAAGAAACTGGAGGGCGGCGGGGAGGTGAACCATCGAGGCGATGGTTGCGATTCGATCTATCGGAACGCCCGCCTTTGCGAGAAGAAAGGGCAGAGCAGTGAATTTGAAGCCTACGGAAATCCCGAGCGGAAGAATCAGCAAGCTGAACACCCAGGGTGCAGGCGGCCGGCGTGCGTCACGCATCGTGGCGCAAGCATATCAGCTTCGAATTCGTCGGAAGACAGTTTTTGACAAAAAGGATTCGGTTTCCCGGAAATACAGGAACAGGCAAAGCGCGGGGAAATCTCGCTCGCGCCGCGCGTGACTCTTTTCGTTCGGCCCTGTTATCCTCTAACCTCTCAATTTGCGCGAGGGGTGAATTTCATGCGTAGCACGCTTTCAGCGATTCTTTTCCTTGCCTTGGCCTTCATTTCGACGGCCCAGACACCGCCGACCTCCGCTCCTCCCGCGCTGCCCAGCGAAATGCCGGCGCAGTTCACACCCGTCACCGAAAGCTTCGACCACACCCGGCGCGACGTGATGATACCCATGCGCGACGGCGTGAAGCTGCACACCGTCATCCTGGTGCCCAAAGGCGCCAAGAACGCGCCCATTCTTCTTACGCGCACGCCTTACGATGCCACCGATCTCACTACCCATGCGCACAGCTCACATCTGGGCCCCAGCCTCCATGGCTATGACAACGCACTCGAAGTCATCCTCGAAGGCGGTTACATCCGCGTCGTCCAGGACGTGCGCGGCAAGTACGGCTCCGAAGGCGATTACGTTATGAACCGCCCGCTGCACGGCCCGCTGAATCCGACCGCGGTCGATCATGCCACCGACACCTACGACACCATCGACTGGCTGGTGAAAAACATTCCGGAAAGCAACGGCAAAGTCGGCATCCTCGGCATTTCCTACGATGGATTTTTGCCGCTAATGGCACTCGTCAATCCGCATCCTGCGCTCAAAGTCGCTGTGCCGATGAACCCCATGGTCGACGGCTGGATGGGCGACGACTGGTTTCACTACGGCGCCTTTCGCCAACTGAACATGCCCTACATCTACGAACAGGAAGCCACGCGAAAAAACGACGAGCACTGGTGGACCAGCAACTACGATGACTACGATCTGTACTTGCAAGCCGGTTCGGCCGGAGAACTGGGCCGCGGTCACGGTCTTGAGCAGGTCGGCTTCTGGCGCAAGCTTCTGGATCATCCGGCCTACGACGCTTTCTGGCAGCAGCAAGCGATGGACAAGATTCTTGCCGCGCAGCCGCTGAAAGTTCCGACCATGCTGGTGAACAGCCTGTGGGATCAGGAAGACATCTACGGCGCGATGGCCGTCTACAAAGCGATCAAGCCGAAGGACACCGGCAACGACAAAGTATTTCTTGTGATGGGCCCCTGGTATCACGGCCAGGAGATAAAAGACGGCAGTTCGCTCGGTGCGCTGAAATTCGAGAGCGATACCGGGCTGTATTTTCGCAGAGAGATTCTTGCGCCATTCCTGGCGCACTACCTGAAAGACGATGCGCCGAAGAGCGACGCCGCGCCGGTGATGGCGTTCGAGACCGGAACAAACATCTGGCGGCGTTTGCCTGCATGGCCCTCCGGCTGTGCCAGCGGCTGCACCGTAAAACCGTCGCCGCTCTATCTCCATGCGGGGCTAAAGATCAGCTTCACCGCACCGGCAGCGAGCGAAGCGCCATTCGACGAATATGTCTCCGATCCCGCCAAGCCCGTGCCCTTCAGCGGACGCCCCAGCCATCCGGTCGGGTTCGCCAACAACGTGCCTTGGCACAACTGGTTGGTTGACGACCAGCGCGAAGTTTCCGGCCGCGCCGACGTTGTCGTCTTCGTTTCGGAGATGCTGACCGCCCCGATGAAAATCAGCGGCCAGCCCATCGCCAATGTGGTCGCCTCCACCAGCGGCACGGACTCCGACTGGGTCGTCAAGCTCATCGACCTCTACCCCGATGAAGTGGGCGCGCAACCCGAAATGGGCGGCTATCAACTGATGGTTGCCGCCGACGTTTTCCGCGGCCGCTACCGCGAAAGTTTTGAAACGCCTAAGGCCCTCGCGCCGGACAAGCCGCTGCTTTATCGCTTCGCGCTTCCCACCGCCAATCACGTGTTCCTGCCCGGCCACCGCATCATGGTGCAAATCCAATCGAGCTGGTTCCCGCTCTACGACCGCAATCCCCAGACATTCGTTCCCAACATTTTCTGGGCCAAGCCCGGCGACTACCGCAAAGCCACGCAGCGCGTCTACCACGCTCCCGGTCAAGCCAGCTTCATCGAGCTGCCATCGGTTACCACCAACAGCAATGCTTTTGCATCGGCTGCCTTAGCAAATGCGGGGCTGCCGGTTCCCACACCACCCAACAACCTTTCGGTTCCTGGTTTCGGTATTCCTTTGCCAGTGCCGCCAGCACCCAAACATTAAATAGCCGAAACAAGAGTAAATGGCGCGAACATGACCCCAACGAACCTAAGTCGCCGCGAAATATCGACGACACTGTTTCGTTCATTTGTTGTCGGGACCTCTCTGTCAATCGCCGTGGGCTACCTCCTTTATTCTGCGAGTCCTGGACTTGTCATAATGGAAGTCTGTGAGCTTCTAGCGATACCGTCGTCTTTGACCGTGCAGTATTTTGGGGTCAAGCAGCATTCAGCATTTTTCGAGACGATTGTGAATTCTATATTCTATACCCTGGTGGTGTTCGCGATTTCATTGCTATACCGAGAGATCAGGGCGAGGCGGCTCCGCCAGCCGATGGAAGGGTCCAATGACTCACTTTAGATGTGCCACCATTGGCGTATGACGCGGCGGAGGCCTTTTTTTCTGACAAATCCGCCGCTCCCTAGCGTGACTCTTTTCCTTCGTCCCTGTTATTCTCTAGCCGTTCAAATTGTTACAGGAGTAAATCTCATGCGTAGCACGCTTTCAGCAATTCTTTTTCTTGCGCTTGCCGCTGTTTCCGCAGCGCAACAAAATTCTTCCGCTTCCCACTTCGACGGCAACTCCTGGTGGGCGCACGTCAAATTTCTCGCGGACGATTCTCTCGAAGGCCGCGACACCGGCAGCGAAGGTCTCCGCAAAGCGCAGGCCTACGCCGTCGAGCAACTCCAGAAAGCGGGGCTCCAGCCCGCGGGCTCCAATGGTTTCTACCAGCCGGTGCATTTCAACCAATGCGAAGTTGACGAAGCCAAATCGTCGCTCGCCCTCGTCGCCAATGGCCAAGCGAAAACACTCTCCTTTGCCGATGACGCCTTCATTGGTACGCGCGCCACGCATGCCTCCGTCACGCTTTCCGCGCCCTTGGTCTTTGTTGGCTACGGGTTGAAAATTCCGGAGAAAAATCTCGATGAGCTCGCTGGCCTCGACCTCAAGGGGAAAATCGTCGTCTATCTCGCTGGCTCGCCATCTGATATTCCTACGGCGCTCGCCTCCCATTATCAAACGCCCGCAGAGCGTTGGAAATCGCTGCGCGCCGCCGGGGCCATCGGCACCGTCACCATCATGAATCCCGCGTCCATGGATATTCCCTGGTCGCGCATTTCCATAAACCGCAATCATCCCTCCATGGATCTCGCGGACGCCGAGTTCAATGAAACTCAGGGCCAGCAACTCGGCGTGACGTTTAATCCGGCTTCAGCGGAGCAACTCTTTGCCGGCTCCGGCCACACCTTCGCGGAAATCGCCGCCCTGGGCAAAGACCGCAAGCCTCTTCCGCACTTCGCCTTGGCCACTTCCCTCAAAGCCAACGCCGTCATTCTCACCAAAACCCTCGAATCCTCCAACATCGTTGCCAAACTCAGCGGCTCCGATCCCGTTCTCAAAAATGAATTCGTCATACTTTCCGCTCACATCGATCACGTCGGCATCGGCGCGCCCATCAACGGCGACCGCATCTACAATGGCGCCATGGACGATGGCTCCGGCAGCGCCCTCGTCATGGACATCGCCGCAAGCCTCAAAGCGCATCCGGAAAAACTCCAACGCTCGATTCTCTTCCTCCTCGTCACTGCTGAGGAAAAGGGCCTCCTCGGCTCCAAGTATTTCGCCGCACATCCCACCGTCGCGCCGAAATCCATCGTCGCCGACGTCAACGTGGACATGTTTCTCCCCATCGTCCCCCTGAAAATCCTCAAGATTGAAGGCATCGAGGAATCCGATCTCGGCACCCGTGCCGCGGCCATCGCACAATCCATGGGCCTCAAGCCCATCCCCGATCCCGAGCCGCTCCGCAACGCCTTCATCCGCAGCGATCAGTACAGCTTCATCAAGAAGGGAGTTCCCGCCGTCAAAGTCGACGTCGGCTTCGAACTTGGCACGCCCGAGCAAAAAATCTTCAAGGACTGGCTCACCAACCGATACCATGCTCCATCCGACGACGTGAACCAGCCTGTCGATCTCCAGGCCGCCGCGGGTTACGAGGAGTTCACGCGCCGCCTGCTCCTCGACACCGCCAACAGCGTCGCACGTCCGAACTGGAAACTCGACTCCTTCTTCCGCCGCTATGCGGCCGATTAACTTTTGATATATTCCATTGTAGGAGGACGGATGGGACGCCCAGTGGTGCATTTCGAAATCGGATGCAAGGACAGCGCGAAGACGCAGGAATTTTATAAGAAACTTTTCGATTGGAAAATCGAAGCGATGGGACCGGCGGCGATGATTGGGGCGGAGGCTGGCGGCATCACCGGCCACATCACCGCGCTAGGCCATGAGCCGCATCACTATACGATTTTCTACGTGGATGTGGACGACGTGGCCGCCTATTTGGAAAAAGCGAAATCCCTCGGTGGGAAAATGCTTGTGCCGCCGGTGGAGATCCCCACGGGCACTTTTGCCTGGATGCAAGATCCGGAGGGCAACACTGTCGGATTGTGGAAGGCGAAGAAATAGTACGGAACTCATGACAAGAGCCACAGAGGATACAAGAGGAGCGGTCATGAACAGCATTTCAAGAATCCGGATTCTCACGATATCTATTGTGCTCGTGCTGTGCGTTCCGCTATGGGCGAAGCGACAGGAAAAAACGGCCGAGAAGCCAGCAGCCGTTTCCATGGCGCCCGCAGCGAAACCGGGCGCGGCGGAGATGGACCGGCTGAAATTTTATCTGGGCGAATGGGAGTACACCGAGACATACCCAAAGTCGGGGTTCTCTCCGAACGGGGGGAAGAACACCGGTCTGTACACCAGCAAGCTCGGGCCGGGCGGGAATTCGCTGATCAACACGTTCCATTCGCAAGGGCCTGTCGGCGATTTTGAAGGATTGTTAGTCATGACCTGGGACGCCAGGGAAAAAGCTTACAAAGCATATGCCTTCGCGAATGATTTCCCCGGAGCCCTCGTGGAAACTGGGCAATTCGAGGGCGATGTGCTGGTGTACCGCTCGGAATTTCCCGTGGAAGGCGCAACGCTGAAATTACGAAACGTCACGCGGCTCACCGCCCCGGGAAAAATCGAGAGCGAAGAATACATGGCCATGAAAGACGCGCCGGAATCGTTGCTTGTGCGCGTGGCAGCCAAGAAGCTATAGCAGGTGAGGCTACCTACGGTGTTGCGTCTGCGCCACTATCCTTGAAACTGAGCTGAAGATAGCGGGAAGGCTTTTTCCCTGGAATCGATAGCGTTTCGAGCGAGCCCGCCTCAAGCCAAATCACTTCGCCTCCGTGAAGGGTCTTCGTGGGCTTGCCCTCCACCTCGATTTGAATTTCGGATTGGTTCAGCGCGATTAGCAGAGATTCTGTTTGCGGAACAGTTCCGAGCTTCCCGGCATTCGGACTAGTTTGGATTTGATCCAAAGTAATTTCCGCGGTTTCAAACTGCGGCTCGATGAAATAGCTCTTTTGTTTGTCCGCAGGCGTCGTCCTGCAAGGAGCGGCACGACCGTCCGGGACGATTTGCGCGCAGAGATTGCGGGGTTCGCCCTGAGGCTTCAATAGTTCGATGGTTACATTGTTGAGAGAGACCCCGGAATCTGTGCGGGCAACATGCGCGAAGCCGCCGCGGGAGTAGCCGACTTGTCCGTCCGTCATTACGAGATGAGCTTCGGGTTTGCCGGCGACGGCGTGGATGACGTCAGTGGGACCCAGAGCCACGTAGATGTAGGGCAGGTCGTGCTGGTGAAGAAGCGTGGCCTCGTGTGGGGGGATGTTCACGCGGAATACGCGGACGTAGGAGTTTTCAAAGACGAGCTGGTGATGCGGCTCCTTCGGGATGGGGACGGCGACCGGGGCCTGAGCGCTGAGAGAAAATGCGAAAAGAAGCAGGAGCGAGCAAAGAAGCGGCTTCATCTGTGACCTCCGTCGAAAGCAAACGACCGCGAAAAGAAAGATGGCGAGATAAACTCGCCGCTACAAGAGCAAAGCCTGCGGGGCTAAGGCAGTCGTTACAGAATCAAACCTCACCGGTCTAAAGATCGGCCACTACATTAGACAAATTTCAAATGCGCTCGAAGATGCCGGCGGCGCCCATGCCGCCACCGATGCACATGGTGACCATGCCGTAGCGCGCGTTCTTGCGCTGAAGTTCGCGGAGGATAGTGGCGGTGAGTTTTGCGCCGGTGCAGCCGAGCGGGTGGCCGAGGGCGACGGCGCCGCCGTTGGGGTTGACGCAGGAGGCGTCGAGGCCGGCTTGCTGAATGACGGCGAGAGATTGCGCGGCGAAGGCTTCGTTGAGCTCGATGACCGCGATGTCGCTGAGTGAAAGGCCTGCAAGCTTCAACGCTTTGGGGATCGCTTGGACCGGGCCGATGCCGAACTCTTCGGGGAGAACGCCAGCGGTGGCATAGGCGACAAAACGCGCGAGCGGCTTGAGGCCCAGCGATTTGGCGCGGGCGTCGCTCATGATGACGGTTGCGGCGGCTCCATCGCTCATCGGGGAGCTGTTTCCGGCGGTGACTGTACCTTTCGCGTGAAACGCGGGCTTGAGTTTGGCGAGGACGTCGAGGTTCGTGTCGGCGCGAGGGAGTTCGTCGGTGGCGAAGACGAAAGTTTGCGTTGCCGGTTTGACTGGAGCTTTTGGCTTGGAGGAAGCGCCATTCCCGTTCGGAAGCGAGGTGATTTTTACTTCGACGGGGATCGTTTCGTCTTTGAAATTGCCGGCAGCGATGGCGGCGAGAGCTTTCTTGTGGGAATTGGCGGAGAACTGGTCGGCCTGCTCGCGGGTGATACCGAATTTGCGCGCGATATTTTCCGTGCCGAGGCCCATGTTGATGTAGGCATCGGGATAATTGTCGACGAGCCACGGATTAGGCGAAATCTTGTTGCCGCCCATGGGCACCATGGACATGGATTCCGTGCCCCCGGCGACGATGACTTCGGCGGAGCCGGCGCGGATGCGTTCGGCGGCGAGGGCGATGGCCTGCAAACCGGAGGAGCAGAAGCGGTTGATGGTCATCGCGCTGGTTTCGACGGGCAGTCCGGCGCGCAGCGCGGCAATGCGCGCGACGTTCATACCCTGTTCGCCTTCGGGCATGGCGCAGCCGAGGATCACGTCGTCAATTTCCTTGGCGTCGAGGCCGGGAACGCGGGCGAGCGCTTCCTTGATGGCCAGCGCAGCGAGATCGTCGGGGCGCGTGGCGCGGAGCGAGCCTTTGTAGGCGCGGCCGACAGGAGTGCGGACGGCGGAGACGATGACGGCTTCGGGCATGGCGGGACCTCGTTGTCGAGATACAGAGTTCATTGTTGGGCGAGCGAGAGGAAAATGCAACTCATGGGGATTGGTGCCACGTGCTGGAATGGTTTCCAGTCCTCAGTTATCCGTACTCAGTGAGAGAAGAGAAAATACTTGATGGTTTGAACGAAAGGGTAACCAGCACCAACTGAAGGTGATGCAGGACGAGGCACCACCAGGGCGGAGGTTATTCGGCGCGGAGGGCCTCGACGGGGTCGACTGTGGTAGCGCGGCG
>WNEZ01017481.1_pt1 | contig 13939 bp, 15 predicted proteins | sample 5400521 | NCBI WGS metagenome assembly WNEZ01 (sample SAMN13153339, study PRJNA577476) | soil metagenome | isolation source: 120 cm saprolite under Douglas fir tree site 2 hole 1 replicate 1 | place: USA:California | collected 2015-04-18 | reverse complement strand
TTTTGCTGCTGCGGGCTCACTCGGACCGCTTTCGCGAGGTTCAGAAGTGCTTTGGTGCCCTGGTAGATGCTGCTGAGAGTGAAAAGTTTGATAGAGCGATTGGAGATGGTCGTCCTTTCGGTCTCTGTTAGTCCCTTGAAGTGCGGCACGTCGCTGAGCAGGCTCCTGGACATTTGCGACAGAGGGTCTCGCAGGTCGTACAAGATCCCCAGGGACTTCGTAGGTCGTATTGCGTGTTTATTCAAATCAGCAAACATCTGTTGGCTGCGTTTTAAGCCTTCATCTATGAAGAACACGACGGAGATGGTTTCTTCAGCCAATTCCGGGCGCTCTTTGAGTGCCTCTTCGATTGCTGCTCTTCTATGTTGACCATCGTTGATGAGGATCCTGCCCGTCATGGGGACGATTAACCGTCCAAGCGATGATCCCGAGTTGTCCCACGATTCAAATCGCACACTGCCATCCACCGAGGCTGTGATTGAGGAAAAAACATATTCCTTTGGATTCAAAACTAAATATCGGGCGATTTCTGGTACCCTGGCGCGGTTTAACGACCGCTGCGCCCGCATGTCTGCGGGCAGTTCTTCCTCGTCGAATAGAAAGATCTTTGGAATAAGTTTCAAGGGGCACATAGCCACGTAGTACTCGCGGCCTGCCTGCGTTCCCCGTAGAGCTGCAAACGTGTAAGAAAATGATTCTTCCTTTTTTCGATTGGCTGGCAACGGCCCCCCACATGATGGAAGTTAAACTACCTGTTGATGGAAGTCAAATCCTTTGAGGTGGAAGTGATATTTCAATAAGTCCTAAAGGCGCCAGTTAGTTACTTACAAATATGACAGCCATCGGATAGGATGGCATCGCCTTGATAACCCAGCACATCCTGGCCTATGTAAAGGACAACGGCGCTCCTCAGCAGCAAGAAGCGCTCGTGCTCCGGGCGCGGACTATACCTCTTCCCCGGGACCGCCAATGAGCGGAGTCAGTGTTCAAGACCGGTACGACCAATTCCAAGAGCCAGCCGTATCCAACATCGTTTCCGACTTCACAAAGAAACCATGCGGCCGCTTCCTCCTTGTCATCCCCACCGCTGGCGGCAAAACGTTCACTGGCGTCAAGGCAATCAACCGACTCTATGAGACTGGGGTGCTGAATCCTGCGCAGGACAGGGTCCTGTGGACAGCTCATCGCGGGGAATTGATCGTGCAAGCTGAGGATACGTTCAAGAGATTCGCAGAGAGTTATCCGCACAGGCCAAACTTCGTAGCCAATGTCAATTTCTCGATGATCGCTGGGGCTGAACAACTTCTAGCACCGCAAAGCAAGATCAAGCTGGTTGTCATCGACGAGGCTCATCACGCAGCGATAAAGAACGTGTACTATCGACCCCTGTTCGCCCACGCCCAGGTCGGGATCCTCGGCCTTACGGCCACACCCTCTCGTCATGACGGCGACCCCCTTGATTTCGAGCGCGAATCTTTCTCCATCGGCTTTCCCGATTTGGTCAAGAAGGGCATCGTACTGAAACCTGAAGTGCGCAAAGGGAAGCTACGACTCAATTTCGTTCATTACCGGCAACGAGAACAGCCGCAATCAAGAAAGAGATGAATACATAAAAGAAGAGAAGAAATTCAAGCGCTCCATCCTCGTAAATGTTGCGGTTTTGACCGAGGGCTACGACGATCCTTCCGTTAACACGGTGGTGATGGCCACTCCAAGCCGCTCGAAGCTCTATTACATGCAAGCGATGGGCAGGGCGATTCGTTATGACCCGGACGACTCGCTCAAGAAAGCATTTTGCGTAGAGGTCGAAGATAACTTGCCCAACATCCGGTACCGAATTGATAATCGCTGGTTATTCTCGGATGTGTCGGACGCGCTAGAGCCCGCTGTAATCGATGAGCAGTACGGGAGCGCAGAGGAATTGAAGGCCGCGCTCACCGCACTGTTCGATAGCCATGACGTCCCCGCGGAGCACCGACGATATCCGGTCTATGACAAAGATCAAAGATTCAGCGTACTGCTGTTCAAAAGATACCTAGCACCTGGCAAGTACGTGCACTTCCCTGTGGTTCTAACCAACGACAACCGATTACAAGTTGCAAATATGTTCAATTTTTTGTCGGAGCGAATGGAGAACTTTAGAAAACGAGGTATTGTCGCCGACGCTGCGTTCCGGATGGTGGGGACGACCGCCTTTACATTGCTTGATGACGAGAGCAAGAGGCGCTGGGTCTATGATGCAATGAAATCAGCTGTTCCCAGGGAATCGCTCGCCGAAGTCGATGCCCATTCCGAAGCCGGGTTTCCATGGATTAGGTTTGCGGCCTTTCACTACTACCAACCTTCCTACCCCAAAGGACTATTGGAATTCGTTCAAGACATGGTCAACCGAGACGACGTTCTTAATAACATTAAATCAAGAGACTTTGAAAAGGGATCATACCTGCTTCGCCTTCCTCTCCCATTGAAGTCGGCTATCGGAAAGATTGTTACGTCGTCTGAGTTCTCCGTCGTCGAAGCTATCGTCCAGAAATTAAGGACCGTGAGAACGGAGCAAGGCGACAAAGATCATCGTGAAGATGTATACCGCCTTCTGGCAGAATCGGTGATTCCTATCGAACAAGCTCACGTCGATAGTCTGGTGACGATCGCAAGGACTGATGAGCCCTATAGCTTCCAGCTGACATGACGGAGCCTAAATGCCCGAAAAACTCGCCCCAAAGTTGAAACAGATCACTGTCAAACACGACCACCTCGTGCTAGACCCAAACAATCCTCGCTTCATTACGCGACATCAAGACAAGATTGCCGAAGAGGATTTTTTGGGTGAAGACAATTCTGGTAAGACTGTGGACAAGATATCGAAGGAACGCTACAAGATTACCGAACTCGCTAACTCAATTAAGCAGAATGGTTGGCTGCCAGTCGACTACATTTTTGTGCGAAAACTGCGAGATAACAAGGACCTTTATGTGGTTCTCGAAGGCAATCGCCGCGTCACAGCCATTCGTCAGATCATGAAGGACGGCAAAGTCGAGCCGAAATTAAAGAACAGTCTAAAATCGATCGAGGTTATGGAGGTGTTGGATGTCGGCTCGCCAGCAGAATTACAGAGGAGCATTACATATCTCCTGGGCGTCCGACACCATGGGTCTCTGAAAAGATGGACGCCCTTCGCGCAGGCTCACAATATTATGGATCGGTATCTCGAAGTTTCAGGCCAAAGCCAAGAGACCTTCGACTGGGACAAAGCGTACGGGAAAGAAGTGGCTGACACATTAAGCATACCTGTCGACGAAGTCGAGAAACGACTGAAGGTTTACCGTGCGATGACTCAGGTTGGCAACTCCCCAGAAGTAAAGAAAAGTAAGGGTGGAATGAGGGATCGTTTCTATTCTGTTTGTGCGGAGCCTGTGCTCAGTCCTCGCAAGAAACTGGAGCGGTATATCGAACAAGACCCCAAGACATTTTTGCTCAAAGAGGAAGCCGTAACACGGATGAATAATCTCTGCCATTTCAGTGAACCGGATCGTAAGGGTGCTCCAATTGGGAACCCCCAAGAGTGGCGTTATCTCGACAAGATTCTCGCGGACGAAGATCAGAAAAAAAGAAGCGCCATGCTTCAGAAGGTCGAGGAAGAAAAGAGACCTCCGAGCGAGGTTTGGGCAGTACGTGCGAAAGAACTCGTTCACTACACCTGGGAAAGATGGCTCCTTGAGGTCAATTCCATCCTCAAGACAGTAACCCTCGATGAACTTACAAACACCTCGGGTGCCATACCAACGGTCAAGAAATTACTCGCCCTCATTGCCGATCTTGAAAAGCGCGATATCTATAGGGAGCCCTCCGATGTTAAAGGAAATTGAAGTCCCAATTGAAAACCTTCTTTTGGACCCAAACAATCCCCGCTTCATTCGAGATTTAAAAATGCGTGCGCGAGTACCTGACGATGAAATTGAGGAACGGCAAGCGGACACCCTTAGAGCATTTAGCAGAGACTCAACCGCCGATGATCCCGAATTCGATGTAACGAACATCCGCGATCTCTACGATTCAATGCTCCGCATTGGTTTCGTCGGAATTGATCGGATCGTGGTGAGACCGGTAGGTAAGTCAAAGCGATATATCGTGCTCGAAGGAAACCGTCGAATCGCAACGGTCAAACAAATTCTTCACGATTTGAAGACCAGCTCTCCACCCCTAGACAAACCCCCTGCCAGTAAAGATGCGCAGGCTCATAAGCCTTCCTTCGAAAAGGTGAAGGCGATGCTCCTGGATACGACCGGACTCTCAGAAGACGAGATCGATCACAAGGTCGCTGTATTATTGGGAATTCGTCATCACGGTTCGGTGCTTGAATGGGAGCCACTGCCGAAGGCCTATAGCTGTTACACGGAGTACATGGGCGAAGAACCGAAAAAAGATTCGTTCAAATACGAACATAAGAAAGCCAAAGCAGTTGCAAGTCGCCTGTGCATTGAAAAAGGGGACGTTACGGGCGCATTGAGGACTTACGTCGCCTACCTGCAAGTACGTGAGCGATTTTCTGGCGTTCAGGATGAACACTACTCCTTGATCGAATCTGCGATTAAGGACAAATATCTAAAGGGAACGTATTTCTGCGCAAACGAAGACACATTTGAACTCGACGAGCAGTCATTAACCAGGCTGAATTTGGTGTGCCAATTTGCAACCCGTGATTCAAATAACCCCGAACGCACAGCTAACAACCAGAAGAAGATTCTTCCAGATCCGAAAAGCACCAGGTTGTTAGGGCAACTGATCGAAAAGAGACAGCACGCGAACCACAACGCGGTGAAGGACTACGCAAATGATTTAATTAAACGAGCGGAAGATGAAGCTGATTTGGAAATGACGTTGGACGAGGCCGTCAATCAACTAATCGCGTTTGAAAAAAGAACTGCTTGGGCAGATGCCATTGGAAAAATGCTCGTAAAGCAAGAGAAGGAACTCGAACCTAAGAAATATGCTGGTGAAGGACTCGACCGCGGCCGAAAAGATGAACTAAAAGAGACTTTGGAACCCCTTCGCAAGATTATGAATCTCTGATTTGTGGGGTTTCAACAAAATATGGATGTCTCTTCCATCTCGAAGTACTACCGGCTTAAATCAATACAAATAAGACCCAAGCAATTGGTCTTGGACCCAAACAATCCAAGAATTGTTTTGGATGTCGATACGGGCCGCAAGTTTACTCCCAGAGAACTACCCCTGCCCAGCGTCCAGAACTATATTCTGTCCGTAATCAACAAGCAGACTTATCACATCGCCGATCTAATTCGCGGGATTCGGGCGTCCGGCTTCATCGACAAAGGCGACGATATGATCGTCCAGCGAATCGCCAGAACGGACAAGTATCTCGTCGTTGAGGGTAATCGTCGAACGACTGCAATTAAGCACCTCCTTAAAGAGGCTAACAAACTGCGTCCGTCCGTTCGCGATACGCTTTCGGTTCTTCACGTCAAGGAGTTCATTTACAAACGGAACAGTGAGTTCACAGAACCCGCAATCATCGACATCCTTCTGGGCACCATCCATATCACGGGCCGTTTACCATGGGGTGCGCTCGAACGCGCCTATTATGTCCATAACAGCTACCTGAGGGAATTGCGCAGACACACCAAGAGTTCTGACTTCCAGTACGTTGTCGATTGCTCGCGGGAAGTTGCAGCATTCTTCAACCTATCCGTCCGGGCCGTCCGTAAAGAGATCATGGTCTACCGAGTTTATGAACAACTTAAAGCCGAAGGCTATGACGTGGCTCCTCACCATTTCACTCTGATTGATATGGCCATTTCCGATAGGAGACTTTGCGACGAATACTTTGAATTGCGGCCGTCGAGCTTTCAATTTTCAAATCGGGGATTAGGCCGTTTTGACCGGCTCTGCCTTCGGGCAAAAAAACCAATCAACAACCCTAAAGACTTCCGCGGGTTCGCTTTAGTGTTCAGGCATGGTAAGAATCACGACGTAGAGATTCTGGAATCCAACGACCAGCCCATTTCGGTGGTTCTTGATCGCCTGAAAGGCCGGCGCCAGGAGCGGGAATTCTTAGGTCATCTCGAAGACATCAAGGAGTTGATTGATTCTTTACATCCTGCCGAGTTTCGTGGGCTGAAAGCAGAAGTCGACATGATTCGGAAAATCAAAAACTTGGTCTCAAAAAAGCTGTGGCGGCTAGCGAAAAACTCATAATAGGCGGCTCAAGAATAAGAAGACAAACGTGCCTGATGGAGAATTCTATTCAATACGACAAGAATCGTTCTGAACTGAAATGGGGGCCGGTGTTCGAGCCTCTGGAGAGCCATTTACGCAGCGGCGATCCCCTACTACTGGTGATCTCCCCATTTATCGGGTTGGATGCACTGAAGAGATTTCTCGAGATGGCTGGATCACAACGCGGGATCAAGGTGATTGTGCGGTGGCGGCCCGAGGATTTGACGAACGGCGTCAGTGACCTTGCCATTTTCCCGCACCTCGTGGAACTGGGCATCCCCCTCTACATCAATTACGACATTCATTTGAAACTCTACGTGTTTGAAAGCAATCTCGCCTTTTGTACCTCTGGAAATCTAACCCGTCGCGGCTTTGGGTACAGTGAAAAACCGAACATCGAAGTAGGTTGCTTTGTGAATCTCACTCAAGACGATTGGCTACGACTGTACGACCTGATCAACAACAGCCGGCAAGTGGACGAAAATATGTTTTCAACCTACAAGCGATACCTAGACAGTTGTCCAAAAGCCTCTCAACCACCGATACCGCCGCTAGAATTGGTCGGTCCTCGAAAGTCATACACCATATCATCTCTCCCGGCGATGGAGACCCCCGCCAAGTTGGCTGAATACTATTTCCCTGCTGATCTCGCGAATTCTTCCGCTGAAGAGATACGCCGGGCGGCTCACGATTTTGCAATCTTCGGTATACGACCTGGGCTTGATCAGCCTACTCTTGATCAACGGCTCGGCAATTCATTTCGCACCACCCCTTTCGTCGTGGACTTTGTCGAAGTCCTAAAGGCCGAAGGGAGCCTTCGCTTCGGTGCGGTCAACGATTGGATTCATGGGAAGTGCGAAGATGTTCCGCTGCCGTATCATTGGGAGATCAAGGAAAACACGAGGATCTTCTACAATTGGCTGGAACACTTCTTCCCACAAATCACTTGGGATCGACCAAACTACTCCCAAGTCATTTATTGGCGAGAATCGTAGGCTGAGACTCTTTCGGAAGAACCATGGCAAGAATGTATCCAGAAGTGTTCCCGGGCAATTTTGACCAAAACAATCCGGAGTTCGCGGTTTACCAATGCCTTCGGACTCTGCCGGATTCTTACATCGTTTTCTATTCCAAACGTTTCATGGGCGGCCTATTTGGCAAGCCCGAGTGCGAGATTGATTTCATCATCTTCAATCAACGCGACGTCATAATCTGCCTGGAAGTCAAAGGAGGTGTCCTTCACTACGATGGCGTTCAAGATCGTTGGCTCCAGAATGGAAATGTGATGGACAAAGCGCCAGATCGCCAAGCAGCCGACGCGACCCATTCCCTGATTCGTGAACTGTCCAAAGAAATCCGAAACGCCAACGTTGACTGGGCGCTGTGCTTCCCCCAATGCAGCGTTGTCACCAGTGAAGCTCCTACTGCGATTCCACTGAGTCGCATTATTGATGAGTCCCACCTTGTGGGCATCGCCTTGTTTCTCTTTTACAACAAGGGCATCGCAAGTAAAGTCAGATCGGCTTTCGACAAAAACTCGACCGTTCTCGTCAGTACGTTTTCGAGCTTTGCAAAACGCTTGGTCGAGGCCAGCGAGCCTGATTGGTGGGAAGCACAGAAAACCAAGGACAACGATTTTTGGCATCTTCTCCTCCCGTCGAAACTCTTGGAGATACCGGATGAGAAACAGCCGAAGTTTGATGCAATCATTGTTGACGAGGGGCAAGATTTTAAGCCCGAATGGTATGAGTATTTGCAAACGCTATTGAGATCTGACACTGAATCTCGATTTAGCGTCTTTTTGGATGAGCACCAAGACATTTTCGGCCATTGGAAGCATTTTCCTTGCTCTCCTCCGCCCGCGCGTAAAGTCCTCACCAAGAATTGCCGAAACACGAGGTCCATCGTTGATTTTCTCAACCAAGCCTATCCAACCCACATGACTTACTTCGAGAAGTCGCCGCCCGGTGTTCCCGTTGTTGAACGGGTTGCGAAGAACGAAGTCGATGAGCAAACTCAGATTATTCGAGACATAAAACACATGATAGTCACCGATCGGATCAAGCCAGGGTCGATCGTCATTTTGCTTAATTCGGCATTCACTATGGAACCATCGAAATCTCCAAAGGGCTAGAAGCTGACGTTGTACTTCTCGTTTTGGGCAATGGCCTTGCCTCGGAGCAACTAGCGAAATCGCTTTACGTGCAAGGCTCTCGAGCCAAGCACTTGCTGCATGTCTACCGGCGACAAATGGACTAGGAGCGATTATCCCCCGACCTCTATCCGACCGTTCTCCCACGCAAGTTCCCCGGCATCGGAACGCTCGTTTGGTATCCCGGTGCCTTCACCTTCGCACATCGAGAATTCTTGGGACGCATCGATACAAGACGCTTATCTGAGTTGTATATCTACGTGGGGTGTGCCCTTCGGTCGCAGTGTGCCTTAGTGATCCTGGGACTAAGCACGCTAGCCAGCTTTCCCAGCTCCCTGGCAGGGGTGAACTAACATGGGCCGAACTATCATGGTCATTTCACTTGCGCTGGCAGCACTTGCGACCGCTGCGGGACAGACTGACGACCGATCCCACCTTGTCAACTTCACGAACAAATACAGCCAGTGGGGCAGGCTTGATTGGAAAGGCGACCGGCTCACATACGTCGGAGATATGCCAATTGAACAGGCTGCCAACGCCTTTTTCAACTCTCTCTATGCGGGGTTCGCTTGCCGCGACGGGTCCGTTGTTCCAGCGGGGCCGAAGGATCGCCAGCATCCACCCGGAAGCGAACGGCTCCGGAAGATTGCTTTCTACAGTGTTTCTGGGGACCAGGCATTGGTCGTGGAATTCGAGAAAAAGAAGCTGGAGCTTCGCGGCGATCTGCCCGTGGACGCACAAGGACGGGAATTCTTGGGCCGGCTGTGGAATCGCTATCACGCATGCTTTGTAGAAATGCGCTAGAAAGGAACCGTGATGCTTGATATGTGGAAGGTGGTCGATCCGTTTTCAAAATGCGCATGGTGGGCGACGGATGAGCACCACGCGTACTGCGAGAAACGGGTCCGGCCCACTTCACCTTCCCACATCGAGAATATTTGAGAGGCGTTGATACAAGATGCTTATCTGAGTTGTATATCTGCGTGGGTGCGCCCTTGGGTCGTAGTGTGCCTTAGTGATCCTCGGCCTAAGCAAGCCGCGGCCATAGCCAATGCTCCCGGTTCGCTGGCGTATTTCGCGCGGGTTACTGCGGCCTGACCGGTGCATCCCTTCGCCCTATTTGTGGAGCCGAGTATGGTGCCGGTCAGTTCAGCGAAGCCGTCAACGGACCAAGTCGAGATGTTGGCTCCGCCAGCACTCCGTCTTTCTCATCTTGCGCACCTCATAGGAGCACAATTCGTTGGCCCAACGGATCCCATCATTGATGGCCTTGCACGACAAGACCTCGCAGAAGAAGGAGACCTCGTCACATTTGCAGAGGTTGCCGGCCAGAATGACCAGAAACTTCGGCGATCGAAAGCATCAGCCGTCATCCTGCGCATGAATTCCAACATTCCCGATTTGCCTATGGCTGTGATCAGAGCGACCCAGCCCGATCTCGCTGGTGTTCGTGCCGCTGAAATCATCGGGGGCCTTGGAGTCGGTAGGTGTCTGCGGGATCTCAGACGATTTCACGTTCGGACGAGCAACCACGCTCCTGTCCTGTTGTTCCCCAGCCATGCACGAGAATTCTCACAGAGCGCTGCATGGATCGGCCGAAAGTTGCGGTGGTGGAAGAATTTGTCCGCCGAAGCCAGAGAACAGCCGCGGAATCGTTGGTGGATTTCACAGCTCCAGGACCGGATCGGAATTCCGTTTCCTGATTACTCGATACACGACGACCGCTTCTTGTTGCAGTTGGAACGGTATTTGCACCGGCTCGAAGCGTACCGAGGGGAGATCAAGGATTCGTCCGTGGCCGTTATTCCTGTAAGACATCCTCGCTTTTCTGTGATCGCAGGATGGCTCGACAAACAAATTCTCTGGGCAGGCAAAATGGCGGACAACGAGCGCCGCGAGCCCGCGAACGCGTGGCGGCTGCAGCAGTTCGAAACGAAGCTCGGCCTAGTTCCAGGTTCGTTCGGCCTACAAATTATCCGCGGCCACCTGAACCAAGCGTTCGAAAAGAATTCAGATCAATATCTCGAGGATCTCGCCGTCTATCGCGAAGAGGATCTGACGCGCGCCCATTCGTTGTTGATTCCTCTGGATCATCCGACTCTGGCCCAAAGTGGCCACTGGATAGACGATAAGATGAAATGGTGGCGCGGGTTAACCGATCAGGCGAAGGCCATGCCGCACAATCAGTGGAGAATTCAGCAGCTCAAAACCAAGATCGGTCTTCCATTCGCCGAATATAACAGATATGACGACGGTATCCGCGCCCGGTGTGACCGCTACATAGCCGATCGGGAGCTGTATCGCGCCGAAACAAGCCGGCGTAATTCGCTGTTAATTCCAGTCACGTATCCCAAATATAGAACCAGCCGTCGCTGGATCAACGAGGAGCTCGCTTGGTGGAAAAGTCTGTCGAGCGAGGAGCGCGAGAAACCGAGAAATCGATGGTTGATTGGTCTCCTGAAAGGCCCGGTGGCGATGCCCTTTCCCGAATACTCTTCCCACGACGACGATTTTGCGATTTCGCTTTATCACTACAGAAGAGATCTTTCACGATATTCTGCCGAAACCGGAAATGGTCATAGGGTCATCATCCCAAGAAGTGACGAACCGAATTCTCCCTACAAGATCAGCGCCTCTTGGATGAGCAATTTGCTCCAGTGGTGGAGATCACTTACAGATCAAGATAAAAAACGCTTAAATGTCCAATGGCGCTTGGGTCTTTTGCAAACCGTACTCGGCCTTACATCCCCAGCGCACCAGAATACCCACGAGACACCACCCTATGGACGTTGGTAGTCAAGGAGAGCCATGAATGTCGATGCAGATCTCTGCAGATTGAGCAGTTTGGATTCACTCTCCTACTCGGACTCGTTGCCCCGCTGACAGGCGGGCCTGCGCAGATCTTCAAATATGCACCTTAGCCAACAAGCTGGGACCACTTCCCTTTCTACTGTTCTGTCCCTCTACAAGAGCTTAATCAAATTCTTTAAGGGTCATTCCGGCATCCTTACGAAGCATTTCCTGCATGTCGTAGAAACGTCTCGTGATGTACTCATCTCCGGGATAGTCGGCTGGGTTTTTGCGGCGCCTCATCGTTTTCCGCCTACTCTATCCTCACTTCGAGCAGGATTTTGAAAAACCTGCGAAGCTGCTGGACAGAGCATCCGTCCAGCCATTTGTTTATCAGGTCGCGCCATCCTTTGGCGGTCTGTGGTTCACTCCATCTCCAGAACGCATCCGGCCTGACTCTGCAGGCGTCAGCTAGCCTCATCATGGCCGCGAACGGGAGAGGCTTCTCGCCGCGCTCGACGCGGCTGAGGAAGTCTATCCTCAAGTCAGCTTTCTTCGCGGCTTGCTCAAGCGTCAGCTTCGCGGCTATTCGGGCTTCACGCACCGCCTTTCCGAAGAGGGGCGCAGCATTCCTCGCAGCTTTAGTCTTCTTTCCTGGATGCGCCATCAGAATGACTCCGAATCTGTTTCATTGGAGACAAACGTCCTGGTGTGATCAAACTCGCCCCGCTTCCAATCGCTCAGATCGGCTTCCTTGATGGTCAGATGAGCAGCCAGCCGCCAGCAGACCTCGGTCTTGTCCATGAACCGGACGTGGATATAGAGCATGCCCTCACCCCAACCGTGATCGACAAAATCGACAACCTTGCCGTGCACTCCGGGATACTGCTTCCCTCGCTGTAGCGGCTTGAACGCTGCTTTTGTCTTTGACTTGCTCATTGCTCGGTCTTCCTTTCGCCGAATGCGATTCGCATTATAGGTCGTGCCACGCAGTCAGGAAGACAGAGGAGAATCAAGCCGAGGAAAATCAGGTAGGTCGTCATGAAGCATACGAATGCAAATATGGGATCTGCCGGGGGAAGCGGTTCAGCACATGGTGGGACTGGAACTCCGTCGAATAGGAAGTGCAACATTGCTGCGTCCTTCGCTGGAAATTTGCGGGACGCGCAGCCTTGCCCTGATTGGTGTGTTACAGCACAATGCGTCTTAGCCATTGGGCCTCGTTTCGGCGAGCCTGTGGTTAGGGGCGCGTTGGTGTTTCCGCACCAGCGCGTCCCGCTGACTGAGAGTCTACCACACACGATGCCATCTATTGTTGGCCATACACTCTGTTGGTAGACGATGGGGTGAGCCGCCTCCAGACTCTTTCGAATGCAACCAGAGCTTGCGTTTCTTGCGAATCGCATTAAGCAACTACGTGTTGCCAAAAAAATTAGTCAGGAAGACTTGGCAGCAAAGGCAGGTCTCAGTCGAAACGGCATGGGTCTGATCGAACAGGGAAAACGGTGGCCGCGCCTAGCCACGCTTCTTAAAATTTCTGATGCTTTGGGCATGACAATCGAAGACGTCTTGAAAGGAATTCAGAAAAAGAAGAGGCGGCAATGATTCGTCGCGGTCAGGAGAGGCAGGTAGAGTTACCCCCGTGAAACCATCTCATTGTCGAACGATAACTGTACTTCGAGGGGACCTTCTTATTCCGCAAGCCTAACGCCTGAACTTCTTGAGATGCTTCGACGCTCTTCAATCCTTTAGTGATCCTGGACACATCGCCCGGAGGTATATGAAATCTCCTCGCAAGCGCATGTTTGGGAACGCCATGTCTGACGTACAGATTCCGAATCTTCTCTTTGGCTGCCTCGGAAATCCGACTAATGGAGGCTTTGCTTGCCATGACATCTCAGCTCCCTTCGCTGTTCGACTACGCGGAAGACGTTGCAGTCGCTCCCCTCTCGCACTATTGACGCCGCGCCTGGCGGTAACTCCCCTTGATCTCGGGTGAAAACATCTCTCCATTTGCTAGACTCCAGAATTGACGTCGGCACACGAAGTCCATTAGCCTCCAAATCCCGTCGCAATTGGCCGGTAACGGCACTTTGCACGTCGAGACACAAGTCCACGAGGTCGTTTTCCAATCCCTTAATCGCTTCCCGGACTAAATCCTCTTCAAAACCGAGTTCCATAAGCCGATCGCGGAGCAGGCCCCCGAATCCGTGCTGATGTTGAGCAATCGAAGGAGCGCGACGGAACGCTCGGAACCATTTCCGGGACTCAATAATGGAGGCGGGAATATCAATTCCGGCTTTGGCCAAATCTTGCCGAAACGCAACTGCAGTTCTCGTACGGACATTCAAAACAAGCTGCACAAGTACCCATTCCAGTGCACCGAGCGCCTGCAACACCGACGCTGCAATCCCCATTTGCGGTTCAAGGTTCAGGCAGGCACCCCTCTGCACCGAGCACAACGGACGGCTACCCCTTCGTCCTTCCCAGTTGCGCACCGCACGATCATAACACAACACGCTATTATTCCGCGTGGTGCTTTTGCGCGTTCTACGGTGCAATGCTCCACCGTGAGCCGCCACCACCCGCCCCACTACCACCGCTTCTATCGCGCTCTGGGGCAGCGCGTGAAGCAGCTACGAAAGAAAAAGGGCTACACACAGGAAGATATGATCTCGTTCGGCTTCGGTCTCCGGCACTGGCAACAAATTGAGGGCGGGCACCCGATTAATATCTGGACTCTTCTACGGATTTGCGAGG
>WNEZ01012672.1_pt1 | contig 13941 bp, 14 predicted proteins | sample 5400521 | NCBI WGS metagenome assembly WNEZ01 (sample SAMN13153339, study PRJNA577476) | soil metagenome | isolation source: 120 cm saprolite under Douglas fir tree site 2 hole 1 replicate 1 | place: USA:California | collected 2015-04-18 | reverse complement strand
GGCAGCGTTGCGAACAGTTGCTTCATCAATTCGGGATCGAGCGAATCGCGAAAAACCAGGCGCTCACCCTGAGCGGCGGCGAGAAACGGCGGCTCACGATCGCGCGTTCGTTAGTGACAAAACCGAAATTGCTCATGCTCGATGAGCCCTTCAGCGGCGTCGACCCGATCGCCGTCTACGACGTTCAGCAGATCATCGTCAATCTGCGCAAATTGGGTTTGGCGATTTTGATCACCGACCACAACGTGCGCGAAACCTTGTCGATCGTGGATCGCGCCTATTTAATTTTCGAAGGCCGCGTCGAGAGCGAAGGCACGAAAGATTTCCTCATCAACGACCCGATCAGCCGCCAGCTCTATCTCGGCGAACGCTTCAAGATGTAGGCTCCGCTCATTCGTAGTGCGTCCACATTCGAATCACTTTCACGATGCGTTGCTTTCGATACACTTGGTAGACGAGACGATGCTGGATATTGATGCGGCGCGAGTAAGCGCCGAGCAAATCGCCGATTAATTTTTCGTACGGCGGCGGAGTCTGAAAAGGATTTTTCGCCAGGATTTCTAACAAGATCTCCGTCCTCGTTCTCAAACCCGAAGCCGCAATTTTTTTCGCGTCCCGCTGCGCTTGCTTCGTGAAGACGATTTTCCAGTTCACCAACCGGGCTTGGAAGAACTCTTTTTGACCGGCTCTTTCATTCCTTTTCGGATGGAATCACGCATTCCTGGAATCGAAAGCAGGTAAAGAGTTTCCTGAATGCTTCGCCAATCTTCTTCCGAAATTAGAACGCCATTGGCGCGTTTGCCGGTGATTTTAATCGGCTCGTGAGAGTCAGCGGCATCATCCAAGAGTTGATAAAGTTTTGACCGGGCTGTCGTAGCGGGTATCGAGGTCATTTGTTAATGCGTACGTGAAAGCGTGCGTATCGTCAAATGCTTCTTTCCCATCGCCGGACTAAGTTATTTTCTAAATCGACAATCTCGCGGTTTTCATGAAGCCGCATTCTTCGAGGATGCGAGTCGAGATTTTTTGTCTCCAAGCGCAGCCTTTCGTTATTTGTCGATCTTGCAATGGGACACGCGACTGGCCTCCGATCTTTTTGTTGATCGATAGCAGGCAGGCGATACTGTCTGGAAGGGCAATGGAGTTTGCCTTTCCCAAATTGGGAAAACCGCCTGACCGGTTTCAGAGCTAATGACTCCTGCTGGCGCAGCAATGCGCGGACAGGAGTTTTATTATGCTCAATTCTATTTGGGTCAGTTTCGGTTCGAACGGGGTCTTTCAAAACATCTGGTTTGTCGCGGCGGTTTGGATGGGATTGGCGCTTGTCGCGAGCCTGGTCTCGATCTGGGCGGGAATATCGGTCGCGCTTATCGAAATCTTCGTCGGAGTGATCGCAGGCAACTTCTTGCATCTCACCGCGAGCAACGAATGGATCAATTTTCTGGCGATGCTCGGCAGCGGTGTGCTGACGTTTCTGGCGGGCGCAGAAATCGATCCGCGTTCGTTAAAGACAAATCTGCGGGCGAGCGCGCTTATCGGAGTGATCTCATTCGCCGCCCCGTTCGCACTGGTTTGGCTCTTCGCGCAATTCATCCTGGGCTGGGAGCTTCATCAAGCACAGATCGCGGGCATCGCGCTTTCCACCACCTCAGTGGCGGTGGTTTACGCAGTGATGATTGAAGGCGGTTTTAGCGACACGGCCATGGGCAAAATGATTCTCGCCGCCTGCTTCATCACTGATTTCGGGACCGTCCTCGCGCTTGGTGGACTGTTCGCCAATTACAACCTCTGGCTGCTCGGCTTCGTTGCCGTTATGTGCGTTGTGCTTTGGTTCATGCCAAGGTGGATGAAGTCGATCATCGTCCGGCTCGGGGCGACGCGCGTGAGCGAACCGGAAGTAAAGTTTCTTTTTCGTTTTGTTTTTTCTTGGCGGCCTCGCCACCAGCGCGAAAAGCGAAGCGGTGTTGCCGGCCTACCTGGTTGGCCTGGTGGTCGCAGGAGTTTTTCTTCGCGACAAAACACTGGTCCATCGAATGCGCAGCATCGCCTTCGCTATGTTTACGCCATTCTACTTCATTAAAGCTGGGCTCTACGTTTCCCTGCCGGCACTCTGGCCGGCGCTCGCGATTGTGGCCGGACTGCTTCTTCTGAAAATGTTGACGAAAATTGCGGGTGTCTGGCCGCTGGCGCGGCTGCATTATATGAACCAGCGCGAAGCTGCTTACACTACCTTGCTGATGGCGACTGGCCTGACCTTTGGCACCATTTCGGCGCTGTTCGGATTCCAAAATAAGATCATCGATCAGCGACAATACACGATTCTGGTCACTGTTGTGATTTTGAGCGCGTTCGTGCCGACGCTCTTCGCGCAAACATTTTTTCAACCGACCAAAGACGCGATGCATGCGTGGGGTCGTCTTTATCGTCGCCGACTGGGCATTTTATCTTTGGAGGACAGTGAAGAAATTAACGGCGTCATCGAGCAGGGACAAAAACCATTGTCGCAAGAGCGGGATTACAACCGGCCTCGAGGCCGATCATGATGCTATCCTGGAAAACTGCAACGCGCGATGCACATTGGAAATCGCGCCGCTTCCGCGTTACAAGTTAGGCGCTTATGGCGAAGCGCAGCGGCACCCAGACGATTACATCGACAAGCGATCAGCAGAAGAGCGTGCCGGTTGTCACGGTCGAGAGCTTTTACAATTTGCACGCGGAAAAGCTGCACATGAAGCTGGAAGGTCCGCAGGTGGGATTTCATCGAAAAATTCGCGAGCCCACGATCAATCGTCCGGGTCTGGCGCTTTCCGGTTTCTTCAGTTACTTCGCGGAGAAGCGCGTCCAGGTCCTCGGCGCTGCTGAGCATACCTACCTCAAAAGTTTGCCGCAGAAACTTCGCGTAAAACGCTTTCGCGATCTCTGCGCTCGAAAAATTCCGTGTCTCGTAGTCTCGCGCGGATTTCATCTCGATCCGGCGCTGCTGGCGGTCGCGACCGAAGAGAAGATCGCCGTGTTTCGCACACCGATGATCACAATGAAGTTTATCAACGCTGCCACGATCGCGCTGGAAGTCGATTTTTCGCCGACGGTGACCGAGTTCGGAAGCATGGCCGATATTCTTGGCGTCGGCGTTTTGATTCGCGGCCAAAGCGGCATCGGCAAAAGCGAATGCATACTTGGCTTGATTGAACGCGGCTACAGTCTCGTGGCCGACGACGTGACACGGATAACTTCTTTGGAAGGCCGTGAGCTCATGGCGACGGCGCCGGAGCTCACTCGCAATCATATGGAAGTGCGCGGCATTGGCATTATCAACGTCGCTTCCGTGTTCGGCATCGGCAGCATCCGGATGGAGAAGCGCCTCGATCTCGTCGTCACGTTGAAGGAGTGGCAGGATCTGGAGGCGGTAGATCGAATCGGACTCGATCAGGAATTCTACGAAATTCTCGGACTGCAAGTGCCGCACGTGACCATTCCGGTGCGGCCGGGCCGCGATATCGCGCGCCTGATCGAAGTGGCGGCGATGGATCAAAAGTTAAAGGGCCTCGGCCAGAACAGCGCTGTCGAGTTCAATGCCAAGTTGCTCAATTTGATGGAGCCAGGATCGAAATAATGGGATTGCTCAATCGCCGAGCCAGCGCCGCAGCACGCAGCCAGAAGATCGAGAAGGAAATATCGATTGTGAATCGGCTCGGTCTCCACGCGCGTCCAGCGGCGATGTTCGTGCGCATCGCGAGCCGTTACCGCTCGGAAATTTGGGTGGCAAAAGAAAGCGAAGAAGTTAATGGCAAGAGCATCATGGGCTTGATGATGTTGGCGGCCGGGCAGGGATCGAAGCTGCACATCCGCTGCGAGGGGCCGGATGCCGCCCGCGCGATGGAGGAGCTCGAGGAGTTAGTCAACGCGCGCTTCAACGAAGATTGACATCCCCGTTACTCTGGCAGGTGAAATGAGCGATAACGCGCGGCCGGAAATTCGGTTTCAGGGAGCGGGGGTCTCTCCGGGAATTGCCCAGGGTGCGATTCACGTCGTGCGTGATGATCTCGACGACGTCGTGCGCTATCACATCGAGCCCTCGCAAATCACGAACGAGATTGGGCGCTTCGAAACGGCGCTCATTCAGACGCGCGTGCAGATTCTCGAGATGCAGCAAAAGATTGCCGAATCGATCGGGGCGAAAGATGCGGGGATTTTCGACGCCCACTTGCTCGTGGTCGAAGATCGCACTCTGATCGATGAAGTGCTGCGCAAACTCGAGAACGAGCTTTGCCATGTGGAGTGGGTCTTTCAGGAAGTTGCCGCGAATTACGCGGAAACGCTAAGCAAGATCGACGATCCGTATTTGCGCGAGCGCGCGCTCGACATCCAGGATGTAACCAGGCGCGTGATTCGGAACTTGCAGGGAAAAGATCCCAAGACATTTCTGGCCCTGACCGAGCCGCACATTCTTGTCGCGCACAATCTCACGCCTTCGGACACGGCAACCATGAACAGGGAGCGCGTCCTCGGCATCGCCACCGATCTCGGCAGCCGCACCTCGCATACCGCGATCATGGCGCGCTCGCTCAACATCCCCGCGATCGTCGGGTTGCATGACGCGACCGAAAAGCTCGAGACCGGCCAGCACGTGCTGCTCGACGGCACAAACGGCTTGCTCGTTGTCGATCCAACGCCGGAGACGCTGGCGCATTACGGCGAGATCGAGTCAAGAAGAGTCAAAGTCGTCACCCAGCTGAAAGAGCTTCGCGAGACAAAGTCGACCACGCGCGACGGACGCCACATCGTCCTCTCCGCCAATATCGAACTTCCGGACGATATCGATGCGGTTGCAGCCAATGGCGCCGAGGGAATCGGCCTTTATCGCACGGAATTTCTTTATTTGAATCGCAGCACGCTTCCCACCGAAGACGAGCAATACAAAACGTATCGAAAAGTCGCGGAGTGCGTTTCTCCCAATCCACTGATCATCCGCACGTTCGATCTTGGAGGCGACAAGCTGGCCGCTGGCACTGTCGATGTGAGCGACGAGCTTAATCCGTTCCTCGGCTGGCGCGCGATCCGTTTTTGCCTCGAAAACACCGACATCTTTAAAACCCAATTGCGCGCGATCCTTCGGGCCAGTGCGGCCGGCAATGTGAAAATCATGTTCCCGATGATTTCCGGTCTGGATGAATTGCGGCGCGCCGTGTCGATCTTGAACGAATGCAAGGAAGAACTGCGTCGCACCGGATCGGCATTTGGCGATGCCACTGAAGTTGGCGCGATGATCGAGATCCCCAGTGCGGCTATCTCCGCCGACATCCTCGCGCGCGAAGTGGATTTCTTCAGTATCGGCACAAACGATTTGATTCAGTATGCACTCGCGGTGGATCGCGTAAACGAGCGAATCGCGCATCTCTACGAGCCAACGCATCCCGCCGTGCTGCGCTTGCTCAAGATGATCGCGGACGCCGCGCACGCGAATGACATTTGGGTTGGCGTGTGCGGTGAGATGGCCGGCGATATCGCGCTCATTCCGCTTCTACTCGGGCTCGGGATGGATGAATTGAGCGCGAGCGCGACACTCGTGCCACGAGTCAAACGCGCCGTGCAAAGCCTTACGATCGCGGAGTGCAGGCAGCTTGTCGATGAAACGCTCAAGCTCCAGACCCCGTCGGAGATTCTTGATCGCTGCCTTGAATTGGCGAACCAACGCTACGGAGATTTGCTGGGATAAGTTGAAATTAGAAAGTAGGAAGTAGAAAAATTTCTAATTTAGAATTTCTACTTTCCACTTTGGCCTCACTCCTCTTCGCTTGATTCCGTTTCCGGGTCGGGCTTGAGCCCTTCCTCCTCCATTTTGCGCAGGACATCGCTCATGTCGTCCACTTCGTCCCACACTTCCTGGCTCACGTAAATCGGCGCCTTCTGCTGGGTGGCCATGGCGATGCAATCGCTTGGCCGCGCATCCAACTCGATGATTTTTTTCTGCTGCAATTCGTTTTCGGCTCGGATGATCGCGCGCGCGTAGTAAGTCGCGTTCTTCAAATCGTTAATAATGACCCGCTCGACTTTCGCGCCCAGAGCGGTCATCAAATGTCCGAGGAGATCGTGGGTAAGCGGACGCTCCTTGGAAATCTCGCGCATGAACATTGTGATCGCGCTACCGACTGTTTGATCGACATATATAATGAACACTTTGTCGTTGTTTCCCAGAAACACGGCGCACCCGCCGCTCGTGGGCAAGACCGCGCGCACCTGCACCTCAATCACCGTTTTGTTCATCCCGCGGAACGGTATCCGAGCGAACACGAAAAACAAGCAGGGTGCCGCTTGTGAATAAGTTCGCGCGAATTTTTTCGAACTGAGCTTGCATGTTCGGCGCGCTGATTGAATGTGCGCTTTGCGGCTGCGGCCGCGGCACGAATCGAAATGAAAACTGAGTGGGACGTTGAGTCTGCTATCGCCACTTACAACGTCGACCGGTGGGGCAGCGATTACTTCACCATCAATAGCGCCGGGAATGTCGAGGCGCGGCCGCTTCAGGAAAACGGCGGCAACATCGACATCCTCGAAGTCGTCAACGAAGCGCGCTCGCGCGGTCTAGGTTTTCCGCTCGTCATCCGGTTTCAGGATTTGTTGCGCCACCGCGTCGAAGCGGTCAACCGCGCGTTTCAAACCGCGATGACCGAGTTCAGCTACCGCAATCAGTACCGCGGGGTCTTTCCGATCAAAGTCAATCAGTTGCGCGAAGTGATCGAAGAGATTGTCGATGCCGGCCAGCAATTTCATTTCGGTCTTGAAGCCGGCAGCAAACCCGAACTGGTTGCCGCGCTCGCCATGCACAAGGACCCGGAGAGCCTGATCATCTGCAACGGATACAAAGATCCTGCCTTCATTCGGATCGCGCTGCTCGGTCGCAAGCTCGGCAAGTCGGTCGTCATCGTAGTCGAAAAACTTGAGGAACTCGAACAAACGATTCGCACTTCAAACGAAGTCGGCGTCGAACCGCACATTGGGATTCGCGTGCGGCTGCACAGCAAAGGCTCCGGCAAATGGTCGCCGAGTGGAGGCGAGAACGCGAAGTTCGGTCTCGACACGACCAGTCTTGTCGCTGCGAGCCAGATATTAAAAGACGCCGGTTTCGCCCATTGCCTCAAACTCGTTCATTTCCACGTCGGCTCTCAGGTTCCGGACATTTCGACGATCAAGCGCGCCGTGCGCGAAGCGGCACGCTACTACGCGAAGCTCGCAAAACTTGGACACGAGCTTGGTTATCTCGATGTTGGCGGCGGTCTTGGCGTCGATTACGACGGCTCGCGCAGCGACTTCGATAGCTCGGCGAATTATTCGCTTCAGGAATACGCTAACGATGTCGTCTGGAACATCGCCGATGTGTGCGATTCGGAAGGTGTCGCGCATCCCGCCATCGTGAGTGAGGGCGGTCGCGCGATCGTCGCGCATCATTCCGTGCTTGTGATGGAAGCGTTCAGTTCCATCGAACGGATCGCGCCGAAATTGAAGGTCGAGGCCACCGAAAAGGATCACAAGCTCGTGCCCGACATTCTCGAGGTGAAGCAGCGGCTTAAACGCGGTAATCGCATCGAGAGCTTGCACGACATCCAGCAGATCAAGGAGGAAACGCAGCAGATGTTCGATCTCGGCCTGCTCGATCTCGAATCGAAAGCGAAGATCGAGACCGTTTACTGGCAGCTCGCGCAGCAAATCGTCAACATGCATCGCGGTTTGCGCTATGTGCCGGACGAAATAAAGCAGCTCGAGACTTCGTTAGGCGATCAATACATCTGCAACTTTTCCGTTTTCCAATCGCTGCTCGATCATTGGGCGCTCGGCCAATTGTTCCCGATCATGCCGATCCACCGACTAACCACGCCGCCCGATCGCAACGGCATGATCGTGGACATCACTTGCGATTCTGACGGCAAAGTCTCGAAGTTCATCGACCTGCAGGACGTGCGCGACACACTTCCGCTCCATCGCATCACGCCCGGCGAAATTTATTATCTCGGCGTCTTCATGGTCGGCGCCTACCAGGACATCATGGGTGACCTGCACAATCTGTTCGGGCGCGTCACTGAAGTGCATGTCTTTCTCGATCCCGACGAAGAGTCCGGCTGGTACATCGAGGAAGTGATCGAAGGCAGCACCATCGGCGAAGTTCTTGCCATGACGCAATGGGACAAGGTCGAATTGATGCGCCTTCTCAAAACGCAAGTTGACGCCGCGATCAAGACAGACCGCTTGAAGCCAAACGACGCGATGAAACTTCTTTCCGACTACGAGCGCCTCTTGCAGGAATACACGTACCTCTCACTCAACGGCACCAAATCGCCGCCCCAACCGGGCAACTGGTTGCCGTTGAGTTAAGTCGAGCGATTGTCGATCTTAAGTCTCGAAAGCGGGACGAAAAAGTCCCGCGTCTGAGAAGATAGCTGATTGACGATTACACAGGCGGGTCCGTACTTTGTTCCGATGGCATTACTAAGAACTTTGCTTTATCGAGGCATGGCTTTTGCAATCTGCGTCACGCGAATGCGGCTTGCTTGCACTTTTGTTTTCGCTTTGGCATTGGTTGGCCGCGCGGAAGAAGCGGCGTCAGGCCGATGGGAAGGTTCAGCGCAGATTCCGGCGCGTGAGCTGACACTGGTTGTCGATCTAGCGCAGGATAGCCACGGTTTTTGGATTGGCTCTATCATTATCCCGGGATTAAATCTTAAGGGCGCACACCTGACAGAAATCGCGGTGAAAGATTCCAGCGCGTCGTTTGCGATCAAAACCGCTCGGGGTCTTCAAGCAACGTTTAAAGGCAATCTCAACGCAGACGGGACTCTCGCCGGCGATTTCGTGGAAGCGGGCAACACGGCGCCGTTCGTTTTGAAGAAGACAGGACCTCCGCAAGTGGAAGTGCTGCCACGGAGCACGGCGATTAGCAAAGAACTGGAGGGTGAGTGGAAAGGCGAATACGAATTGTTCGGTTCTCCGAGAAAAGTCACAATCAAGCTCGTCAATCGCGGCGCCGAGGGAGCAGCCGCGAAGTTCGTCATTATCGGCAAGAACACGAAGAACCTACCTGTCGATCTTGTAACACAGGAAGGCGACTTACTGACGATCGATTCGCACGAGAGCGGAATTAGTTATGAAGGCCGCTTCGAGAAAGCGACGAGCGAAATTAAAGGGACTTTTATCCAGGCAGGGATCGAATTGCCGCTGGTTCTGCGGCGGGCGAAATGAGGAACGCCTCATGAAGACTTTACGATCCATCACTTTGTTGACGATTTTTTGCGCGGCCGGTTTTTGTCAGGCGCAGTCGATGTTTCGCGGCGATGCAGCGCATTCGGGTTCATACTCGGGCGCGGGCCCGCGCCAGTTTCATCGCGTTAAATGGAAATTTGTCCATCGGGTCAAATGGAAATTTGCGACGGGCGATCGGATCGTTTCTTCACCGGTCATCGACGACAAGCGAATCTATTTTGGCAGCGACGATGGGAACGTCTATGCCGTCGATTCGGAAACGGGGCATCAGATTTGGAAATGCGCAACGAAAGGGCCGGTCTCATCGAGTCCGGCAGTGGCGAACGGGATTGTTTACGCGACGAGTTACGACGGAAAGTTATACGCGTTGAATTCCGAGACTGGCGCGGTGAAGTGGACGTTCGCCACGGCTGGCGAGCGGCGTTTCGAGGCAAAGGGTATCCATGGGATGGAGCCGAAAAATCAGACGATTGCCGATCCGTTCGACGTATTTTTGTCGAGTCCAGTGGTTGTAAAAAACACCGTCTATTTCGGGAGCGGCGATGGAAATGTCTATGCGCTCGACGCCACTACTGGCGAGCAACGTTGGAAATTTAAAACCGGCGATGTCGTACACGCATCTCCGGCCTTTGCGGATGGTGTTTTGTTTTTCGGAAGCTGGGACAGTTATTTTTATGCGGTTGATGCAGCAAGCGGCAAGGAGAAGTGGCGCTTCCACGGAGGAGAAGACGCCCTCATGCATAATCAGGTGGGATTTCAATCCTCGCCGGCCGTAGTGGACGGCGTCGTCTATACCGGCTGCCGCGATTCGAATGTTTATGCGCTGGATGCGGTCACCGGAAAGGAGAAATGGCGATCTAACAACGAGTTGAGTTGGGTAAATAGCTCGCCGGCGGTGACGCAAGGCAAAGTCTTCTTCGCGACCTCGGACACGAGCCTTTTCCGCGTAGTCGAGGCTGCAACAGGCAAGGAGCTCGTTCGACAACAGGCGAACGCTTACATGTTCTCCTCACCGGCGGTGGCCGGCGATGTCGTGTTCATTGGCGTCCTCAACGGAACTCTCGAGGCGCGCGATGTGAAAACGGGCAATCTTCTCTGGGATTATCAAATCGAGAAATCCAAGGAGAACAAAGCTTGGGTGCTAACGAGTGACCGAAAGATAAATGGGCCACTTCTCTTTTATTCGAACTGGCGAGAAATCCCAATCGTAGCGGCCGATCGGTCATTTGGGATCGGCGCAATCTTCTCGTCTCCCCTCGTCGCGAACGGCGCAGTTTACTTCGGAAGCACCGACGGATCTTTGTACGAGCTGGAATAGATTTAGGCCGCGTCAATTTCGATTCCTTTTGCTTGTCGTATTACGATCCCGAACCGAGTGGGACGAGCGACATGACGGTTGCGCCGCGAGGGTAGCGGCGAGAGAGTCGGGGACCGAAAGAGTCAAATCTGCTACGTTGGCATTCCTTTCTAGCTTCATGGTTTCCAAATTTAAAATAACCGATGACATTTCCGACGCGGAGACATTGCCCGCGGATGTATATGTCGATCTTGGGTGGTACGAGCGCGCCAAGGAAAAAATCTTCGCGCGCTCGTGGCAGTTCATCGGCGAGGCAGCGCAGGTAAAATCGCCCGGTCATGTGCGACCGTTTACGTTGCTGGAAGGTTGTCTCGACGAGCCGCTGTTGCTGACGGTCGATGAAAACGCGCAAACACACTGTTTGTCGAACGTCTGCACGCATCGCGGCGCGCTCGTTGTTGAGGGCGAAGGGCACGTCAAGGGAATGCGCTGTCGTTACCATGGCCGGAAGTTCACGCTTGATGGATCATTTTCGTCCATGCCGGAATTCGATGGTGTCGCAAATTTTCCGAGTGAAAAAGACAATCTGCCGCGTGTTGCGCTTGAACGTTGGGGTCCGTTTTTATTTTGCAATCTCAATCCTGCGTTTGAGTTTGACGAACTCGTTAGGCCGATGAACGAGCGAGTAAGCTTTCTCCCGCTCGACCGCGCCGTCTTCGATCCATCCACATCACGCGATTATTTCCTGAAAGCGAACTGGGCACTCTACATCGACAATTACCTGGAAGAATTTCATCTCCCGTATGTGCACGATGCCAGTCTCGCCGGACTCGATTACAGCGAATACCGCACCGAACTTTATCCGTACGGCACGCTACAGCTCGGCGTCGGCAAATCGAAAGAGGACTCGTTCACGCTGCCGAAGGATCATCCAGACTGCGGCAGCAACATCGCAGCATTCTACTACTGGCTGTTTCCAAATTTGATGATGAATTTTTATCCGTGGGGCGTTTCGGTGAACGTCGTCTATCCGCTCGGTCCGGAGCGCACGCGAATTTCATTTCTCAGTTACGTCTGGGACAAAGATCGGCAATCAAGCGGCGTCGGCGCCGATCTTCATCGGGTGGAAATGGAGGACGAAGAAGTTGTCGAATCCGTCCAGCGTGGTGTCCGCTCACGCCTTTACGATCGCGGCCGTTACTCACCGCGCCGCGAGATCGGCACACACCATTTCCACAAACTTCTCGCGCGATTTCTGAGCGAATCTTAATCGCAGATTCGCTGATGCAGACAGATCGCCGGCGTCTCGGTTCCTGTAGGGGAAGGCGTCGCCTTCCCATTTTCCGAAAGGGAAGCTAGCAGCTTCCCCTACAGTCTTGCTGTCGACCTCGCAAAATGCTCCGCTCGGGTGAACGAACGAGCCATTTCTTGCTGTCCGGGAAATAGGCTGACTCGCCGATTGGATTATCCGCGATAACAAGCACGATCAAATCCTCGGTGCCATTGTTCGCCAGTTGGTGCGGTTCGTTAGGCCCAAAAACGAATGCATCGCCTGGCTCGATCGCTGTTGTGCCATCGTTGTGCTTGACCACGCCCTTCCCGGAAATCACGTGATATAATTCCCATTGCGCGCTGTGCAAGTGATACGGATAAGGCGTTTGTCCGGGAGCAAGTCGCAGGATTTCGAGATCGAATGGATGTCGATCTTGCAAGTCGGTCGAAGTTTCTTTTCGCCCTAGCGCGATGGAGACGCTTTTGCCGAAACCCGCGAACTTTCCTTTCGGCGACGTCCACGAGTCCTCCACGATATCCTCCGTATTAATCTTGCGCATTTGTCCTTGGGCTTACGATCGGGATAGTCCACCGATGAACGCAGCAGCGGCCGCCGCCAGCATGATGTGTCCGCCGATGAAATTGCCGACGAAGATGTAGATCAAAACCGCCGTCGCTGCCGGGATCATCGACAAAAGCAGGACGATCCAGTTGCTCAATGCCGAAGGGCGAGCGGCCGCAATTCCGAAAACCGCGCCAAGAAGGAGCGCCGTGACTGAATCGGCCAGCCAAAGCACCTTGAGAGAATTTCCAGCAAAAGAAGCGATATCGGAGCTGGCGATGGCCGAGGACACTTTGTTGAAAGCGGCAGCATGCATCAATGCGCCGACTACCAGCACGAGCGCTGAGAGGGTGAGAAAGAAGCGTTTGATCATTTTTCAGCCGAGCAGATAGATCGCGACCATCGTTAGCAGAAAGTATGGAACGAGAATAGCAGCGCCTGCGTAGTCCTTCGCTATTCGCTGACCAAGGAACAACCCCAGGATCGACAGCGCGGAAACGACGGCGCCGTAAAACGCGACCGTTGTATCGTGCGAAACAATTATGAGCACGCATCCAATCGCGGACAAAGCTCCGGCTGCAAGCTCAAGGGTCGTGATCGCAGGGACCATCAGCGGCACCATTCCGGCCAGCGGACTTTTGGCGAAATGCCCTTTCAACCAGTCGAGATTGCCCCGCCGGTCGACCACCTTGTCGATGCCGGATTGCAGAAAAAGAATCGCAAGGAATGCTGAGACAAAGATCTGCAATAGAAATAAAGCCCTCGCGAGTGTGTGCAGATTTTGCATTCGCTGCTTCTAACACGATCCGGCATTGTGGAGAAACATGAATCTCAATCTGTTTGCGGCGGGCCCCGAATGGAATCTTCGCTTCGCGAGCGATCGCGTTTCTTCGAGTTGCTTTTCCTAGGTTCCTGGTTTCCTGATTGAAATTGTGAGCGATACACTTTCACCAATTTCGGTAAAGGATGCGCTAAAAAGTTCTGCACCGATTGCGCGGATTTTGGTGCAGGGTTGGGTGCGCACGCGCCGTGATTCGAAGGATTTTTCCTTCATTGAGCTGAACGACGGTTCTTGCCTGCGCAATCTTCAGATCATTGCTAAGAATTTGTTGGCGACTCATGCCGAGGTCCAGCGTTTAACTACGGGCGCTTCTATAAGAGTAGAAGGCGAGCTTGTTGCATCGCAGGGCAAAGGCCAAAGCTGGGAGGTCGTGGCGGAGAAGATCGACATCGTCGGCCTCGCCGACGACACCTAGCCGCTGCAAAAGAAGGGACACACGCCGGAATTTTTGCGCGAGATCGCGCATCTGCGGCCGCGCTCAAATCTTTTTGTCTGCGTCTTTCGCGTGCGCAGCCGGCTCGCCTTCGCCATTCACAAATTTTTTCAAGAACGCGGCTTCGTTTACGTGCACACGCCGATCATCACGGGAAGCGCTTGCGAAGGCGCAGGCGAATTGTTTCGCGTCACCGCTATCGACACCAAGAATCCCCCGCGAACGAAAAATGGCGAGATCGATTACGCAAAAGACTTTTTCGCGCGCCCGACTTACCTGACGGT
>WNEZ01008703.1_pt1 | contig 13944 bp, 11 predicted proteins | sample 5400521 | NCBI WGS metagenome assembly WNEZ01 (sample SAMN13153339, study PRJNA577476) | soil metagenome | isolation source: 120 cm saprolite under Douglas fir tree site 2 hole 1 replicate 1 | place: USA:California | collected 2015-04-18 | reverse complement strand
AATGTTCCCGGAAAACATCACGGGGATTCCGACCTGGGCGGAGATCTCGGCGGCCAGGCGCTGCATGGAGCGGCCCTGAACATTCACCCTCAGGCGGCCCTCACGAAAGATGACGCCGGATTTATCTGCCGCCGCTTTCCTGACTTGAACTGGTGGATTGTGTGCCAGTGACTGGTTCGCGGTTGCGGTAGTCTGCTGCCCGCCGCAGATCGGGGAGACGGCCGCGACGAACCCAACGGCCGCCAAGAGCCTAACTGCTTGGCCTACAACTCTTCCTCTCACAAGCACCTCCTTAGGGGCGAAGGATGGACCTAGCTGGCCGAGGAAGTTGTGTTCTCGAAGATTGGCCTGACCTCTCCGTACAACCCAACGCCAAGTGTGCAAGCGAGTTACAATTAGATTGGCTCCAAGAAGCCAAGCACATACTCCGGACTTCGACATGGGGATACGCAACATTTTGCATAAACAGAGAAGTTTTCATGGAGGCGAAACCCACAGAGGAAACCGCTCTGGAGTGCTTCTTCAGATGTTCGTAGGAGAGGGCAGGCCGGAGATTCCAGTCACGCCACGGCGCGTCGAGTTTTGCTTGACAACGCTGCCGTAGAGTGGCAGCTTCTCTTCCTCCCCCTTTAAATTGCTTGCGTGTCGCAAGCGATCAAGGTGATCGAACTGTGACGGTGCAGCGAATTCGACGCACGGTTTCCGCCCGAGCTGCGGCGAATGTTTGGCTGCTGATCCTGCTGCTGGTGTTCGCCCACGCAGGCGGTGTGTTCGCCTCTGCTCAATCCAAACTGGTTCCCGGCGACGCGGTCGTCACCGATGACATGTCCGGCACCGATCAGCAAGGTGTGCTGTTCCGGGTGGACCCCGCGACCGGCCACCGCGACCTGCTGACCGATTTTGGAAACGCGGCGCAGGGCCCCGTCGGCTGTGGGCCCTTCGGCGTCGCGATCGCCCCGTCAGGGCAAGTCCTGGTGGTCTGCGTCAACGCCGGTACCGATCTCGCCGGCGCGCTGGTCCGCGTGAACCTGGACACCGGCAACCGGGTCATGGTGAGCGATTTTGGAAACTTCGATCAGGGGTTTTCGGGAGGCTTCCTCGACGATGTCGCCGTGGAGCCGTCGGGTAAGTTCCTGGTCAGCGATTTCGGATTCTCGGGGGTGGGAACCCTGTTTCGCGTCGATCCGACCACGGGCAATCGCGGCATCGTGAGCGACTTCTCCGATCCAACGCAGGGCCCGGTGGGAGTTCTTGGTCCTGCCGGCATCGCCGTGGAAGGCTCCGGCCAGATCCTCGCTGCCGACCTGGCGGCCGGCACCGACTTTTTCGGCGAAGTGTTTCGCGTGCATCCCGCGACGGGCGAGCGCGTCGTGCTGAGCGACTTCGGCGATCCCTCACAAGGGCCTCTCGGGACCGAGCCGGATGCCGTTGCCGTGGATCCCTTCGGACACATCCTGGTCCTGTGCCGCAGCGCTGGCAGCGGCCTCGCCGGTGCCATCTTTCGCGTCGATCCATCCACCGGGCACCGCACCCTGGTGAGCGACTTCGGCGACCTGGCCTCCGGGCCAGTGATCTTTTCTCCGCTGGGAGTCGCCACCCAGAGCTCTGGTCAGATCCTGGTCATCGGCTTCGTGGACGGGCAGGCGGTGGTGGCGCGCGTCGATCCGGCGACCGGCCAGCGCGCGCTGGTGAGCAATTTCGTCGATCCATCCCAGGGCCCCCTGGGCGTGAATGCCGACGGGATCGCTGTAGTCCCGGGTGTTCCGTTCAGCCAGTTCACCGTGAAACTGGAGATCGAGCTTGACCCGGGCCTGAACGATGACGGGTTCGAGCTGAAGAGCTCGTTCACATTGGGCCCGGGCAGCAACGGGATCTACCCGCTGACGGAACCGTTGCGCCTCGTTGTCGGGCGGGCAGCGATCACGATCCCGGCCGGCCGTTTCCGGCAGGACAAGCACGGCCACTTCGAATACGAGGGAACCATCGCCGGCGCGCACGTGGAAGCGATGATCTCACCGCTTGGCGGGAACCGCTTCTCGTTCAAAGCGGAAGTCCACGGCGTGGAACTGAACTATCCTGCCAACCTGGTCAAGGTGTTCCTCGTGATCGGTGATGATCTCGGGAGAGCCCAGGTCAACGCTGAGATCGGGTGAGACTAAGGGAAATCAGGGCAGCGGACGCCGGCACCACCCCCTCTGTTATCGCCTCCATACAAGCCACGCCCGCCGTGCTAGTCTCGTATCGCGATGAAGGTTGAGCCCATCCGCCAGCTATTTGACGCTCGGTGCGGCCAGGAAAGGCTTGCGGCATAATCGCGCTTGCTAATTTCCGAACGCTGCTGTTGTTCGCTTGATTTCGCTAGATTCGGGCTCTGCTAAAAACCCCTGTTCCAATGCCATTGCAAGTAGCTGATAATTCAAGCAGTTTTGGAAAGAGTTTGGTGACTCAAAACCACATGATTTCAGCACAGGGGCAGGGTCAGGATTACTGGTATAACCGCCTGTTTACGACAGTCACCTCCGATTACGACAGTTACCTCCGAGCAGCCCGTCATCCGCCCGCAACCGGAGTTCTGGAGTTGACGTGGGAAAATGTCAATTGGTGTGGGAACGTATCAGGAGCAGTGCGAATCGCGAACGCCGAGGCGAGATTGTAGGCGCTTTCGGTAACGCCGACTCAACCGGAGTCTGGTTCTATTTTCCAGCGCACCTCATATTCGCCGTCCTTTACTGAGCCTTAGACCTCGGACGCGATTGAGGTTCACAATGCTCGAACGGTGGGTGCGGCAAAAGACGGTCGGATCTAACTCCTGCTCGAGTTCGGACATGCTCCGGCGCAGGAGGTGTGTTCGCGGTCCCACGTGCACACATGCGTAGTAGTCGGCTGCCTCGATCCAATCAATCTCGGAGATTTTCACGAATGAGACCTGCCCGGCACCCTTGATGACTAGGCGCTCCAGTCTTCTGGGCAAATCTTTCTCATGGGTGATCCTTTGCTTGGCGCGATCGAGGGCCCGAACGAATCGAGCATTGTCGAACGGCTTCAACAGGTAGTCGAGCGCTCCGGCCTCAAAAGCCCGCAGCGCATACTGATCATAAGCTGTCACGAAGACGACGGCCGGAGGTAGATCTCCGCCCAGCAGTTCGAGCACGTCAAAGCCGTCGCACTCCGGCATCTGGACGTCGAGGAAGACTAGATCTGGCTTCGCGCCGCGGATCTCTGCCAGTGCCTCAGCGCCGGACCCGCATTCGCTGACGACATCAATCTCTGAATCAAGCCGCAAGAGAACGGAAAGGTTGCTGCGTGCGAGCGGTTCGTCGTCCACGATGAGGGTGCGAATCTTTGTAGGAGGTTCTTCCGAGCGCACCGCATCACTCCTTAAAGGGCACCGAAACCGATACTTCCACGCCGCTCGGGTCCTGATTCTTCATGCTCAACTCGAACGCGTCTCCGTACAGGCTTTGCAGGCGAGTTCGCACATTGGAGATCCCGATCCCAGAATTACTTCTTCTCCCAGCCCGCAGGCAGGCTGGGACCCTCGTTATAATCGCTGAGAGTAAGCACGCCGTTGGAGCGAAACGCGGCAATCCGGATCGCGCCGCCCTGCGCTCGTTTCGCGATTCCATGTTTGACCGCGTTTTCTGCCATGGGCTGCAGAATCAGGCTGGGAACCTGAGCGAGCAAGAGCTCCCTGGGGACGCTCACGCTGAACTGCAGGCGTTCAGCAAATCGCACCTTCTGAATGTCCAGATACCTTTCTGCAAACTCCAATTCCTCTCCCAGCGGCACCTGTTGCCGATCGGAATCCTCCACCACCCGGCGCAAAAAGTCTCTCAGCCTCACAATCATGCTCACGGCCGCATCGTTTCGGTTCTCGCGTACCAGGCCAGCGATGGCATTGAGCGTATTGAACAGAAAGTGCGGCTCGCATTTGCCTCCGTAGGGCGTCGAGTTGTGCTTTTGAGAGCTGCTCGTTGAGACGCGCGGCGTCGGTTCGTTGATTTGCCAGCCGCTCTCTGAGTCCAGCACGTAACCGATCACCAGGATCGTGGTGTACAAAAACACCGCCTGTAGAAGCCCGTTGTAGAGCTTGTCGATCCAGAGATATTGGAACGGTTCGGGTCCGGGAGACTTTGCCCGCTTTAGCTGTCTTTAATTTCTTAACCAGCTTTTGCGGGATCGGAATCTCGCGCTCCCGGTAGTTTTTCGGGCTGAACCCATACTCGGGCTTGTAGCGCACGGTCACGGTGCTGCGGGTTAGGTTGATGTCTTCCCAGGAGCAGTGCATGACTTCCTGCTCTCGCATCCCCGTCATTAAGAAAAACTCGTACCAGCGCTGCTCTTGTGCGTCGCATGCTGCAAACAGCCGGTTGAGTTCTTCCCGCTCGTAGATCTCCGGTTCTTCTTCGACATAACGCGGCCAGTCGTTTTTCCCCACCAAGCCGCGAATCCCGTGGGCTTTTAAGAACGTCATCAGATTCTCGAATTTGTTGTACACACTCCGGGGTGACTGCTCTTTCTCGTCACGCAGGAAGGCGGAGAACTTCATGAGGTCGCCGCGCTCGATATCGCCGAGGTACACCTTAGGACAGGACTCCTGAAAACCTCTGGGCGGACCGTTACGCCGTGGTTGACCGCATTCAATTCCGCTTCTTTCCGCAGGCGACGGGCTCTGGCATCGACGGGGTCTTTCCCCACCGAGAGGCGCACGCGCTTCGTACGTTCGCGCCATTCCAGGTAGTACGCGCCTTCCGGGTGCCGCTCTTCTTTGCCATTGACCAGCACCAAGTCAGGTTTAACTCGCCCATTAAGGGACAAAGCGACAGGGCAGTAACGCAGGCCTTGAGAGGTTTTTGACTCGTTTGGTGAGGTTGACTTCGCGGTTCACGGGTGATGACCTCGCTGATTCTGATATCAGTGTAGGTATCACCGCATTCTAAGTTCTAGATAACGAAGGTAATGGCGGAGAGGGAGGGATTCGAACCCCCGATACCCTTTCAGGTATGCCGGTTTTCAAGACCGGTGCCATCAACCACTCGGCCACCTCTCCGACTACTACAGTTTTGCTACCCTCCACGATTTCGGGCGCCCCCGCTTATCTCAATCCATTTGAATTCAGTTGCTTGCAAGCAAGGACCGGAGCCAGTACAGTGGTTTTCAAGACCACCCGTTTCAACCACTCACGCATCCCTCCGTGAGGACAACAGCAAATGCTGGACTGGCGTTAGTTTACAACAGCGAACGCTGCCAATATTGCGAGACACTGGCGACCTTTTTTTTATTTCGAAAGACCGAAGGCCCGAGAGTGGAACTGCATGATCTCGCTGAAATGCGCCAGAAAGTAGGACAAGCTGTGGTCGCCAGCATAGGCATGATACTCGTGCGGAATATTTTCCTTCTGCAGTTGCAGGTGCAACGCGTGAGCGCCTCTCTCGAAGCCATAGTTATCGTCTTGGCCGCAGTTGAAGTAGATAGCCAGCTTTCGCAACCCCGCCGCATTCTTCTTTGCCAGAACAAAGGGACTATTTTTGTTCCAATGAGACGCGTCAATCGGGTTCCCAAAGACTTCAGTTAGCACTCTACCCAGGGGAGTACCCGAGTGCGCCGCGGCATCGAGTTCTTGCGGGGACTCCGTAATCAGCGCGGCGCTCTGTGCACTAGCTGCGGAGAATATTTCCGGATGCGAGAAAGCAAAACGTAAAGCGCCGTATCCTCCCATCGAAATGCCGCTTATCGCTCTTCCTGAGCGCCCAGCGTGAATGCGGTACTTGCTTTCGATGTGGGGGATGAATTCGTGCATAACAAAATCGCTGTACAGTACCGATCCGTCAGCGGAATTGATGTAGAAGCTGCGCCTGCCTTCCGGCACGACAATGAGGAACTCGCCAATCTTGTGCTGTCGGCGCAGATCGTCGAGCAACGTCCAGCCGCCGCTGTTGAATAAGGTTTGCTCGTTGTCGCCAAGACCGTGCAAGAAATAGAGTACTGGATAACGTTGCGGCGCGGACTGATTCGCGGGAGCGGAGTCATAACGTGCAGGCAGGTATACGCAGTAGTGGACGACATACTTCAGAACCTTGCTATTCAAGGCATCGCAGTCAATTCGACTTTGTGCGTGCGCGACAGGACTAAGATTTCGAAGAAGGAAGATCGTCAATAAGAGAAGAACGGGTCGCCAAGTGCTCAGCATGAGTTCAGTTTATTCGTACCGCAGCGCCTGCACGGGATCGAGGCGTGCCGCGCGCGCCGCCGGATACAAGCCAGAGACTAGGCTCACAATAAAAGCAAAGACAATCGCTCCAGCCACCAGCCACCACGGCACTGACCAGAAATGTTCCGGCGGCAAGGCCTGACGTTTAAGGTAAATGTTGGTGCCAAAATTAATTGCCTGTCCAATGGCCCACCCCAGCGCGACTCCCACAACTCCCCCTAGAGCGCCCATGGCTCCTGCTTCGGCGAAGAAGAGCGTTCTGACATCGGCGTCGCTGGCGCCTATGGCCTTCATGATTCCGATTTCCCGTCGACGCTCCAGAATTGCCATCACTAGCGTGTTCACAATGCCGATGGAAGCGACGGCGAGAGCCAGGCTGCCAAAAATTCCGAGAAACAGATCCAGAACGGCAAAGAACTGGCGCAGACTGCGCGTGGCATCGAGGATTGAGAATGTGTTGAAGCCCATCTTCTTGACTGCATTCTCCACCGGCTGCACTTGTGTTGGATTGCCCACCCGCACGCTGATCGAGGAATATACCGGCTCATCAGCTGCGGCCCGCGAAATCTCGCGTAGATCGGTGGACTGCATCACGTGCAAGCTCTCTGCAAGTCTAAGTGGAAGAAACACCCGTGCTCGCGTTGGTCCGCGCATGCTCTCCGGGTCAAGGTCGGCGAGGCCTACAATTCTCAGTTTCTGCTCGCGCGAAATCACAGAATATGCAGTTTCGGACGTGCTGCCCTGGGCTTTCCCGGCGGAATCGCCCTTACGGGCGTTCGCTCCCCCACGGAGTTGCGACTGTGCTACGGCCCGCTGCGCATAACGCATAGTCAATTCTTTGCCTAACAGTGGCGCCGCCAGCTCTGCCACCTTGGTCTCGTCAGCACCGGGTTGCGGGGTTTTGCCCAGCAACTCCGCGGCAAATGACTTCTGAAGAATCACTTCTGCCGCCGTCTCCGAGGAGAAAAAACTCCCCTGCATTCCGTCGAATGCATCGTTGGACCTTGCCGAAGAAGGCAACGCGCCCACCATGGTCAGATGCGGCTTGTCGTCATAGCGCAGTTCGGTGATGAACCGGATGTCGGGGTATGCCTCGAGCACGTTGGGCAGATGCTCGATCTCCCGCCGTGCGGGCTCATCGAGGATTCGGCTTTCTCCGGGAGCAGGGCCAGTGCGCTCTTCTTCACGTCCAAAGTTGCGCAAGTCGCGCCGCGAGGTGACCAACACTGTGTCGAACAGCCCGGACTTCACCAGGCGACGCGAGGCCAACTGCTGCAGCCCGATACCCAGCGAAAGCATGGCAACCAGCGATGCCACGCCCACCGCAATGCCAACTGTGGTGAGCGAGTTCCGCAGCCCCGACTCGCGCAGGTTGCGTAAGGCGAGCTCGGTGAGATCTGGAAGCTTCATGAACGCTCCCCCTGAAACTTAATCTCACCAGCGGCGGATCTGTTCCCCTGATCGCCAATAAGCTTCCCGTCCGCGAGGAAGATCAATCGTTCCGCATACCGCTCAGCCAGAGCACGCTCATGGGTCACCATAACCACGGTCATTTCCAGCTGCCGGTTCAGGTCGCGGACAAGATTCATGATCTCGGTTCCAGTATGACTGTCGAGATTGCCAGTGGGCTCATCGGCCAGCAAGAGTTGTGGACGGTTAATCAGGGCGCGCGCCAGAGCTGCCCGCTGCTGCTCGCCGCCAGACAGCTCGCTGGGACGATGCTTCATGCGCGCAACCAGCCCAACTCGTTGCAATGCGTCATGGGCGAGATTCTGTCGCTTGCCGCGCTCGACCTCCGCGAAACGCATGGGAAGCTCGACGTTTTCCTCAAGCGTCATACTCGAAATCAGGTTGAAGGACTGGAATACCATTCCCACAGTGTGCAGGCGATACTTAGAAAGTTCCTCTCGCGAAAGCTGCGCCAGGTTGCGTCCTTGAACAATCACGACCCCCGACGTGGGACGGTCAAGTCCAGCAACAAGATTCAACACGGAAGACTTACCGGAGCCAGAACTGCCCAGAAGAGCAACGAATTCTCCGGACCGCACTTCGAGCGAAATTCCATCCACCGCGCGGATCAGAGTGTCGCCCAAGCGGTAATGACGGCATAGGTCTTGTGTACGGATCGTGCAGGCACCATGGGTTGGGGGGGTGCCTTGACTGCCGCTCATACGCCTAACGGATCTCCCCCCGCAGGACGCGCAGAGCGTCGGCCGTCTTCACATCACCGTCGCCGCCCCGCCCCAAGTTGCCGTTTGTCGCCTCCGGGGGCGCGGTATCTCCTTCGCCCGGGGCCAGGAATAGGTTGTGCTCCAGGTCATGTTGCCGGGTGTAGAGGTCGTAATAGCGGCCGGCTGCGGCATAAAGCTGCTCATGAGTGCCCCGCTCGATGATTTGCCCTTGTTCGACGACCAGGATTTGATCAGCACGGCGGATGGTGGAAAGCCGATGCGCGATCACAAACGTAGTCCGCCCCTGCATGAGATATGCAAGGCCGTGTTGGATCATCTGCTCCGATTCCGAGTCGAGGCTGGATGTCGCTTCATCCAGAATCAGGATGCGTGGCACCGCGAGAATGGCGCGCGCGATCGAGATACGCTGCCGCTGGCCCCCGGAAAGCTTCACGCCACGCTCGCCCACAATGGTCTCATACTTGTCGGCGAAGGATTCGGCGAATTCATCGACCCTCGCGATGCGGCAAGCGCGCAAGATTTCGTCTTCACTCGCGTCGGGACGGGAAAACGCCACATTCTCGCGAATGGTTCCATCAAAGAGAAAGGATTCCTGCAACACCACTCCCAGTCGCGTGCGGTAGGAATCCAGCCGAACCGTGCTCAAGTCAACATCGTCCACCAGAATCCTGCCTCGTGTCGGAACATAAAAAGCAGAGATCAGTCCGATGATCGTGGATTTGCCTGAGCCAGAGGATCCGACCAATGCCGTCACAGTTCCGGGATCGGCACGAAACGATAGGTTGTGAAGGACCTCGCGAACCCCGTCGTAGCTGAAGCTGACATCCTCAAACTCCACCGTGCCGTGAATGTCAGTCAGTCGAACCGTCCGCCGCGGATCCTGGTCCTCTGGCCGCTCGCGCAGTATCTCTTGGGTTCGCTCCAATCCGGCCAGCGCCTCCGTCAGTTGTGTTCCAATGCCGACCGCCTGGGCCATGGGAGCGATCAGAAAGGCCAGCAGGGCGGTGTAGGAAACAAAGTCACCGACCGTCATGGTGTGACCCATGATCTGCCGTGCTCCCACGAACATGACGACAGCTCCGACCACGCCCAGAAGCACGCTGGCAGAAAGACTCATGACCGACGTGGCAGTAAGCGTACGCATGACGTTGTCTAGCAAGCGCTTTACGCCGCGCGCGAATATTCCCTGTTCGCGCTCCTCTGCGTGATACCCCTTGATTACGCGAACGCCGCCCAGCGACTCCGTGAGCCTCCCCGTAACTTCAGCGTTGATCTTGCTGCGTTCGCGGAAAATCGGGCGGATGGTGCCAAAGGCTTTCCTCAGTGCAAGGGCAAAGCACACCAGGAAACCCATGGCGATGGTAGTCATGAGCGGACTGATGCGCATCAGAAGCACCAGTGCGATGCCGGATGTCAGCAATCCGCCGATAAAGTCTACCAGCCCTGTCCCCAGCAGGTTGCGTACCCCCTCCACGTCGCTCATGATGCGCGACACCAGCATGCCAGTCTTATTCACGTCGTAGAACGAAACCGGAAGACGCGACACATGTTTCTGCACTCTTTGGCGGAGCTCAGTGATCAATCGCTGCGCCGCCTTTGACAACAGCTGCGTGAGCGAAAAAGACGTGATCCCTTGCAGCATCGTTGCGGATAACACGACCAAAACCAGGCGTCGTAACAGTTCGAGGGAGTGTTTGGGAATGACGGTGTCAATCAAGAACTTCGTGGAATAAGGGAGCACCAGGCTGGAAACCCGGTTGATCACCATCAACAAAAAACCGATGCCCAGGAGGCCAAGGCGCGGACACGTCAGCTCCCAGACGATCGGAAGGACCGCCCGCAGACGCTGCACTTTCGGGGGCTTCGGGGTTGGATTGTCCGTGGAATTCAATCCCTTGTTTGACGCCATTTGGCCTGACTTCGCTTCATTATTACCGCATTGTCACAGATTTCACATTGTGACAGCCTCGGCTGAGCCGTTGTATCCTCGGGGGCGTGTCCCGCCCGGAATCGGAGGACCGTACACCGACCTTTGGCCTGTTGCTCGGCCTGATCGTCACGCTTTCTGCGGTGGTGGCCTATTCCGCTTACATCACCTTCCAGATTTCTGGTTTGCGCAGAGTGCAAACTGAACTTGTGGATCGAAACCGCACGGACTCCTTGCAGTTGCTGCGCATTCAGAATGATCTCAACCTGCTCGCCGTGGCTATGCGCGACATGATCGACAATGACGAGCACTATCCCTTGACCGCCTGGTCGGCGCAGTTCCAGCGGATCCGAACTGACTTGGACGACGCCATGCGGCGCGAGGAAGGACTTGCCGCAACTAGCCGCACGCCGGATCAGCGGGCCTACCTCGGCAGAGAGATGACGCAGTTCTGGGACGCAGTGGATCGCGTTTTCGCTCTCGCGCGCGATGGCAAGGAGAAAGCAGCGCGTGAGCAAATACAGCTTTCATTGCAGGCACGGCAGGCGGCCTTGAGCACCGCGGTGGCTCGATTGCTTGTCCAAAACAGTGAAAGCGAAGAGCAGGCAGGGCAGCGCATAGTTCAGATTTACAATCGCGTTCAGTGGCAGGTGTACGTATTTCTTGCCGCAACGCTGGCAGCGATTTTGCTGACTGGACTTTCCCTGATTCGTTGGATCCGGTATTTATTTGCTCGCATGGCAAAACTTTCCGAGCAGCGCAGCGAACTGGCGCAGAAGTTGATTGCCACACAGGAATCGACCCTGCTTTACATCTCGCGCGAGTTGCACGATGAGTTCGGGCAGATTCTGACTGCGATGGGGTCTATGCTGGGTCGTGCGGGAAGCCACGCTCCGGAGGGTTCACCATTGCGCGCCGACTTGCAGGAGGTCCGTCAAATCGCCCAGGAGACGTTAGACCGAGTGCGAACTCTCTCCCAGGCGTTGCATCCGGTCATGCTCGACGAGGCGGGACTCGAAAGTACGCTCGATTGGTACATTCCCACCGTGGAAAGGCAAACTGGAATTACCCTATCCTATGAGAAGCAGGGCGAGCCGTTCCCGGTGGATGGGAGCGCTGGTGTGCACATCTACCGCGTGCTGCAAGAAGCACTTAATAATGTGACGCGACATTCCGGAACCACCCGCGCCGCTGTGCGTCTGCGGTATCTCTCAACGGCGCTTGAGTTGGAAGTGGAAGATCACGGGGTAGGATTCTCGGAGAACTTTCCGCGGAAGGGAATTGGCCTGGTGGCAATGCGCGAACGTGCTGAACTCCTGGGGGGAGAGATCGTGTTCTCGCGGCCCACCGCGGGCGGAACCCTGGTCCGCCTAACTGTTCCCCGAGAGAAAGCGGAATGCAATGGAAAAGAAGATCACAGTCCTGCTGGTGGATGATCACAGTCTGGTGCGGCGCGGCTTCCGTCGCATGTTGGAAGATGAATCCGATCTTCACGTGGTCGGCGAAGCAGGCAATGGCGAAGAAGCCATCCGGTTGGCGCGGCAGTTGCACCCGCGCGTCATAGTTATGGATTGCGCTTTGCCCGGCGTGAATGGCTTGCAGGCCACGCGCCAGATTCTGCAAGAATCTCCCCAGACCGCCGTGCTGATGTTGAGCATGCACCCGGAGACTACGTGGGTGCGGCAAGCGATCGAGGCGGGCGCCAGGGGATACATCCTCAAAAACGCCATGGACCTCGACTTGGCTCCCGCAATTCGGAAGGTGGCCGCGGGAGAAACGGTTTTCGATCCGCAGATCGAGCAGCAATCGGTATTGAAGGGAGAGCGTAGTGGCGGGCTCACTCAACGTGAACTCGAGGTCTTGCAGATGATTGTGGATGGTAAGTCCAACAAGGAAATTGCTGCGGCTCTCGATCTCAGCGCTAATACTGTGGCCGTTCATCGCGCTAACATCATGAACACGCTGGGAATTCACAAGACCGCAGAGCTGGTGGTTTACGCCATTCGCACCGGATTGGTGAACGTGCCGTGAATCGACGGTCTTTCCTGGGAGCAATGGTGGGTCTCGCGTCGTTGTCGGAATGGCCGCCGCTGAAGGTCCTAGCGTCCGTCTCGGACGCCACCCATCCTGGGTTCAAGTTCGTGGATGTCACCGAGCAGGCCGGCATTCAATTTCAGCATAACAGTGGAGCGTATGGCGGCAAGCTCCTGCCCGAGACGCTGGGCTCCGGTTGTGCTTTTCTTGACTACGACCGCGACGGCTGGCAGGACATCCTGCTCGTCAACGGCAGGGACTGGCCCGGCCACAAACAGCGGCATTCCACGTTGCGTCTTTATCACAACAACCGCAACGGCACGTTCACAGACGTGACCTCGCGCGCTCGACTGGATGTTGAACTCTATGGCATGGGCGTAGCCGTCGGAGACTACAACAACGACGGCTTTCCCGACATTCTGATCACGTGCGTCGGGCAAAACCGTCTCTTCCGCAATACCGGAAAGGGAACATTTGTAGATGTAACCAACGCGAGCGGATTGGGCAAGCGCGAAGGCTTCAGCACTTCGGCGTTGTGGATTGATTACGACCGCGATGGCTTGCTCGATCTTTTCATTTGCAACTATGTCAAATGGTCGCCGGAACACGATGTGTTCTGCAGCCTCGACGGTAAGCACAAATCATATTGCACGCCCGAAGCCTATCGCGGCCAGACCTGTTGGCTCTTTCACAATCGCGGCAACGGAACCTTCGAAGATGTCACAGCGGCCAGTGGTATTTTCGATAGCAGTTCGAAATCACTGGGGGTGGCCATGCTCGACAACGACCACGACGGCTGGCCCGACCTGCTGGTAGCGAACGATACACAGCCTAACAAGCTCTATCGCAATCAACGCAACGGCACATTCAAAGACATCGCGGTCGAAGCCGGGCTTGCTTTCAGCAGCGAAGGCAAAGCTCGTGCCGGTATGGGAGTGGATGCCGCCGATTTCAAGAACTCTGGCGCAGCCGGCGTGGCCATTACTAACTTTGATAACGAAATGATTGGGCTTTACCAGGCATCCGGCAAAGGATTTGAAGACATTGCGGCGCAGACTGGGGTAGGCCTGGCGTCAAAGAACAGCCTGGGATTCGGTTGCGTGTTTCTTGACGCAGACCTCGATGGCTGGCTTGATCTTGCAGTAGCCCGGAAATTGGTGGAGGATTCGATCAACCGAAAGTCGGCCGCGGGCTCGCCTACGCAGATTTCGATCGTGACGGCGATCTCGATCTTTTGTTGACCACCAATGATGGCCCAGCCTACCTCTACCGGAACGAACAGCGTGCAGGGAACGGCATCATACGTTTCCGTCTGGTCGGTACCAAGTCAAACCGCGACGCCATCGGAGCAAACCTGCGCGTCTTTCATGGCGGGGCAAGCCAGTCTCGCATGGTGAAAGGAGGCTCCAGTTATTTGTCGCAGTCCGAACTCCCGGTCACATTCGGGTTGGAAAGGCGCGATCGGATTGATCGGGTTGTCCTCGACTGGCCAAGCGGAAGAACGGAAGAATACAAGAATTTGGCCGCTGGACGCTGCTATGAATGTGTGGAGGGGAAAGGAATCTCGCCGCAGGATGGTT
>WNEZ01003275.1_pt1 | contig 13947 bp, 13 predicted proteins | sample 5400521 | NCBI WGS metagenome assembly WNEZ01 (sample SAMN13153339, study PRJNA577476) | soil metagenome | isolation source: 120 cm saprolite under Douglas fir tree site 2 hole 1 replicate 1 | place: USA:California | collected 2015-04-18 | reverse complement strand
CACCTCGCGCAGAATCCGGTCCGACGCCTCGTCGAGGCGAATGGTGTGGCCCAGGATCTCGCTGATCGTGTAGATGAGGTCGATCTCCTCGTAGCGCTCCGACAGCTCGGCCGCGACCTGGACGGCATCGCGCTCGGCGGCGAGCACGGAGCCGACGACCTGAGCCAGCTCCTGAGCCATCCCCGGGCTTGCGCCCGGGGTCAGTGACTGCTCCGGTCCCCCGTTCGCGATCTCGAGCCAAACCCCGTCAGTCTCGGGAATCGGCTCGAGCCGGGGCGAGCCCTCCGCCGTGCCGACCTCCCCGGACCGCCGCAGCCGCAGGCGCGCCCCGACGAGCCGCTCGAGCACGGGGAGCAGCCGCTCGACCCGGCTCAGCCCGCCCGGAGCGTCAGGCACACCGAGTTCCCTTTCTCGTTGAAGGCCACATGGTCCACGAGGCTCCGCAGCACGAACAGACCCCGACCGTCCTCGCGCTCGAGGCGCTCGGGGAGCGTGGGATCGGGGACGCCGGCGGGATCGAACCCGTTGCCCTCGTCGGTCACGTGTAGCCGCACGGCGTCGTGCGCCACCTCGACCCGTACGCGCACGAGGCGCCCCGGGTCTCGATGGTTGCCGTACGCAATGGCATTGGCGAGGGCTTCCGCGAAGGCGGTGCGGAAGTTGAAGCGGATGCGGCGGGGCGAGAGGGGACCGCCGGGCAGCTCGTGCGCGATCAGCTCCACCGCCGGGCCGACGTACTCGAGGTCGCTCGGCACGTCGAGCGACAACTCCATCTCGGTCTCGCCTCCCGTCGTCCGCCGGCGAACCCGGAGGGGCTGCGGGGGCCGCGGGGGCTGCGGCGTGGTCACGGGCTAAAAGGCGGCGAGCGCCTCCTCTGGTGTTCTCGCGATCGCGAACAGCGTGTCCAACTTGGTCAGCTCGAACAGCGTCTGGAGATCTTCGTTCAGGCCGCAGAGCCGGAGGTCCCCCCCCTGCTCGCGGATCTTCTTCGAGAGCGACACCAGGACGCCAAGGCCGGACGAGTCGATGTAGCCGGTCTTGGTGAAGTCGATGACGAACTTCTTACCACCGGCTTCGAGGGTGTCGAGCACCTTCTGCTTCAGCTCCTGACGGTTGCCGACGATCAGCTGCCCGTCCACCCCGACCACCACCACGCCGTGCTTGTCCTTCTTGAGACTGAAGCTCATGACCGCTCCCCCGCTTGAAGGACGGCGACCGCCGCCGTGTCCACAATATCGTCGGCCGTTGCGCCCCGCGACAGGTCGGCGACGGGTCGCGCGAGTCCCTGGAGGATCGGCCCGATCGCCTCCCAACCGCCCAGGCGCTGGACCAGTTTGTATCCGATGTTGCCGCTGTCAAGATCGGGAAACACGAGCACGTTGGCGTGACCGGCGGCACGCGAGCCCGGGGCCTTGCGCGCCGCCACGTGGGCGACCAACGCCGCGTCGGTCTGGAGCTCCCCGTCGAACGCGAAATCGGGCCGCCGCCGCGCGAGGCTCTCGAACGCCTGCTGCACGCGCTCCACGCGCGGCCCCGCCGCACTGCCCTTCGTGCTGTAGGAGAGGAACGCGACGATCGGCTCGTCGCCCACGATGCGGCGCCGATCGCGCGCCGCCGCCACCGCCGAATCGGCGAGCTGCTCCGGGGTGGGCTCGGGCACGACCGCACAATCGGTAAAGGTGAGCACGGCGTCGTCCCGCACCATGTAGAACGCACCGCTCACCGTGGTGATGCCGGGCGCGACGCCCACCGCCCAGAGCGCGGCGCGGATCGTGTCGCCGCTCGGAAAGGTGGCACCGCCCACCATGACGTCCGCGCGGCCTATCCCCACGAGCGCGGCGCCGAACGTGAGCGGATGCTCGAGGGCGGCCTGGGCAGCTCCGTCGGTGGAGAACTTCTGCGGGTGCCGGGTGCGAAGCAGCCGGATCATCTCGGGGAGCGGGGACCGGGGAGCGGTACCTTCCAAGAGCTGAACCGTCCCCAGCCCCAATTGCTCGATGCGCGTTGCGGCGGCACGGACGCGCTCGTCGGTCCCCTCGGGAAGCACGATGCGGCGCCCGGCACGGCGCGCCCGCTCGTACACCGAGTCGCGAAACGTCACTTGCCGAACTTTTGCTTGAGCGCCTTTTGTACCACGGGGTGGACGAGCTGCGACACGTCGCCGCCGAAGCGCGCCACTTCGCGCACGAGGCTCGAGCTCAGGTACGTGAGATCGAACGCCGGGACGAGGAACACCGTCTCGATGCCCGGCGCCAGGTTGCGGTTCATGAGCGCCATCTGGAACTCGTACTCGAAGTCGCTCACGGCCCGCAAGCCCCGGACGATCACGGTCGCTCCCGCCGCGCGGGCGAAGTCGGCTAGCAGCCCGTCGAACGACCGCACCTCGACGCTGGCATCGTCGACCGCCTGCCGGATCAACGCCACCCGCTCCTCGAGCGTGAAGAGCGGCTGCTTCGCCACGTTCACCGCGACGGCGACGATCACGCGGTCGGCGAACGTGCGGGCGCGGCGGATCAGGTCTTCGTGGCCGCGCGTGATCGGGTCGAACGACCCGGGGTAGACGGCGACGCGGGGGACGGGGGCCGTCATGGCGCGTAGATGAACGTCACGGCGGTATCCCCGTAGCGCCGGGTGTCGTCGCCGGGAATCGGCTGATCCGCCGGATGCTCGATCGAGATGATGCGCGCGAACGGATTCACCCGGAACAGAGCGACGAGCCGCGCCGCGTGCGCACTCGCGTACGGCGGGTCCGCGAACGCCACGTCGTACTGCCCGGGGTGGAGCTGTTCCGCGAACTCGAGGGCGTCCACGCGGTGGACCACGGTCCGGTCATCGACCTTGAGGAGCGTGATGTTGGCCTTGAGCGACGACAACGCGAGTCGGTGGATCTCCACGAAGTCCGCGCTCACGGCGCCGCGCGACAGCGCTTCGAGTCCCAGGGCGCCCGAGCCCGCGAACAGGTCGAGGACGCGCGCCCCACGCAGCGGGCGCTGGAGGATGGAGAACCACGCTTCGCGCACGCGGTCTCCGGTCGGCCGCACCTTGTCGGTCGCGGGGGTCTTGAGACGCCGACCGCCGAATTCCCCGGCGATGATGCGGACAAAACCCAACCCGGCCCCCTTCCCAAGTCGGAACGCGGAAGGCGGAACGCGGAACCGAAAGGCGAGTGTCTGTTCCGCGTTCCGGGTTCCGAGTTCCGCGCTCATTCGCTCGGCGCCATGGCCGCCACCCGCGCTTGCAGCGTGGTCCGCCCCTGCCACTCGTCACGCTCCAGCCGGAACGCGACGTCCAGCCGCTCTGCAAGCCAATGGTCGGGGATCGCGTCGGCCCACTGAAACGCAATGGCCGGGAGCGCCCCCGAGGCATCGTCCAGTGTGAAGCGCAGGTGGTTCGTCCCGACGCGCCGCGCGCCCACCGCGCGGGCCTGCCGCACGCCGAACACCGGCGCCGGATTGCCCGGACCGCAGGGCTCGAGGTAGCGGATCAGCTTTTCCAGCTCGTCGCTGACGAGACCCAATGGCAGCTCGAGGTCGACCCGCTGGGCGGGCACCAGGTCGTCGGGGCCCAGAAGCTCGCCCGCGACGGCGAGAAACGCAACACGGAACGCGTCGTAGCGCTCCCGGCGGATGGTGAGCCCCGCCGCCATGGTGTGACCGCCGTACTTCTCGAGATGGTGCCCGACCCGATGCAGCGCGCCGTGCAGATCGAAGCCCGCCACGCTCCGCCCCGAGCCCCGTCCCACCTCGCTCCCCTCTTCCCAGCCGATCAGGAACGTGGGCCGCCCATAGCGCTCCACCAAGCGGGACGCGACGATCCCGATCACCCCCGGGTGCCAGGTGTCGGCCGCGAGCACCAGGGCGCGGTCCTCGGGCCGCAGCACGCGCTCCGCCAGCTCCACCGCCTCGTCCAGGATGCGCTGGTCCAGCGCCTGGCGACGGGCGTTCAGCGTTTCGAGCTCGCGGGCGATCGCCGCCGCCTCCTGCGGGTCGTCGGAGAGGAGCAGGCGCAGCCCGTCATTCGCGTCCCCGATTCGCCCCGCCGCATTCAAGCGTGGCGCGAGGATGAACCCGACGTGGCCCGACTTGATCGGCCTCCCCGCGAGGCCCGCCGTTTCGATCAGCGCCCGTACGCCCGTCCAATGGGACTCCGCGAGCAGCTTCAGCCCGTGCCGCACCAGGATGCGGTTTTCGCCCGTGAGCGGCACGACGTCGGCCACGGTCGCGAGCGCCACCAGGTCCAGAAAATGAAGCGGCAGATGAGGAGACAACCCCAGCGCCGGGACGAGTGCCTGCGCGAGCTTGAACGCGACGCCCGTGCCGCACAGCTCCTTCGCTTCGGAGCGGCAGTCGGCGCGCTGCGGGTCGAGCACCGCGGACGCAGGCGGGAGCTCGTCGCCCGGGAGATGGTGGTCGGTGACGATGACCTCGATGCCGGCGGCCCGAGCGGCGCGCACCGCCTCCACCGCGGTGATGCCGCAGTCGCAGGTGATGATCAGCCCGGCGCCCAGGCGGCGCGCCTCGGCGAGCCCGGCCGGCCCGAAGTCGTATCCGTCGCGCAGCCGGTGCGGAACGAACGCGTGGACCCGCCCGCCGACGCTCGAGAGTACACGCGTAAGGAGCGCGGCGGCACATTGGCCGTCCACGTCGTAGTCGCCGTGGACCAGGATCGGGGCACCCGCCCGGACGGCCGCGACGACCAGCTCGACCGCCCGCGGCATGTCGGCCCAGGCGTGTGGGTCCGAGAGACGCTCGAGGTCAGGGCGGAGGAACGCTTTGGCGTGCTCGGGCGCGGCGAGCCCGCGCTGCACGAGGAGCGCGGCGAGCGGCTCGGGGATGTGGAGGTCGGACGCGAGGGCCGCCGTGAGCTGTGGGTCGGGCGGCGCCGCGACCGCCCAGCGGGCGGGGATCATTCCCGGGCGTACAGGAGCACGCCACAGGCCTCGCAGCCTTCGATGGACGCGCCACGCTGGATCAGGACCCGGCGCTGCGTTGGCACCGCCGTGAAGCAGTGGCCGCAGGCGTCGCCATGCAACGCGTACAGCGCGAGCGGCGCTTTGCCGCGCCGGATCCGCTCGTAGCGCGCCAACAGACCGGGGCTCACGCCCGCAGTGGCACGCTCGCGCTCCGCGAAGGCGAGCTCGCGCCCGGCCGCGATCTGCTCGCGTTTTCCCGCCAGCGCCTCGCGCAGCGGGGCCTGCCGCGCGCGCACCTCTTCGAGCGCCCGCTCGGCCTCCGCGGCCTTGCGCTCCGCTTCGGTGACGGCGTCGCCGGAGCGCATGAACTCGGCCTCTTCCTTGGCCAGCACCGAGCGAGCGAGGTCCAGCTCCGCCATGAGGGTCGAGGCTTCTTTCGCGCCCCGCACCCACTCGAGGCGTTGGCGCCGCTGCTCCTGCATGGAGCGATAGTTGGCGATCTTGCCCTCCAGCTCGTCGCGCCGGTCGATGGCGGCCTGGATGCCTGCCCGCGCAACCGCGAGCGCGCGCTCGGCCGCCGCCTGCGCCTCGTCGAGCGTCGATAGCTCGGGAGCGAGCGCGGCGAGGGCCTCATCGGTCGCCGTCACGGCCTGGTCCTTCTCCTGTAGCGCCAACAACGCTTCAAGTTCCGGGTGCACCTCTCCTCCTCTTAGCGATCTTGTACCGCGGGTAGCGTTTGCGGAGCTCGTCGAACACGCGGCGCTTCTCCGCAATCAGGGACGCCTGCCGCTCGGGGCTCTCGAACGGAAGCTGATCGTCCAGCTGCTCCAGCTGCCGCTCGAGCCGCCGGGCCTCCATCCAGTTGACGGCCAGCTCGTACATCTCGTTGGGATCCCGACTCCCGAGGCCCTCCGCCTTGAGCTGCTCGTACGCGCGGGCCGATGTGTCGTCGAGCGCGAGGACTGCATCGTCGGCAACGCTCTCGAAGACGGCGCGGTAGGGCGGGAACTCGAGCTCCTCGGGATCGACCGCTTCGACGACGCGGGACTTCCACGGCTCGCCTTCGAGCATGAGCAATACGAGAGCTTTCTCGGCGCTGGCGGGGAGGACGGGAGGCGAGATGCGGGATGCGGGATGGGTGGTGCTGGGCCGCATCCCGCTTCCCGCATCCCGCATCCCGGCTTCTCGTTCCAAGACGTCCTTCCGGACACCGGCGGCCTCCGCGACCCGGGAGATGTAGAGCTCCCGAGTGATCGGATCTGTCGCCGCTCGAATCGTCGGGAGCAGCCGGTCGAGCGCGCGGCGCCGGCCCGGCAGGGTGCCGAAGAATCCCTTGCGGTCGAGGATCTGGATCTTCCGCTCCAGCACATCGACCGCGTCCTTGAGGATCTCCTCCAATCCCGCGGCACCTTTTTTCTGCACCAGGGTGTCGGGGTCCTCGCCCGCCGGGAGCGTGGCCACGCTCACGCGCAGTCCTTCGCGCAGCAGCTCGTCGCCGGCGCGGAACGTGGCGCGCAGACCGGGCTCGTCCGAGTCATACAGCAAGATCACGTGGGGCGCGTGGCGCTTCACGAGTTGAGCCTGCTCGGGGGTGAGCCCGGTGCCGAGCGGCGCCACGACCTCTTCGATCCCAGCGAGGGAAGGACGGAGCACATCGAAGTACCCCTCGACCAGGATCGCGCGCTCCGTCTTACGCATCGCGTGCTTCGCGACGTGCAGGTTGTACAGCAGCTTTCCCTTGTGGAAGATCGGCGTATCGGGGGAATTGAGATACTTGGGCTCTCCGTCGCCGAGGATCCGACCCCCGAAGGCGACCACGCGGCCGCGCAGGTCGTGGATCGGGAAGAGCAGCCGGCCGCGGAAGCGGGGTGCGAGCGTGCCATCCTCCCGTCTAGCCAAGAGACCCGCCTCGAGCAACACCTCGTCACGCACGCCCAACCCTTTCATTGCGTCGAGGAACGCCTTGCTCTTGGGCGCATACCCGAGCCCGAGCGGCTGGACCGTCTCCAGGTCCAGGTGCCGAGTCGTCAGGTAATCGCGTGCGACCTGTGCTTCGGGGCTCTCGAGCAGCTGGCGGGCGAACCAGTCGGCTGCCGCGGCCACGGCGCTGTAGAGCGGCTCGCGCGGATCGGGACCGCTGGGCCCTCGCTCCGGTATGGTGATCCCCACCCGGCGCGCCACCTCGCGTACGGCCGTGGGATAGTCCATGCCGAGCTTCTTCATGAAGAACGTGAAAACGTCCCCACCCGCGTGGCACACGAAACAGTAGAACATCCCCTTGCGGGGGATGACGGCGAAGTTGCGGTGGGTGCCCCCGTGAAACGGACACGGGGCGCGGAAATCGGACCCAGTGCGCTTGAGCTCGACGTGCTCGCCGATGATCCCCACGAGGTCCGCCGCCTCGCGGACCTGCTCGATCACATCGTCGGGGATCAGGCTCACGCGCGAAACTCGACCAGCGTGACGCCGTGACCGCCCTGGTTCGAGGGGGCGAACCCGAAGCGCTTCACGCGCGGGTCGGCGGAGAGGACGTCGTGCACGAACTCGCGCAGGGCGCCGGTCCCCTTGCCGTGGACCACGCGGAGATAGGGGAGATCGGCGAGAACGGCATCGTCGAGGGCCTTGACGAGCAGCGGCTCGGCTTCGGCGACGCGGAGGCCGATTAGAGAAACTTCCGTCGCGGCGGTTAGAGACGGCGCGGTGGAGGTTGGAGGAGGTTGGGGAAGGTTGGGGGAGGCAGATCCCCTGCGGGCACGCTTCAGCTCCTCCAACGACATCCACCCTTCCCTGGCCTTGTCCCCGGCCGTTTCCCCGGCAGTCTCGTCGATGGCTTTTTCGAGAAGCCGCCGGGCTTCTCGTGCCGTCGCCTCGTCAACGGCCGCCCGCGCCCGGCCCAGTGCTTCTTCCACCTTCTTGCGCGCCTCGAGCAGGTAGGCGCGGGTCTGCTCGCGCGCCTCGCGTTCGAGACTCTGGGCGCGAGCCTTCACCTCCCGCTCGCGCGCCGCCAGCTCCGCGGCGCGCGCATCGACCTTCTCCGCGTCCCCGCGCACACTCTGATCACGCGCAGCGAGCTCCCCCTCCTTCGCGTCGAGCTCCCGAGCCCTGGCCTCGACGGTGGCGAGCAGCGCGTCCAGCTCCCGCTCGACTTTCGGCATGACGCGCTCGGCGATCTCCAACACGTCACCCGCGATCCCGAGACGCCGCGCGATGGCGAGCCCGTACGACCGCCCCGGCACGCCTTTGAGCAGTCGGTAGGTGGGCGTGAGCGTCTCCCCGTCGAACTGCAGTGACGCGTTCACGATCCCCACCGTCTCCGCCGCCAACTGCTTCAGGGCACCCAGGTGCGTGGTCGCGAGCGTCACCGCCCGCCGACGCGTGAGCGTCTGCAGCACCGCGGTCGCGAGCGCGCCTCCCTCGGCGGGGTCGGTGCCGCTGCCGATCTCGTCGAGCAGCACGAGCGATCCCGCTCCGGCGTGCTCGAGGATGTCCCGCAGCACGGCCACGTGCGCGGAGAAGGTGGAGAGGCTCGCCGCGATCGACTGGCGGTCCCCGATGTCGGCGAACACGCCGGTGAAGATCGGGAGCGTCGACTGCGGGCCGAGCGGCGGGATGATGCCACTCTGCGCCATGAGGCACAGCAGTCCCACGGCCTTGATCAGTACGGTCTTGCCCCCGGTGTTGGGGCCTGAGACCAGCACGGTGCACTCGTCGGGCGCGAGCACCAGATCGAACGGGACGACTGCCTCACCCCCTGTCCCCCTCTCCACGTCGTGGAGAGGGGGAACGTGACCTCGTTCCATGGTTCCCCCTCTCCGCCCCGCGGAGAGGGGGTTAGGGGGTGAGGCGAGCAGCGGGTGACGACCGTTCCGGATTTCGAGAGGTCCCGTGCCGATGGCCGGGGCGAATCCGTTCACCTCCACTGCGTAGCGCGCGCGGGCGCACAGGTCGTCGAAGGCGACGCACATTTCCCACGCCGCCGCGATCGCGTCGCGATGGGGACGCAGCAGCTCCGTGAGATCCCGCAGCACCTGCAGCACCTCCCGCTGCTCGTCCACCTCGGCGGCGCGCAGCGCGTTGCCGAGCTCGATCACCTCGGGCGGCTCGATAAACACCGTGGCGCGGGTCGCCGATTCGTCGTGCACGATGCCCCCGATGCGAGCGCGGGCGGTCGACCGGACGGGGATCACGTAGCGGCCTTCCCGCAGCGTCACCGCCGCATCGGGCGCGCGGTCGGTGGGATCGAGCGCGGCGAGCATGGACTCGAGCTTCTGCACCAGACGCGCGCGCGCCTCCCGCACCGCGCGGCGAGCACGCGCGAGGGCGCGGGAGGCACCGTCCTGGACCTGGCCATCCGCGTCGAGGGAGACGGCGAGCCGCTGCTCGAGCTCTTTCGGGGGGGGAGCGACCCTCAGGGCCGCAGTACGCGGCGCCTCCGTCGCCAGTCGGGCGAGATCGCCCGCGACGATCCGGGCGGCCGCGAGCGCGCCCCCAAGCCGCGCCAGCGCGGCACCTTCGAGCGCGCTCCCCGGCACGCCGAGCAGCTCCAGGGCGGCTGTAATATCGGGGACGGGCTCGGCGCGAATCGCGTCGTCGGTGAGGAGGAGGGCGGCGAGCTCTGCCACCTGGGCGAGCGCGGCGCGGATGACATCGGGATCGGTGGCGGGAGAGCGGCGGGTCACGCGGGCGGCGCCGAGCGGCCCGGCGGCGTGCACCGCCACGCGCTCCAGCGCGGCAGGAAACTCGAGTGTCTCCAGCACGGAGGGCGCGACCCCTCCTCCGACGGTCATACGGCGGCCGCCAGCTCCTCGCGGACGATCTGGTTCACCAGCTTGCCGTCCGCCCGGCCCTTGAACTTGGGCATCACTTGTCCCATGACCTTTCCGAGATCCTTCGCCCCGCCGGCAATCGCCTCTCGCACGGCACGCCGGATCTCGTCGGCGTCGATCGCGGCGGGCAGGAACTCCTCGAGCGCCTTTCCCTCGGCGAGCTCCGCCTCCGCCCGGTCGGCGCGGCCGGCGGCGGTGTACTGCTCGGCCGCTTCGCGCCGGCGCTTGATCCCGCGACGCACGACCTCGGCCGCCTCGTCATCGGAAACGGCGTGTTGGAGCTCGAATTCGCGGTTCTTGAGGTCTGCGAGGATGGTGGAGAGGAGGAGCGTGCGCCCTTGATCGCGTTGTTTGCGGGCCTGGTTCATCGCGGCGCGGAGCCGCTCGGGCAAGCTCGCCACGTCAGGCCGGGTGCGCGCGCCAAGTCTTGCGGCGCGCCGCGTCGATCTTTCGCTTGCGTCGCGCGCTCGGCTCTTCGAAATGACGGTGCTGGTGCAAGTCGGCCAGGATCCCCGCCTTCTCACCCTCTGGATAACTGTGACGGACACAAAAACTTAGCCCGGCCGATTGCGGGCGGCAACCCTAACCTCACCCCCTGTCCCCCTCTCCGCCATGCGGAGAGGGGGGACGCAATCAGATCTCGATCGACGAGAGTGGACGCTAGCCCGGCGGCCACGTCATGGGCCGGCCGCCGAGCAGGTGGAGGTGCAGATGGAATACCGTCTGTCCGCCGTCGGGGTTCGTGTTCACCACCACGCGATACCCGCGACCCGCGATCCCGATCTCGCGCGCCAGGTCGCGCGCGTAGCCGAGCAGCTTGCCGAGCAGGGCCGCGTCCTTCGTGTCGTTGAGCGTGGCCACGTGATGCGTGGGGATCACGAGGAGATGCGTGGGCGCTTGCGGGTTCTGGTCCTGGAACGCCAGCATGCCATCGCCGCGTTTCACGACCGTCGCCGGGATCTCGCCGGCGGCGATTTTGCAGAAGACACAGGCTCCGGGCATAGTCCCCTTTCACCCCGGGCTCGCGCCCGGGGTCAGTTAGCGCCCGAACGCCTGGCGCAGCTGCTCCCAGAACTTCTTGCCGGTGTGCCCTTCCGCGGGCGGCTTGCTCTCGATCTTGGCGAGCTGCTCGAGCAGGGCGCGCTGCTCCGCGGTCAGCTTGACGGGCGTCCAGACATGAATGCGCACGTGGAGATCGCCGCGACCCCCTTCCCCGACCCGCGGCAGCCCCTTGCCACGCAGACGGTATACGGCACCGGTTTGCGTGCCGGGTGCGATCTCCAAGGTCGTGTCGCCGTACGGTGTCGGGATCCCAACCTCGGCGCCGAGGCCCGCCTGGGTGAAGGAGACCGGGAGGTCGTAAATCAAGTCGTCGCCCTGGCGCTCGAACCGTGGATCCTCGGCGATGTCGAGCACGGCGATCAGGTCGCCGGCCGGACCGTTGCGGGGCCCGGGGACACCGTGTCCCCGCATGGTGAGATAGTGATGGTCGGCGACGCCCGCGGGGACGTTGATCTCGAGCTCCTTGTCGGCGCGGACGCGTCCGTCGCCCTGACACTTCGGGCAAGGTTGCTGAATCACCGTGCCCTCTCCCGCGCAGCTGGGGCACGGCGACACGGACACGAACTGTCCGAACATGGAGCGCGCGGCCCGACGCACCTCGCCCGTTCCGGCGCAGGTGCCGCAGCTCGTGGCCTTGGAGCCGGGCGCCGCTCCGATGCCGCCGCACGCGGTGCAGCGGTCCAGGGTCCGCACCTTCACCTTCTTGGTGGTGCCGCTGGCCACCTCGGCGAGACTGAGCTTCAGCGTGACCTTCAGGTCCTGGCCGCGGTGGCGCTCGCGTCGGGCACGCTCGGAGCCGCCGAAGAAGGCGTCGAACCCGCCCAACCCGCCGAAGTCGCGCATGAAGATGTTGAGCGCTTCCGACAGGTCGAAGGGGGCAAACCCGCCGGCCCCCGCGCCGGCGCCCCGCCTCAGCCCGGCTTCGCCATAGCGGTCGTACGTGGCCCGCCGCTCGGGGTCCCGCAGGACCTCATAGGCTTCGGTGATCTCTTTGAACTTCGCTTCGGCGGCGTCCTTCTCGCCGGTCGCGACGCGGTCGGGATGGTGCTTCATGGCAAGGCCGCGGTAGGCCTTCTTGATCTCGGCCTCGTCCGCGTCGCGCTTGACCCCCAGGATGGTGTAGTAATCGCGTTTCACTCGAGCAGCTCACCCACGAGACGGCTCGTGTGATCGACGAGCGCCACGATCTTGTCGTACGGCATGCGAGTCGGGCCCATGACCCCGATGACTCCGGCGAGCGGGCCGAGGCGGTAAGAAGCGGTCACCAACGTGAAGGGAGCGAGCGTCGCGTCCTGGTGCTCGCTACCGATCGTGATGGTGAGCCCCTGACCGAGCCGCTTGGCCAGCGCCTCGCGCAGCACGTCGCGACGCTCGGTGACCTCCAGCAGTCCCTGCAGCCGCTCCTTGGTGGCGAACTCCGGCTGGCCGGCGAGCAGCTGTGCGCTCCCCAGCACCACGCCCCCGCCGACCGCCCCGGTGGCCTGGACGTCGAACAGGTCGTCCGCTTCCTGGATGAAGATGTTCAGGAGCTCGCTCGACCCGGCGTCGGGCGCGGCATCGCGCAGCCGCTCGGACAGGGTTGCGCGGATCTCGCGCAGCGTCAGCCCCGCGAGGCGCTCGTTCAACACCACCGCCACCTGCACGACGATCTCGGGCGCCATGCGTGCGGGCACTTCCACAAAGATGGTGCGCACCACGCCGCTCCTGAGCGTGAGCACGAGGAGCAGCCGGTCGGACCCCGCCTTCAGCAGCTCCAGTCGCTCGAGCAAGGCCTCGTCGAGCGTCGGGCCCACCGCCACCCCCAGCTCTTTCGTGAGCACACCGAGCACCTGCGCCGCCCGCTCGAGGATCTGGTCCACGGCGTTCCGCTCGGCGAGCTCTTCGCGAATCTGGTGCGAGTCGGACGCCGACACCTGCGATAGCCGCATCAGCGAGTTCACGTACACGCGGTAGGCGAGGTCGGTGGGGATGCGGCCGGCGGAGGTATGGGGGTGGTAGAGGTACCCCTTTTCCTCGAGGTCGCTCATCGTGTTTCGAATTGTGGCGGCGGAGAGCGTGTGGCCCAACCTCTTGGAAATAGTCCGACTCCCCGCCGGCTCGGCGGTTTCGACGTAGGTCTCGATGACAGCCTCGAGGACCTGGCGCTCGCGCTCGTTCAGGGACCCTGCCATGTCACCCAAGCTATTACCTGCTAACAATTTAGACCGTTCGCCCCGGGTTGGTCAAGTCGCTCACGAGGGCATCGAGCCTGAGCCACCCCTCGGGCCGGCAAACCAATCGCTGGTCCCTGACTTCCACCCAACCCCGCTCCACCCAACGGGCGGTAGCGGGCGGTAATGGGCGGTAGAGGGCGGTAACAGGCAACCCCTGATCGGTGCGCAACGCGAGATACAGGCGCTCCAGTTCCCGTTGCTCCTCGGTCAGGACCTCCTCGGCCTCGACCGCCGATCGGCGCGCGGCGACGGCCCGTCGGTACGCCTCCCACGCGGCCAGATTCCAGCGACGCACCTTTCCATCGAAGGAATGCGCGGCCGGCCCGAGCCCGAGATACGCGCGACCAGACCAGTAGGCGGAATTGTGACGGGAGCGGTGGCCATCGCGCGCCGCGTTCGAGACTTCGTAGAAGTGATAGCCGTAAGCCGCAAGCCGTACGTGAGCAAGCAGGTATTCTTCCGCGTATCGCTCGTCGTTGGGGGCGGACGTGGCGCCGCGCGAGATCCAGCGGGCGAGCGGCGTCCGCTCCTCGACGGTGAGCCCATAGAGTGACAGGTGCGCCGGGAGCAGGGAGCCCGCGAGGTCCAAGTCGCGCGCCCAGTCGCGCTCGAGCTCTGCCGGCAGCGCGAAAATGAGATCGAGCGAGATGTTGTCGAACCCCGCGGCACGGAGGCTCCGCACCGCGTCCCCGATACGCGTCGCGTCGTGAGAGCGATGCATCCACTGAAGCACCCGATTGTCGAAGGACTGCGCGCCCAAAGAGACACGATTGATGCCGGCGCGACGCCACGCCCGCGCACTGTCGGGCGTCACATCCTCGGGATTGGCTTCCAGTGTGACTTCAAAGACGTCACGCGAAGACGTTGCACTAAAAACGTCAAGCAAAGACGTGAGCAGGGCCGAGATCGCGTCGGGGGGGAGCAGCGACGGAGT
>WNEZ01003274.1_pt1 | contig 13949 bp, 17 predicted proteins | sample 5400521 | NCBI WGS metagenome assembly WNEZ01 (sample SAMN13153339, study PRJNA577476) | soil metagenome | isolation source: 120 cm saprolite under Douglas fir tree site 2 hole 1 replicate 1 | place: USA:California | collected 2015-04-18 | reverse complement strand
GCAATCGCCGCCCACCGTGACGATGTCGAGCTCACCTGCGGCGGCACGCTCGCCAAGGCCGTGCGGGCGGGCCATCGCGTCGGGATCCTCGACTTGACCCAAGGAGAGACCGGCACGCGCGGCGACGCCACCACCCGCGCCGCTGAGGCCGAGCGCGCAACCCGGGCGCTCGGCGTGCACGTGCGGCTCAACGCCGGGCTCCGCGACGCCCACCTCCAGAACGATGAGCCGTCGCGCGCGACGCTCATCGAGCTGATCCGCGCCACGCGGCCCCGGGTGGTGATTCTCCCGTTCCCGGTCGGGCGCCATCCCGACCACCGCGTCGCGTCGGAGCTGGGGCGCGACGCGTGCTACCTGGCCGGGCTCGCCAAGTATGGGGGCGCCAGGGGGTCCGAGGGGGGCGCTGCGCACCGGCCGTTCAAAGTCCTCTACGCCCTCGCCTACCGCGAGGACCCGGTGAAGCCGTCATTCGTCGTGGATATCTCCGATACCTTCGACACCAAGATGGCGGCCGTCCGCTGCTACGCATCGCAGTTCGACGGCGCCAAGGCGGCGGGGGAGATCCATCCCACGGGACAGGACCTCTACGAGCTGATCCGCATCCAGTCGGCGCACTACGGCTCGCTGATCCGCTCGGCCTATGGCGAGCCGTTCTTCTGCCACGAGACCCTCGCGGTCGACGACGTTCTGCAGCTTGGCGTGCAATCCCTCTAGCTTCTAGATTTCCCCGCATGCCCAAGCGCCTGGTCTACCTCGACAACGCGGCCACCACGCCGGTACGCCCGGAGGTGCTCGAGGCGATGCTGCCCTATCTGGGGCCGGACGCCTTCGGGAACCCATCCTCGCCGCATCGCTTCGGGCGCGCGGCGCGGGCCGGCGTAGAGGAGGCGAAGCGCAGGATCGCCGCCGCCCTCGGCGCGGATCCGGGCCAGGTGATCTTCACGTCCGGCGGCACCGAGGCCGACAACCTGGCGGTGATCGGGTGCGCGCTCGCGGCGCGCGAGCGTGGGGGCCCCTTCCGCGTGGCGGTCTCGGCGATCGAGCACAAGGCCGTCCTGGCGGCGGCTCACGCAGTGGCCCGGCTCGGGGGCGAGGAGATCATCCTGCCGGTGAACGGTCAGGGGGAGGTAGTGGAGGACGCCCTGAACGAGGCGCTCGCGCGCGGCGTGGCGGTGGTGAGCGTGATGTGGGTGAACAACGAGATCGGCGCAGTCCAGCCGGTCGCCCGGCTCGCGGCGCGATGTCGCGAGGCCCGCGTCCCGTTCCACGTCGACGGGGTGCAGGCCTTCGGGAAGATCCCCGTCTCGTTGTCCGACGTCGCATGCACGCTCCTCACCGTTTCCGGCCACAAGATCGGCGCGCCCAAGGGCATCGGCGCGCTGGTGGTGCGGGATCGCCACGTCATCGCAGCAATCATCCACGGCGGCGGCCAGCAGTTCGGCATCCGGCCGGGCACCGAGAACGTGCCGGGGATCGTGGGGCTCGGGGCAGCAGTGGAGCTCGCGGCGCACGAGCAGGCGGCGTTCGCCGCCCGCGTGGCGGCCCTGCGCGACGAGCTCGAGCGCCGGCTGGTCGCCGTCGTGCCCGACGCGGTGATCAACGCCGCTCAGGGGCGGCGGGCCCCGCACGTGACGAGCGTGTCGATCCCCGGGACGGACAGCGAGGCGCTCCTGATGCACCTCGACCTCGCCGGCATCGCCTGCTCTTCCGGTTCCGCCTGCTCGACCGGCGCGGTCGAGCCATCGCACGTGCTGACGGCGATGGGCGTGCCGCGGGACTTGGGCGTCGCGGCGCTGCGGTTCTCGTTCGGCAAGGACAACACGCTTGAAGACGTGGAAGCGACGGTTGCGGCGCTCCCTAAGATTGTCGAGAAGGTGCGGGCGCTGAGCGCGGTGCTGCACCGGTGAGAGAGCGCGTTCTCGTGGCGATGTCGGGCGGAGTGGATTCGTCCGTCGCCGCCGCGCTGCTCGTCGAGCAGGGCTACGACGTGGTCGGCGCCACCATGAAGCTGTTCTGCTACGGCGACTCCGTCCCCGACCGTCCGTGCTGCTCCCTCGATTCGATCACCGACGCGCGACTCGTGGCGCACAAGCTCGGGATCCCGCACTACGTCCTGAATTTCGAGGACCGCTTCGGCCGCGACGTGATCGCCAACTTCGTCGCCGAGTACGCGGGCGGCCGCACGCCCATCCCGTGCGTGCGCTGCAACTCGTTCACCAAGTTCCGGGACTTCCTGTACCACGCGGACGCGCTCGACTGCGCGTACGTGGCCACCGGCCATTACGCGATCGCGCGCGATGGCGCGCTGTTCCGCGGACGCGATCCCCGGAAAGACCAGTCGTACTTCCTCTGGGGCATCGACCGGACCGTGGTGGCGCGGATGTTGACGCCCGTCGGCGACCTGACCAAGCGCGAGACGAGAGCCGTCGCCCGGCGGCTCGGTCTCGTGACCGCCGAGAAGGTCGAGTCGGTGGAGATCTGCTTCGTCCCGGATGATGACTATGTGGGCGTGCTCGAGCGTCATCTGCCCGCCGACGCGCCGGCGCTCACGCCGGGGCCGCTGGTGACGGCCGGCGGCGACGTGGTGGGGGAGCACGCGGGCTTCGCGCGCTATACCATCGGGCAGCGTCGCGGCCTTCCGGGCGGGTTCCGCGAGCCTATGTACGTGGTCGCGATCCGTCCCGGGACGCGCGAAGTCGTGATCGGCTCGGGAGACGAGCTGTTCGGCCACAGGGTGACGCTCGCGGAGCTCAACTGGCTCGCCGACCCGCTGGCGCCGGGGGATGCGGCTCTGGTACAGTGCCGCTACCGCGCCCCGGCTGTTCCCGGCCGGGTACGGGAGCAAGCGGGCGGGGCGATCACCCTCGATCTGGCCCAGCCGGTGCGGGCCATCACGCCGGGGCAGTCGGGCGCCCTGTACGAAGCGGACGGCCGCCTGCTCGGCGGCGGCGTCATCGCCTAACTCGCGGCGCCGCAAGGCTCTCCTCTCTCCGCACCCCCCCGAGACGGGACCGTGCGCCCCGTCACGGCCCCATCGCGGCGCTCCCGGGTACGTTGCAATCTGTACCGGGTGCGCCCGCCCGGCAGCGAAGCGCCCTCACCTCGGAGGAGTCGCATGCCAGCACGTCACCGCATTTTCCTACGGTACGGCCCCGTCGCCGCCGCGCTGCTCGCTGCCGCTTGCGGCGACAACCCGCTCGTACCGAAGAAACCGGCCGACCCGCTCGCGACCGCCGCAAACGTCCAGGCGCTGGGCACGAGCTTCACCTCCCTGCCGTTCCAGAGCTTTTCGTTCGCCACGACGTATGTGCCGACGGCCGCGAGCCCGATGGCGGCGCTGCGGCCGCTGCTGCGCGCCGCCCAGCCGACGCTGGTGACCCGCCGCGCCCTATCGCTCGCTGAGAGCCGGCTCGCCGCCACGGCGCTGCGCGCTGCGGTCGTCCCACCGAGCGGTGCCATCGCCGCCTCGATCTTCCCGCCCGGGGTCGTTTTGGGCACGACGTATACGTGGAACGCGACCACGTTCCAGTACGAGGCAAACGATCCGGCGGTGGTGCCCGGCGCGCCGTCGAACGGTGTGCGGTTCATCCTGTACGCGCTCGACCTGGGAGGCCAACCGATCGCGACGCAGCCCATCGGCTACGCCGACCTCATGGACGAGAGCAGTGGCAATACCCAGACGCTGCACGTCCTCGTGGTGGGCACGACGACGGATCCGCCGGTCACCTATCTCGATTACGCCGTTAGTGTGACGCTGGGGGCCGGCACCGTCAGCGCAGCCGTAGTCGGCTTCATCACGGACGGGATCGAGCGGTTGGACTTCAACGCCGCCATCGGCGAAACCGCTGGCAGCGCCACCTTCGACATCCGATTCGACGTGAATGCGGCGGACGCGCATGTCCGCCTGAGAATGACTCTCACGGCGCCCGACCAGAACACCTTGCGGCTCGGCATCAACTTCCGCCTGCAGTTCGGCTCAGAAGTCGTGACCGTGACGGGCACCCAGACCTTGAACCTGACCACGCTGAGCGAATCGGGAACCATCACGGTCCTGGTCGATGGCGGCATCTACGCCACGATCACGGAGACGGATGGCTCACTGAACATCGCGGGCGGCGGCGGTCAGGAGCTCACGGCAGACGATCTCACCGCCTTGCACGCGATCTTCGACGCGATCTCGACGACGTTCCTGCAATTCGACGCGTTGTTCGCCCCGGCGGGCTCCCTGGGCGCCTGACCGGGCCCCCCGGGCCGACGTCCACTGGCCATACGAAATCCCCGCCGGGCCCTGGTCCGGCGGGGGTTTTCGCCGTATATGGGGTGCTTGAAGATGCTCTACCGCATCCTCGCCGATTGCGTCGTGCTGGTGCATGCGGCGTTCGTCATGTTCGTGCTGCTGGGCGGGTTTCTCGCGTGGCGCTGGCGCTGGGTGGCCTGGGCGCATATCCCATCCGCGTTGTGGGGGATCGCCATCGAGTACGCCGGCTGGATCTGCCCGCTCACGCCACTCGAGAACGCGCTGCGCGCCCGCGCCGGGCTCGAAGGGTACGGCGGCGGATTCGTCGAGCATTATCTGATTCCGGCGCTCTATCCGGCGGGGCTCGCGCGACCCACGCAGGTGGTGCTGGGCACCCTCGTCCTTGTGGCGAACCTCGTCGCCTACGGTGTGCTGATCCGGCGGCTCAAGGGGACGTAGCCGCGATCGCGCGGCGACGCTAGAATGACCCTCATGACCCGTCTCGTCCCCATTTTCGTTTTCGCCCTGCTCGCTGCGTGTTCCGGAGGCAATACGGCCAAGTCCGCCGCCGACCGCGACTCGCTCACCGAGCGCCAGCGGGATTCGATCCTCGCGAAGTCGCGGATCCCCGGCGCGAGCGGCGTGGGGAGCGCCTTGCGGGCGGCGGATTCCACGAGCGCCCGGATTCGGGCCACCGACAGCGTCTCCCCGTGAGTCCTCACCCCCTGGGGGTGAGGGTCACGCTGCTCGCCGCGCTCGCCGCGTGCGGGCCGTCGAACCCGTGCGGCTCGTCGGAGATGCACCTGCGCGTGCGCTTCTCGCAGCCCTACGTCGGCCACTGGGTGGTGGCGCGCGGCGACACCCTCACGCTGCCCGAACTGGGCGACCGCTTCAAGCTCACCGATGTCATCCTCGATAGCGTGCGGGTCGCGGTCGGTGGCACGTGCCGCTTCAAGGGCGCCCTGGTATTCGCGGTGCCGCGTACCGAAACGCTCACCGTCACCTGGTACGGCTCCCCGGAGCAAGCGCTGATCTATGGCTGGCCGGCGGACCTGGGGCCGTTCGCGGGCGTCGGCGCGTCCCGCGTGGGGGATTCACTCGTCGGTGCGATCTTGTTCGATTCGCAGCTCGGCGTGCAGGTGCGCCCCGGGGTGACGGCCCGGTTCGTGGCCGGCCGGGCGCGGCGGGAGGCGCGCTAGTATTTTCAAGCTATGAAAGGATTCCTCTTCCGCCTCGTGATCACGGGGCTCGGTTTGTGGGCGGCGGAGACCATCGTCCCCGGCGTGCACATCGACGGTTGGGGCAATCTGGTAGTCGCGGCGCTGCTCCTCGGCATCGTGAACGCCGTGATTCGCCCGATCATTCTCATCCTCACCTTGCCGCTCACGGTCCTGACGCTGGGGCTCTTCATCCTGGTCGTGAACGGGATCTCGGTCGCCTTGGTCGCCTGGCTCATGCCGGGCTTCTCGCTCTCCGGGCTGTGGGCCGCGATCCTCGCGTCTATCGTCGTAGGCCTGACGAGCTGGTTCGCTTCCGCGTTTGTCGGAGGCTCGGGCCGAATCGAGCGCTACCGCCGCATCGAAGTGACGGGCCGCCGGCTCGACTGATGGACCGACTCTTCGCCGCGCTCGGCGCGGGGTCGGCGCTCGTCGCCGTGGCCGCCGGCGCGTTCGGGGCGCATGCCCTCCGCGCGCGCCTCGCCCCCCACCAGCTGGCCGCGTTCGAGACCGGCGCGCGCTACCAGATGTACCACGCGCTCGCGCTGTTGCTCGTGGCGTGGGCCGTGACCCGCTGGCCAGCGCCGCCCGTGCGGGCGGCCGGATGGCTGTTCGTTGCCGGAACGGTGATCTTCTCCGGCTCCCTGTACGCGCTCGCGCTCACCGACACGCGCGCGTTCGGCGCCGTGACCCCCGTCGGCGGGCTGTGCTTTCTCGCCGGCTGGGCCAGCCTGGCGCTGGGCATATGGCGGGGCTGACTCCAACCTTTTCCCTATCTCGACTCCATGACATTCGCCGCTTTGGTACTCTCGACCCTCCTCGTGCAGGGACCCCCGCCGGGGGGTCCGCCCCGCCTCACCGCGTCACCCACCCGCCCGCTCGGCACGCTGCGCGAGCAGGCCGCGGTCCAGCAGGAGTGGTTGCGCTATCGACTCGATTCGGTGTTGCCGCGCCTGATGCGCCAGGATAAGATCGCGATGTGGGTCGTCCCGATGCGCGAGTACAACGAGGACCCGGTGTTCTGGTCGCTCGTCTCGGCCACCTCGTTCTTCGCGCGGCGACGCACCATCTACGTCTTCTTCGACCGCGGGCCGGACCGCGGAGTGGAGCGCCTCGCGCTCGGCGGCACGTCACAGGGCGGCCTGTACGAAGCCTATCACGCGCGCGAGGCGATCGATCCCTCGATCGGTCGACGCCCCGAGCTGGTGGGACAAGCACAGTGGGATCTGCTGCGCAAGGTGATCGAGGAGCGCGACCCGCAAACCATCGCCGTTGACATCTCGCACACGCACGCCTTCTCGGACGGGTTGTCGGCAGGCGAGTGGGAGCAGCTCGAGGCCGTCCTCCCCGAGCGATATCGGTCCCGCATCGTGCGCGCCGAGAGCCTACCGCTCGAGTATCAGGAGATGCGCGCCCCGGCGATGCTCCCGCCGTACCGGCGGCTGATGCAGGTCGTCTGGGGAACCATCGATACCGCGTTCTCGAACAAGGTCATCACGCCGGGCAAGACGACGACCGATGACGTCGCATGGTGGATGCGCCAGCGGGTGAACGACCTCGGGTTCGGCACCTGGTTCCACACCGACGTGGACGTGCAGCGGCGGGGCGTCGACCTGTCGGATTCCGGCGCCGTCGTGATCCAGCGCGGCGACGTGCTGCACTGCGACTTCGGAATCACCGCGCTGGGCCTGAACACCGACACGCAGCACATGGGCTACGTGCTGCGGCCCGGTGAGCGGGACGTGCCGGAGGGCTTGAAGCAGGCCCTCAAGAACTCGAACCGGCTGCAAGACATCCTGCTCGCAGAGATGCGGCCGGGGCGGACCGGAAACGAGGTGCTCGCCGCCGCGCTGGCGCAGATGCGGGCGGCGGGGATTACCGGCACCATCTATACGCACCCGATCGGCGACCGCGGGCACGGGGCCGGGCCGCTGATCGGTCTGTGGGACCACCAAGAAGGGGTGCCTGGGCGCGGCGACGTGAGCCTGATCCCCAACAGCTGGTTCTCGATCGAGCTCCAGGCCACGACGCCCCTGCCGGAATGGGACAACCAGCCGGCGCGGTCGGCGCAAGAGGAGGATGCCGAGCTCGGTGCCGACGGCCAGATGCGCTGGATCCTGCGGCGACAGACCGAGTTCCACGTCGTGAAGTAGGTAGCAAAGGTGAAACGGGAATCGGGAAACGGGAAGTTGTACGACCTGGAGACGCCGGCGCTGCTGCTGCACCTGGACGTGGTGGAGCGGAATGTCGCGTACATGGCCGCGCGGGCTCGGCAGCTCGGCGTCGCGCTCCGGCCGCACGCCAAGACCCACAAGTGTGTGGAGCTCGGTCGTCTCCAGCTCGAGCAGGGCGCGCGTGGGCTCACCGTGTCGACGCTCGTCGAAGCGGAGGTGTTCGCGCGCGCCGGGTTCGAGGACCTGACCTGGGCGTTTCCCATGGATCCGAGCCACATCTCCCACGCCCGTCGCATTGCCGAGGAGACGGGGTCCACGCTACGTGTCGTCGTCGACGACGAGCGCACCGCGCGCGCGCTCGCGGGGTCGGGTCTGCACGTGTGGCTCAAAGTAGACTGCGGGCTGCACCGCGCAGGCGTGGACCCGGCCTCCCCGTACGCCCTGAGCGTCGCGCGCGAACTGGGCGAGGAGCGGGGACTCGTGTTCGACGGCATCGTGAGCCACTCCGGGCACGCCTACCGCACGACCAGCAAGCCGGAGGCGGCCGCGGTCGCCGAGTCGGAGCGCAGCGTCATGGTCGGCTTCGCGGAGCGGGTCCGAAAGGAGGGCGTCCCGATCCGGGAAGTGAGCGTCGGGTCGACGCCGGCGATGGCGGCCGCCGAGCACCTCGCGGGCGTGACCGAGGCGCGCCCCGGCAACTACGTGTTCTACGATCGAACGATGGTGCTGATCGGGTGTTGCGAGCCGGCGGACGTCGGCGTCACGGTGCTCGCGACCGTCGTGTCGCACCAACCGGGGGCGGCGCACTTCATCGTCGACGCCGGGGCGCTCGAGCTATCGAAGGATCCCGGGCCTGCGCATGTGGCGCCGCAGGCAATGGGCGCCGTGCGCGGGGCTCCCGAGCTGACGGTGGCGACGCTGTCACAGGAACACGGCCTGATCCGCGCCGAATCCCCGGCGGCGCTCGACGGTCGGTTCCCGGTCGGGACCCAGGTCGAGATCGTCCCGAACCATTCCTGCCTGACCGTCCCCCTCTTCGATGAATATCACGTGATCCGAGGGACGGGGGACGGCGCACGAGAGGTCGATCGCTGGAAAGTCGAGCGGGGGCGATGACCTGACATGCGACCCCGAGGATTGTGAGCGCCGTCATCGAGCGGATAGTCCCCGCGCGCTTTCTTCCTTCCTCACCTCATAGGTTCGCCATGAAGATCTTTCTTCGTCACGTCGTGCTGTGCTCCCTGCCCGTCCTGTTCGGCGCGGGCGCGGGCTACGGCTTCACGTTCATCCAAGGGTCGTGCGGCGCCATGGTGGGCGCGCTGTTCGCCGGTAAGTGCGCCGGGCGGCAGCGCGAGTACCAGGCGAGGTTCCAGCTCGGAGGGGCAGCGGCTGGGACTGTGATCGCGGCGACGCTGGGCACCTGGCTGGAACATCGTCGCCGGCGTGCCGTACAAGAGACACCTTCTGAAGGAGAGCCGTCATGAAGCGCATGGCAATGCTCGCTGCGTCGGCCCTGCTCCTCGGCCGGGGACTCGCCGCGCAGGACACTACCAAGGCCGCCGCACCCGCCGCCGCACCCGCCGCTGCCACGCCATCCGTGACGGTCGTCGAGGCGGTCGTCGCGCGATCGGTCCTGGACCGGCAGCCGCAGGACACCGGCGCCGCATTCCCGGCGGATGTCGGCCAACTCAACTGCTGGACCAAGGTGGAGGGCGCCGGCGGCTCGAGCCTTCACCACGTGTGGTTTCATGGCGACACGCAGGTGGGTGACGTCGAGCTGCAGGTGGCTGGTTCGCCCTGGCGCACGTGGAGCCGCAAGACGGTGCCGGCGGATTGGACCGGAGCCTGGCACGTCGAGGTGAGAGACGCGGCCGGCTCGGTGCTGAAGCGCATCGACTTCACGGTCGGACAGTAGACGCTCTACGACGGTACGACGCTACGTTGTACGTGCTCGCAAATGCGACCTCGTACGACGTAGCGTCATAGCGTCGTACCACGTATTCTAGTCCTCCATGGATCTCGTCCATCAAGTCGCGGCCAATCTCGAAATCGAAGCCGGAAAAGCCGAGAAGGGCATCGGCGCCATTCTCATGGCGCTGCGGATGAACCTCGATGGCGAGACATTCAAGAAGGTGAAGCACGTGTTGCCGAGCAGCGAGAGCCTGATGGGTCGCGCGCTCATGGGCGGCGCACGCACCGGCGAGATGGCGGCGCTGATCGGTCCCGCCGGCCTACTGGCGGCACTCGCCGCCGCGGGCTACCAGAAAGACGATATCCCGCGCCTGGGGCGCATCGTGCTCGAGCACCTGCGGCCAGCCATCGGGACGGACAAGCTCGAGGAGTTCCTGCGAATCGCACCGATGTTGCAGTAGGTCATCCCGCTTCCCCACCTCAGTCCCGCCACCCGACCTGGCGCAGCCACGTTTCCATCTCACGCTGCCGCGCGGCCCAGTCCACCGGCGGGCGCTCCGCCCGTGTCCCCCGCCCCCGCCCTCGCCCCCGCGCCGTCGCCGCGCGCCGGCGACGCAGATCCTGGTCCAGAGGCCCGAGGCCGATCGCGCGCCGACGCGTGTCGACACCAGCCGGGTCCTCGAGCGGCAAGGGGCTCAAGCGGCCGTGCTCGTCCCAATCGAACTGCGTTCCGTAGCGCTGCGATCGCCCCTCAAAAGTGCGGATCCGGTCCTCGAGCATGGCGACCTCGACCGGCGAGACCTCGCCCTCGCTCACCCCGCCCAGAAGCAGGGTCAACCCCCGGCGCATGAGGGGAGGGTTCCCGATCGCGTGCTGGAGGATGAGCCACGCGGCCCGCGCGCCGTCTTGGCCGACGCGTGAGCGACCGGGCCAGCCATGGGCGTCGATGAGCGCTGCCAGGCGCGCGGCGTTGCGTTGATGCAGCGTTTCCCTGCCCGGATGGTAACCCTGGAAGAGCGACCCGTCGCGGGCCAGATCCTCACGCAGTGTGAGGTCGCCGCGGGCCATCTCGAGTAGCTCTGCACGGATGGCGTCCCAGTCGGTAGGCACGAGCTCCGCTACGCGGCAGGCTGCTAGGGTACTCGCCCGTCAACGCCGCCGAGCGCCTGTACGCATGGCGGGAACACGCGTCTGGGCTCCGTAGAATATCGCCGGTGGGAGGGCGATCCCCTGGGTTCGGCCCGTTGGCGGCGCTGCCGCTTCCCCTCCCGTCCTCGAGCCGCTTCCGGCCATGGCGATTCCCCGTTCCCGCGCCATCGCGGGCGCGCTCTCCTCTACGGCGAGGGGGTCACGCCGCGACCCGACCGTGCGCGATGGACGTGCAGGCTGCGGGGGTGGTGAAACGGTCAGACCCGTCATGACGAGCGACCCGCTGCTCCGGGGCGCTTCGGCAGGCTCTTCCCGCACGCGGGTGGGCGTCAGCGTCAGGCTCACCACCCGGCCTGGCGTGGGTGCCGCCAGCGCACTCACGATACGGCGACGGTCGGGGACCGCCCGCCCCGGCCCGAGCCGCACCGCCCGGATCGGGAGACTCGCTCGTTCACGGGGGAGAACGAGTGGTGCTCGCGCGCGAGGTTCGATCGGCGGGGTACCGGCAGTCGGCGTCTTGCGCGCGAACCCGGTCGCACCCCCGGGCCTCCCGTCGCGCGGAATCACGGCCGTGGCGGACGATCCACGCATCGAGAGCGCGATCGTGCGGGTCGGCGCGGTGGTTCGCTCCCCGTCGGGCCGCAGCCCGCGATGGTGGAACCGCCCGTCGCCGATGCAGGGCGAGAAGAACGGATCGCACAACGCGAAGGAATCGAAGACGTTTTCTTGGAACCCGATGAAGGTGCAGTCGGTGCACGTTGGGTACATCGGATATTGGGCCCCCGTGTCCGGCTGCATCGCGTAGACGGGCGGCGCGACGGTGTACGCCGCGATGTCGTAATTGAAGTAGCCGTCGCCCAACATGCGCTGCACGATGTCCGAGAGAACGCCCTCGCCGTCCGAGCCGTCCCACGATGGTGCGAGGGCGTCGGGGTCCCACGCCGCAGCGCGCACGAACTCGTCGAACCGATAGGCCCTGGGCGCCAGCGCGGCGAGCACGAGTCCCGAGCCGTCGGGCTCCGCGACCACGAAGGCGACGCGGCTCGGCGTCGCCTGGATCTCGTAGGTGCCCGCGCGGACGAACGGATCCTCGTTGGGCTTGTCGGGGAATAGGATCTCGATCCGCCCGTCGGTGCGGCGGTGCAGCACGATCAGATTGCCGTCCTGCGCCGCCTGCACGTAGACCCGGACGGGGGTGCCGCGGGTGAGGGCGCCGCTCGAGCCGAGCCACACGCGGACCGGTCTCGCGTCACGCGACGTCGTCTGGCCGTCGGCAACAGTCTGGAAGAGCGCGACGAAAAGCAGATGCAGCATGCGGCTCACTTCGCAACCGGTCCCGAATACTAAGCCCGGGCGGTCGGGCGGCGTCAAGGGGCCGAGGCGGCCGAGGCTGGAATCCTCACGGCGATCCGCTTATCGATGACCGGCGGCAAGCAGATGCGGTCGCTACACGCCATATACGTCACCGATAGCACGGCCGTCGCGCTGTCCTTCGCGGTGAGTGTGACGGGCAGACGGAGGGTCACGGCGCCCTCCGGATAGACGGGAAACGTCAAGCCCAGCGCCGCGACTTGGAGCTCGATCGTCGGTTGGTCCGCGACGAGCGGGCCCGCGGGCCTGATGGATGCCGAGGAGACGAGCTCCAGCAACGTGGGGCGTGCCACGCCGTGGATTCCTGACTTGGGCAAGTCCTTCCCGTACAAGTGAAGAGTCGCCCGGGACGGCGTATACGTCCCCACGAGCCACGTCATGCCCGATTGGCTCCGCTCGAACGCGATCTCGACGGAGACATCGTGCTCCGCGAATCTCGTCAGGGGCCATCGCTCAGACTGAACCCGCGCTCCGCCAGCCCCCAACAGGATCACGCAGGCGATCGGCGCCAGGCGTGCGTAGCCGCTAGTGCGACGCATGCGTGGGCTTCTGAGCCACCCAGCGCTTGAGGTAATCCAGCACCTCGCGCGCCGTCGCGGTTCTGGCATCGGCCAAAGCGCCGTTCTTGGTGGACGCGACCACCTCACCCGAGCCGGCGAGAATCACGAGGGCGGGAATGCCGCCGTCGATGGGACTGCCGTACCGCTGCGAGACGTCCAGATTCCTGTCCCAATTTCCCACGTCGATGTTCACCAAGTGGAAGTTTGCATCCAGGAAGGAACGCACCGTCTGGTCCTCGTATAGATGAGACAGGACGATGCAGTCGAGGCACCAGTTGGCGCCGAAGTCGAGGAGCACGAGCTTGCCGTCGGCCTGAGCCTGGGCCAGCGCCGCCTGAATGTCCTTGTGCGCGTCCGCGCGGTTGTCATACGGGCCCTGCGCCCGCGCAGGGGTGTATGCACCAATGGCGAGTGTCAGGAGGGTGGTCAACGCGAGGGTCTTCATACGCGCCTCCATGTGCTTCAAGAGTTTTCGACATCCGCGAGCGCCTCTCTCGCAGCCTCGGCGTCGCGCATGTCTACGTGAATCTTAACGGGGCCGGTCGCGACGTTGAAGCCGCCGGGGAACCGCCCGAGCCCGATCAAGTCCTGCAGGCCCTCGCCCTCGCTTACGAACGGTATGCCGGCGGATTCGAGTGCCCCTTTCGCGAGCGCGAGGGCTACGGGGTTCGCGGTCTGGAAGACTGTGACCATTTCGGGCTGTCTCATGTGCCCGGATACTTCCCGAGAAACAGCAGGAGAAAGCCGACCGTGTCCATGGTACCGTGTGCGATGACGGACACCCAGAGATTGCGACCGGTGACCAAGTACAAGAGCCCGAAGACGAAACCCCCCAACCCTGCGGTAATCATGCCCGACAGCCCCTGATATTGGTGACCCAGCCCGAAGAGCATGCTTGTGACCACGAGTGCGCCGAGCCAGGCGCGGGGCGTGTCACCGAGCACACGCGCGATCCGTGTGAGCAGGTAGCCGCGATACACGAACTCCTCGCCGAAGGCGGCGAGCGTCCACGCGACGGTCAGCGAAATGAGCAGAACGTGGATGTTGCCCGCCAGCGGAGCGAACAGGCTGACGTCCGGTAGTTTGCCCGTGAGTCGGGCAATCGCGGGCTCGGCGATGTAGAGGCTGAAGCCCTGATAGGCGATGCCGGCCCCGATGCCCACGGATACCGTGCGACCCCAATCAGAGCGGAAGGCCAGTCCGACGGCGCGCGGGCCCTGGCCCCGCACCCAGAGCGAGACGACGCCGAAGACCACGAGAAACGGCGTCGCGCTGAACGGCAGGATCCCGGCGAAACCGGCGGCGAGAATCGCCGCCGCGACCAGGAGTT
>WNEZ01003273.1_pt1 | contig 13949 bp, 10 predicted proteins | sample 5400521 | NCBI WGS metagenome assembly WNEZ01 (sample SAMN13153339, study PRJNA577476) | soil metagenome | isolation source: 120 cm saprolite under Douglas fir tree site 2 hole 1 replicate 1 | place: USA:California | collected 2015-04-18 | reverse complement strand
AAGACGAGTCGGTGCAGGTTGTCGCTGTCCTGCGGAAAAGTACGTGCAAGGTGACCCAGCGAATGGGCGCCATTCAGGTGACTCGCGGCGCGGGCTTCCCGCGGCGTGAGGGGGAGATCCTTTATTTGAAGTCTGCCTTCAGAGGTCGCAAACGGCAGATCGAGGTGATTCTTCAACCGCCGCTTGATCTCCGGCAGGGGTATCCGTCGCACCGCGTCGGTGAGCACGGCCCAGCGGTTGCCCAGAGGCTGGACTTTGAGCTGCGTGAAGCCGGCGTCCTCATAGGTGAACGAGCCGGTTTCGGCGAGGAAGGCCTTCAAAAGCACCGACAGCGCGTGCTCGGCGAGATTGGCGAAGGCATTTCCCGGATTGAGCAGCCCCAGTCCGAAGAGCGCCCCTACCAGATCATTGTCGAACTTTGCGAGCGCTGCTTCGGCCTGGGCGAGTTGGGCTGCGGTGAGGAGCTTCTGCGCCCGGAAGAACTCGCCAATCGAATCTTCGGGGTGCGAAGAGCTGATGTTCTCCGGATTCCCCTTCCTGAATTGGACCTGGATCGTTCGATCGACGAGCTGAAACGTCAAAAGACCGGTCTGTTCCCCGGAAGCGGCCAGGTAGTAAAGGCGGAGCGGTGACAGATCGGAGAGGCTTCCGGCACCGGGCGGGGCGAGTCCCATCAATCGTAAAGGCGCTCTAGGATCTAGAGCACCACGTGCTCCTTATACTCTCCGAAAACACCCCGCATCGTATCCGAGATCTCACCCAGGGTCGCCGGGGCCTTGACCGCATCCAGGATGAGGGGAATCAGGTTCTCCCCGTGTCTCAAAGCGCCCACCCGCAACGCCTCGAGGCTTCGTTTCACCCCCTCATTGTTCCGCCGAGAACGGAGGAGTTTCAAGCGGTCCAGCTGGTTCTGCTGAACCCTCTCATCCACCCGCATCAGTCCCCGCGGAGGTGCTTCGGTCTGCTGAAAGGCATTCACCCCGACCACGATGGAACGCTTTTCCTCCAGTTCGCTCTGGGCGGCGTAGGCGGCGTTCTGGATCTCCGACTGCGGGTATCCGCGCTCAATCGCCTGAACCATCCCACCGAGATCGTCGATCTTCGCAATGTACTTCCTCGCCTCCTCTTCCAGCTCGTCGGTCATCGCCTCGATCGCGTAGGCCCCGCCCAGGGGGTCGACGGTGTCGGCGACGCCGGACTCGTGAGCGATGATCTGCTGCGTGCGAAGGGCGAGCCGGGCCGCCTCTTCGCTGGGAAGGGCGAGCGCTTCGTCCCGCGCGTTGGTGTGAAGCGATTGGCATCCCCCGAGCACCGCGGCCAACGCCTGGAGGGAGACGCGAACCACGTTGTTGTCCATCTGCTGGGCGGTCAAGGTCGACCCCGCGGTCTGGGCGTGAAAGCGGAGCATCATCGATCGCGGGTCCTTGGCCTTGAAACGCTCCTTCATGATTCGCGCCCACAGTCGCCGCGCGGCGCGGAACTTCGCCACCTCCTCGAGGAAATTGTTGTGCACGTTGAAGAAGAACGAGAGCCGTCCCGCGAAATCGTCAACCCGGAGGCCCGCCCGGAGAGCGGCGTCGACGTAGACAATTCCGTCCGCCAGGGTGAAGCCGATCTCCTGCGCCGCCGTCGAGCCAGCTTCCCGGATGTGATAGCCGCTGATCGAAATCGGATTCCAGCGCGGAACGTGCTTGGCGCTGAAGGCAAACAAGTCGGTGACCAGCCGCAGCGAGGGCTCCGGCGGGTAGATGTACGTGCCGCGGGCGATGTACTCCTTGAGGATGTCGTTCTGGACCGTTCCCGAAAGTTGATCCAGGCGGACCGCGTTTCGTTCGCCCACCGCGGCATAGAGCGCGAAGAGGATGGAGGCGGTGGCGTTGATCGTCATCGACGTCGAGACTGTCGCCAGGGGGATGTCCCTTAAGAGAAGCTCCATGTCCTCGATCGAGCTGATCGAGACGCCCACTTTGCCGACCTCTCCCGCCGCCCGGGCGTGGTCGGCGTCGCGGCCCATCTGGGTCGGTAGATCAAAGGCCACCGAAAGGCCGGTCTGCCCGGATTGAAGCAGGTAGTGGTAGCGCCTGTTCGCGTCCTCGGCGCTGCCGAACCCCGCGTACTGCCGCATCGTCCAGAAGCGGCCTCGATACATCGTCGGTTGGATTCCCCGGGTGAAAGGGAATTCTCCCGGAAACCCGCTGGATTCCAGATGCGCGTCTGACGGAGCGTCCGGGAGGTAGACCGGCTCGACCACGCTACCGCCCGAAGTGCGAAAGTCCTTCTTTCGCTCGGGCGACTTGTCCTTCACCCGGTCGTACACCTCGCGCTTCCAACGTTCCTTTTCGCTCTTCCAGTTCGCCATCGGGTTTCTCTTGCGCGGCCCTCACTCCACCACCAGCAGTTTCGCATTCTTTTCGACCGCGCTGCCCTCTTGGGCCAGCAACTCGACGATTTTTCCGGCCTTCGGGCTCTTCAGCTCGTTTTCCATCTTCATCGCCTCAACCACCACCAGCCCTTGATTCTCCTTCACCTCGTCCCCCAGGCCCACCAGCACCCGCACCACCTTCCCCGGCATCGGAGCCACCACCACCTGACTGCCGTGCAGGGAGACCTTGGCGAATCCGGCGCGAAGTCGGAAGCGCTGCTCGTTGGCGATGTCCACCCGGAACGGTTGGTTCCCAAGGTAGATGACGATTTCATCGCCCTCTGCTTCCTCGTAGCGGACGTAGTAGGAGCGCTGGTTGATCAGAATCGAGGCCGCGCCGTTCCCGGTGGACGCCGAATCGACTTCATACCGCTTCCCATCGAGGGTGATCGCGAGGCGGTCTTTTTCGAGATTCTCGATCTCTGCGGTGAACTGCTTGCCGTCGATGGTCGCGTGGTAGCGCATGGATCGTCCGCCTAGACCCGAGGCCTTCGCCGCCTGGAAACCTGTCGCCACGGAGAGATTAAACCGCCTCCATCCAGGGGTGGGGTGGTGCTGGCGCGCCGGCGATCGCGCTGATCAGCGACCACCACCGCCGCCAGCACCGCGGGCAGCGTCAAAGCCTCGCTCCGCGCGCTGGCCAAAGTCGCGTGCTCGCGCTCGAGAAACTCGGTGTCGTAGCTGCCCGCGGCGAACGCGGGGTGGCGGAGGATCGAGCGCAGGTAGGAGATGTTGGTGGTAATTCCGGTAACGACGTACTCGTCCAGGGCGCGGCCCAGCCGGGCGATCGCCTCCTGCCGCGAGTGGGCCCAGGCGGACAATTTGCTGATCATCGGGTCGTAGTGGCTGGAGACGGTGTAGCCGGAATAGACCCCGGAGTCATCGCGGACAAAGTGGCCCGAAGGAGCGTCGAGCTGCTGAATCCGCCCCGGCGAAGGGAGAAATCCCTGTGCCGGGTCCTCGGCGTAGATGCGCGCTTCGATCGCGTGGCCGCGCGGGGTGAGGGGTCGATCCAGGGGCAGCTTCATCCCCTCGGCGACCTTGATCTGCCACGCCACCAGATCCAAGCCGGTGGTCCATTCAGTGATCGGGTGCTCAACCTGCAGCCGGGTGTTCATTTCCAGGAAATAGAAGTTGCGCTGCGCATCGACGAGAAACTCCACCGTGCCGGCACCGTGGTAGCCCACCGCCTTGCCGGCCTTGATCGCCACTTGCCCCATCGCCTCCCGCATTTGCGGATCGACGATCGTCGAAGGCGCCTCCTCGATTACCTTCTGATGTCGCCTCTGGGCGGAGCACTCCCGTTCGTTCAAATGGATGCACGTTCCATGGGCGTCCGCGAACACCTGGATCTCGATGTGGCGCGGACGCTCGATCAGCTTTTCGAGATAGACCGCGTCGTTTCCGAAGGCGTTGAGGGACTCCGACTTGGCGGCCCGCCACGCCGAGTCGAATTGCGGTGCTCCGTTCACCCGGCGCATTCCCTTTCCGCCGCCGCCCCCCGCCGCCTTGAGCATCACCGGATAGCCGATCTTCTCGGCGTAGGCCCGCGCCGCATCAATGCTTTGCAGCGGTTCAGTCGTCCCCGGCACCACCGGGACGCCCGCCCGGGCCATGTTGGCGCGCGCGCGCGTCTTTTCGCCCATCGCATCCATCGCCGAGGCGGGCGGTCCGATGAAGATCAGCCCGGCTTTTTCGCAGGCCCGGACGAAGGATGAATTTTCGGAGAGAAAACCGTAACCGGGATGGATCGCGTCCGCCTTCGAGCGCCTCGCGGCGTCGATGATCCGATCCTGGGCAAGGTAGCTCTGGCGCGATGGCGCCGGGCCGACGCAGTACGCTTCGTCGGCGAAAAGGACGTGCGCCGCGGTGCGGTCTGCCTCGGAAAAGACGGCAACGGTCGAGATCCCGAGCTCGCGACAGGTCCGCATCACCCGCACCGCGATCTCTCCTCGATTGGCAACGAGCACTTTCTGGATCTTCTGCCCCATGACCGTCCTTTAGCCTCCGGCGGGGCCGGGTTCAAACACTGGGGAGAAGTCTTGGCCACGAAAGGACGCGCTGTGTTAATTGCGCTCGGCGATGCGTTCCCTCAAAGGAGTGAGCGGATGAAGCGGATTCTCCTCATCACCGCGCTGATCTGGGCCTGCCCATCGATTGCCGAAGAGCCGTTGATCGCGCTCCGAGCGGCGCGGATGCTCGACGTCTCGAGCGGAACGGTGGTTTCTCAACCGTTGATCATCGTTCGAGGCGACAAGATCGAGCGGCTCGGCGGGGAGCTTCCGCCCGGCGCGCGGGTGATCGATCTCGAGAATCGAATCCTGCTCCCCGGGCTGATCGACACGCACACGCACATCCTTTTGCAGGGGGACGCCACCGAAGCCGAGTACCAGTTCCAGATCCTGCGCGAGTACCCGTCGCACCGGGTGGCGCGGGCAGTGCGGGCGATGCGAATCGCGCTCGAGCACGGCTTCACCACGATGCGGGATCTGGAGACCGAAGGGGCGGGGTACGGGGACGTTGGCCTTCGCGATGCGGTGAACGAGAAAGTAATCGACGGTCCCCGCCTGCAAGTCGTCGGACCGGCGCTTTCGACCAGCGGTTCGTACCCGATCCTCCACTTCCGGCCGGATTGGAGCTTTCCCAGCGGAGTGCAGGTCTGCGACGGCGCTGACGGATGTCGCAAGGCAGTTCGGGAGCAGCTGTCCTATGGCACGGACTGGGTGAAGATCTACGCCAATACCTCGGGCCTTCACCTGACCGCGGATGGTTACGTGGATTCTCCGCCGAACTGGACGCGCGAGGAGATCGGCGCGGTGGTGAACGAAGCCCACGCCAGGGGGCACAAGGTCGCCGCGCACGCGACGTCCGACACCGGGCTCAAGCTTGCGGTCGAGGCGGGGGTCGATTCGATCGAGCACGGCACGTCGATTCGACCGGAAATGGCGCAGCTAATGGCGAAGAAAGGGATCTATTTCTGTCCCACGCTGACCGTGGGCGCATACGTCGCGGAGCCGCGCGCGAGAGAGGGACGCGCCATCTGGCTGGAGATGCCCAAGGTGGTCGCCAAGTCGATCCAGAACAGCCGCAAGGCGGGGGTGAAGATCGTCTTCGGCACTGATGCTGGTGGCTTTCCCTGGGCGGAGATCAACCAGGCCCAGGAATTCCGGCACGAGGTACGGCTGGGAATGACGCCGCTCGAAGCGATCCGCAGCGCGACGACGGTCGCTGCGGAGATGCTGGGATGGCAAGGCAAGGTTGGGGTGATCGCGCCGGGCGCACTCGCCGACCTGATTGCCGTCTCCGGGGATCCGCTGAAAGACGTGACGGTCCTGGAAAAAGTCGACTTCGTGATGAAGGGCGGCGAGGTGGTGAGGCAGCCGGCGGACGAGAAGAGGTGAGGGGGGCCTTGGGGACTTAGGTCAAAGCGGGATGTTCCCGTGCTTTCGGACGGGGTTCTCCTGCCGCTTGTCCTTGAGCATCTCCAGTGCCCGAATCAGCTTGGCCCGCGTCTCCTCGGGCCGGATCACTTCGTCGATGTAACCGAGCTCCGCCGCCTTGAAGGGATTGGCGAACTTCTCGCGGTACTCGGCCACCAGCCGCGCCCGCTCTTCGTTGGGGTCTTTCGCGCTGCCGATCTCGTTCCGGAAGATGATGTTCACCGCCCCTTCCGGGCCCATCACCGCGATCTCCGCGGTCGGGTAGGCGTAATTCACGTCGGCGCGAATGTGCTTCGACGCCATCACGTCGTAGGCGCCGCCGTACGCCTTGCGCGTGATCACGGTGATCTTCGGCACCGTCGCCTCGGCGAAGGCGTAGAGCAGCTTGGCGCCGTGCTTGATGATCCCGCCCCACTCCTGGGCGGTCCCGGGAAGGAATCCGGGAACGTCGACGAAGGTGATCAGCGGAATGTTGAAGCAGTCGCAGAAGCGGACGAAGCGCGCGGCCTTCGCCGAAGCATCGATGTCCAGACATCCGGCGAGCATCGCCGGCTGATTGGCGACGATTCCCACCGAGCGACCGTTGAGGCGAGCGAAGCCGACCACGATGTTCTGCGCGTAGAGCTCTTGGACCTCGAAGAAGCGCCGCGAGTCGACCGCCGCGCGGATGATCTCCTTCATGTCGTACGGCTTGTTCGGATTGGCGGGAACGACGGATTTCAGCGCCTCGTCGGCGCGCGCGGGATCGTCATCGCAAGATGTGGTCGGCGGATCCTCCGCGTTGTTGGCAGGAAGGTAGGACAAAAGCTCGCGGGTGAGAAGCAGGCCGGCCTGCTCGTTGTCCGCGGCGAAATGGGCTACCCCGGACTTCTGATTGTGGGCGAGCGCACCTCCGAGGCTTTCCTTCGTCACCTCTTCGTGGGTGACGGTCTTGATCACGTCCGGCCCGGTCACGAACATGAACGAGGTGTCCCTGACCATCACGATGAAGTCGGTGATTGCCGGAGAGTAGACCGCGCCGCCCGCGCAGGGGCCGAGGATCAATGAAACTTGCGGCACCACTCCCGAGGCGAGGGTGTTGCGCAAGAAAATGTCGGCATAGCCGGCCAGGCTCTCCACTCCCTCCTGGATTCGAGCCCCGCCCGAGTCGTTCAAACCGATGATCGGCGCGCCCACCCGGGTGGCGAGGTCCATCACCTTGCAGATCTTTTGCGCGTAGGCGCCGGACAGAGAACCGCCGAAGACGGTGAAGTCCTGCGCGAAGACGAATACCTGCCGGCCATCTATCGTTCCGTATCCGGTGACCACGCCGTCGCCGAGGATCCTCTTCTCCGCCATTCCGAAGTCGGAGGCCCGGTGGGTGACGAATTTGTCCAGCTCGGTGAAGCTCCCGGGATCGAGCAGCAGATCGATTCGTTCGCGCGCGGTGAGCTTTCCCGCCTCGTGCTGTTTCTGGACTCGGGCCTCGCCGCCCCCGAGCCGGGCCTGTTCCTCCATCTCCTTCAATCGCTGGCGCAGCAGATCCTTCTCGGGCAAGTCCATGCGAGGCTCATCTACTACGGAAGGAGCGTCCAGGTCAGGGCGAAACGCTGCGTTCCGTCCGAGGCGCTGTCCGCCCATCCTTGGATCGGACGGCTGGCGTCCAGCAGAGGGCCGATTTCGGAGCTGATTGCGAGCAGGGTTGCAAGCTCGCGCGAGGAGACCGCATCGAAAAGGGATATCTGGGACAGTGCCAGGGCAATCTGATGGGCATCGACGGAGAGCTCGGCGCCGTGCTCGAGCCTTGCCGGTCGCGCCGCGAGCGCTTGCCAGACCTGCCCGAGTGCAGTGGCATGATTGGCGACGTAGAGTTGCGACCCGCGAAGTCCGATCTGAACCTCTCCTGCGTCCGTGGACAAGGCGATTCCCTCGGCCGTCCTTTTCGCGCCCCACCAGCTGGCCGCGCGATCCAGCGCCCGCTGAATTTTGTCCGGCTTGTCCACCTCCGCCAGATAGGCGTGCTTGAACGCAAAGTAGCGCGTCAGCGGCGTTTTGAACGACCCTGTCAGTTGCGCCGCGTCCACCCGGAGGGCCACGTTTCCCGTCAGACCCTCCACCACCGCGTCGATGAATTGATGAAGCTCGCGCGCATCGCACTGCGGGCAAATCACCTTCCCGTCCGACAGAACGGAGGACGCGAGCTCGGCACGTGAGCCCCTTTCCAGATGGGCGCGCACGAAAAGAAGGCCCGACGAGGTCAAGTCCGCGTAGGGGCTCGCGCGGGCGGGCTCGAAGCGCGGGAAGGTGACCCCGGTCGCTCGACCCGAGAGCGAGAGCTTCGATCGGCCCCCACTGAGGCCGATGGTGAAGTGGCGCAGGACGAGGTACAGGCTCCCGGGAACCGATTGAAGCGCTGTCCAACGCTTGCTGTCGGGAGGGGTATCGAGAAGCTTCGCCGCGTCCTTGAGCATCGTTTCGCCGTCGGCCGCGCTGCTCACCGCGCACACGCCGCGGCCCCGGATGGCATAACCCGCCGTCACCCGCCCTCCGGAGGTGGCTCCGTGGAGCACGGCCCCATTTGCCCGGGAGGCCCACCCCTCCCCCAGCGAGCCCAGCTTCTCTGAAACACGGGCTTCGAAGGACTTCACATCGGCCAGAGTCGTGCAGGTCAGGCGATCGCCGCCGAGGAAGCTCAACGTCGCCGAGGCGGTGGGGTCGATCCCCGAGCCGACAATCGACTCGGCGCGGGCAATGTCCACCTCGATGATCGGATGGAATTCGGAGCGCCAGGTCGAGGGTCGCAGCAGGGGCGAGTGCTTTCCCGCCGCGTCGAAGAAGGCGACCAGCCCCGCGAGCTGATCCAGACGCGGGATGTGGACTATTAGATCTGCCTCAGCCGGCGCCCGGGGGAGCGCGATCGCTCCGAGCAGGCTCGCCAGAAGCGGTGCGAGCATCTACGAATGCGTTTCCGCGCTCGTCCGCGCGCTGGGCGCTCCTTCGCGCCGTGCTGCGCGGCCGCGAATCGCGCGTTGCATGTAGCCGTAGCCCACCAGAAGCGCTGCCGCCAGCGGCGAGGTTGCGGCGACGATTGCCCAGACCGGCTTCTTGAACATGAAGTCGGCGATGCTCGTGAATCCGCCGGTCATCCATTCGCTTTTTAGAACCGCGACGAAGATCACCGCCCCCACCAGAGCGGCGATGCTGGTGGCGACGACCAACATGATTGCCGCGCGCCTTCGTGCCTGGCCCATGCTCTGGGCGGGCGAGTACGTTCTCACTTCGATATCTTGATCCATGGGCTGGGGTTGCACCATTAACCGGAAAATGTGTCAACTCGGCGCCGAGCTCCTAGAAGCTCATCCGGAGTGGACCGCGCCGATTGCCCTCCCGCTTTTCCTCAGGGACCCGACCTAAGTCGCCGTTCAGATTCGCAATCCCCTCGGCGATCACCGCAAAGGCAGCCGTCACCTGCGCCAGTCCTTCGGGATTGATCTTGTCGAAGGTGTCGTTCGCGGTGTGGTGATAGTCGAAATAGGTGGTGGCATCCTGGGCGACGTCGACCATCGGAACGCCGAGCGCCCGGAGAGGACCCAAATCTGCCCCGCCGTGCGCGTCATCGCCGACGAATTCGATTCCCAGCGGCTGGAGCTCGGCGGCGATCTCCGCCAATCGCCCCCTCGTTTCCGGGCTTCCGAGGAACCGCAGCGCGTAGCCGCCCTCGGTGCCGGCGTCCGCTTCGAGCGCGGCGATATGCTTTGCCGCTTCGGCACGGTGCGCCAGTGCGTAGGCACGCCCACCGGACAGGCCGTGTTCTTCGTTCGCGAAGAGAACGACTCGGACAGTTCTTTGCGGCCGTCGCGGCAGCGACCCGACGAGCTGGGCGGCGTGCACCACGATCCCCACTCCGGCCCCATCGTCGAGCGCCCCGGTGCCCAGATCCCAGGAGTCCAGGTGCGCGCCGAGAAGAACGATCTCGTCCGGCCTCGACGCACCGGGTATTTCTCCGATCACGTTCGCTGATTCGACGTCCGGCAACCAGCGGCAGCCAAGCTGGAGGTGAAGCGCGACCGATTGGTGTGCCTCGAGGAGCCGGTGAAGGAGCTCCGCATCGGGCACGGAGAGCGCAGCCGCGGGAACGGTGAGCTCGTTCGGCTCCCGCCTCATCATGCCGGTGTGTGGCAGTCGATTGTGATCGGTTCCGATCGAGCGGATCACCACTCCCACCGCCCCCAGCGCGGCCGCCCGCTGCGCCCCCGCCGCTCGAACCGCCACGGCTTTTCCATATCCGGAGCCATCGCGGGCGCGGGCAGTGGGGACGTTGTAGTAGACGATTTTTCCTGCCACCGCGGCCTTGCCCAGCTTGTCCACTGCATCCAGCGACTCGACCTCGATCACCTCGGCGTTGATTCCTCCGGGTGGAGTTCCGATGCTGCCGCCGAGCGCCGCCAGCTGGAGCGGCTGCGAGACCGGCGAAACGACGGCGGCGCTCTCTTCGCCCCGCTCCCAGTGCGGCACGGTGACCGGCTCCGCGTGCACGTTGGAAAAGCCCCGCTCACGCAGCGTCCGCAAAGCCCATTCGACGGCCGCGTGGTAACCGGCGGAACCCGCCGGCCGAGGCCCCACCTCATCGGTCAGGCTGCGGACAATCTCGGTTGCGCCGCGAGAGGCCAGCGCGATCGGCCGCACCTTCGATCTCGGCAGCCCGCCTTCCGCTTCCAGGCCTGCACCGGCTCCTTGCGTCCCGACACAACCGGCACCGGCCGCTGCGAGCAACACCACCGCTGCATAAAACACACAATCGACCGTCGTCGAACAGCCGCTCATTCATCCTCCGAAATCAGGGGTGATCGGCGATAATGGAGAAGGCCTTCGCGAGTCAAACCGATTCCATAGGATTCGGAGAACCGGTGAGCTTCAGTGGAAAGAAACAGGTGGACGCGGTCATCTTCGATCTGGGCAACGTTCTCGTGTTTCATGACAACGCGCAGCTCTTTCATACTTTTGGGCTGCACGCCGGGATAGCCGGCGACGATTTTTCGCGGTTGGTTCCCGCCTCTCTGTGGGGCGCGATCCACTCCGGCCAGCTCGACGGCGAAGGAATACGTCGAGAGATTTGCCGCGTCCTCGGTGTCGATTTGAGCGAGGAACAATTCCGCCGGGACTGGAACTCCCACTTCAAGGTCAACCGGGAGATCCTCCCTCTGGTCGAGTCTCTGATCGGACAGGTCAAGGTCCTGTTGCTCTCGAACACCAACGCGATCCACATGGCTTATCTGATCGAGGAGCTTCCTATCCTGCAACGCTTCGATGATCTCGTCTTGTCGCACGAAGTGAAGAAGATGAAACCCGATCCGGCGATCTTCGAGGAAGCCCTGCGCCGGGCGGGTTCGGTTGCCTCGCGTACCGCGTTCTTTGATGACGTCCCGGAGTTCGTCGAGGCCGCGAAGAAAGTGGGGCTACGCGCCTATGTTTTTCGGAACGTGGAGGAGCTCGCCGCCCAGCTCGAAGAGTTGGGGTTGCGCTAACGCCTGGGCTAGAGATCGACCGGTGGGCCCGGGGGGGGTTCGGCGAGCCGCAGTTCCCATCGACGAATGGTTTGATGTCCCTCGTCCCGTCGCACCTCGGCTAAATGACCGGGCTTGCCGTGGGGACGCCGTCGGTCCAGCAGCAGGGCCTCAAACTCGGCCGAAAGATCCTGGCAGAAGAGGACGAAATCGGAGAGTCGGCGGTGGCTCATCGGCCGGTGAGCGCAGTCCCCGTAGACAATGGCCACGGTTCTGCCGCTGACTTCGACGGGGAAAAGGAAGATCGTTCTCGGTGAGCGACCTAGGCGCGCGAGAAACTCCCGGGTCAACGGGTCGGATGGCAATGGACCGATGTAGCTTTTGCGCAGGTTGCAGACGGTGCGAAAGACCGAGTGCACGTCGATGGGTATCTCCGGCCGCTGAGGTCGTTGGGGGAAGTGCCGCTCCGCCCGGGCCTCCCAAAGGACAGCCGCGCCGCGGATCACCGCGAAGATCGCCGTGAATTCGAAGGCTCGCCGCGCGAACCGAAGCGTGACGTCGATGATCTGGTCTCGATCTGAGGTCGCCTGCTTCAAAGCATCGCGCGCCTGGGCGAGCGTCCAGTCAGGAATCTCCTCACGCGCGGATTCGCCGTTTTTCAAGGCCGGTGGTGCGCCGATCCAATCGACGAGCGGGAGGGGCTCGTCCACGATTGCGCGCGCGAGTCGATCGATCAGATCGAGCGGGCGCGATTCCTTCTGGGGGCTGACCTCGGCGACCGCGGCACTCATCGTTTCCTGCTGCGGTTCGCCGCGCCGGGAATTCAGACGCGAGAGCAGAGAGGCGAGGTGTTCGTGGAGCGGCTCTCCATAGAGGGTCTGCATCCAGTCGCGAATGCGCACCTCGAGGCCAACCCACAGCTCGAGGCGCTTTTTGAGCAGGAAACCAATCTCGTGCAACTCGCGAACCGGAACCGGGTAGGAGCAGGCAACGTGCAGCGCGTCACCTTCGACCGAGAGCGGGACCAGGCCAAACCGGCTCGCAATCTTGAACGGAATCACGGATGCCAGGTGATGATTCACCTCCAGGTCCCAAAGGTCGATCGCTCGTTGGCCCGAGACCGCCGCGACGGCCCGAAGCAGCTCCGATTCGGTGAGCGAGCTCGACTCCAGAAGCCGCGTATCCAGTGCGCCGCCGTTGCGGCGATGCGTTTCGAGCGCGCTGGCAGCCTGCTCGGCGAAAAGCAGGCCGCGGGAAATCAAGTGCTCGGTCAGCCGGGAGGGCATCGAGCTCATTTTACGATGCCCGACCTTTGCACCACGAAGAGGTCAGATCGGGCGCACGACGAAGGTCGAGGTCAACTTGTCGTGCAAGGTCTGCCCTCGTCGGTCGAACAAGGCGAGCCAGAATCCCCCCAGAAAGAGGGCAAATGATACCCCGGCGAGCAAGGCGCGGATGACGGCCCGCGTGGGAGAAGGTGGGAGACCGGTCCGGTCCACGAGGCGGATGCCCGCCATCAGCCGGCCAAACGTACGTCCGTTCATCAAGACGGCGAACGCTGCCGAATAGGCCAGTGCGATGACCACGCCGAGAAGGATGCCTGGAATGATGATCGGCTGGAGCGCCTGCGCTCGTGCTGCCCAACGGTCGAGACCGCTAAGCCGGGCCACGGACCCGGATGCCCCGGCGACCGTTGACGCGACCCAAAGGTACATCGCGGCAATGCCAGAAATCGTCGCTCCGTCCACTGCGAAGGCAAGAGCCCTGCGCCACAGCGGCGCCACCGATGCATGAATTTCTCGCAGTTCCCCTTCCGGGGAAGACGCCGCATGGGTGATCTGCTCCGGCTGCCCGCGGACTTTGGCGTGAGCTGCGGTCGGAGGCGCGCTGACTGGAAACTGGGGGAAGGTGTTCGTGCGCGCAGACTCGAACTTCGGTGATGACGCGGCGGAAATTGGCTCGGCGGGCGGCACGGCGCGGGCACCGGGCCTCTCATCCGTCGATGTGCGAACCGGCGGCGCAGATGGGGCCGGCGGTTTCGGCGCGGCCTTGAATGGCGGTGGATGAGGAGGGGGCGGCGGATCACTCGCCGGAATCCCCGGCAACCGGGACGCGGTCGGGGTTCTCGGTTCGGGAGCTTGCCCCCGTGAGGACTCCGGAACTGAGCTCGACTGCTGAAGAGACTTCCAGGGGTCAGTGGAATGTGGGCCGGATGGCCCGCCGGCCGTCGTGGGGCCCGCTGGTGGACGAGATCCTGAGGGGCGCGCCGCCGCAGGACCGGGCGCCGCGTTTGGTTGCAGAGGGGGCGCGCCGGGAGGATTGGACGAGCTCGGTTGTGGAGCTCGCGCTGCGGCGGGAGGAGCTTGCGGAGGACGCGCGGCAGGAGCGCTCACAAGAGGAGCGCGGGCGGCGGGAGAGGTAACCGGAGCGCCCGGCGAAGGAGCACTCGCCGCGGGACGAGACGGCTCGCTCGTTTGCGCAGGTCGCGCGGCGGCAGGGCTGGTCGGAGCGCTCAGCAGAGGACTGCGGGCGCTGGGAGAGGTTACTGGAGCGTGCGGCAGAGGAGTACTCGCCGCCGGAGAGCCGGTCGGAGCGCTGAGCGGA
>WNEZ01003691.1_pt1 | contig 13950 bp, 10 predicted proteins | sample 5400521 | NCBI WGS metagenome assembly WNEZ01 (sample SAMN13153339, study PRJNA577476) | soil metagenome | isolation source: 120 cm saprolite under Douglas fir tree site 2 hole 1 replicate 1 | place: USA:California | collected 2015-04-18 | reverse complement strand
GAGCCGCACCAAATCCAGCGTGTACGGCGCAGGCCACGCTTCGTCCAGATCGTTCACGCCCCAGATCAACCGGCCTTCTTTATCGCGCCAAGTCCCGAAATTCTCGATGTGCAGGTCGCCTACCGCCAGCACGCTCGGCACCTTGACGAGGTCCGCGCAAACTTCGTGCCATCGCTGTAGCCAGCGATAAAACGTCGCGCGCATAAAAGGGAAGGGCGCTTCGGCCATATGCGCATGTTTTAGCGCCAAGTCTTGGTGCACCAGCGGAATCTGCTCTCTCAGCCAGCGCTCAAAATCGGCAGTCGCTTTGATGACATTCATCGAGATGCATACCCCGAAAGGAGAAACCTTTTTGGGCGACTGCGGAAAATGTGCCCGAAAAAGGTGCTGGCTTCAGACGTGGGCGAATCCGGCGCGTGTGGGCGAACCCTTCGCCCTTGCTTCGTAGATCGGGAAGCGGCCGGCAAGTTCCGCCACTTGTTGCCGTATGCGCTGCTCCGTGGCGGCGTCGCCGATATGCCCGAGCACCTCGGCGATCCACTTCCCGATCTGTTCCATTTCCGGCTCGCGCATGCCCCGCGTGGTCACCGAGGGGCTGCCTAACCGGATTCCTCCCGCCTTCATGGGCGGCAGCGGATCGAACGGAATGGCGTTCTTGTTCACGGTGATGCCCGCGCGGTCCAGCGCTTTTTCGGCGTCGTTGCCGGTCAAGCCGCGGGAGTGCAGCTCGATCAAGAAGAGGTACTTGCCTCTGGTATTCGCGGAACGACGGCTCCATGGCCTCCTTCAAGCAAACGGCTTTTGCCGCGATCGTGTGTACCAGCGGGCCGCCCTGCATGCCCGGAAACGTCAGGCGGTCCAGCTCTTTCGCATACGCCGCACGCGAAAGCACCAGTCCCGCGCGCGGGCCCCGCAGCGTCTTGTGGGTCGTCGTGGAAACAATATCCGCGTGCGGCACGGGGCTCGGATGCACGCCGGCTGCAACTAAACCGGCGATGTGCGCCATGTCCACAAGAAAAAGGGCGTCCACCGCCTTCGCAATTTTTCCCATGCGCTCGAAATCAATCACCCGCGAATACGCGCTGGCTCCTGCCACGATCATCCGAGGCTTGTGCTCGTGCGCCAATTTTTCGACCTCGTCGTAATCGATGCGCTCGTCCTCTTGCCGCACTCCGTAGGCCACAAACTTGTACATGCGTCCCGAAAAATTCAGCGGGTGTCCGTGCGTCAGGTGGCCGCCATGCGCCAGGTTCATGCCCAGCACGGTGTCGCCGGGCTTCAGCGTCGCCATGTACACTGCAATGTTCGCGGAGGTTCCCGAATGCGCTTGCACGTTGGCATGCTCCGCGCCAAACAGTTCCTTTGCGCGATCAATCGCCAACTGTTCCACCTTGTCGGCAAATTCGCACCCGCCGTAATAGCGCTTGCCGGGATAACCTTCCGCGTATTTGTTGGTGAAAATCGAGCCCATAGCTTCCAGCACCGCTTCCGAAACGAGGTTCTCGGAAGGGATCAGCTCCAGCCCGGTCAGCTGCCGCTTAGCCTCTTCGCGCAGCAGACCCGCAATCTGGGGGTCCACGTCGTCCAGCGGCCGGTTCATTCGATTGTTCGCATCAGTGGTCTGTGTCATGTATTTGTCCCCGTCGGTTAGAGCCAGGTCTCAGGGCCGGCGAGGCAAGACTCATCCCCGCCCTGTCGCTAAGGTCGCCGCCTTCTTTCGGGCTCTAATCTTAACTCGCGCGCCACAAACCCTGAAATGACGAAAATGGTCGTGCTCAGGGAAGGGGATGCAAAGGAAGGTTCGTGACGCGAGCGATCCGAGAGAGGTCTTTGTCAACGGTGAAGACGCTGGCCCGGTGCTCGAGGGCAATGGCCGCAATCAGGGCATCGATTGTCGACAAACTGATGCCTTTTGCCCGCGCGCCGCGAAAAATCGCGGCAGCTTCACGGTACGTTGGGAATCCACGAGGCTCAAGCATGTCCCACATGTTCAGGTAACGCTCAACTTGGTTGCTGTCACGCGTGAGCCCTTGCAGAATTTCAGTGACTACGACGCCGGTGAGTGCAAAAGGCTCCGCTTCGGTGATCATGCGACGGAGTTCCTTCCCAGGCCGCGTCGGACGTGGATTGAAGAAATCAATCCACACCGAACTGTCCACCAGGATCAAACGCGATTTCTCCGCGCCGCCTTCAGGTCACCTTTCCAGATGCCACTGCCGTAGTAGCGCAACATGCCTTTGCGCGTTTCCGAGCGCACCAGCAGTTCCAGCGCGCGGCCCACAATCTCCCGCTTCGTCTTAAGACGCGTGAGGCGGCGCGCTTTGCTCACCAAGCTCTCGTCAATCTCGATGTTCGTTCTTCCCATAATTCAACAATACACCATTTTGCAGAAAAAGTGTGTATGGCATGAGACTTCCGCATCTTGACGCCTACCCGCGATTTCCCTCAACCAATTCCATCTGTCGCGACCTCCATTTTTTTGATTGCCAATCCCACCAATGTTATCTTGGTCCGCTCATACACTTTCTCCGATCAAAGGATGAGCACATTGCAAGGCCCGGTCTTTTCTGGCACCGTCCATTAGACTCCGCCACTCATGAACATACTTGACGTCCTTGTCGGCAAGCCCATCAAGACCAGTGACGAGCGCGCCGAAAGGATCGGTCCCGCGCAAGGCATCCCCATCTTTGGTCTCGACGCTCTAAGCTCCGCTGCCTACGGCCCGGAAGCGGCCCTCAGTCTCCTGATTCCCCTGGGTCTTCTCGGCGTTCGCTACATCATTCCGGTCAGCGCCGCCATCATCGCCTTGCTGGTGATCGTGTACTTTTCCTATCGCCAGACCATTGCCGCCTATCCCTCCGGCGGCGGTTCCTATACCGTGGCGCGCTTCAACCTTGGCGCACCAGCCAGCCTGCTTGCCGCGGCCGCGCTCCTCGCGGATTACATTCTCACCGCCGCCGTGGGCATTTCCGCGGGAGTCGGCGCCTTAGTCTCGGCCGTTCCGTCCTTGCTTCCTCATACGGTCTCTATCTGCGTAGGCATTCTGATCGTCATTACCATCATCAATCTCCGCGGCGTGCGCGAAGCAGGCCTGGTCTTCGCCGTTCCCACTTATCTCTTTGTCGGCACGCTGCTCATTACCATCGTCGGAGGCGTGCTCCGCGTTCTTCTCAGCGGCGGGCATCCCACGCCGACAGCTCCCCTTCCTCCTCCGCCGCCCATTAGTGAAGCCGCCAGCTACTGGCTGCTACTGAAGGTGTTCGCCAGCGGCTGCACGGCATTGACCGGCGTGGAAGCGGTAAGCAACGGCGTGAAAGCTTTCCGCGAGCCTGCCGTGAGAAACGCGCAGCGCACTCTCACGGTGATTATTTTCATCCTGGCCATACTGCTGGCGGGAATTTCTTATCTTGTGAAAGTTTACGGCATCACTGCGACGGATCCGGGACAGCCCGGATACCAGAGCCTTCTCTCCATGCTCATCGCCGCCGTTTTCGGCAAAGGCTATTTCTACTATTTGACCATGGCGTCGATTCTGATTGTTCTGTCGCTCTCCGCCAACACCGCGTTTGCCGATTTCCCGCGCCTCTGCCGCGCCATCGCGCAAAACAACTACCTCCCGCACGCCTTTGGGTACCGCGGGCGGCGCCTCGTGTATACCTACGGCATTGTCGTCCTGGCGGTGCTCTGTGGCGGACTGCTCATTCTTTTCGGTGGTGTCACCGATCGGCTCATCCCGCTCTATGCCGTCGGCGCTTTTTTGGCCTTCACGCTTTCGCAGTCCGGCATGGTGGTGCACTGGTGGAGAAATCGCGGTCCGCATTGGGTAAAGAGCGCGTTAGTGAATGGGTTGGGCGCGTTCGTCACCGGCGTCACCGTCATCGTCGTGCTGGTGGCCAAATTCGTGGAAGGCGCTTGGATTACGCTCCTTTTTATTCCCTTGACGATTGTTTTCTTCGCCGCCGTGCGCCGCCACTATCACGCAGTAAGGGTCCTCACCACCAGCAGGATTCCGGTCCACGCGCCAAATCCCGACCAGCCTCCCATCGCCGTTATCCCCGTCGACCGCTGGAGCAACATTGCCCGTCAGGCAATTGAATTTGCCGCGCGGCTGTCCCCGGAAGTCATGGCCCTGCACGTCGACCCCGAGGAGAACTCCGAATTGCTTCGCGAAGACTGGGAGCGCTACGTTGTACAGCCCTTCCGCGCCGCAGGCAAGGAACCGCCAAAGCTCGAGGTCCTGCCCTCGCCGTACCGCTTCATCATCATTCCCATCATTCAGTTCATTCTCGATCTTTCGAAAAAGCATCCCAATCGCAGAATTATCGTGGTCATTCCTGAGCTCGTCGAAGACCGCTGGTATGAATATTTTCTTCACAATCAGCGCGGGCGCCTTCTGGAATGGATGCTGCTCGTCCACGGCAATGAGCGCATCTTTACCGTAAGCGCTCCCTGGTACGTCGGGGAACGCAAGTCAACCGCATAAAATAAATCGATAAAGTAAATCACCAATTCAGCGCGGCAAAATTCGTTGTATCGAGGGCAGGCGGCAGGATACGATGCACGGGTCAGGCCTCGAAATCGGGAATTCCTGGTGGCCTTCGTTCGGGGAAATCGTTTTGTTCCTGCCGGCAGCAGGAAAAAATCTCAGCAGGGGTGAAGTCATGAGACTGAAGAGGGGTCGCGGTGTCGGTTTCGTTCTCTTGTTTCTATGCATCGCGCTGCGCGCATCTGCACAGGGAGGCGCCACCGGCGCGATCACCGGCGCGGTGCAGGACAAAACAGGCCGCGAGGTCGCCGGCGCAAAAGTCACGGCACTGAATGAAAGCACCAAGGAAGTGTTGCGCGCGGAAGTCACCGATTCCTCCGGATTGTTCACCATGACCCTCCTTCCCGCGGGAACCTACACCATCCAAGTAACCGCCGATGGCTTTGCGGACACTCGAGCCGTGGGCGTCGCGGTGCGCGTAACGGAAACCACGCGGCTTACCATCCCGCTGCAACTGAAATCCGTGCAACTGTCGGTGGAGGTGTCCGCCGATGTCTTCACCGTTCGCACCACCGACGCCACCACCGGTGAATCCCTTGTGGGCTCGACCATTTCGGAGCTTCCCCTGGCCACGCAAAACTTTCAACAATTGCTGTCTCTCTCCGCCGGCGCTTCTTCTTCCCTCAATTCCGCTTCGCAGCTCGGCCGCGGCGCCGTCAGCATGAACGTCAACGGCGGCCGCGATGACAACAACAACTATCAAATCGAAGGCATCGGCGCGAATGACAACTCCATCGGTGAGCTCAACAACACGCCGCTCCCCAGCCCCGACGTCATCCAGGAATTCAAGGTGGGTACCAGTCTTTACGACGCCACCCAGGGACGCAACGGCGGCGGCAACATCAACGCCATCTTGAAAACCGGCACCGCCAAGTATCACTTCGATGTTTTTGAATTTTTCCGCAATACCGTCCTCGACGCCAATGATTTCTTTCTAAACCGCCAAGGGCTTCCTCGTCCCGTCATCAAGCAGAATATTTTCGGCGCCAGCGGTGGCGGGCCGGTCATCCAAGGCGGGAAGCTCGGCTATTTCTTCGTGAACTACCAAGGCACTCGGCAGCGTAGCGGCGACTCGCCCGGCACATTTATCAGCACGCAAATTCCCGTGCTCCCGCCGCAACGCGATGCGGCTTCTCTTGCCGCCGCCTTCAGCACGCCTTCCACGCCCCTGACCGCAAATCAGATTGATCCCGTGGCGCAAGCGCTGTTGAGCGCCAAAGGCAACCAGTTCGGCCCCGGCATTGGCGGCGGCTGGCTTATTCCCTCCGTTGCCGGCACGGTAGGCTCAACCGCACCGCTCGTGGTGAGTTCCCCGGGGAAATTTACCGACAATCAGTTCACCACCAATTGGGACAAAGAGTTCCAGGGCGGCAAGGACCGCATCTCTTTCCGCTTTTTCTGGTCGGACTCCGAACAGTTTCTCCCCTTCGGCGCGGATTCCTTTCAAATCCAGACCGGCGGCGTAGCCTCCGCCAACAACTTGAATTTTCCGCTCGACATCCCGCTGCACAACCGCTTTGGCGGCCTCGCGGAAACGCACGCCTTCACCAACGCCTTGATTAACGAATTTCGTTTCGGCGCCACCATGATCAGCTATCACTTCGGAAACGTGCCCATTGTCACCGTCCAGCAATTGGGCATCAACCGCCCCACCAGCAACGGCACGAACGATATCTACCGCTTCGCGCTCGCCAATTTCCAAATCGGACCCTACCCCACGCAACTCCAGTCGTCCCTCGGCGACAGCTTGTCCTACGAGGACACGCTCAGCTACACGCGTGGCAAGCACACTTTACGCTTTGGCGGTGAATTCGACCGCACCACCCTGCGCCGCAATGTTCCCGTCGCGGACAACGCTTTGCTCTTTTTTGCGCCCACTTCCACCGAAACCGATTTCCAGTTTTTCCTGCAGGGCCAACCCTTCTTGGCGGACGCCTCCAGCGGTGTCGCAAACCACGATTACCACATCCCTTCGCTCGGTCTTTTTGCCCAGGATGATTTCCGTGTGACACAGAGGTTGACCCTCAACCTGGGTTTGCGCAACGAAATCATCGGTGCCCCCGTCGACCAGCTCTGCCACGTCGGCAACACCGATCCACTGCTCGCCACTTCGGCTGGCCAGCCATTTTTCTATCCCAAGTGCGTAAATAAATTTAACCTGCCTGGACTTGTCGGATCCGCGCAGCCCTCCGGCTTGGACAATGACTGGACCCACGTCTGGGAGCCGCGCCTTGGCTTCGCCTACGACATCGGCGGCCACCACACCACTTCCGTCCGCGGCGGCTTCGGCATCTATAGCGTGCGCGAGGATATCGGTGCTGTCGACAACATGTCCTTCTCTCCGCCCTTCCTCCCGACCTCTGTCCCCGTCGGCGTGCCGCCCCTTAGCCTCGCCAATCTTTTCCAGGGACTTCTTCCTCCGCTTGGGCAGCTCAGCGCCGCCTTTGTCCCTTCCGCGTCCCTCCTCCAGGGTTTCAACGTCAACGGTGCCACCGCTTGCACCGGGTCCGGGACCGCGACCACGGACACCACGCAGACGCCCTGCTATTCCGGCAATGTCATTGGCTCCTTTGGACTGATGGTGCCTCGCAAGTGGATCTCCCCGACGCTTCAGCAGTGGAACCTCACGGTTGAGCGCTCTCTCGGCCGTGGCTGGGTCTTCAACCTCGGTTACATCGGCACGCATGGCCTGCACCTGCGCGAGACCAGCGATCGCAACCTCGCCACCCTGGTGAGCGCTCAAAATCCTCTCACCGTGACCACACAAAGCGGCGCCAAGCTAGTCATCACCCAGAACACTGCGACCAACGCCAACGGCCGCGCGCCCATTCAGGGTCTTGCCCCCGGTGCCTACGAGGCCTTCGTTCCCGACGCCAACTCCCACTACCACGCGCTGCAAGCCACGTTGATCCATCGCTTCTCGAGCGGCCTCTATCTCCAGAGTGCCTATACCTGGTCGAAATCCATTGACGACACCTCCACCGCCAGCGTCGCCTTCGACACGCGTTTCAACAACGAGAATGATCCCCGTGCCACGCGTGGCCCTTCCGATTTCGACCACACGCATCGCTCCATCACCAGCTTTGCCTACGAAGAGCCGTTCTATAAGAATCAGGATGGCTTGGCCGCGCATTTCCTCCGCGACTGGATCTTCAGCGGCGTCCTGACGCTGCAATCGGGTCAGCCGTTTACCGCAATTGACTCCGCGGGAGGAACCTCGGTCCAGCCGAGCAGCCCGAACCTGATCACTCCAGTCTTCGCCGCTGGTTCCACCTGCGCCAATGCCTTGGCCACTAGCGATCGCCTCGACGGTTACCTCCAAGCGGCCGCGTTCCAGCACGCCCCGGTCGTCGGCCCGGATGGCTCCACAGGTTACGGCAACGTCGGCCGCAATTGCTTCCGCGGCCCCTGGCAGAAGAATCTCGACTTCTCCGTCGCAAGAGTTTTCAAGTTCCGCGAGAGCCAGAGCTTGAAGTTCAGCGCCGATTTCTTCAATTTCACCAATACGCCGTCGTTTGCCAGCCCCACGATTACGGACATCAACAGTTCCGTGAATGCGCGAGGGAATTTCGCCCCGCTGACGACCACCGTAGGAACCCCGCGCCTCGTGCAATTCGCCCTGCGCTATTCCTTTTAACGTCGCAATTCGGTGGGCTTCAGAACACCCACGACCAACGACTAGGTGGTTAGCGGTACGCGGCGGCCTGGATGCTGTACAGCTCCGAGTACTGACCGTTCTTGGCCATCAACTCATCGTGCGTGCCAACCTCCACGAGCCGGGCGCCATCGAGCACGACGATGAGGTCGGCCATGCGCACCGTCGAGAAACGGTGGGAGACCAGGAGGGTGACGCGGCCGCTGTCATCCTCGCCGGTGCCTCGCGCGGCGGCGGCGTAGCGCTCGAACAGTGCGTGTTCCGTCTCCGCGTCGAGCGCGGCAGTCGGTTCGTCGAGGACCAGCAACAGCGGTTGATCGCGCATGAACCCACGCGCCAGCGCGAGCTTCTGCCACTGGCCGAACGATAGCTCGACTCCGCACGGCCACGTCGGACCAAGTTGCGTGTCCAGGCCGGAGGTCAATCGGGTTACGACGTCGGCTGCGCCGGCGCGGTCGACCGCCGTGACCACTGCAGGCTCGTCGTCCAGTCTGGGGACGTCGCCCAAACCGACCGAGTGCCTCGCGCGGAATTCGAAGCGGAAAAAATCCTGGAATGCGCCCGCGAGACGCGCCCGCCATTCGCGCGCGGGCAAGCGCGCCAGCGGCATATCGTCCACCAGGATCGATCCAGACGATGGCTCGTACATCTTCGACAGCAACTTAACCAAGGTTGTCTTGCCGGCGCCGTTCTCGCCGACGATGGCGACCACCGCGCCCGCGGGCAGCGTCAACGACACATCGTCCAGCACAACGCGTGACGTGCCGGGGTACGCGAACGAGACGTGCTCGAGCCGGATGCCGCGGTGCAATACGGCGGGGACCGGCAGATCGCCGGACGCCGCGACGGAGGCGGCATAGTCCTCGAGCCACGCGAGCCGCCGCGAGCCGTCCATCCAAAATCCGCGCAGGAACCCAATCTCGCCGACTGTGGCGCCGATGTATGCCGACAGCCGCGCGCCTGCCGCGAGCACCAGCAGCACCGCGCTGGCCGGCGCGCCGATGCCGGACGATACGAACACGACCGCGCCGACATAGGCCAAGCCAAATATCGCCCACGCCAGCGCGTGCCAGAATGCCGAGCCCCATCGAGCGCTCGCGACCGGCCCATACCAGCGTTCCCACGCCGCCCGGCGGTCTGTGATGAGGAGCTCTCCGATGCCCGTCACCCGCACTTCCTTCCCAGGCGGCGCGGTCGTGGCGATATTGAACAAGTGACGCGCCAGGCGATTGCTTTGTGCCCCACGCTCCTGCGCGGATCTTTCGACCCCGGGCCGCCACGTCGACGTCAACACGGTGGGGACCGCGAACACCGCGAGCAGCAGGAGCGCCGCGTGAATCGACGCCAGCAGCGCCATGGTCACGCCCAGCCGCAGGATCCATCCGAGGGTGGAAAACAGAGACATATACATGTGGTCGAGCACGAACACCTGATTGCGGAGCATGGACAGCCGATCGAGATACTCCGGCCGCTCTTGATGTGCGATGGTCGCGACCGACGCCTGCAATTGCGCGACGTGGGACTCGAGCGCGATGGTCACTTTGTCGCGAAATCGACGCTGCAGGCGCGTGCTGACGGTGCGGAGAAACCACGTCGCAGCGGTGGACACGCCCAGGCCAATCGCCGCACCCAGCACCATTGCGGGCCTGTGCTTGAGTACGCCTACGCCGAGCAGCATCAGCCACAACGCAATGAGCGCATCGGGCAGCGCGGCGAGCTGCGACAGCACGAGCGCTGCGACCATCAAGCGCGGCTCATGGCGATAGCCCAGCTTGCACAACCGCCACATCGACGACAGCGCTGGGGGCAGCGGCTCGATCGCGCGGTCTCGACTAGGTGAGGACGTCATAGGTAGTGCCCAACTCTTCGTCCGGAACGATAAAGCGCTGCGCCTGCAGATCGAACATCGTCCGGTAGCGCCCGCCGAGGGCCATCAGTTCGTCATGCGTGCCGAGCTCGATGACCCGGCCGTGCTCGAGCACGCAGATACGATCGGCGTGGCGGACGGTGGAGAAGCGATGCGAGATCAGGACGGTCGTGCAATGCCGCGTCGCGGCCAGCAGGCGATCGAAAATCTCCGCTTCGCCGCGTACGTCGAGCTGCGCCGTCGGCTCGTCGAGCAGCACGACGCCGGCGCCCATCTTGACAGCGGAAAGAGCTCGCGCAAGCGCGATACGCTGCCATTGCCCGCCCGACAGGTCGGTACCGCCGTCGTACCCGCGGGCCAGCACGGTGTCCAGCGCGGCCAGGTTTGTCGCTCCTGCGGATTCGAGCGCGGCGCGCACGATATCGTCCGGCGCGCCTGCCGGTGCCACGTTGTCGCGCAGCGGCAGCTCGAGGCGGATGAAGTCCTGGAACACGGCGGCGATACGGGAGCGCCACGCCGCGAGATCGAACTCGCGAATGTCCATTCCGTCGATCTCGATCGCGCCGGACTGCGGATCGTACAGCCGGCACAGCAGCTTTGCGATGGTGGTCTTGCCGGCGCCGTTCTGTCCCACGATGGCCAGCGACGAACCGGCGGGAATCGTGAGATCGAAGTGTTCCAACACGGGAGCGCCCGCGGGATATGCGAACGTGACATCGCGGAGGCGAATCTCGCGCGTAGGTGTCGCGTCCGCAGGGCGATTGCCAGAGCGCAGCGCGCCGGCGGGACGCATCGCCGGCTCGAGCCGCAGCACCGCGGCGACGGGAGCCGCCGCGCCGTCGAGTGCCCAACTGAATCCGCCGAACGCGATCATCGATACGCCGACGGCGCTCGTCACGTACACGACAGCTTCCCCGAGACTGATGCGGCCATGGGCGGCATCGCTCGCCAGCAGCCAGAACACCAGGACATTCGCAGAGACGACCAGCAGCATGCTCCAGATGACAGGTCGCTCGCGCAGGCGTGTAGCTGCGTATTGAAGTTCGTGCAAACGGGTACGTCTGGCAATGAAACGCTCGATCGTCCAGCCGGCGAGGCCGAACAGCCGCAGCTCCTTGCTCGCCGGCGGGTCCACCGCCAGCCGGTAAGCGTAGTCTGCATCCCGTTGTGCCCCGCGCACTTCCTCGGTGTTGCGGTCGCGCCAAATCGCGCTCTCGCGCAGCAGCCAGTGCGTCGCCAGCCACGCGCCCGCGAGCACGATGGGCGTCCACCACGCGTATCTGGCAAGGATCACGGCGCACGCCACACCGCCGATCATCTCGACCATGCCGTTCGCGATGAAATCCAGGGAGATCGACAGCGGCGGGCCGGTCATCCCGAGGTCGAAGTCGCGCGCGACGGTGAGGTCGCTGGTGAGCGTCGGATCCTCCAGGTGCCCCATGCCCGGCGGGCGCACGCAGGCCTCCGTCAGCCGGTCATAGAGCCATGCGGCAGTGCGGTCGCCGAGATTGGCGCTGACCGCCTGATGAATCGGGCTGAGCACCTGAAGCAGCACGAAGATCGTGCCGGCAAACGCCAGTGGACCGGCGAGAGGGTCACCGCGTTGCACGGCGCCGACGAGCACGCCCATGGCGATCGCGAAAGCCGCCGGCAGCATCCCTCTCAGCAGGAGAGACGTCCACCAAGCGGCAGCGAGGCCGGGGTCCGCCTTCGGTAAGACGCCGAAGAACTTCCATTCCTTGCGCTCGGTCAGTCGTTGGAACACGACGGCATTCTGCCACAGAACCGCCGCGCGCACAGGCTCCGCCGCCCACGCGCGGTTACCAATGCTAAAAAAATTCTAGCCGTATCATCGGTACTGTCAGATACAGGCGATACCTATTTCCGGGTTCGACCTGTAGTCAGAAGGTTCCGTACGCAAGGTAGCGCCCTTGGCAACAAACGCCTACCTACGAGGGCGGAGGAGGACGGAGTGTGGATGAAAGCGGGACGCTGCACCATACTGCTCGTGTCGATCTCGTGGCCCCTCGTTCGACGCATAAGTAGAGCCTGGGTCCACCCGGTCGAAAATTGCCCGGAACCGTAGCTCACAACCCAAGACCACAAGGAGACATAACAATGCGATTCATGATGTTGCTGCCGGCCCCGGTGCAAGCTCTGGAGGAGTGCGCGGTTCCCAGCCCAGAGATCGTCCTCCCGATGAGAAAGTTCAACGCGGACATGACCAAGGCTGGTGTGCTGCTTGGGGCCGAGGGGCTCCACCCCAGTTCCAGGGGGACGCGCATCCGGGTATCCGCCGGCAAGCGCGTCGTAACCGACGGTCCGTTTACCGAAGCCAAGGAAGTGATTGCCGGCTTCTGGATCATTCAAGTGAAGTCGAAGGAGGAGGCCGTCGAATGGGCCAAGCGCTGCCCCCTGCCGGAAAACGGCTTGATTGAGATTCGCCAGGTGTTTGAGAATTGTGACTTTCCGCCCGAGCTGCAGAAGAAATCCGCGTAACATGTCGATTTCGTGCAGCGTCATTCGTCGTACAGTAGAGCGGGAATTCATATCCGTTCACGAACAATTCGGCAATCGAGCGCCGAAACTCAATCAGAATCAACAAAATAAGGAGCGATCGTCATGAAATTCCTAAGTATCTATAAAACCGTCGAACGAAACTCTCCTCCTTCGCAGGAGGAAATGTCCAAGATGGGCAAGCTGATCGAGGACGGGATGAAGGCCGGCTTCCTGCTCGCCACCGAAGGCTGCCTGCCGAGCGCTCTTGGCGCGCGCGTACGCATGTCCGGTGGCAAGCTGACTGTCACCGACGGGCCTTTCACCGAAGCGAAGGAAGTAGTTGGCGGCTTCGCAATCCTTCAAGCGAACTCCAAGGAAGAAGCTCTCGAACTGGTCAAGAATTTCCTCCACGTAGCCGGTGATGGTGAGTGCGAGCTTCGCCAGCTATTCGAAGCGGGTCAAAATACGTGCGCCGATGCGGCCGCAAAGGCCTAGTCGCCGCGCGACTCGGTGTGCGCGGGCGCATTGCGGGATTAGCAAATGGTGTCGTTCGTGTCGATTTCGCTGCCTCTCGTTCGACGCTTCAGTAGAGCCCAGGTTCACCCGGCGGCCACCCTCCGGAAACTCGGCTCCGAAATAAAACGAAAAGAAAAGGAGATGTGACGATGAAATTCATGATGATTGTTAAATCCGCCGAGCGCTTCGGCCATCCTCCCAAGGAGCTGATGGAAGCCATTGACAAGCTCAGCCAAGAGGCCAACAGAGCCGGCAGCATGATCGGCGGCGGTGGACTCGGCCCCACCGCGCTGGGAGCCCGCGTCCGTCTTTCCAATGGAAAAGTCACGGTCACCGACGGTCCTTTCACAGAGGCCAAGGAGATTATTGGCGGCTACGCACAGTTCGAGTTGAGATCCAAACAAGAAGCCGTCGAAAGCGCCGTGAAGTTCATGGAACTTCACAAAAAACACTGGCCTGGCTGGGAAGGCGAAACCGAGATTCGTCAGATGTTCGGACCCGAAGACTTCGCCGCTTGCAAACCATAGGATCACTTACCCCACAAACAGCCGCGACGAGGCAGTGCATTCGCCGCACGGGCGCGGTCCGCTTGCGCGAACGATTTGAAGATGGTGTGATGGGTAGCCATGACGTCCACGCTCACCCATCGCGCCATCGACGCCGTCTGGCGCATTGAGTCCGCTCGCATCATCGCCGGCCTCACCCGCATCGTGCGCGATGTCGGCATCGCCGAGGAGCTCGCGCAGGACGCTCTCGTCGCCGCGCTCGAGCAGTGGCCCGCCTCCGGCATCCCGGACAACCCGGGCGCCTGGCTCATGGCCACCGCCAAGCATCGTGCCATCGACCTCTGGCGCCGCAATAAGCTCC
>WNEZ01003684.1_pt1 | contig 13953 bp, 9 predicted proteins | sample 5400521 | NCBI WGS metagenome assembly WNEZ01 (sample SAMN13153339, study PRJNA577476) | soil metagenome | isolation source: 120 cm saprolite under Douglas fir tree site 2 hole 1 replicate 1 | place: USA:California | collected 2015-04-18 | reverse complement strand
GCGAGAAAGTGAGCCATGCCAAGGGATTGATAAGCGCAAAAATCAAAATCGTTGGAGTCAACAAACGGAAAATATCGACTACCTCTTGCCACTTCGGACCGAGGAGAAGGAAAATCAGATCATGGGCAAAAAGAGCGGCACCAATCGTGATGGGTATGGTCAGCGCCAAAACCAGAGAGTAGCCCTTCAGAAAGTAGCTCTTGAAACGCTTAGGCTCGTTCTGGACTCTTGACAGCCCCGAAAACGCCACCCCCCAGAACGCAGAATTTAGGTTGTCCGTAGGAAGGTTGATGAGCTGATAAGCCCGTCCATAAAGGCCTAATGCATCCGCGCCCCAGAACCGCCCCAACAAAACCTTTTCAAGGTTGTATGCGGTGTAAACGATAAGATTAACTAGAGTGAACCCGCCGCCAAATCGCATCATGGAGTGAAGTCCAATTTGCAGGCGGGGTCTGCCTGGGATCCAGCCCGTAGTCCGCCATAAGCAAAGAGTACCGACCAGTGGAATAGAAACGGCTGCTGCTACAAGAGCCCAATAACCGAATCCCGCCACGGCCATGCTGATGCCAATAAGAGTGCTGACAATCAGGCAGATAACTTCTATCGCTGCCAACGCCGTAAAGCGCATCTGCCGCTCAAGTAGAGCCGTGTGTTGCACTCCGGCTCCATTGAAAATGAAGGAGCTTCCCAGGATGATCGACACCCAGAAGAGACGGGGCTCGTGATAAAAAACAGAAACAGCTACAAAAGGGGCCATACCCATCAATAACAGCCCCAGGATTACGCCAACCAAAACGTTGATCCAGAACAAGGTCGAGACCTGGTCGTCGGTGACCTGCCCACGCTGGACAGTGGCCGACGACAGTCCAAAATCTCTAAAGAGACTTAGAACACCGGTGAACGCCGCGACCATTCCGACCAGCCCGAACTCCTTGGGGTCAAGTAATCGTGCCAATATCATCAGGGACCCGATTCGGAGTGTGAAACTCGCCGCCTGGGCACAGACTTTGGCGAGACCGCCACGGATCACTTTATGCCTCAAATCTTTCATCGCAACTCACGCTCTCTCCACGGGATGTAGCCACCCGCCTCGTCGCTGGCAAACTGCCGCCCTAGACTCTTATTCAATTCGCCGCACAAACTTGCGGAAGGAGGATGCCTCTGCTCTCAGTGCGAGCGTATCTGCCAGGCAAGTCGCCTAGGTGGTTCCCCTACACGTTGAATAAGAGCCGTCAAATCTTATTAGTCGCGTGACAGGTACCGCCTGCTGAAGACGCCGGATAAGCTACCGCCATAAAGGGCTCAGGCAGTAGACCTGCTGCCCCATATGACTTCGCAATCGATCTGCCAAAATCGGCGAAATCCGGCAAGGATTTGGCGCCTGAATTTTACTTTAACTTACTGTATAGAAAGAACTTACCGTGAAGTGCTTGCACTGGAGTTAGGGGGTGTTTCCTGCAGGGCAGACTGGGTCCGGGACGTTCATGTGAAAAATATTTCCACATACCGCCGATGTCCAACGTAACGAAAGATCCAACTTTCCGGCCCCCAAGAGGCGCCGGATGTGATTGATTCTAAAGTAGCGGCCGCCATTCAGGTCTTCAGCGGTCAGTCCACTGGCCCGATAGGCATCATACAGTTCCTGAGCGCCTCTGCGGGCAGTCCACTGAGGCCGGAAGCCCGGCAAGACACGTAGAACCTTATCGCAGTTGACGCGATAACAGCGCTTATCTGGCCCCCCGCCGGGGGCGTACTCAATGTGGCTGCCAGGAACGGTTTCGGCGACAATGGCAGCCAGTTCGCTAATGTGGTAGTTTTCCTCCGTCTGGCCAACGTTGAAGGTCGCATTGTGAATGGCACTCTTGGGGGCTTCGAGGACGCATAGCATGGCCGCGACGATGTCGCGAATATGCACGGTCGGACGCCAGGGCGTTCCGTCACTCTTTATGATAATACGGCCAGTGGTAAGCGCCGACGCAACAAAGTCATTCAGCACCAAGTCCAGCCGGAGACGCGGAGATGCACCATAGGCAGTCGCATTTCTCATATATGTCGGACTAAAGTGCTCGTCTGCCAGGCGGGCAACGTCACGCTCGACCTTCACTTTCGATTCACCATATGGCGTAACAGGATTAAGCGCCGCTGTTTCGTCCAGAAACTCATCACCCGCCGCCCCATAGGTGCTGCAGGACGAGGAAAAAACGAAACGTTTTACGCCCGCCTGCTTAGCTAATTCGGCAAGCCGGACAGAAGCACGGTAATTGATGTCGTAGGTAAGGTTCGCGTTCAGGTTGCCGAGCGGGTCATTCGACAACGCCGCCAGATGCACGACCGCGTCGAAACCCACTAGATCCGCCTTTGTCACATCGCGGATATCTTTTGCAATCTCCGGGAGCTCAGCGGCATGCTCTCCGAATTCACATCCGGTAAATAAATCGCTGTCAAGGCCAACGACATCATGTCCGGCGGAACGAAACACGGACCCCGCAACGGCACCGATATAGCCTTTGTGGCCAGTCAACAGTAGTCTCATACTCTTGCAGCTCCTATTCGAAACAAATTCCCTTTTATGATCACGCTACAGACAACGAGTCCATCGATTTAGATCCGTGGGTACTACTTCAAGAGCGGCCTCGACGAGCTCGATGTCTATTCGCGAGACCGGTGCTGGGACGTTTCCCCGGTTTGTCGTCTGGGACAACCGCAAGCAGCCCGCTCTTGCAGAGCAAATCCGCCGCTTGGCTAATTATCGAGAATGGGATACCCGAACGCTCCGCGATGTCCAGCAGAGAAAATTCTCCATCGGAAAGATTCAACACCCAAAGACGCGCGTTACTGTCTTCTCCGATTCCATCGCCGCCGGTAGAACGGTAAAGGTTGCGCCTGCCCAGTTGCGGCTCACAATAAGGGTTCAGGTTGCGATATCGCCGATTGTTCTCAAGCAGGTCGAGGATGGCGGTACACACACGGAGCGATCCGGCAAGTTGCTGCGGATGGATAAACTCGAGATTGTCCCCCGAAGTGTGATACTCCGGAAAGCTCCCCCACACGCTCCGCATCAGGCAACCGACAGCTAAATTAAAGCCAGGCGAACAGTACTGCCGTTCATCATAACCGTATGGTGAGAACTCCAGAAACTCCGGGGATTCACTGTAGTGCGTGAGAACATGGATCACCGCGCGGTCAATCTCGGCATTTCCCCGGCGGCTCTTCTTGTAATGGAACCGGCCATTGTCTCCGATGCACGTCAAGACTAACCCGTGATGGATCCGCTCAGTAGCCGCTCGATTTCGCGCGAGCCAGGTGATCGCCCCGATCGTGCCAGGAATCAAGAGGAACCGATATGAGTAACGAAGATCCCGCCCAGAAAGAAACTGCGCCAGAGAGGTGGCGACAGTTAGCCCGGAGAGATTGTCATTGGCTAGCGATGGATGACAGGCATGACACGAAATGAGAACCTCGTCGACAGACCGGCCAGGCAAATAGCACTCGCCGTAAGTCAAGTGCCCATCTTCAAGAGTGGAGTCGATGCACACTTCATATTCACCGTCCTCCAGCGCGAGCATTTGATTATGGGAGAGACAAAATCCCCAGTCTTCCTTGTAGTATGACGTTCGGTAAGGGATCCACTCGGGATTCGCTGGAATTGTGAATAGATGTGGGTTGAGTTCGCTGAGCTGCATCGTCGCGCGCACTGGTGTGCTGTAGTTCAAGACGTGCAGGTTGCAGTTTTGGAAGTCTACAACCCGCTTGCCGCTCTTGTCTTTGATATAGGCATCTCGAATGTTCCACTCTTTGGGTACGGTCCAATCGAAGACAGCCGTTCCCGTCGGTACCTCGAAGGTCCGCAGCGGAATCCGCTTCTGGATCATGGCCAGGGTCCGACGGATTCCGTCTCCGGTAATGCTCCGGCAAATCGGGTACAATTCCTTCGCGAACCGGTGCAATTCCTGGCCGATTGCCAGCGGATCCTTCTGATCGAATTCCTTCAGTAGCTTCATCGCGTTATTCAAAATTCGGGTAATTTCGGTCACGTTCCGAGATCACTTCTATCTTTTCCGGCCAAGCAATCCGAAATGCTGGATCATCAAACCGAACTCCCCGGGCCGATTCCTGGCTCTGGAATTCCGACATCTGATAAAAGACTTCAGTCCCCTCTTCTAAGGTCAGAAAGCCGTGCGCGCATCCCTCGGTCACGTAGATCATGTTCCGATTTTCAGCCGTTAGAACCACGCCGATCCAATCCTTAAACGTCGGCGACTGCGGACGGAGGTCCAGTGCAACGTCGTATATAGCTCCCCTTGTGCAGCGAACCAGCTTGGTCTCGGCATACGGAGAGACCTGATAATGCATGCCCCGCAGCGTTCCCTTCCGAACATTATAGGAAAGGCTGCATTGCACTAATCTAGAATCGAGTCCATGAGCTTCGAACTCCTTCCGGCACCAGGTGCGGGCGAAAAAACCTCGTTCGTCGGACTTAGCTTCGACGTCAATTTCGAAAACCCCAGGTAGTTTCGTTTCACGAAATCTCATATCGACATACTGCCGGACCGAAAGACAGCGCTGCTTGAAATCCCGTCAGGCTCCCGCCACAATAAGCATACCCAGGGATGTTAAACGTTAGATGAGATCATGCTCCCGCGTCCGATTCATCGAGTCCCAGGAACTTGTGCCAGTTCGTATGCTAGTTTTCCATTGACGATGTTTGCGTACGCCACTACAGCACGCTTGGTATTGTCACCTTCAATGCGCCATGATTGCCCATCCCGCACAACCGACATCTTGCTTCGAGCTCTCCACCACGAGTCAACCTCGGCCGGAAGGGCAGACCAGATCAGCCTTTTCTCGCGCAACTCTCGCAAATAGTGCAGCAGACCTTCATAAACCGAAAGTGTATCGTGCTCAAAAACGTAGTCAGGATGAATGATAAAACTCGTCATACCATTTTTCCGCAGAATTAGGTCGACTTGGGTTTTCCACAAATCAATAGAACGTTCACCCAGAACATGGAAAAGGGTGTAGTCCTGAATCGTGGTGACAGGAATTTCCAGGACATCCCCGATAAAATAAGGCATTACCGTGCAGCAGCCGCCGCGTTGAGGGTCAAGATGGGCGACATTCGGAACCGACATATCGAAGGCGAACTCAAGAGCGTCATACCATTCGGGCTTTCGATAGAGTATCGCAGCCCGGAATCCCTTGACACCATACTCGCGCCCATAGCGGTTGATGATTTTCACCCTACGCAGGAATTCTTCTTTGTTGTCAAACAGCCGACCGTCGTGGTTCAAGTCCTGGATTACGACGTCAAATCCACGGTTACGCATCAACTCTAGCAAACTTGAAGAAACGTCATAACGCTCCTCTGGGACGATCCCGAAGGCGGCTTTGATTCCAAAAGAGTCATCCACGTCCATCAGCTTCGCGCAACGGTCTCTTCCAGCCCTTGTTTCCACGTCGTGTGTGATCGTCATGCAGCCGGTAGCGCCATCAGGCCAAAACCACACGAAGGGAACACTATTCACTCCTTTGGCTTCCATCGATTTCAATAGGAGTGTCTCGCAGATCTCCTCAACCGTGATGTCTACAGGCCACTTGGGAAAGGCCTTCTTTTTCCAATTACGGGCGTGAAATTTCTGAATCTGCTTTCGCACTGTCAGACTTGTGAGTGGTCGCAAGAGATAGTAGAGTTTTCGAAAAAACTTCTCAAAGCTGGTCTCCATATTCCAAGGGTTTGCATAGCGTTCCAAGCGAAGATTATTGATAATCTCGGATGGATCGAAGGGCAAGCCGAGTTTCCCATTGTCAACTATGACTTCCGTGATTGTATCGTGAAGAGAAGAGTCGGGCCGAGGTCCGCGCGCCCCTGAACAGGAACGGCCATAGCAGATGGTATTCGGGCCGAATCGAAAATAGCCGTCGTCGGAGGATAGCTGCCCGTTGAGGACGAGATCGAAAAAATTCTCAGGGCAGCGATAGCGATCATTCACAGCTTGACTCAACACGCCTACCTGTTCTGCAGCTGATTCGCAGTAGAATACCTCAGATTCCATGTACAATTGGCGCTGTCGCTCCAATTTGATCTCCAAACTTGCCAACAGTTTGCTGTTCATCTTCTCTCCACACTAGACGATGCTCCGGCAGAACTAGCATTAGCATTCCAGGTTCCAACAAAGGCAATTATATTGGTCAAGGATCGCGGAGTGCAGCCACAGGACAACGGTCAGCCTATATGCCGGTACAAAACTCTGCTGGCGGCAGAAGAAACAGCCTCAGGCAGAAAAGAGAAAAACTGCTGAACCGCCCGCGAGTCCCTGAGTGTTGCTACTCCTCGCTTTGCTTTTCTCGTGTAACGATAATATGTTAACAATTTTCGGGTGGTTCCGAACCTGTCCTTGAAGGCAATCAACCCCTCGTTATTCAAGTCGGTACGACCAAAATCAATTTTCTCGGCCCCCGACTCTTTACTTTCCTCGACGAGCCTCCAAAACAGGAACGGGATGCCTCCTAGACTGTGGAACCTTTCGTCGGAGCACCCATATTTGTAAACCACGCAAAATTGATGTTGCAGGGTGAGCATCGCCACGATCGGAACACCGTTTTTCCGAGTTAGCCTGATCTGAAGCTTGTCCCCCATACACTCGAGCAAATTTCTGAACCAGGTTCGCGGCTGGGGGAGCATTTGATGGCGCCTCCTGGTAGTCAGCAGGAGCCTGTAGAATTCGTCAAAAAGTTGTCCAGAGCGGCCTGCTTCATACGAAAGTCGTTCCCTTAACGCCCTCTGGATCTTCCGTCGGAAAGAATTGTTGTGCAATCGTCGAAAAATCTGTTCCAAACTCGGCCTTATATCAAGTTCGTGGAACTAGTACGAACAACTCGCTTGCAGACTATAACCCGAACCGTCATCCAATAACGGCCGGAGCTCCACGTACCGCCACCTCTGAAGATCACATTCTGCTCGCAGCCAGTTCACGAACTCCCCGAGGTCACTAGGCTTGCCGAGTAGGGGCTCACAATGATCAGAAAACGGCAGCGATACCAAGCGAGTCCCCGTTATCCAACTCGAGACGCGGCACACCTCCTCCGCCCTCCGTCCCGCTTCCAGTTGCTTCAACGCCCCAATCATCTCCGCTTCGCTGTGCTTCCCCTTCGATATAACACTCCTCCTCGTTCCGCAGAATCATATACACTTCCCTGCGAATTGAGGGGAGCAGGTCAATCCCAGCGACTATCCACGAGAGGATCTAAGATGTGGATTTTCACTGTCTTGGTGTGCCCAACCAGCTCAAACAGGCATTTGGAAAGGATGCCAACGTATGCTGTTAAGCCGTCAACGTAGAATGGGTGGCGAAGGAGAACTACGGACTATTCCTTTGCGAGGCGACACGTAACCCATGCTCCGCCTCCAGATAAGCTACCGCCATTAATCTCACGGTCACCCACAATAGGAATGTTGCAATCAGCCTACCAGTCTTCTGAGCGCGCAGTCTCACTTACTTATTGAAAATAAAGGGCTTGGCGGTGTTCTGGGTACTCTAGGCGCAGAACTCTCGAGCGATCTGCTGAGTCTGAACTGGTGAAGGGAAAAACCTTACCACAATTTGAGAGCAGGTTTCCTCGAGCAAAAACTCGGCACGGATCGGGTAGGATGCCAAGTTCTGTACGGCGTGTCTTACAGCGGTCGTAGTATCCCGTTTTCTCGGGGACCTCGGCGCGTTCAGTACTTCTGGCATTACATTTGAAATAAGTCTCTAACGTTACTATCGGACATGCTCGCCAACCTGAAGCTCACCGACATGGAGACCTACTACAAGGCCTTCCGGCGCGAAGTGCTGCGGAATTTCAATTTCGAGTCAGACTGGTTTGGATGGGTACGACGCTTAACACTAAAACCCAGTCCTCGCTCCGTCCACCCGTTTCGCCAGGCCCCGCCGCGAGTAGTTTCGTGGACGCCGGCGTTCTAGACAGAATTGACGGCACAGCTCCATCTGAAGCACGTAGCTCACTTCCCACGCTGGGCATCCCTCGGCCTCAAGGGGCGGCGGGGGCTGCAAGACCCTTCTCACCTGTAATTTTGCCCAGTGCTTGAGCCACGCTAGGCGAGGATGCCTTAGGTCCTCGTGCTTCCAGTGATAACGAATGTAGGCCGCAGACCGGCCATGCTTGCGCGCCTCGCCAAGCCAAATCGTGCGTCGCAGTCGCGAGGGGTCGAAATGATGCTGGACTGCCGTTGCCGGAGCATACCCGATCTTGGATCCCGCCTCGACCAACTGCCATCCGAACAGCGTGTCCTCGCCGAGACCCAGCGCTCCGGGGCCGAGTTCCGGGTCGAATGCGGGAACGCGCTCCAGGGCAGAGCGGCGGAAACCCATGCTGGCGCCGATGAACTCGTAAGTCCCATTGTGGACCTCGGTCTCGTCGTTCGAAGCAATCATCGAACGGTGCGTCGGAGTCAGCCAGGCCCGCAGGAGATGCGGCGCTGGCCTTATCCGCCCGATAACGGCATCGTACCCGCCATTAATAATCGGAAACACCATTTGTTCCACCCAGTCCTCGGGAACGATTACGTCGTCGTCCGTGGTGAGGATGATCTCGCCCCGCGCTTCGGTTAGGCCTGCGTTCAGCGCATTGCTTTTCCCCTTTTGCGGCTCGTACAGATACCGAGCCTTCAGGTTCAGGAGTTTTGTGTTGCGGGCCACTGTTGCGGTGCCGTCCGTGGAGCCATTATCTACCACGACGACTTCGGCCTTCCAGCCGGAAGGAATCCTCACTTTGCCCAAAGTCTCCAGCGTCTGTTGCAACTCCGCGGCGCGGTTACAAGTACAGATAATAATGGACACTGTTGCGTCAGAAGGCATAATTAAAGACTCCCCGGGCCGGAACCGATCTCTGGGTTTGTAGCTTCAGTCCGCCGGCTGCCAATCGGCCAAAAGGACCCAGTTTTCCAGAGCGGCCCACGCACATCGCTTTTCTGCTTCATGATAAAGAGGAGCGTGATAGAGATGAACGCTAAACAAGCGCACGTTGAAATCAAAGTTCCGAGTGAGTTCTCAATACGGTATTTCCAGGACAGCCTCACCGTTCCACTGAGTATCCTTATGGGCGGGCATACAAACGGGAAACCGTGACTTATCGGAGACGAATCTCGGATGGTGAATTCTCAAAATGAACGAGGGCTCCGAACGCCCGGCCGGACTACTCAGCGCCACATGCACTCCGTTCTCTTCAAACTCCACGGAATCAAAGCGTAGCGCACGCCTTTCTCGGAACCACCCGACAATTTCCCGCGCTGTCCCGAACAATACGCGAAACGTCTGAATCTCCTTCAGCAGCTTCGCATAGAAGTCTCCCCAGAGTCTCTCAGGAGACAAACTTCTAGTATGCCAGTTCACCGTAAGTGCGCCACCAGACAAGGACATGGAGTGGATCAGCCCGCTGCAAGCATTCAGAGCTTCAGTTTCTGACAACATCATCCGGTCCGAATAAAACATGGCGGAGTCCTGAATATTCAGCGGAAGCTCAAGCAAGCGTTCAGCGCCCAAGGGGCAGAATGGCTGAGTTGTTCCGCCGCGGAAGCCAACTGCGTCGTTGTAACCAAAGGTCGAATCGTACGCGAACCCCGCCTCCTCAAGGGTCTTGGGCGAGCTTTCCTTCCAATACAGCCAATGCATACGAGTTCCCACGTCCGATTGTCCTGTAACCTCGCGAATCCGGCTCTGCTCTGATTGAGCACTCTGGAGGTTCTGCCAAGCATCAATCCCATGAAGGCCAACTTCACAGCCATTCTTTACAAGTTCGAGGACCTGCTCCCTTATTCCAGCGACATCATACTTCGCAGCCCGGCTCCTGGGCGCGGGAGTGGACCCCAACGTCCCAGCGACGTTCTTGAATGGAATGAAAAAAAACGTTGACCCGAGCGCTCTCTCAATTTCCATGTACCGCTCGAACTCCAGCCAGAAATCATCTCGGAAACCCAGATACACCAAGGGGAGAGACAAAGCAGCAGTCCAGTTCTGCAGACATTTGGACCACGGAAGCCTGCCTCCTAAAGCATGCAGCAATGAACCGACCAAGCAGCGATAAAGAAATCCCCACATGGTGTGGTCACACTTGTGATCGCGTATCCCGACGAAGTCAACATCATGTGTGAGACAGGCCATAAAGTCATAGCCGGCCGGTACGGGCGGCACCTCAACGAACGGAACGTCCAGACTCAGCATGATCGCCCGGAGTAGCGAAATGTGAGTATCCAACGTCGGAATATGGGCGTTCTTCGCAGGCTGGCCCTGGGACAGCAAAAAGGCAACTTCGTAAAACAAGTCCAGCCCGATGCGCACGGTGGGCCGTTCTGAGCCTACGATTACGCTCCCCACCATCTCGGATGTTTGCCTGCGCCTTACCAATGGCCGCCCAAGCGATTGAAACACCGCCAGATCCCCGTACACCGGGAATTCAACACCGTGCCATTCCACCCAGTCGCTTCTTCTTCGTGATTCCATCACCACGCCAATCTGATCGTCGAATCGGAGGGCTCCCGAATGGTAAATCACCAGTACACGGGCACTCAGGTCTTCCGGTATTTCTTCCCGAGTTGTGATAATCAGGTCATAACTGTTGCGAGGAATGTAAAACTCCCACGGCGTTTTGAAAAATTGAAAGAACTCCTGAACCGCCCGCGCCTCGCTGTCTTTTGAGAGTACGCCGATCACGCAACACCACTCAGACGGTTGAATTTAAGATTTGACGCCGGAAGGAACGGCCGGTCGATCCCTGTCAGACTCGCAGTTGGGTCCCGATCCGCGAATGTCCGATGCCATAACTCGAGGACGAGAAGTGAAAAGAGTTCCTTACCATAGTCGGCGCCCGTAAGATTGAGGTTAATTAGTTTCTCAATGGCACCTTTCTTAAAATAGCCTCTGCCGAGCGTCCTACCATCGAGCAATATCTCGCCAACCCACTCCCGGAGATTATTCCGCAGCCACATCTGGTAAGGTACCGGGAAGCCCGCCTTACGCCGATCCAGGATTGCCTCGGGGACATGACCCCTCAGCGCCTTCTTCAACAGATACTTCATCGTCCACCCGCGAACCTTCTGGTTACGCGGCAACCCCGCCGCAAACTCCAAGACCTTATGATCAAGCAAAGGGACGCGGAGTTCCACGGAGTTTGCCATCGTCATCTTATCGGCTTTGATCAACAGTTCGTCGGGCAGCCACGTCTTCGTATCTACGTACAACATTTTATTGAGCACGTTGTATTTCGCTGCTCGTGACAGACACTGGCGGGTAACTTCTACCGATCGGTCCGTGTCAACGCGCTCCGCCATGGCCTCCGAGTACAGGTTCAGCCGTTCTCGAGAAAAGAACTCGAATGGCGATGACGTTCGGCTTAGATAGTATTGCTCAAAGGCCACGCCCATCCGGGCACCGTACTTGGTGAATACCCGGGAGTGAAGTATCCGGCCTAGTGACGTCATGCCCAGTCCCACAGGCTTTTGAAGCGGCCCAAGAGTGGCCTTCATACGCTCGAACCAAAAAGTGTTGCGATAGTTCTCGTATCCGGCGAACGCCTCGTCCCCGCCCTCGCCGGACACGAGAACTTTCACATGCTGGCTCGCCAGCTTAGATATGTAATAGAGTGCGATCGCCGGGGGCTGGCATACGGGTTCCTCCATGTGTCGCACATAGCTCGGAAGAAACGCTGCGAAGTCGGCTGGCGATATGGATAACTCATAATGCGTCGATCCATACCGCTCCGCTGCCAGTCGTGCAAACGGCCGTTCATCCACCACGCTCTCGGATGAGAAGCCAATCGTAAAGGTGCTGATCGGTTTGTCTGTCTTCTTGGCCGCAAAGCTGAGCATTGCGGTCGAGTCAATACCGCCGCTCAGGAGGAATCCCACCGGCACGTCACTAATCATGTGGAGTTGCACTGTTTCGTCAAGAAGCTCGAGAAGCTGTTCTTCGAAGTCGCGCGGGGACTGCTGGATATCTGATCCGGAGAAATCGAGATCCCAGTACCGCCGAAGCTCGTACTTGCCATTCTTGGCCAGCAGTGTATGACCAGGTTCGAGTTTAAACAGGTTTCGGAAAAGGGTCTGTCCGCCTGGCATATAGTAGTAAATCAGAAAGCGGTCAACTAACTGTGGGTCGACTTCACGAGGGATCGATGGATCTGCCAGTATGGCCTTGACTTCGGAGCCAAAGGCAAGGAAGTTCTTGCCCACGAAATAGTAAAGAGGTTTTATTCCGACCCTATCCCTCGCCAAGAAGAGCGCCCGTTCTGCAGCGTCCCAGATTGCGAACGCGAACATGCCCCGGAGGTGCTGAACACAATCGGGTCCGTACTCTTCGTACAGATGCACGATGACTTCCGTATCCGACTTGGTCTTGAACGCATGGCCTTTTGTTATGAGCTCGCTGCGAAGGGCTTGGTAGTTGTAAATCTCGCCGTTGAAGACGATCCAGATCGTACCGTCCTCGTTTGAAAGTGGCTGATGGCCGCCGCTCAGGTCGATGATCGAAAGGCGCCGGAATCCCAAGCCAATCTGCCCCGAGATGTAGAACCCTTCATCGTCCGGCCCGCGATGAGTAATGGCGTCAGCCATGGCCTTGACCAGGACTTCAGGCACATACGCCTCGCGGTCGAGCATGAATTTGCCGCAAATGCCACACATAAAGCTAAGTTACCCCTTATAGTCCTGTTGACATTTCGAAGGAGTGGCCCCGGTCACGATTGAGTTACCTCAACTGTTTGCTGTGCGGCAGCAACAGTTCTCCTTGTCCCAAATACTTGACCGAGCACCCTTTCCTCCGGATCATTTCCAGATGCTCTCAAGGAAGAGCAGGCGCCGAAGCTGTTGATTTCTAATATATTGAATAAACACCGGGTCCTCGACGCGTGGGAGCTTTTTCCAGTACCCACTAATAAAACCGTAGGCATGAGCAATCGCACATAGAACGTAGGGCTTTTGAAAGACCCGCCTCACGCATTTCGCTATCATGAAAGCTGGATGATAGCCAGAGATATAGGCTGCTCTGCCCATCTTGACGCCATCCAGCCAAGCCCCTTGTGCAGCGCCGGTTGGCCTATGATGAATCACCTTGAGATCCGCAAAGCTCTTGGTGCGCCAACCTAATCGATTGGCTTGCACCTCGTCTACGGTGTCCCAGCCGGGCGCTTTGATTAGCCCACCGATGGCATCCCAGCACGAGCGCCTATATAGCTTGATGGGACCCCGAACATGAAAAGCGGGATTAGACTCGAGTATCAGGCGTCCGTCCTTGATGCAGTACATTCTGCCACCACACATCCCGAGTTTCGCGTCTTCCTCGAAACGTTCGAAGCAACGCTGGAAGTAGTCAGGTTCGAGGCCCACATCGCCATCTAGCTTGGCAATAAACTCCCAATCCGTTGATTCCAGGCGACGAAAGCCGTCATAAAACGCCTCCATTACACCCGTACCGGGGACGCGCCGTCCGCGGTCACCGCGATGAAACAAGCGGAGCCAGCTGTACTCCTTAGCATACGCGGCCAGGATTCTCCCCGTTTGATCACTTGAGCCATCATCGACGATAATCCACTCAGCTGGCCGAACCGTCTGGCGGACCACAGACAGGATTGTTCGCTCGATGTACCGCTCCTCATCTCGCACCGGTGTCACGATCACGTATTTCGTTGCACCGTTTTGGCCGGGTTTTCGGGTCTCGGACGTGGCAGCATTCGCGCGAGAAGCAACAGGCGTTGTTGTCGAAGCGGTCGAGACCGTTATGCTGTCTCGACTCGAATTCAACGCAGTGGCGCATCGACGATGGTCTTCCCTACCCTCATGCTCCGCGATGGTTTCGCGATATACCTGAAGCAGCTTTGCGCCAGCCGCGGTCCATGTGATCTCAGGGACCATGCTTAGCGCCGCCGCCCGCAGCTTTTCCAGCAGCCCACGATCTTCATGCA
>WNEZ01007733.1_pt1 | contig 13958 bp, 14 predicted proteins | sample 5400521 | NCBI WGS metagenome assembly WNEZ01 (sample SAMN13153339, study PRJNA577476) | soil metagenome | isolation source: 120 cm saprolite under Douglas fir tree site 2 hole 1 replicate 1 | place: USA:California | collected 2015-04-18 | reverse complement strand
ATGTGTTGGCGGGTTATCAGAAAATTTTGCGAGAGCTGAATGTGGATGGCGAAGTCCATCTGCCGGGCGTGTACGAACTTGCGAGGAGTTCGCCGCTGCGGAATTCGCCGATTCGCTGGAAAGATTCTGGCGATTTGTGCGCTACGAAGGAAGTTGCGGGAGGGACGATTCATCCGGGGAAAGTGGTGAGTGGGTTGGCGAGAGCGGCAGAGAATGTTGGCGCGCTGCTGTTTGAACGTACAGCTCTCGAGCAGGTGGAGTTTGGCGGGACGATTCGCCTGCACAGCAGCCGAGGAGCGGTTGCTGCCAAGAAAGTTTTGTTCGCTACGAATGCGTTTTCGCTGGAGCTTTCCGGGCTGCGGGAGAGCGCGGAGTCCGCGTTTACGATCGCGATTGCGACGGAACCGTTGCGCGAAGAGACGCTGCGGGAGATTGGGCTCGGGGAGGGCAAGCCGTTTTATACGGTGGATTTTCCGTATCTGTGGGGAAGGCTTTTGGGCCGTTCGGTGATTTTCGGGAGCGGGTTGGTGCATTTTCGGGATTGGCGTGAAGTTTATACGCTGGATATTGCCGCGGGCGAGGCGGCTGAATTATTCCGGCGGTTGGAGGCGCGGGTTCATCGGCTGCATCCAGCGTTGCGCGAGGTGAAGATTACGCACCGGTGGGGCGGGCCGATTTGCATTGCCGCGGGGTGGAAGCCGGTGTTTGCGCGGCATCCGGAGAGTGCGGACGCGATTACGCTTGGAGGGTACTCCGGGCACGGGGTGGCGCAGTCGGTTTATTTGGGGGCGTGGGCTGCGGAGGTCTTGGTTGGGCGGCGGGGGTTGCCGGAGTGGTGAGAGGGCACGATCTTAGCGCTGGCCGGTCTGAAGACAGGCCACTAGAGAAGAGGGCTTGCCTGGCTAAAAAGCCGGGCGCCTACAACGCAATTACGGTGGCGGAGGAATCGCCGCATTGGAGAATGGTGCCGGGGGTGGAGTGTTCGCGGCGGAGGTAGGCCATTGCGAGGGTGGCGTTGCGTTGGGGAGAGAAGCCGGCGCGGGTGATGAAGCCTGCTTCTTTGCCGTCGGCTAACAAGGGAGTGTTGTTCGTTGGCGTTTGCTCGCCGGAGAATTGCAGCGTGACGCGGACGCGATTCACTTGGCCGCGGGAGCGCACGCGTTCGACGATCTCCTGGCCGGTGTAGCAGCCCTTGGTGTAGCTGATGTGGGAGTCCTGCAGGCCGGCCTCGTGGGGAATTTGTTTTTCGCCAAAGTCGTAGCCGAACCAAGGGATGCCTTGTTCGAGGCGCCGGGAATTCAACGCAGTGTAGCCGGCGGGGCCGCCGCCTTCGGACTGGGTAGCGGAGAGCAGGAGCTTCCAGAGTTGCGGCGCGGAGTTGCGCTGCACGAGCAAGTCGGCGGAGTCTGCTGAACGGCGAGTGACGCGGCAGGGAATTGAGCCAAGGGACGATTCGCGAAACTCGAGATCAGCGAGGTTAGCGAGATCGAGATTGGCGAGAGCGCGAAGAGTGGCGCCGGTTTTCGGGCCTTCGAGCGCCAGGGTGGCAAAATCGGCGGTGCGGTCGGTGAGCGCGACGTCATCCATGATGATGTACTTGTCGAGGCCTTCGATGAGCTGTTCACGAATCATGGCGAAGGAAACGGCGAAGAGTTGCTGGGGCAGCGCGTAAGTTTCGATTTCGGCGAGGATGCGGCCTTGCGGACTCAAAAACAGGGAAGGGATGCCGTGATTTTCACGCAGGTCCTTGATGTTGTTGGTGAGGATGGCATTGAGATAGCGGACGCGATCGGGGCCGCTAAATTCGAGATAGGCGCGGTAGTTTTTGTCGAGCAGCGCGACGCTTTCATGCAGGAAGCCATACTCGCGGCGCCAGTCACCAAAATCGCCTGGCAATTCGCAACCGAACCAGGTGCCGATGGCTGTGCCAGACGCGCGGTGCAGTTCGGCGAGCGGTGTTGCGAGTGGATAAGTGACGTCTGGCAAGTTCGTCGACCCCTACGAATAGTTTAGCAAATACGGTCGCCGGCAGCCCCGGAGGCGATTTGCTTCCATACGCATGGTGCAAATATCCGATGGTATACTTTTGGCGATGAGTGCCACGCCGCCACCCAAAGCGACTCCGAAAATCGCGCAACCGGAGATGATTTACATCAAGGTTCCCGTCGGGATGCTGCAGTGCAACTGCTCGATCATTGGTGATCCGAAGACGCTGGAAGCCATCGTGATTGATCCGGGCGACGAAGTGGAGCGGCTGTTAGACCTGCTCGGCCGCTACAAGCTGAGCGTGAAAGCGATTCTCAGTACGCACGCGCACATTGATCATGTGGGCGGGCTGGCCAAGCTGCATCAATACACCGGCGCGCCGGTGATGATGCACGGCGCGGATTTGCCGCTCTATAACGCCATGGAGATGCAGGCGGCGTTTTTGGGCGTGGCGCCTCCGCCGCTGACTACCGTGGACCATTTATTGAAAGAGGGAGATCCGATCAGTTGGGGCGGATATTTTGGAAGCGTGCTGCACACGCCGGGACACACGCCGGGAAGTGTTTGCCTTTATATGCCGAAGGATGCGGGGCGGGTTCAATTGGCGCAGCCGCATTTGTTTGCGGGGGATACGCTTTTTGCGGGAAGTATCGGGCGCACGGACCTTTGGGGCGGCTCGTTTGAGGAGATTATGGAGTCGCTGAAGGAGAAGGTGCTACAACTGCCGGAGGATACGATGGTTTATCCGGGGCATGGCAGCAACACGACGATTGGGCAGGAGCGCGACTCCAATCCCTTTTTGCGCTAGAGAATGACGGAAGGCTCGGGATCGAATTCGCCGGTGGGGCGGAGGTGGGACTTGGGACAGGAAATACCGTGCGAGGTTCGCGTGGATGGACAGATGCACACTGGGACCGCTCAATTAGAAACAACCGAGATTTTATTTCGCGGCGAACAGCGTCTTAAATTTCCGCTCTCTGGAATCACCAAAATAATCGCAAAAGACGGATGGCTGGTCGTGCGTACGAAGGAGCGCACTGCGGAGTTTTATCTCGGCGCGAGGGCGGCAAAATGGCTGGACAAGATCCTGCATCCCAAGTCAGTTGTCGAGAAATTGGGAATTAGGACGGGAGATCAGGTTGCGCTGTATGGCGAGCTGGGCGCGCAATTCGAGAAGGATTTGAAGGCGAGCAAGGCGGCGGTTGCCAAAGGAAAGATTCCGGCAGGGACGGGTTGGGTGTTTTTCGCGGCGGAGGCGGACAAGGAACTCGCTGCGGTCAAGGTGATTGCGGGAAAGTTGAGCGGCGCGATGGCGCTGTGGATTGTTTACCCGAAGGGCCAGAAAACCATCACGGAGAGTACTGTTCGCACGGCAGGATTGAAGGCAGGACTCACGGACATCAAGGTGGTGGGCTTCAGCGCGACGCATACCGCGTTGAAATTTGTCATTCCGAAAGCGAAACGATAACGGGACAAGCGTCTACGAGGATTCGCGAAGCTTGCGCAATTCTTCCATCACGGATTGGATGAGTTCCTTGGCGTTGGTGAGTTCCTGGGCGATCATGCGCAGGTCCATGGCCGGGAGTGTGGGATTGCGCTGGCTGGTGCAATAGACGCCGTGCTGGCCGACCAGCACCAGGGCATTGGTAATGCGGTCGAGCGAGACGGCCAGACGGCCGCGGTCACGTCCAAACATCTGCTCGTGATGCTCCAGTTCCTCGCTATGCTCCTGAAAAGCGGACATTCTTCGATCCCCTCCGGCTAGTCCATTATGCGGCTTAAAAGGCGGTGGCACATCGGGCACAGCCCTGTGCCTCCCAACTTTACGGTATCCCACGGCCAGAACATAATCCATTCAGCCACAGCCGCCATGGAAAGTAGCCTTCGTCATGAGTCAGCCCGAGCAGTCTGGTCGTGAGTATGTACCTTTCGGTGAAAGGCCGGAGGGCAACTGGGAGCACCGAACCATGCGACGTTCCGATTTAGTGCAATATAAAGAAAGAGAAAATGGCAGGACTGGGCGTACCTCCCAGATCGTGTTTGGGGAGCGCCAACACCTGCTTCGCGTCCTGGATTCGCTGGAAGGTTCGAACCTTCCGATTGCGCGGATGCAGCAGGAGCGGCGGAGCCTGGAGGAATTGATCCATGCGCGGACGCGGGAACTGAATCATATTAATACCGCGTGGGATGAAAAGATCGGCCTGGTGTTGAGCGCCGAAGCGAAGCCGGAAATGCTGGAAAAGCTTTGCAAGCAGGCGCCGGATGAGGATTTTTATCTGCTGCGGCTCGTTAGCGAGCATCCGCGGACGAATGCGAAGACGTTGAGCCGGTTGGCGCGGCATCCGTATGGGGCGATTCGGGAGAATGTGGCGCGGCACCCAAACGCGGACGCGACGACGTTGACGTATTTGAGCAAGGACAAGACGCAGCCGCTGTGGTATCTGGTTGCGTTTAATCCAAACACGCCTTCGCCGTTGCAGAGGAAATTGCGGGACCGGTTGAAGAGGTTGGGCGACGACCACGCGGCGAGTTAGCGGGCGAGTTGTTGGGATTTAAAATTCGATTTTGTAGAGGCGGCTTTATGCCGCCTCTTTTTTTGGGAATTCGTCTGCGAGATGCGGATCGTAAAGGGAAAGCCAACTGGCCGGTTTAAAGCGGCCACTACATTGTCGGCGGTCAGTTTTGTTTTGCGCCCAATTGCCAGGAGAGGAAGCTTAGGATGTCGGTGTACTCCTCGATCTGTTTGGTTATGGGGCGGCCGCCAGAGTGGCCGGACTTGGTGTCGTAGAGCAACAGCACGGGTTTTCCGGAGGCGGTGGCGGCCTGAACGCGCGCGGCCATTTTTCGGGCGTGCAGAGGAGCGACGCGGGTGTCGCCGTCACCGGTGATGAACAAGACCGCGGGATAGTTCGTGTGATCTTTGACGTTCTGGTAGGGCGAATATTTGAGCAAGTAGGCGAATTGCTCGGGATTATCGGCGGTGCCGTATTCCGGGACCCAGTAGGGACCCATCATGAATTTCTGAAAGCGCAGCATGTCTTCGAGCGGATAGACGCAGACGACGGCCTGATAGAGGTCTGGGCGCTGAGTCAGGGAGGCGCCGACGAGGAGGCCTCCATTGCTTCCCCCGGAAATGGAGAGTTTGGATGAAACGGTGTATTTTTGCGCGATGAGGAATTCCGCGGCTGAATTGAAATCATCGAAAACGTTCTGCTTCTTCTCCAGCATTCCGGCGCGGTGCCAGGCATCTCCGAATTCACCGCCGCCGCGCAGCGAGGGAACGGCCACGATGCCGCCGCGCTCCGCAAAGACGGTATAGAAGGTGGAGAATGTGGGGGTGATGTTTACGTTGAAGCCGCCATATCCGGTGAGCAGCACGGGATTGGAACCGTCCTGCTTCAAACCCTTCTTCGAAAAGAGAAACATAGGGACGCGGGTCTGATCCTTGGAGGTGTACCAGACCTGCTGGACCTGGAAGTCTTCCGGATGCATGGGGGAATTGAGTTTCGCCCAGACGGTGGACTTGTTGGACTTGAGGTCGGCTTCGAAAATAGTGGTGGGATAGTTGAAGCTGGTGAAGCTGTAGAAGACATGGTGAGAAGACCAGTGGCCGTCGACGCGGGCGCTGCCAAGAGTGGGGAGAGCGAGCGTGGCGGCATTTTTTCCGTCAGGGTCGTACACCTTGATTTCAGAGGTGGCGTTGCGCAGATATTGCGCGATGATTTTTCCGTCGGCAGCAACGGTATGTTCGATGGGCAGATCGCCTTCGGGGATCACTTCTTTCCAGGTGTCACGCGCGGAGCTTTCCGGGTTGACTGCGAAGATGTGCCACTTGGGCGCTTTCCAGTTGGTGGTGAGCAAAAGCGTGTTTCCCGCCCAGTTCGGATAGAAGAGTGATTTTTGATCGTTGACGACGGGACGAATCGCGCCGTGGGCCTTCAGATTCTGCAAATAGACTTCTGATTGTTCGGAGCCGGAGCCGTGAATCACGAGCAGGGCGAGGTACGTTCCGTCCGGAGATAGTTCCACGTCGAGTATTTTGTCCTTTCCAAGGTCAGCTCCGAAAACGAGTTGGTCTTTGGAAGGATCCGTTCCCATGGCGTGGTAGTAGGCGCGCGGTCCATCGGCGGTGGCCTTTGCGTAATAAATGCCGGCGCGGTCTGGGGTGGGTTCGACGGAAAAGTAGTTTGCGGACGGTAAGACATCGGGCAGGTCTTTGTGGGCATCGACGTCGAGGACGTGGACGGTGACTTCGTCCTGGCCGCCTTCGCGCCTGCCGTAATAAAGATACTTTCCATCCATGCTGACTTTTTCGATGACAGCGCTTGCGATGTGATCTTTGCTCCAGGGAAGAGGATCGACGAGGACTTCGTCGGCGGCGTCAGGCCCCTTGCGCATGTAGATGAGGGAAAGGTCCTGACCGGCGAGGCGTTTGGTGAAGAAAAAGCGGCCGCCCCATTCTTGCGGGGTGGTGAAGCTGTCGATGCGCAGGAGTTCGCCGAGGCGAGCGGAGATTGCTTCGCGGGTGGGCAATTTGCGGAGCACGGATTCAGCGCAGTTGTTCTCTGCATCAATCCATTCGCGGGTGTCTTTGCTGTTCTGATCTTCTAGCCATTGGTAGGGATCGGCGAGGACGGTAGTGCCGTAGGTATTGGTGGTTGCGTCGGCACGCGTTTGCGGCGGGCAGGCGGATTTGGCTTCCTGCGCCTGTGAGTGTGCGCCTGCCGCCAGGAACAATCCCGCAATGAGGGTTGGCCGCAACGATATTTTCCCGATTCTCATGGTCACGTTACCTTCCGATGAGCGCTGCCGGACGTGCAATGCCGCAACTGAGCCGAGCAGCAACCGCGCTAGAATACAGGAGAATGTCCGGTCACTCTCAAGATAATCTGCGCGACAGGCGAATGCTTCTTTGGAAGAGAATTCTGCCTGCGGCGTTGCTTTCGATGCTGCTGCTTGCGCCATGTTTCTGGCACACGCATATTCAGGCTGGGGATTTGGGCAGCCATGTCTACAATGCGTGGCTGGCGCAATTGGCGGAACGCGGCGAGGTGCCCGGGCTTTACACAGTTTGGCAATACCAGAACGTGCTGTTCGACCTGATGCTTTCGGTGATTGGGAAGGCCTTTGGTTTCGCGGCGGGGGAGAAGATTGCGGTTGGCTTGTGTGTGCTGCTGTTTTTCTGGAGCGTGTTTGCGTTGATTCGCTCGGCGACGGGAAATTCGCCGTGGCGGTTTGTACCTGCTGTCGCCATGCTGGCGTACGGCTATGTATTTCACATGGGGTTTTTCAATTATTACCTCTCGATTGCGCTGGCCTGCCTGGGGCTGGCACTCGTTTGGAATTTTCGTGCGCGCAATGTTTTGCGGGCTCTGGTGCTCGTGCCCCTGATGGTTCTTGCGCACCCGATGGGGCTGCTCTTCTTCTTGTCCATTTCGGCTTATCTGTTTCTATGGCGAAAGGTGCGCCAACTTCGCTGGCCGCTTCCGTTGGCGAGCATCTGCGCTGCGGGCGGGGTTCATTGGTTTTTCCGGCGGCACACGGGATATGAGGTGGGGTGGCCGGACAGGCCATTTTATTTTTACAGTGGCGCGGACCAGTTGGCTGTGTTTGGGGAGCGGTATCACTGGTTTGCACTTGCCGTGGTCGGGCTCGGCGTGTTGATGATTGCAGTTTCGATGCGCCGTATGATTCGCGAAAGGGAATTACGTTCTGAGCGAGTGTTCCTGCTGCATCTTTTCGTTATGGCTTTTGTGGCTATCGTGTTGCTCCCGGAAAATTTGATCATTAATGCCGCGCATGGGTGGATTGGCCTGGTGGTGTCCAGGCTGACGGTCATTACCGCGATTTTTGGACTTTGCTTTTTGGCGAGTCTGCCCGCGCATTGGTGGGTGGCGCCGGCGTTCACTGCCTGCGCGCTGGTATTTTTTGGATTTCTTTATCAGGACACGGGGTTTGTGGATCGAATGGAGAACAACGCCGCGAGTCTGGTTCACGGTTTGCCGCCTGGCACACGCGTTCTGAAAACGGTGTATGCGCCGGACAATTGGCGCGTTCGGTTCATTTATCATTCGATTGATCGGGCTTGTATCGGGCATTGCTTTGCGTATTCGAACTATGAGGCCGCAACCAGCCAATTCCGGGTGCGGGCCAGGGCAGGGAACCGTTTTGCAGTGACGGACGCGGAGACTAGCGAGGTGATGGAGTCCGGCGATTACGAGGTGCAGGAGGAAGATTTGCCGATGAAGGAGATTTATCAGTGCGATGCGGCGGACTTGGCTAAGCTCTGCATGCGCGATTTAGTGGCGGGGGAGGAGAACGGGCGGATCGGGTATCGGCCCGAGAGATGAGTGAGGGGAAGAGAAGTCCAAAGGGCACGATCCGAAGTGATTAGGCGACAGAGTCAAATTGGCTCTTGTGGCAGGCCAATTTCTGGTAGAATTGGGGCAAGGTGAGAGACAATGCTGCCACTGCACCTACAACCTGAAAGCCACATCCCACTCTACATTCAATTGCGCGATCAGTTGCGTTCCCTCGTTCATGCTGGTGATTTGCGCCCTGGCGACCGCATCCCCGCCAGCCGCGAACTTGCGAATGTGCTGGGAGTGCATCGCACTACCGTCGCCAATGCTTACGCCGAACTGGAGTCCGAGGGACTGATCCAGGGCCACGTGGGGCGCGGCACGTTTATCCGTGCCAATGGAAATGGATTGGAGATTACGCCGCCAGCGCCGCCGTCTTTGAATGGCAATGGAGGCTTGCGCTGGGAGTTGCTGTTTGCGGACGAACGCAGCGAAGAAATTTTGACGCGGCTGACGGCGGCGGCCCCGGAAGACTCGCTTTCGTTTGTGATGGCGCGGCCTGCGCCGGAATTTTTTCCGATTGAGGAATTGCAAGCGTGCGCGCACGCGGCCTTGCGGCGGGAAGGGCAGGATATTTTGAATCTTGGCGCTTCCGACGGATATGCTCCGCTTAAACAGGCGTTGCTCGATTTGCTGCGCCGCGACGGCATTCCCGCAAAGGATGAAACTCTCCTTATCACCGACGGTTGCCAGCAAGCGCTGGACTTGATCGCGAAAGCGTTTGTGCGCTCCGGCGACACAGTGATTCTGGAGAATCCGACGTATCCCGGCGCGTCGATGGTGTTTCAGGGAGTTCGCGCGCGCTGCCTGGGTGTTCCGGTGCACACGCAAGCCGAGCCGGGCATGGCGATGGGCATCGATCTTGACGTGTTGGAAGCGACTCTCTCGCAGAACCGCGTGAAGCTGCTGGTTCTGACGCCGGACTTTCAGAATCCGACGGGGGCGTCCATGCCGCTGTCTTCACGGCGGCGGGCGCTGGAACTGGCGACGCGCTATCAGGTGCCGGTAGTCGAAGACCATATTTACGGACGCCACGAAGAGCGCATCCCGTCGTTGAAGCAGTTGGACCGGTCAAATCTGGTCATACACATTGATAGCTTTGCAAAGGTGGCGTTTCCGGGATTGCGCGTGGGCTGGATTGTGGCGCCGCCGGCGGCGATCGAACGGTTGCGAATCGTGAAGCAGATGACCGACCTGCACACCGACCAATTGGCGCAGGCGACGCTGGCGGAATTTCTGAAGCGCGGTCTGTTTCAGAAGCACCTCGCGCGCATGCGCAAAGTGTATGCGGACCGGCTGCGGGCGCTGGACGAAGCTTTGCGGCGCTATATGCCGGAGGGAACTCGCTGGACGCGACCCGAAGGGGGCATGTGCCTGTGGGTTGAATTGCCGGCCGGGTTCGATGCCAGCGAATTGATGATTCATTCGAAGGAGCGAGGCGTGTTGTTTGCGCCGGGGCGTTATTTTTATGTGCAATCACCACTGCCGAACACGCTGCGGCTGGGATTCGCCAGCCTAAATGAAAAGCAGATCGCGCGCGGGGTCAGCATCCTTGCGGATCTTTTGAAAATTGAGATGCGCAAGCGGCAGCGGGGCACGCGGCGGGCTGAGCGCACACATGTGGCGCTGGTCTGAGAGCTAGATGAGCGCGCGGGTTAAGCTCGAGCCCAAGGAGGGCAACCACTGCTTTGGGTGCGGGGCGGCGAATCCGGCGGGGATGAAGCTGGCGTTCGAATTGGATCTGGAAGCGCGAAGAACGCACGGGAGGTTCATTCTCGGGCCCAATTTTCGCGGCGGTGGCAGCTTTGCGCAGGGTGGAATTATCGCCGTGGTTCTGGATGAAGCGATGGGGAAGATTTCGAAGGTTGCCGAAGAACGAGCGGTGACCGCGGAGATGTCCATCGAATATAAGAAGCCCGTTCCGGTGGACCGCGAAATTGTGGTGGAAGGCTGGCAGGAGACGGAGCAGGGAAGGAACCGCTTTCGCGTCGCGGAGATTCGAGACACCGAGGGGAATGTACTGGCGCGGGGGAAAGGCAGATTTGTGGTGGTGCGCGAGCCGCAGGCCGCGCAAGGGATCGCAGGCAAAAAAGTTTCGTGATTCAGAGAGTTTGAGAGGAGAAGTCCGATGGACGTGAAAAAAGTGAATGGCAGCGGCAACGGAGCCAAGGGTTCGAATGAGTGGCGCGTGAAGGTCGGTCTCGCCGAGATGCTGAAAGGCGGCGTGATCATGGATGTGACCAACGCGGAGCAGGCGCAGATCGCCGAAAGGGCCGGCGCGTGCGCGGTGATGGCGCTGGAGCGGGTGCCTTCGGACATTCGCAAGGAAGGTGGCGTGGCGCGAATGGCTTCCATCAAGATCATTCGCGAGATCATGAAGACGGTCACCATTCCGGTAATGGCCAAGGTGCGCATCGGGCACTTTTCGGAGGCCGAGGTGCTGCAGGCGTTGGAAGTTGATTTCATTGACGAGAGCGAAGTGCTGACTCCGGCGGATGAAGAAAATCACATCTGGAAGCACGATTACCGCGTGCCATTTGTCTGCGGGGCGCGCAATCTTGGCGAAGCGTTGCGGCGCGTGGCGGAAGGCGCGGCGATGATTCGGACCAAGGGCGAGGCCGGTTCCGGAAACGTGGTGGAAGCGGTAAGGCACATGCGGACCATCGTGAGCCAGATGAAGCGTTTGACGACGATGCGGGACGATGAGTTGATGCGCGAGGCTAAGGAGCTGGGCGCGCCACTCGATTTGATTCGTCAGGTTGCGAAGACGGGAAAGCTGCCGGTGCCAAATTTTTCGGCGGGGGGAATCGCCACGCCGGCGGATGCGGCTTTGGTGCGCAAGCTTGGGGCCGAGGCGGTGTTTGTGGGCTCCGGGATTTTCAAGAGCAGCGACCCGGATACGCGCGCGAAGGCGATCGTGAAGGCGACGACGCATTTTGAAGATGCGAAGGCGGTGCTGGAAGCGAGTGAGGAGTTGGGGGAGGCGATGCCCGGCCTGGATGTGCGGCAGATGGACGAGAAGGATATGCTTTCGACGCGCGGATGGTGAGTGGTTGGTAGACGTGAAAGATGAAGCGCAACAATTTTGCGGACATGGGGCGCAGCAATGCTGCGTCCCTACAAATTGGGTGGTGGGAGCGGTTGAGTTGAAGATAGGGATACTTGCGGTGCAGGGTGACTTCGCGGCGCATGCGGCGATGTTGGAGAGCCTCGGCGCGGAGACGGTCGAAGTTCGTACCATCGGCGGCCTGGAGGGTTGCGACGGAATCATTCTTCCCGGCGGAGAGAGCACTACGCAACTGCAATTCTTGCAGGAAGAAGGCCTGTTCGACGCGATTTGCAAATTTGCGAAGGACGGCAACGCGGTGTTCGGAACGTGTGCGGGAGCGATTTTGCTGGCAAGCGAGGTGAAAAATCCACCGCAGGCGTCGCTTGGTCTTCTGGAGATGACGGTGCTCAGGAACGGTTATGGGCGGCAGCTCGCGAGCGACGTGTTCTTCGAACCTACTAAGTTGAAAGCTGAACCGCTTGAGATGGTTTTTATCCGCGGGCCAATTATTGAGAGTCTTGCGCAGGATATTTCGGTGCTGGCGAGCCATGAAGGCAAGCCCGCGTTGGTGCAGCAGGAAAATATACTTGCGGCGACGTTTCATCCGGAATTGACGGACGATTCGACGGTGCATCAACATTTTCTTTCGATGGTGACAGCCGCACAGAAGAGCTCCGTAAGCGCAGGCTGAGGCCGCGCAATCTCTCGTGACTGAAGAAAAATCCAAGCAAGCTGAGCGGAAGAAAATCAAGGTGCTCTTTGTGTGCGTGGGCAACGCCTGCCGAAGCCCCATGGCGGAATCGATTGCGCGAAGCATTGCGGCCGACGTGATTGTCCCCAGCAGCGCGGGAGTCTATCCACTCGGCGAAGTGCCTGCACTGACGCGGCAGACGCTTGTGAAAAATGGGTACCCTATCGAAGGTCTGGGATCGAAGCCGATTCTGCGCGAGGATTGGCAGGCGGCTGAACTGGTGATCAACATGAGCGGCATGGACCGGGAGCGCATCTTTACAGATGCTTCGAAGGTTGAGGACTGGGACGTTGCCGATCCCTATGGCGCGGACCCAGCGCTTTATCAGAGAATCATGGTGGAGATTGAGGAGCGGGTACGCGGGCTCACGGAGCGCTTGCGCCGCAAGCAGCCAGAAAAATCCGAGCGGAGCTGACAGGAGACGACTTGCGCCGAGAGAAGACCAGCGTTTCGCAGGAAGATTATCTGAAGGCCATCTGGGAGATGCTGGAGGAGAACCAGACATCTATTGGAGCGCGCTTGGCGGAAGAGCTTGGCGTGACGCCGCCCGCAGTGACCGCGGCGATGAAGCGGATGTCTCGCGACGGGCATGTAAAAGTGGACCGCGGGGGGCGCATCCAGCTGACGGCGAAGGGCCGCAAGGTGGCGCAACACTTGATGCTGCGGCATCAGCACGCGGAGATGCTCTTGACCGAAGTGATCGGAGTGTCATGGGCGAAGGCGCACGCGGAGGCCGAGCGGCTTGAACATGCGATTTCTCCCGAAGTGGAAGCGCTGCTGCAGAAACGCTTTGCGGGCCGAAAGACCTGTCCGCACGGAGTGCCCGTGAATGGCGGGGTGCGGCAACTGCGCAAGCAGGGCGGGGTATTGCTGAGCGAGTTGCGCGCGAACGAGACCGCGGAAATTCTTTGCGTGTATGAAAAGGATGAAGGATTTCTGGATTTTCTGGAAGGCCTGCAGTTGCGCCCGGCATCTAAGGTGGAAGTACTCAGGCGCGAGTACGATGAAACAATGACGTTGCGCGCCAGCGGCCACACGATGCATCTCGGCAAGCCGGCGACCACGCGTATCTGGGTGCGCCGTGCTGGTTTGTGAAGCCTGCGCATCGGCTCCGTTTACTCGTTGACCGTTCCTGCCACGGTACTTGCCTTCTCCGCACCGCGCTTGATAATTCCTGGAAAGATGGCTACCTTATGGAAACACAAGTCAGCTTGCCAGTCCTCGTGCGACTGGTGATTGGCTTCAGGAGAGTGGTGCATGTCCTTTTTGCATAAAAATCGTGTGAAAGCTAGAGGTCCGCGGCATCACTGGATTTTGTATGTCGTGCTGGCGTTTTGTGGCGCGCTGCTGACGTTTGTGGGCGCGCGAGCGCAGCAGAGGGCCACGGATGATGCCACTTTTCGGAAGCTAACAGACGCTTATTGCGCCGCATGGAGCACCGGCAATCCCGTTAACGCTGCGAAGTTTTATGCCAAGGAAGATGGACTGGTGTACTACGACCTGGCGCCATTTGCGTACAACGGCTGGAAGGAATATCAGACGGGTGTGCAGAAGGAATTTTTTGATAGCGCTTCGAGTGTGCTGCTGACGGCGGGAAAAGAGTTGAAGGTGACGCGTCGCGGAAATATTGCATGGACGACCGTACCGATGCATTTGGTGGACAAGGCCAAGGACGGCAAGGTCACCGAGATGAACGTGCGTTACACGGGAATCTGGGAGAAGCGTGGGAAGAACTGGCTGCTGGTGCACGAACATCTTTCGACGCCGCTGGGCGGGTAAATCTGAAATGGAGCCGGGCCCGCCGTCGCGC
>WNEZ01009052.1_pt1 | contig 13965 bp, 12 predicted proteins | sample 5400521 | NCBI WGS metagenome assembly WNEZ01 (sample SAMN13153339, study PRJNA577476) | soil metagenome | isolation source: 120 cm saprolite under Douglas fir tree site 2 hole 1 replicate 1 | place: USA:California | collected 2015-04-18 | reverse complement strand
CCCGGCGCTTCAACCGTATTGGTCTGGACCATGTGGTCGTACTGTTGCCAGACCCAGCGCTTCGAACAGATATTCAGACTCGCCAGCAGTCGCTTGAAATTTGCTGTGAAGTCCACGCTCGTGCTTTCAAGAACCGGTTCTCGGGAGGGCACGGCTTCAGCCGTGCCGCCCGACGGCGCTAGCGAGATGGGCTTCAGCCACTGCTTGAAAGATGCCAACCTGATGTGCCCCGGCATCTCTCGCGGAACGGGTGGCTCCCATCGCGCGAGTGGACGTTTGTACACCGGCGCATCGTCCGTGAGAGCCGCATTGGGGATTTCCGCAACCACCTGTCCATGCTCCAGCACCCGCATCTTCGAATCGCTCGTCACGCGGCCGACTTCCACGGCGTCCAGCCCCCACTTCTCGAAGACACGAAAAACTTCCTGCTCGCGGCCCTTCTGCGCGACCAGCAGCATGCGTTCCTGCGATTCGCTGAGCATGATCTCGTAGGGAGTCATGCCGGTTTCGCGCTGCGGAACGCAATCCAGATCAATCTCGATCCCAGTGCCGCCGCGCGCACCCATTTCGCAAGTCGAGCAGGTCAGCCCCGCGGCGCCCATGTCCTGAATGCCGATGATCGCGCCCGTTTGCATGGCTTCGAGGCAGGCTTCGAGCAGCAGCTTTTCCAGAAATGGATCGCCAACCTGCACGTTCGGCCGCTTGGCCTCGGACCCTTCGCTGAATTCCTCGCTGGCCATGGTGGCGCCATGGATGCCATCGCGTCCGGTCTTGGCGCCCACATAGATCACGGGATTGCCTTCTCCCGCCGCACGCGCATAAAAAATCTGGTCGCGCCGGACCAGTCCAAGCGCAAAAGCATTCACCAGCGGATTGCCCGAATAGCAAGGCTCAAACTTCACCTCGCCCCCCAGGTTGGGCACTCCAAAACAATTCCCGTATGAGGCCACGCCCGCGACCACACCCTCCATGACGGAATGATTCTTGTGGAGTTCGGCCCGTGTGGGGGCGGGTCTCTGACCCGCCCGACCGGGTCGAAGACCCGGTTCCACACTGGTCTCTCCCACACTGATCGGCCCAAACCGCAACGAATCCATCACCGCTACGGGCCGCGCGCCCATGGTGAAAATGTCACGCAGAATGCCGCCGACGCCCGTAGCCGCACCCTGAAACGGCTCAATAAACGACGGATGATTGTGCGACTCGATCTTGAACGCGCACGCCCAGCCGTCGCCGATGTCAATAATGCCGGCATTCTCGCCCGGCCCCTGCACCACCAGCTTGCTGCGAGTCGGCAGCCGCTTCAGGTGGACGCGCGAAGACTTGTAGGAGCAATGCTCGCTCCACATCACGCTGAAAATGCCGAGCTCGGTCCGCGTCGGTTCGCGTCCGCCCAGCAGCTGTTTGATTTTCTCGTATTCGTCCGGAGTAAGGCCGTGCTCCCGGATCATCTCCGGCGTAACGGCTGGAATCGCAGAGGTGGTCATCACGGGGAAACTCTATTGTCGCACTTTGGGAGAGTTTTTACATGCGGGTGTGGGATTTCAGGGCAAGAAGAGCAATTGCAGTCGCGCTCTTGTGGTCCGCGCTCCAGGGCGGGCCCAGAGACTTGCGCAAGCCATCCACATTCTTTCGCAACGCCGGATCTGTGACGTCCCAGGCGGCAGCTGCGCGTACCCAAACCTCGCGTTCGCGCAAAAGAACGACTGTCAGCCCGCGTCTCTCGCAAGCAGAGACGATCGCGTTCTGAAACAGCGTGCCCTCGGCGGAGTGAATCATAGGGTGCGACCGAAGAATTGCCGCCAGATCGTTTGGGACAACCGTAGAGCCGGAAAGAACCCCGCAGATATCAACCCTGACGCCACGAGAACGCAATTCCTCCACCGCGTTTTTGACGGCAAGGCATGCCGCTTCCTGCGCCGCCTTCGTCCCGCGTTGCACGAGTTCGGTTGCTTGCGCCAGCGGCATCTCAGACGCCACGTGATACACGAAACGTGGAATCGAGCTATTCGGCGGCAACAGCTCGATGCGCCGACGAAGGAGCACTCGAATTTCACCCGGACGGCCAGCCACCGCCACTAAAGCGGCCCAGCCGGTGTGGAGCTTGAAGCCAAGTGCGGCCCGCTGCGTCATCAGCAGAGTCTAAGCGGGCAGGGCGGGCTCTGCAAAGCGCTGCGACGAAACCGCACACTATACTGTTTTCGCATGAAGTCCGTCATCGTCGGCACCGCCGGGCATATCGATCACGGGAAAACTTCGTTGGTAAAGGCCCTGACCGGAATTGATGCCGACCGCCTGGAAGAAGAGAAGCGGCGCGGCATCACGATTGACATCGGATTTGCACACCTCGAACTTCCTGTTCCGAACGGCGACAAACTTCGTCTCGGATTCGTGGACGTCCCCGGCCACGAACGCTTCGTCCGCAATATGCTCGCCGGAGTTGGTGGAATCGATCTGGTCTTGCTGGTCATCGCCGCCGACGAAGGCATCAAGCCGCAAACTCGCGAGCACTTCGACATCTGCCGACTGCTGTCAGTGAAGCGCGGCATCACGGTGCTGACTAAGTCTGACACCGTCGACCCCGACACGCTCGAAGTCGTGCGCCTGGAAGTGGACGATTTTCTCCGTGGATCGTTTCTTGATCCAGCACACTCTCCGATCGTTGCCGTGAGTGCGCTGAACGGCGCTGGTCTCGAGGAGCTGCGCACCGCGCTGGCAAAAGTCGCCACAGAAGTCCCGGCAAGAGACTCGACCGCGCTGGCGCGCCTTCCGATTGACCGCGTGTTCACCATGAGAGGCTTTGGAACCGTTGTGACCGGCACTCTTGTCTCGGGAACGATTCGCAAAGAAGAAGAACTGGAAGTTTTTCCCACCGGCAAACGCCTGCGCGTTCGCGGAGTCCAAGTGCACGGCGCAGCCGCGGAACAAGCAATTGCGGGGCAACGCACTGCGCTGAACCTCGCAGGAGTCTCCACCGACGATCTTGCGCGCGGCATGGCGCTCGCACTGCCGGATACTTTCCAATCCACCTCGCGACTAGACGTCTCACTCTCAGTGCTGCCTTCCGCCAAGCCACTCAAAGACCGCGCTCGCGTGCACTTCCATGCCTTCACGATGGAGACGATCGCGGAAGTTCGCCTGCACGAAGTCAAGCAAGTCGCGCCTGGCAGCCAGGGTTATGCACAACTCCGTTTGGCCGAGTCCACACTGCTCCTGCCCGGAGATCGTTTCATCCTCCGCCAGTTTTCGCCGGTGGTCACGATCGGTGGAGGAGTTGTGCTGGACGCCGCGCCCCTCCCGAAGACGAAGAGCGTTCAGGATTTTTTGGCACTGCTGGAGCGCGGCACCGAGGAGACGGTACTCGAAGCCCGCATTGGGCGCAGAGGTCCGCATGCGATTTCGCTGTCTCAGGTAGTCGCGGAAACAGGGTGGCGCTCGGAATTTATTGCGGCCAAGTTGGCCGGAGCCTTGGAGAAAGGAACGGTCCGGCGGATTGCCGACACCTTGGTGAGCGCCTCTTCATTCGCGCATCTTATGTCGTCGCTGTCGAATCAGGTTTCTGAGTTCCACAAGAAAAATCCGCTGGTGGCCGGAATCAGCAAAGAGGAACTGCGCGACAAATTGCAGGTCAGCGCCGAAATCTTTTCATCTGCAATCGATGCGTTAGTCCGCGAAAAAAAGCTGGAAGTTGCCGCGGTGTTGTCATGAAAGACGATGAGGCCGAGTCCAAGAAGATCATCGAACAGGCATTTCTTTCGGCAGGATTGAAAGTCCCATCGCTGCGTAAAGTGCTCGCAGGTCTGAAAGTGGACAAAGTCCGTGCCCAGAAAATCGTGACGCTGCTGTTGCGGGAAAAAGCGCTGGTGAAAATCTCCGACGATCTAGTCTTTCATCAAGGCGCTCTTACCGATCTCCGCCAGAGAGTTGCCGCCCTCAAGAACACCTCCCCGAAGATCGACGTCGCCCGCTTCAAAGACCTGACCGGAGTCAGCCGCAAGTACGCCATCCCGCTGCTGGAGTATCTCGATCGCGAACGAGTGACGCGGCGCGTAGGCGACGAAAGAGTAATTCTCTAACCATGTACGCAACACAAGTCCCTTGGTTCCTCTGTGACCTTTGTGGTTAAAGCTTTTCTTCCGGGAACTCGAGGTCCAGCGCCAGTGGCCCGGTAACGCGGTTGGTAAGATTCGCCAGCCCGATCAGCATATGGAGGTCGAGGATCTGCTCATCGGAGAAGTGTTTCTTGAGTTGGACAAAGTCGGCATCAGTGGCGGCGTTCGGAGTGCGGGTCAGCTTCTCCGCGTAGCGCAGCCCTGCCTGTTCCTGTTCGCTGAATCCAGAGTAGTTCCCCTCCTTCAACGCTTTCATCTGTTCCTGTGTGAGCCCCGCGCGCTTAGCGCCGACGATGTGATGTTGGGTGCAGTAGTGGCAGCCGTTGATCAGCGACACGCGAAGATAGACGGCCTCGTAAAGCTTGCGGTCGAGTGAGCGTCCCACGCTGGCGTAGTAGCTGAGAAAGTTGCCGAGCATTGCTGGCCGGTGCGCCAGCGCCTTCTGGATGCTGCCGGGCTTGCCTTTCAACTTGCTGTCGTAAATCTCTTTGACTTCTGCGGTAGCATGTTCCGGTTCAATCAGGGCAAGGCGAGCCATCAGGAATCTCCTTCGTCGCACACCTATAATAAACATGGGAGACAACTTGAGCCGGGTACATATCATGGGAGCCGGGTTGGCCGGATCAGAAGCGGCGTGGCAGTGTGCGCGGCGCGGCATTCCGGTCGAACTCTTCGAGATGCGTCCGGTGCGGACGACCCCCGCCCACCAGACTGCCGACTTCGCCGAACTCGTCTGTTCGAATTCGCTGAAGTCCGACAGCGAGAACACCGCCCCCTGGTTACTCAAAGAAGAAATGCAGCGCGCCGGATCGCTGCTGCTGGAAATCGCTCGCGAAACCGCCGTGCCTGCCGGCCACGCCCTCGCCGTAGATAGAGCTGAGTTCTCGCGCAAGGTCACCGAGATAATCTCCCGCGAACCCCTGATTCACATTCGACGCGAAGAAGCCGCGAAGATCGATGCAGGGCAGATCACGATCATCGCGACCGGCACTCCATCGACATGAGCAAGGTGTACCTCGCGGCCCGCTACGACAAGGGATCGGCCGACTACATCAACTGTCCCATGTCAAAGGACGAATACGACACGTTCTACGACGCCCTGCTGGCCGCGCAGTCGGTCGAAGAAAAGGATTGGGAGAAGCTCAACTACTTCGAGAGCTGCTTGCCGATCGAAGAAATCGCCCGTCGCGGCCGCGACACGCTGCGCTTCGGCCCCATGAAGCCAGTCGGACTCAAAGACCCGCGGACTGGCAGGATTCCCTACGCGGCAGTCCAATTAAGGCAAGAGAACCTGCGAGCCGATTCCTACAATCTCGTCGGCTTCCAGAACCACCTGAAATTCGGCGAGCAGACAAATGTGCTGCGCCTCGTTCCCGGCTTGGAAAATGCCCGCTTCCTGCGCTACGGACAGATCCACCGTAACACCTACATCAATGCACCCACGCTGCTCACTCCGACTCTCCAGATTAAAAGCCTTCCTAACATTCTGTTCGCCGGCCAGATTTGCGGAGTCGAAGGCTACGTCGAATCAATCGCCACCGGACTGATGGCGGGTGTGAATGCCGCGGCGCTAGCGGCGGACAGCGAACCTATTCCTCCGCCGCGAGCGACCGCGTTCGGCTCGCTCATTCACTACATCACGCAAGCTGATCCCGGGAACTTTCAGCCCGCTAATATCACTTTCGACCTTTTGCCCGCTCTGGCAACGCGAGTTCGCGATCGCAAAGAGCGGCATCGCCAGCAGTGCCAGGCTGCTCTCAACGCATTTCAGGGATGGTGGACCCAGGTTTCGCGCTCTGCCACGTTGAGCCCGCGATAGCGCGACCGCGATTTTAAAGCCTTATGGAACCTAGTCGAAGACGACTCCGGCAAGGCCGACATCCACTTGAGAATTTCTCTCTTCACACTGACGATCTCGACCACTGTCCTGCTGATTGTCGGCATCCTGAGCGCGCTGATTCCCGCAGCGCGCGCGGCCAACCTCGATCCCGTCGAAGCGCTACGCTACGAGTAACTGCCGATAGCACCGGCACATTCCTTGTTGACGCCCTGCTCGCGCCGAATTACTCTGCGCCTATCAGGAGAGTGTTCCGTGCCCGTGTCCGCCGTCGATTGTGTTCAGCCAGCGATCCAGCACACCAGGGAGCAGCTGTTTAGCCACTTCCGCATAGGGCAATGGTCCCGTCTGGCCCTGGTGGGAATTCTTGCGGCGGAAATGCATGCCAGTGGATGCAACTTCGGGAACTTCGGCCAGCTCTTGCAGCAGCCACCGAAGCGCACTAACGAATTTATGGCGATGCCCTTTCCGAACATCGACCCGGCGCGCATCGCGCAGTTCGCCGGGCTGATTGCGGCCGTGTTCCTTCTTGCGATCGTAGTGTTTTTTGTTTTCCTCTATATCAGCAGTGTCTTCCGTTTCATTTTGTTCGAATCGGTATTGCGCCGGGAATGCTCGATCGGCGAAGGCTGGCAGCGTTGGCATCGGACCGGCAGACGCTTTTTTCTGTGGCAACTTGTTTATGTAATCTCCACCTGGCTGATTCTCGGCCTGCTCATCGGTATTCCCGTACTCTTCGCGGTGACGGCGGGATGGTTCAAAGATCCCAAGCAGCACGTCGCGGGCATGGTGGGAAGCCTGATCCTGCTGGTCGGCGTCGTTCTGATCGTCGCACTGGCCGCTGCCATAGTGCAGGTGCTGGCCAAGGATTTCCTGGTGCCAATTATGGCGCTGGAGAACCTCGACTTTGCCGACGGCTGGAGCCGCCTGTTAGGCCTGATGCGCGGGGAACCCGGAAAGTATGCGGTCTATCTCCTGATGAAAGTTGTGCTCTCCATTGCGGCCGCGATTCTGTTTTCCATCGTTGCGATTATTCCAGCGCTAGTCGTAATCCTTCCCAGCGTCTTGATCGTGCTCGCTGCCAAGACCGCCGGTATGGGTTGGAGCGCATCGACAGTCAGTCTCGCCATCATTTTCGGGACGATGGTCTTTGTGCTGCTGATCTACCTGGTGGCGCTGGTGTCTGTGCCCGCGACGGTTTTCTTTCCCGCATACGCGATGTATTTCTTCGCGGCGCGCTATCCGAACCTCGGGGAGCTGCTCAACCCGGCCCCCGCTCCGCCCGCGCCGGAGGCGCCGCCCGTGCTGGAGTCACCTCCTCTACCGTCGCCACCATTGCCGCCTTCCCCCGAGCCGATCGGATAGTAACCGGAGTCTCCCGATTATTCGCCTGACGTCGGACGCTGGCTTGCCTCTACTCGGGGCCTGTGCGTGCCGCCCCAACTGAAGCGTCGCCCGATGATGAACTTCAGAATCAGGCGATCGGTGGCGCGCGTCACGCCGACGCCCGCCCCGAAATTGAATTCCCAATTCGGCGAGAGATTCAGGTCAATCGACGGAAAAAACTGTTGCGACTGGTCCGTGAGTTTGTCAAAGTCGGTAGCCGGCCCCAGCCCTCCGTAGTATTCCAGGCCACCGGTAATTTTCTTTGTGAAATCAAAGCTCACCTTGGCATTGGGCGAGAAATCGAAGCCCCGATCCTGGTTCAATCCGTGGATAGATTTCTCGAACGCTGGATTAAACGCGAAATACCACCGCCCAATTTTCTTGTCGATGATCGGACGCAGTTCGTAATTCCAGCTGTCTTCGGAAAACTTGCGCCGCTGGTATCCGATCTCCTGCGAAAGGCTTAGTCCGACCGGCAAGTGCCACGACTCCGGCGCCGCGACCCGCGGGCGGATGTGGTCGCCCACCCACTGCCAACCCCCGTCCGGCTGAATGCTCGAAAACAAATAAAAACCGACTTCGAACCAGGGTGTGAAGCCGTGCGTGATTTCAAGAGTTTCGTGCACCGCGTGATGAGTAGGAGCGACCCCATTTTCAGTCTGCTTGCGCCCCTCCACCGTGAAGTTGGAATGAATCTCGAACATCGTCACGCCCTGCGGAACCGTGTCTGCACTGTAAACCTGGATCTCGTAGTTGTCCTGAGCACGGGCTCGCGAGCCGAAACACAACACCAGGAACACGATCGGGGCCAAATGTTTCCGCATGATGCAAGTCGGTCAAAGTTCAAATAGTTGTTCGACAACAAGCGCCGACTGATTGATCCCGATTCTAAATCTTCCCGAACACAATAGGGCTCTACTCAGCAGAGCGTCCCCGGGAACCGTCTGCCCCCGCGAGGTGTCAAATTCACCAGACACGCGCGTGCCTGAGAGGAGAAAATTCCATGTCATTCTCAACGGCAGGCGGTGGTCCGTCTGCGCCACAAATGAACGTCACGCCCCTGATTGACGTTCTGCTGGTGTTGCTCATCATTTTCATGCTGGTAGTAATCCAGGAAAAACCCAAGGGCTTCGACGCTCAGATTCCGCAGGAGCCAAACCCCAAGGACCATTACATCCCGCCTCCCGACCGCACGATCATCATCCAGGTGCGGGACGGGAAGAGTGCCGACCATCCTGATATCAAAATCAACGATGAGACCGTGGCATGGAGTGATCTTCGCCAGCGGCTGGTCGACATCTTCGCGATCCGTGTCGAGCGAATCGCATTCGTGAAAGCCGATGATGACATCGATTTCGAGCGCGTCGCAGATGTCATCGACACCGCTCACAACGCCGGCGTAGATCGCCTTGGACTGCTGCATGATGAAGCGGCAGCAGTCCATCACCGAGACCACTAGCCAGCAGTAGATTCGTATCAGGGCATCGCTTCAGCGATGCCGACTGCGAACATTTTGATGCCCCCTTTAGGGGCGGCAGGCAACTGGTTGCTTTTTCCCATGTCCGACTGTAAAAAAGCTGAACCACCCGGTGGGTCGGACAATGCCAGTCACCATTTTCGAGCGAGTGCGCGACAGCTTCACGCAACAACAATTCATGGCGACGCTGGGCGCGTCCCTATCCGCAGTCAAATCAGGCGCCGTCGAAATCGTAGTGCCCTTCCGCGCCGACCTCACGCAGCAGAACGGCTTCGTTCACGCTGGAGTCATCACCAGCATCCTCGACTCAGCCTGCGGTTATGCCGCTTTGAGCGTGGCCCCGGAAAGCGTCAACGTCCTCAGTGTCGAGTTCAAAGTAAACCTGCTGTCGCCCGCAGTGGGAGAGCGATTCGTGGCCCGAGCGCAGGTGAAACGGGCCGGCCGAACGATCACCGTTTGCGCAGCCGATGCGTTCGCGATCAACGGCACCGAAGAGAAGCTCGTTGCCACCATGTTGGCCACCATCATCACGACGAACGCTATCCCTTCTAGAGATTTGTCATCCTGACCCTGAGCGGAGCCGAACGGGAAGGACCTGCCTTCTTTTGAATGCTGACGAAAGCAGATCTTTTGCTTCGCTCAGCATGACAACTCTTGGAAATACGTCGTTACTACCGTGACCGATTCTTGATCCAGATCGGCGTCCCCATAAACCCAAACGCCGCGCGAATCTGATTCTCGAGAAACCGCTGGTAGGAAAAATGCAGCTTCACCGGACGATCCGTAAAAAGAATGAACGTCGGCGGAGCCACCGCAGCCTGCGTCATGTAGTAGATCCGCACCCGTTTACTCACTGGGACCGAAGCGCGGTCAAAATCAACCGTCTTCAGGAACCGATTCATCTCGCCGGTGGAAATGCGCTTGCGGCGCTCGGCGGCAACCTCCTCGATCAGCGGAAGAATCCTCTCGGTACCCTTGCCATTCTCAGCCGAGATGAACAGCACGGGCGCATAACTCAAAAATTTCAACCCGTCGCGCAACCGCTCTTCGTAAAGTTTCCGGTCCTGAGGACGCCTCGCCTCCTGAATACGCGCCGCCTTCGACTGGCTCACGGCCCGCTTCTCGCCGCTGGTAACCAGATCCCACTTGTTGACGACGATAATCACCGACCGCCCGCTTTCGTCCGCATAGCCGGCAATCGAAGCGTCGAGCCCGCTAACGCCCTCGGTCGCATCCACCAGGAAGAGCACGATGTCGGCGTCTTCGATATTCTTGCGCGCCATCACAACCGACAGCTTCTCCGCCATCAGATGAGTCTTACCCTTACGCCGGATTCCAGCTGTATCAATAAACCGAATCTTGCGGCCATTGTGTTCGATAACCTCGTCCACCGAATCGCGAGTAGTTCCCGGAATCGGCGAAACAATAGCGCGCGAACTGCCCGTCAGCCGATTCAGCAAAGTAGACTTGCCCACATTAGGATGCCCGATGATCGCTACCTTAATCTCATGTGGCTCCGGCTCAGCAGCAACCTCTTCCTCCAAGCCGTCCCCCGTGCTTTCCCCCGTGTCCTCCGTGACCTCTGTGGTAATGCCCTTGACCTGGGGCAGCACCGCCAGGATCGAGTCAAGCAAATCATCCAGTCCCCGAGCATTCTCCGCCGACACCGGAAACACATCCCGAATCCCAAGCCGATGAAAATCCCCCGTCATCCCATCCTGCTTGCCGCTGTCGACCTTATTAGCCGCAAGAAAAAGAGGTTTTCCTGTCCGCAGCAGAAGCCGAGCCAACTCACGGTCCGGCGCGGCGATCTCAGTTCGCGCGTCCACCACCATGACGATCGCAGCAGCCTCATCAAATGCAACTCGCGCCTGGCGGAAGATTTCGGAAGGAATGAACTCCTTGTCGTCCGGAACGATCCCACCAGTATCCACAACCCGAAACTCGTGGCCCCGCCATTCCGCCAAGCCATAGAGACGGTCGCGAGTGATGCCCGGCTCATCTCCGACAATCGCCCGGCGCGAACCCGTCAGCCGGTTGAACAAAGTGGATTTGCCCACATTGGGGCGTCCGACGATAGCAATTAAAGGAAGTACAGCGGATTGCACACTAGATTTCGGCATCATGCGCCAACAAGTATTATAGAGACTCTGTGGCTTCGCGCTCCCAAGCTGTCTCTCCGGCCGCTGGATCCTCGCTCTACCAGTTCTTTGCCCCCGGCGGCCTGCTCTCAAAAACGCACACTGCCTACGAGTTTCGCCGCGGCCAACTCCAGATGGCCCAATCCGTCGAAGAGGCAATCGCCGAAAAGCGGCACCTGATCGTTGAAGCCGGCACCGGCACCGGCAAGACGCTCGCCTATCTCCTGCCGGTGATTCGCTCCGGCAAGCGCGTCATCATCTCAACCGGCACCAAGAACCTGCAGGAGCAGCTCTTTCACAAAGACGTGCCGTTTCTCGAGCGCGCTCTCTTCGCGGACAGCGACACCAAGCTAAGCGTCTGCTACATGAAGGGACGCAACAATTATCTCTGTCGCAAAAAGCTCTACGATCTGACAAACGAGCCGGTGCTCAGTGGCCTGGAAGAGATCGAGCAATTCGGCGCGATCTCGGCATGGGAGAAAACAACCCATACCGGCGACCGCGCCGAGCTCGCTGAACTGCCCGAAGCAAGCGCGCTCTGGCACAAGCTCGACGCCCGCGCCGATACCTGTCTCGGCCAGAAGTGCAAAGAATGGGAGCGCTGCTTCATCACCGAGATGCGCCGTCGCGCCGCCGAGAGCGACATCGTCATCGTCAATCATCATCTGTTCTTTGCCGACCTCGCCATCAAGCTGGAAGCTGAGAAAGCGCCCGATGCCGGCGTGCTCCCCGATTGCGGAGTCGTCATCTTCGACGAAGCCCATGAACTAGAAGAAGTCGCCGGAAACTACTTCGGCATTTCTGTCAGCAATACACGGATGGAAGAATTGGCGCGTGACATCGAAGGCCTGCTGCAGCGCGAGAAGCTCTACACGCCGGGCATCTCGAGCGTGATCGGTTCGCTGCGTGAGCGTTCACAACTTTTCTTCTCGCTCGTCCCCGCCGGAGAAGGGCGCTTTGCCTTCGACGGTCGCAAAGAGTTCCTCGAGGAAAATGGCGAAGAGTACGATGCCCTGAATCAGGCTCTGCGCCGGGTTGGAGCGGAACTGGAGCAGCTTCCCCAGAAACCGGAACAAGTTTTCAGCGTCGCGCGCCGAGCGCAGCAATTGCAGGTGCAACTCAGTTTCGTGATGGAAGACGAAGACCCGAACACCGTCTTCTGGATCGAGCGCCGAGGTTTTCGCGGAGCAGCGCCGCACCGAAGAGGGTCTGACGCCCCAGCCCGCGGCCGCACCAATGTCTTCCTGCAAGCCACGCCCATCGAAGTCGGTCCCATCCTGCGCGAGTGCCTGTGGTCGAAAATGGAGACCGCCGTCCTCACCTCCGCCACGCTCGCCGTCGGCGGAGGCTTCGAGTACATCCGCCAGCGCCTAGGTCTAAATCACACCCGCGAATCCATCGTGCCCTCACATTTCGACTACGAGAGCCAAGTCATTTTTTACGTGCCGCCCGATCTTCCCGACCCGCGTACGCCACAATTCATCACGCAGGCCTCCGATCGTGTTCGCCGTCTGCTCGAGATCACGCGCGGCCGCGCCTTCGTGCTCTTCACGAGCTACGCGCAAATGAACGAAATCTACGATCGCCTGCTTGGCGTGCTTGATTTCCCATTGCTGAAGCAGGGCGATGCCCCGAAGTCGGCGCTGCTCGAGGAGTTTCGCATCACCCCGCACGCCGTGCTATTCGGAACCTCATCCTTCTGGCAAGGAGTGGATGTCCAGGGCGAACAGTTAAGTTGCGTAATCATCGATCGCTTGCCATTCGCAGTGCCCAGCGATCCGGTAGTGGCAGCGCGAGTAAAGGCGATCGACGCTGCCGGTGGCAACGCGTTCTACGAGTACCAGGTGCCGAGCGCAGTCATCACGCTGAAACAGGGCTTCGGGAGGCTGATCCGCTCGCTACGCGATCGCGGCCTGCTGGCGCTGCTCGACAACCGCATTCTGAAGAAACAATACGGAAAAGTTTTTGTGGAGAGCCTGCCCAATTACACGAGGACCACCGACCTAAGAAAGGTGGAGCAGTTTTTTGGAATTGACGATGTGGAGGCGGGTCTCTGACCCGCCTAAGCCGGGTCGAAGACCCGGCTACACGTGTCTAGACTCCTAACAACGTCTACTCGCCCGCCTCCTTACCAATGACGACCTTCAGGTGCGTAGTAACGTCCCGGTGCAGCTTCACCGGAATAGTGAACTCTCCAATCGTCTTCAACGGCTCGTGCAACTGAATCTTGCGCCGATCGATGTGGAAGCTCTTCTTCCCCAAAGCCTCAGCGATGTCGCCCCCGGTCACCGACCCGAACAGCTGATCGTTTTCTCCCGACTTGCGGGTAAACGAAACCTCGAGCCCCTCAAACTGCTTGGCGAGCGCCTCGGCTTCCGTTTTCTCCTTGGCAGACCGGCGCACGGCAGCGGCCTTCATCTGCTCGATCACGGCCTTGTTGGCAGCATTGGCCTCGATCGCCAGCTTGCGCGGAAGAAGAAAATTCCGGCCATATCCTTCGGCGACCTTAAGCACGTCGCCACGGTTGCCCAGCTTGGGCACATCTTCTTTCAGGATGACTTCCATAAATGACTCCGTCGATTCTGAATCTGGATCTTTGAATTACTGCGCGCGCCCGGCAAATGGCAACAGCGCGATATTGCGAGCCTGCTTGATTGCAGCCGACAACCGACGCTGGTGCCGCGTGCACACTCCAGTCAGGCGCCGCGGAACAATCTTCCCGCTCTCCGCGACGAACCCCGCCAGCAGGCGCACATCCTTGTAGTTGATAGCTTCGATCTTCTCGGTGCAGAACTTACAAACCTTCTTACGCCGGAAATATTTTCGGCCGCCTTCACGGGAACCGCCAGGGCCTCCGCCCGGACGCGGGCCACGCGGCCCACGATCGCTGCGCTCGCTTCGTTCTGGACGGCTGTCGCCACTGCGTTCCGGACGAGCGTCGCCCGTTGCTGCCGCCGGTGCCTTCGTTTCTTCTGCCATAGTGCTCCTTCGAACTTTTAATCGTCCCTATGG
>WNEZ01007626.1_pt1 | contig 13965 bp, 13 predicted proteins | sample 5400521 | NCBI WGS metagenome assembly WNEZ01 (sample SAMN13153339, study PRJNA577476) | soil metagenome | isolation source: 120 cm saprolite under Douglas fir tree site 2 hole 1 replicate 1 | place: USA:California | collected 2015-04-18 | reverse complement strand
CGTGACGAGCGAGGCGGATTGGCAGGAGGCGGTCAGGATGACCGTGACGGCGTTCGGCAAGCTCGACCTGCTCGTGAACAACGCGGGGATCAGCGGGACGTTCGATCCGGACACCACCAGCACATCGGCCTGGGACACGCTCATGAACGTGAACGCGAAGGGCGTGTTCCTCGGCATGAAGCACGCGGTGCCCGCCATGCGCGAAGCGGGCGGCGGCGCCATCGTCAACATTTCGTCGATCTCGGGCTTCGTCGGTCAGGATCGGATCCACATGGGATACAACGCGTCGAAGGGCGCCGTGCGGATCATGACCAAGTCGGCGGCCGTGCAGTACGCGCAGCACGGTATCCGCGTCAACTCGGTCCATCCGGGCATCCTACCTCCGATGCGCACGTCCAAGGCCTCGGCAGATCCGGCGTGGCGCGAGAAGTCGCTCCGGGCGGTGCCGATGAAGCGGGAAGGGCGGGTGGAGGAAGTCGCCCACGCGGTGCTGTTCCTCGCCTCGGACGAGGCGTCGTATATCACCGGGACCGAGCTGGTCGTGGACGGCGGCTACCTGGCGGTCTGAGCCGCGGTCGGTAGAGGGAGAGGGAGAAACGGCGATGCCGGAGGCGGAGTTCGACCGGGCGAAGGCCAAGGCGTTCACCCAGCTCATGGTTCGCCACCTCGAGGGCGCCGCCGTCTCGATCATGCTGGAGGTCGGGCGCCGGGTCGGCCTGTTCGAGGCGATGGCGAAGATGGGCGCGGTCACCAGCGCCGAGATCGCGGAGAAGACCGGCCTCAGCGAGCGTTACGTCCGGGAGTGGCTGGCCGCCATGGTCTGCGGCGGCATCGTCGAGTACGCAGCCGGTGACCGCACGTATCGACTCCCGCGCGAGCACGCCGCCGGGCTCACCGGCTCGTCGACTCGAAATCTCACGGGCATGACGGAGATGTTCCCGCTCATGAACCGCGTCATCCCCGACGTCGCCGAAGCGTTTCGGACGGGTCGTGGTGTGCCGTACAGCGCGTACCAGCCGGACTTCACGGGCCTCATGGACCGGCGGAGCCGTCCGCGCTTCGACGAGCTCCTCTTCAGCGCCTACCTCGGCAAGCCGGAAGGGCTCGTCCCGCGCCTCGCGGCCGGCATTCGCGTCGCCGACGTCGGATGCGGCACGGGGCACTGCATCACGCTGATGGCGCGGCGGTTTCCGAAGAGCACCTTCGTCGGGTACGACATCTCCGAGGATGGAATCGCCGGCGCCCGCGCGGCGGCCCGCGGGCTCGACAACGCGTCGTTCGTCGTGCAGGACGTCGCGCGGCTCGAGGCGCCCGCCCCCTTCGATCTCATCACCGCGTTCGACGCGATCCACGATCAGGCGGATCCCGCCGGCGTGCTCAGCGGGATCCGCGCCGCGCTGGGCGCGGGCGGCACCTTCCTGATGCTCGACGTCTGCGCGTCGAGCGACCTCGCCGACAACGTCGGCGTTCCGATGGCGCCCTATCTCTACGCCATGAGCACGATGCACTGCATGAGCGTGTCGCTCGCGGCTGGCGGTCCCGGACTCGGCACGGCGTGGGGTCACCAGGTCGCGACCCGGATGCTGCGCGAGGCGGGCTTCACCGACGTGCAGCTGTTCGAGCGCGTCGACCCCGCGAACTCGCTGTACGTCGTTCGCTGCGGCAGCTGAGGCGGCGCAGTGGGCGAGCGCCTGTTCGGCGCGCGGGTGCGCCGCCGCGAGGACCCACGGCTGATCACTGGCCGCGGACGCTACGTCGCCGACGTGACGCACCCCGGCCTGCTTCACGTCGCGGTCCATCGAAGCCCGCACGCCCACGCGCGCATCGTCCGCGTCGATCCGACGGATGCGCGGCGCCAGCCCGGGGTGGTCCACGTGCTCGTGCCCGCCGACGTCGCCGCGCTCGGGCGGCTGCCGCTGCTCGTGCCGCACGCGAGCCTGGTGGCCCCGGCCTGCCCCGAGATCCTGCCGCAGGACGTCGTCTCGTACGCCGGGCAGGCGGTGGCGCTTGTGGTCGCCGAGAGCGCCGCCCAGGCCGAGGACGCGCTCGACGCGCTGCGCGTCGAGTACGAGCCCTTGCCGGCGGTGGCCTCGCTCGACGACGCCCTGCGATCCGACGGAGCGCGCGTGCATCCCGGCGGCAACGTGGCCTCGCGATTCACGCAGCGGGTGGGCGACCCGGCCGGCGAGCTCGCGCGGGCGCCCGTGGTGCTGCGCGAACGCTTCCACCTGCACCGCGGCGCCGGCATGGCCATGGAGACGCGCGCGATCGCGGCCCGCTGGGACAGCGAGCTCGGCCAGGCCACCGTGTGGTCGACGACGCAGGCGCCGCAGATCCTGCGCCGGCTGCTCGCGCGCTATCTGGCGCTGCCCGAGCACGCCGTGCGCGTCGTCACGCAGGACATCGGCGGAGGCTTCGGCCCGAAGGCGATCATCTACTCCGAAGACATCCTGGTGCCGTTCCTGGCGCGCGCCCTTGGGCGTCCGGTGCGTTTCGTCGAAACGCGCCGCGAGCATCTCCTGGCGGTCACGCAGGAGCGCGACCAGTGGCACGACGCCGAGCTTGGGATCACGCGTGAAGGCCGGATCGTCGCGATCCGCGATACGTTCGTCCACGACTGCGGCGCCTTCGTCTCCTGGGGTGTCATCGTGCCGATCCTCACCTCCGTCAGCGTGCCCGGACCGTATCGGGTCCCGAACTACGAGGTGACGTTGACCGCCCTCTATACCAACCGCGTGCCGGTCACGCCGGTGCGCGGCGCGGGTCGGCCGCAGGCGGTGTTCGTGATGGAGCGGATGCTCGATCTTGCCGCCGAGCGCCTCGGGATCGACCGGGTGGCGCTCCGTATGCGCAATCTCATCCAGCCCGACGAGTTCCCGTACGACGTCGGCCTGATCTCGCGCGACAACAGCCCGCGCCGCTACGACAGCGGAAACTATCCCGAATGCTTGCGGCGCGTGGCCGAGGCCGTGGGCGCGGCCGACTTCGCAGCGGAGCGTGAGCGCGCGCGCGCCGAGGGCCGGGCGATCGGACTCGGCTTCGCCCTCTTCGTGGAGGACACGGGGCTCGGCCCCTACGAAGGTATCCGCATTCGCGTCGATCCGGCCGGCCGGGTGTTCGTGTTCTCCGGCACGTCGAGCCAGGGGCAGGCTCACGAGACCACCTTGGCCCAGGTCGTCGCCGACGGGCTGTCGGTGCCGCTCGAGCAGATCACGGTGATCCCGGGCGACACCGCCGGCATTCCATACGGCGTCGGGACGTTCGCCAGCCGGGTGGGTGTGCTCGCGAGCACCTCGGCCGCTCACGCGGCGGCGGAGGTTCGCAAGAAGGCGCTGGCGATCGCCGCCGATCACTTCGAGGCGGCGCCGGAGGATCTCGCCCTCGAGGACGGTCGCATCACCGTGCGCGGCACGCCGGGGCGAGGTCTCGCGCTCGGCGAGGTCGCCGCCATCGCGACCGCGCCCCGGCCCGGCTACGCGCTGCCCGGCGCGATGGACCCTGGGCTCGAAGCCTCGGGCTACGTCCACGTGCCGCAGTCGACGTACTCGAACGGCGCCCACGCGGTCATCGTCGAGGTCGAGCCCGAGACCGGCACGGTGCGAATTCTCAAATATGTCGCCGTCGACGACTGCGGCACGATGATCAACCCGCTGGTGGTCGAGGGGCAGATCCACGGCGGCATCGCCCACGGGATCGGCAACGCCCTGCTCGAGGAGATCGTCTACGACGCGACCGGCCACCTCGTGACCGGCACCTTGATGGACTACGCGCTGCCCCGCGCGGCCGACGTGCCGCCGCTCGAGGTGCACCACGTGGTGACGCCTTCGCCGCTGAACCCGCTCGGCGTCAAGGGCGCCGGCGAAGGCGGGACCTTGCCGGCGCCGGCCGCGATCGCCAACGCGGTGGCCGACGCGCTCCGCCCGCTGGGCGTCGAGGTGACCGAGATGCCCCTCACGCGCGAGCGCCTCTGGCGCCGGGTGCGCGCGGCGGCTCGTGGTTGACGGTCGCGGTGTGGGTTTGATACCGTCGCGCCGCTGAGCGCGCATCGAGGCGGCACGGGCGATTTTTTCCTGACAAGGAGGTCAGTCATGACGAGCGAGGCACGCGACCGACAGGATGTGAACCTGATATCGAGGCGCGTGCTGATCAAGACGGCCGGGGTCGCCGCCGGCGCCATAGCGCTCTCGCCGCGCATCGCCGCAGCTCAGGCGCCGGCGCCGATGGCTCCGCCGAGCACCGTCACGACGCCGCCGCGCGATTTCGGCCCGAACGCGCCGCCGAACGTCTACTTCACCGATCCCGACGTGCTCACGATCGATCCGCTGTTCGACAGCCTGCGCCAGCCGAACGCGCCGATCCAGCGGCTGTGGACGGGTGCGCTCTGGTCCGAGGGCCCGGCCTGGAGCAGCCAGGGACGGTATCTGGTGTGGAGCGATATCCCGAACAACCGGCAGATGCGGTGGCTCGAGGACAACGGCCGGGTCACGGTGTTCCGCATGCCGTCGAACAACAGCAACGGCAACACGTTCGACTTCCAGGGCCGACAGCTCTCCTGCGAACATCTGACCCGCCGCGTGGTGCGCTACGAGAACGATGGCTCGATCAGCGTGATCGCCGATCGGTTCGACGGCAAGCGACTCAACTCGCCCAACGACGTGGTCCCGCATCCTGACGGGTCGTACTGGTTCACCGATCCGCCGTACGGTGGTCAGCTCTACGAGGGCGCGCCCGACGCGGCCGGCGGTCCGAGCAACGCGGGCGGTCGGCTCAAGTCACGGCTGGGCCAGGCGCTCGGCATGGGCGACAACAAGCGTGAGCTGTCGACCAACGTCTACCGCGTCGATCCGAGTGGCAAGGTGGAGCTCGTCGTCGGCGAGGATCAGGTGCCGGATCCGAACGGGCTGGCGCTCTCGCCGGACTACAAGAAGCTCTACGTCATCAGCACCGGCAAGGGCCCGGGCGACACCGGGGCCGGCGGCAAGGGCGACATGCACGTCTTCGACGTCGGCAGCAACAACAAGGTCTCAAACCGGAAGGTCTTCAGCGACTTCATGGTCGACGGCGTGAAGTGCGGGCCTGACGGCGTTCGCTGCGACGTCGACGGCAATCTCTGGTGCTCGAGCAACGCCGGCCGCGCCGTGGGCTACAGCGGTGTGACGGTGTGGACTCCCGAGGGCAAGCTGATCGGCCGCATCCGTCTTCCGGAGGTATGCGGCAACATATGCTTCGGCGGTCCGAAGCGGAACCGCCTCTTCATGGCGGCCAGCCAGTCGCTCTACGCGCTCTACGTTGGCACGCAGGGCGCCGCGCCAGGCTAGAAGGGGCCCGTCGCGCGGCTACGAGGGGTGGCCGGCGAGCGCGGCGAGGACGCGTTCCGGCCGGAACGGGACCGTGCGCAAGCGCACACCGGTCGCGTCGAACATAGAGGAGCGGCGTCTCCGGGTCATCGAGCTCCACGGTTCTGGTCGTAGCGTTGACGTTGATCCTCAGAGTCGCCAGTGTCACGCTTTTCGCAGGAAGTCGAAGTCGCAGCCGTGCTCGGCCTGGAGCACGTGGTCCATGTAGAGCTTGGCGTAGCCGCGCGCCGGTGGCGTCGCGGCGCGCGAAAGGGCCGCGCGGCGACGCGCGAGCTCAGCGTCGTCGACGACCAGATCGAGGCGGCGATCGGTGACGCTCAAGCGGATGCGGTCGCCGTTGCGTACGAGTGCCAGCGGCCCGCCGACAGCCGACTCGGGCGAGACGTGCAGGACGATCGTGCCGTACGCCGTCCCGCTCATGCGCGCGTCCGAGATGCGCACCATGTCCTTGAGGCCGGCGCGCGCCAGCTTCGACGGGATCGGCAGGTACCCGGCCTCCGGCATCGCATAGCCGCTCTTCGGCCCAGCGTTCTGCAGCACGAGGAAGTCGTCCGGCCGTACGTCGAGATCCGGCGCGTCGATCCGCGCCGCGAGGTCGTCGAGCGAGGCGAAGACCACCGCCCGCCCTTCGCGCTCGAAGAGAGCCGGATCGGCGGCCGAGCGCTTGAGGATCGCGCCACCGGGCGCCAGGCTGCCGAAGAGCGCGACGAGCCCGCCGACCTTCTGATAGGGCTCGGCGAGCGGGCGCACGACGTCGCGATCGACCCAGGTGTCTTCCGCGGCGAGGCGCTGGCCGAGCGTTTGCCCCGTCACGGTCAGGCAATCGAGGTGGAGCATCGGCGCGAGCTCGCGCAGCACGGCGCCGAGACCACCGGCGGCGTTGAGGTCCGACATGTAGTGCTGGCCGGTCGGCTTGAGGTCGACGATCACCGGAGTCTCGTCGCTCAGCGTATTGAGGCGTCGCAGCGAGACCTCGACGCCGACGCGTCCGGCCACGGCGGTGAGGTGGATGATGGCGTTGGTCGAGCCGCCGATCGCCAGGAGCACGCGCAGCGCGTTCTCGACGGAGCGCTGCGTGATGATCTGGCTCGGTCGGAGCCGTGTCGTCGCCAGCGCGACGGCCTGTTGTCCGCTCGCCTCAGCCGCGCGCAGCCGGTCGGCGTGGACCGCGGGAATCGCGGCGGTCCCCGGCAGCGCCATGCCGAGCGCCTCCGCGATCGACGCCATCGTGCTGGCGGTGCCCATCACGGCGCAGGTGCCCGCCGTCGTCGCCAGGTTCTCCTCGATGCGCTCGATCTCTTCCGCGGTGACTCCGCCGGCGCGGTACTTGGCCCAGAAGCGCCGGCAATCCGTGCACGCCCCGAGGCGCTCGCCGCGGTAGGCCATCGGCATCATCGGGCCGGCCAGGAGCTGGACCGCCGGCACGTCGGCGGACGCCGCACCCATGAGCTGAGCCGGCACCGTCTTGTCGCAGCCGCCGACCAGCACGACGGCGTCCATCGGCTGCGCGCGGATCATTTCCTCGACGTCGATGGCCATGAGGTTGCGGAACATCATGCTCGTCGGCGAGAGGAAGACCTCGCCGAGCGAGATCGTCGGGAAATCGATTGGCAGTCCGCCGGCGGCGAGCACACCCCGCTTCACGGCGTCGATCAGCTCCGGAAAGTGTCGGTGGCAGTTGTTGAAGCCGCTCGCGGACTGCGCGATCCCGACGACCGGCCGCGCCAGCATCGCCTTCGAGTACCCCATCGACGTCGCGAATGAGCGGCGCAGGGAGAGCGCGAAGTCGGCGTCGGCGTAGTTGGTGAGGCCGCGAGCGAGACCGTGGGGGCCGTCAGGAGGCGTCATACCGCTCCTAGCCGTACGCCCGGGCGTAACCCCGCGCTCTTGGCAAACGCCCCCGCGTTCACCTTCTGACCACCCTCGGGCCGCACGCGGGTCACCTGGATCTGACCGCCGGTCGCGGCGACCGTCAATCCTGCGTCATCGATGGCGAGCACTTCTCCGGGCCGTCCCTGCGTGGCGCCCACGAGCTTCTTGGCGTCGAGGAGCTGCACGGTCGTTCCCTCATGCGTGGTCCACGCACCCGGTTGTGGATCCGCACCACGGATGAGGTTCCAGATGGCCTGGATGGGCTTCTGCCAGTCGATCTGGACGTGCTCCTTCTTGCACCACCCCTCGTACGTCGCCTGGGACTCGTCCTGAACGATTTTCGGTGCCGTGCCGGCGCGCACGAGATCCACGGCTTCGAGCAGCGCCGCCACCCCAAGCGGATACAGGTGCTCGAAGTAGAGGCTGCCCAGGGTGTCGCTATCGCGGATCTCGACTTCCCTCTGCAGCAAGATCGGCCCGGTATCGAGGCCCTGGTTGGGCCAGAAGATGCTCAGCCCGGTCCGCGTCTCGCCCATGATGATCGGCCAGTTGATGGAGCTGGGGCCGCGGTGGCGAGGAAGCAGAGAGGGATGGTACTGGATGGTGCCGCGCGCCGGCTGGTTCAGCACCTCCTCGGGCACGATCAGCGTGACGTAGGCCATCACGCAGAGATCCGCCTTGAGTCGCGCGAATTCCTCCCACACCTCTGGCTTGTTGCGAAAGGATCGCGGCTGGTAGACCGGCAGGCCTCGCGCGAGCGCGGCCTCCTTCAGGGGATCGACCCGCCCGCCCCCCTGGGCCGGCTCAGGGGCACAGTAGACGCCGACGACGTTCTCCCCGCGCTCCAGTAGGGCGTCCAGCACGCTCTTGCCGAACGCCTGCTGCCCATGGACGACGATGCGCATGATGTCTTTCCCCCGAGAGCGTGATGCTACCTCATGTAGGCGCGTCTCTCCACCGGGCTGACGTCCCTCGTCAGCCGCTCGCGTCTGGTTGTCACGCGCCGGAGGCCGAATACGCCCTAACCCATGAATTCGCGGACAGTTTGTAGGGCTGGCACCCGGCGTGCAGCTTTAGGGCCGGTAGAGGCGCATTGCGCGAATCACTGAGGCGTTCACGTAACTATTAGACGTTCACGTAACGAAGGAGGACGGCTCATGTACGCTCAACTGAAATCTGTGGTGCTCGGGCTCGCGTTGATCACCTTGCTCGCCGGGCTCTCGGCGTGCGCGAAGCGGCCGATGGTTGTCGGCGGCTCTTCCGTTCCGGCGCCTTCTGCCGCCGTGACGCCGGCACCGACCCGATAAGCTTCTCGAACGGCTCGTGTGTCGGAGCCGGGGCCCGCGCTCGGCTCCGACACCGGGTCACTGATCTCGCCTTCGTTCGTACCGTCGGCTCACACGAGCGCGAACTTCACCGCCTGGTTGATCATGACCTGCACCGCGGCGAGGATCTGATTGAGCGCCTTCTCGACCGCGATCATCGTGAGCGCGGTCGTTGCGGTCAGGATCGACTGAGTCGCCCGCACCTGCATGCGAAATAGAATGTCTGCGCTCTCCCGCGTGTAGTAGGGAGGCTGAGCACTCAGGCCCATCTCGTTGTCGACGAAGGTCCCGGCCAGCTTCCGCAACTCGGGAATCGTGTAGTTCTTCACGTCCTTCCACACCTGGCCGAACGCGCCCGCGGCCGCCTGTGACATCGTCGAGAGCAGTGCGTCTGCGTCTAGCGCCATGATCCCGTGCCCTCCTGACTACTTTCCCTGTTTCTTGGCGAGCTCCACGTAGAGCACCGCGCGGACCGAGGTCAAGACGAGCTCGCGGGGCGCGCGAGCCTCGGGTGGGAGCCCGAGGGCGCCTTGAGCGTTGTGGAAATTCGCGAAGTCCTCGAACTGGTCCTCGAGCAACTGCAGGAGCTGCGCCGTGCAGTCGCCGCTCGGGGCCGCTTCCACCCGTCCGCCCGCCGGCGTCGCAGCGGCCCGCGCGGCGGTTACGCCTTGCGGGAAGAGGCCCGCATAAGTCTCGGTACTCGGGCAACGCCCGGATGGATTGGCCGCCAGCGCGCGCGCGGTCAAGGTCTTCAGCTTGGGCTGCCACTTGTCGTAGAAGCCCCGATTGTCCTGGTAGGTCCCGCGCGTCCGGCCCACTGCGGTCGTGAACCGCAGGAAGTCCTCGTGGAAATCGGAGACCGTCTTTTCGATCACGTCGTCGTACGACTGGATGAGACGGACCGAGCAACCCGCCAGGGCAACGAGCAGCATCGGCAGGAGCAGCCACCGCGCCGGGCGAAGGTGCGTGATCACGCGAGCGCGCACTCGTGCATCGTCGCACGGTCAGGGCTTCCGCGGGGCCGGGACCTTCGTCAGGACGGAGTGCTACTGTGACGCCCGTAGAGCGCACAGCCTGACGGACGCGCGCCGGGAGGAGAGATGAAGAGAACGAGTGCACATCAAGTGGGCGTGAAGCGCACCGCGATCGTGGCGTTCTGGTGGTTCATGATCGTCTCGCAATACCCCGGAGGCACCCTGTCGGCCGCCACCCAGGGCCCGTTCGGAACCCAGGCGCAGTGTGAATGGGGCCGGCAGCAAATCGGCGTGACGACCGGGCTTCGGGGAGGACTGGGAGTCGGCTGGGGCTTGACCACGTGCTGGAGCGACGGGCGGTGAGTCGGCTGCGCCGTGACCCATCGTGTAACGTGGTAGAGTCATTCGGCAAATGTGCGGAGGGGTGGCCGAGCCCGGTCGAAGGCGTCCGACTCGAAATCGGATAGGGGCCCAGAAGGTCCCTCGGGGGTTCAAATCCTCTCCCCTCCGCCAATTTTCCCAGCGATGGTCGAAGTTCCGATGAGCCAGAAACGTGGAGGGGTGACCGAGCGGCCGAAGGTGCGGCACTGGAAATGCCGTGCACGGGTGATCCCTGTGCCCCGGGTTCGAATCCCGGCCCCTCCGCCAGAATTTTTCAGCTTGGCCGTGCTAGACGGGGAGTTAGCGGTGCCCTGTAACCCGCAATCCGCTTCAGCGGGGTTGAATTCCTTCTCGAGGGCGGCTCGTGTTGAGTGAGCTTCACGGGGCGGCGTTGAAGGTTGGGCCCCACGCAACGGGAATCGTCGAACCCCGCCAGGCCCGGAAGGGAGCAACGGTAAGGCGACCCTCTCGTGTGCCGTGGGAGTACCTGGCCGGAGCAGGTTCCGGGGAGAGATCGCAGTACGGGCCGTTCGAAGGAGGGTGCACGGTCATTGTATAGGAGCATGAGTCCGGCTTGGACCGAGGGTGGCGAGCGACAGGCACTCGGGGCTCCGCTCGTCGAGTCAACCCATGAGCGACCAAGATGGCTCCGCTCGTCGAGTCAACCCATGAGCGATCAAGTCCCGTGAGCTATCAAGTTCTCGCTCGCAAGTGGAGACCGCAGACGTTCGACGCCGTCGTCGGCCAGGACGCGATCACGCGGACGCTCCGGAACGCGCTCACCTCGGGCCGCATCGCGCACGCCTACCTCTTCGCCGGTCCGCGCGGCATCGGCAAGACCACGACGGCCCGCCTGCTGGCGCGCGCGCTGCTCTGCACCGCGCGCACGGGCCCCGAGCCCTGCGGCAAGTGCGCGGTGTGCGTCGAGGGCCTGGCCGGGACGCTCGTCGACGTGATCGAAATCGACGGTGCCTCGAACCGGGGCATCGAAGAGATCCGCACGCTCCGCGAGAACGTGAAATACACGCCGGCGCGCGGCCGCTACAAGGTCTACATCATCGACGAGGTCCACCAACTGACCGAGGCGGCCTTCAACGCGCTGTTGAAGACCCTGGAGGAGCCGCCGCCGCACATCGTCTTCGTGCTCGCGACGACGGATCCCCGCGAGATCCCGCCGACGGTGCTCTCGCGGGTGCAGCGCTTCGACTTTCGCCCGATCGCCCCCGACGCGCTGCGGTCGTCGCTCGAGTACATCCTGAACAAGGAGCAAATCCCGTTCGAGCCGGCGGCGTTGCCGGTCATCGTACGCGCCGCCGAGGGCTCGCTCCGCGACGCGCTCTCGCTGCTCGACACGGCGATCGCCTACGGCGACGGCCGACTCGAGGCGGAGACGACCGCGAAGTTACTCGGCGCGACGGCGCCGGTGACGGTGCGCGCGTTCGCGACGGCGATCGTCGGGCACGACACCGGCGCCGCGCTCGAGGCGATCGACCGCGCGGCGCGCGACGGCGAGGACCTCCTGGCGTTCACGCGCGACGTCATCGAGCTGTTGCGCCTCACGCTCGTGCTCAAGGCCGCGCCGAACGCGAAGCCCGCCGATCTCACGCACTCCGAAGGCAATGAGCTGCGCAAGCTCGGCGAGGGCGCCAGCCTCGACGAAATCCTCTACGTGCTCCGGGCGTTCCTGGAAGCCGACGCGCTCATGCGCGAGTCCCCGCATCCGCGCGTCGAGCTCGAGATCGCGACGGTCCGCGCGACGCGGCGGCCGGTGCCCCAGGCGCTCGACGACGTGCTACGCCGGGTCGACGAGGCGCAGCGGGAGATTCGCCAGCATGCGCTCGCGACACCGACCGCGGCGGCCTCGGCGTCGCAGGCGAGTCTCTTGTCGGCGTCCGAGCCCTCGGCGCCTCGGGCCGAGCCGCGCCGGCCAGCCGCGCCACCTCCGAGCACAGCACCGGCCTCGCGGCTCGCGACACCGGCCCCGCCGCCCGCTCAGCGTCCGTCAACGTCGGCACCTCAGTCCGCGCCGCCACCAGCGCCCGCAGCGTCAGCGGCGGCACCGGAGCCGACGCAGGAGTTGGCGACGGCCTGGGAGCGGGTCGTAGAGGAAGTCATGAAGAGGAAGCCGACGCTCGGAGCCGTACTGATGCAGGCGCGCCCGAGCGGCGTGAGTGATCGCGAGCTGACGATCGTGCTGCTCGGGAATCATTTCCACCGAGAGATGCTTGCGGACGTCGCGAACCGCGAGCTGGTCGTGCAGGCGGTGCGGCGCTGCGTGGCCGGCGCCGAGCGCGTCAACGTGGTGGCGGGCGGCGAGGCCGGCGGGGCTATCGCGACGCACCCGGCGGTCCAGGCGGCGATCGCCGAATTTCAGGGCGAGGTGGTCGCGGTGCGGCCGCGTCTGCCAGAAGGAGAAGGCCAGTGAAGGGGTTCGGGAACATCATGAAGGAGGCTCAGAAGCTGCAGGCCCAGATGGCGGCGCTGCAGGAAGAAGTGGGCAAGCGGAAGATCGACGCCACGGCCGGCGGTGGGATGGTGACCGTCGAGGTGAACGGCAAGCAAGAGCTCACCGCCGTCAAGATCGATCCCGAGGTCGTCAACCGGGACGACGTCCAGATGCTCGAGGATCTCGTGCTCGCGGCCGCCAACGAGGCGCTCAGAAAATCGCGCGAGCTCGTGCAGCAGGAGCTCGGCAAGCTGACCGGCGGCCTCAAGATCCCCGGTCTCGGTATGTAGGGCAGGGCCTGTTGGCGTATTACCCCGAGCCGGTCGCCCGCCTGATCGAAGCCCTCCAGCGACTGCCCGGCATCGGGCCGAAGACGGCCCAGCGGCTCACATTCTTTCTGCTCAAGCGCCCGACCGCGGAGGTGCGCGAGCTGTCCGAGTCGCTCGTTGCCGTGAAGGAGCGCATCGTCTACTGCGGGACCTGCTTCAACGTCACGGACCAGGATCCTTGTCGCGTCTGCTCCGATCCGGCCCGCGACGGCCGCCTGCTCTGCGTCGTCGAGGAGCCGAATGATCTCCTGGCGATGGAGCGCACCGGGGAGTACCGCGGCCGCTATCACGTGCTCCTGGGCGCGCTCTCGCCGCTCGACGGCATCGGCCCCGACGATCTGAAGGTGCGCGAGCTGTTGGCGCGGCTGGAAGGAAGCGCGGTCGCCGAGGTGATCCTGGCGACCAACCCCAACGTGGAGGGCGAGGCGACGGCGCTCTATCTCGCCAAGCTGCTGCGGCCGTTCGGAATGCGCCTCACGCGGATCGCGCGCGGCCTGCCCGTCGGCGGCGACCTCGAGTATGCCGATCAGGTGACGCTCTCGAAGGCTCTCGAGGGCCGCCGCGAGATCAGCTAGAAAAAAACCGGCCCGAGCCATCGACGGCCCGGGCCGGCGCTCGCGCATCGCGCGAGCTCGAACCCTACGAAGCGTTCTTAGAAATCGCCGTGCGGCATCGGCGGCGCCGCCGCCGGCTTCTCCTCCGGCAGGTCGGTGATCAGCGCCTCGGTGGTCAGCAGTAGCGACGCGACCGAGGCCGCGTTCTGCAGCGCCACGCGCTCGACTTTGGTCGGGTCGATGATGCCCGCCTGGATCATGTCGACGTACTCCATGCTCTCGGCGTCGTAGCCCCGGTTCGGAACCGTCTCGCTCTTCACCTTCTCGACGATCACGCTGCCCTCGAGCCCGGCGTTCTCGACGATCTGGCGGATGGGCTCCTCGAGCGCCCGCTTGACGATCATGGCGCCGACCTTCTCGTCGCCCGAGAGCTTGAGGCCGTCGATCGACTTCGCGCATCTGAGCAGCGCCACGCCACCGCCCGGCACGATGCCTTCCTCGACGGCGGCACGGGTCGCGTTCAGCGCGTCCTCGACGCGGGCCTTCTTTTCCTTCATCGCCGTCTCGGTGGCGGCTCCCACCTTGATGACCGCCACGCCGCCGGCCAGCTTCGCCAGCCGCTCCTGCAGCTTCTCGCGGTCGTAGTCCGAGGTCGTCTCCTCGATCTGGGCCCGGATCTGCTTGATGCGCCCCTCGATCTCCTTCGTCTTGCCGGCGCCCTCGACGA
>WNEZ01003266.1_pt1 | contig 13971 bp, 13 predicted proteins | sample 5400521 | NCBI WGS metagenome assembly WNEZ01 (sample SAMN13153339, study PRJNA577476) | soil metagenome | isolation source: 120 cm saprolite under Douglas fir tree site 2 hole 1 replicate 1 | place: USA:California | collected 2015-04-18 | reverse complement strand
AATGGCAAATTGTACGTGGCTGCACCATCCATGTGAACCGTGTGCAGGACGGGGTCGGAGCTCTTTATCTGAAGCGGGCCATTCTCGGCCACTAACAGAATGTGAGGCTCGTAACGGCAGTGCTTCTGGTCCATGAAGCGTCTGGGTTCGGGGATGTCCATCGCTTTTCCGCGGGAAATGCCCTTCAGGAATACCACGGTATTTGCGACACCGCCCTGTGGCCCGACAATCAGCCGTTCCAGATCGCGAATTTTCTGTGACTCGGGATCGCAAACCGCGGAGTCTTTGTTGATGGGAAAAGTGGGTATGCGCGGTAAGGGGCCCGACCACTTAACGACCCCAGTGATCGTCCCGGGGCTGCTGGGAGACACAACTTGGTAGCTGCCCTGCGCTGTGGCGCTCTCGGCCACAGTCAACAAGAGCCCAATAAACCCGGCAACTCTGACAGCTTGAAACATCCCCACCCAATTTCTTTAAGCAGATCATAATGAGGACTTTCTAATGGCACAAATGACGAAAGAACTATCACTTCCGGAGACGCAGAGTCCAAGAACTGCATGCGGGTCACAACGCGGCACAGGATTATTCCATAGGGAGCAAATCAAACCATCCACCACATCATTGGAGTGAGCTTCGCCGTCACTACGCGACGGCTTCCGAAGTAGAGCGGCCACCGAAGGAAGCAATTGCACTGGCCTCGTCGTGTTGGATGTCGAATACCGCCGACAGTTTTGTCATTTGGAGCAGGTCGTGTACCCTCTTGCTGAGGTTCACGAGCTTCAGTTCACCACCCTGATTGCGAACGGTTATGCAAGTCTTAACTAGCTCTCCGATTCCTGAGCTGTCGATGTACCCGACTCCGCCTAAGTTCAGTAGGATCCTCTTATTTCCTTTCTCCACGAGGTCGCGAACAATCTCGCGAAGCATGATGTTACCTTCGCCCAGCGTAATCCTTCCACTTACATCCAACACTGTAACGTCGTACACCTGCCGGGTAGCGGTTTGCATTTTCACGGGAGTGCGCCCCTGCATCCCTATCCCCAGGCGATCGAGTATGCCGCATGCCACGGTTGCAATCTCATGCGAATCTGTGCGTACGACAATAAGAGAGCGCCCCTCTAGCAAAACCTCGCGGAAAAAGGCCACGTCTTCGGGGCACTTTTCATCGGGCGTCGGCTCGGCGGTCTCCGTCTTTTCAGAAATGGCTCCGCCCAGACCAGCCCCCGTACCAGCGCCAGCGAGTCCGAGCAGTGCGGCGGCTCCGAAGCCAAGCGCGAATACTGCCCCGATCCCAGGAACGAGCAACGTCGCGGCTGCGACCCCAGCTGACATGCCGACGGCGCCGCCCGTAAAACCTCCCACGTATGCGCCAATTTCTTTGCCGGCGATCCTGGCCTCGTTTTCCGAACGAGTCAGAAACACCATCGATTGTTCCGGCACGCGCTGGCTCAATAACTCCTTTACGGCCTCCTCGGCGCGATCACGCGAAGCGAACACTCCAATTGCAGTTTCCAAGTGACCTCCTCTAGGAGCGGCGGCGTCTGTTGGATGGAATCGCCGAGTTCCCGCCACTCGCTGTTGAACCTCGGAACCGAACACGATCCCAGAGTGCTGTGCTTATCCGGGGAGAATTTTTGGCCTCTATTCGAAATTTGTCAAGGGAAAATATGACGGCAGCTCCCACCCCGCTGTCGACAAATCCCCTTACCACAAAAGGAATTAGAGGTGTCCGTGCAGACAAAACCCACACAGGAGGTGGCTTTCTGAGGTGGCTTTCTGAGGTGGCTTTCTGAGGTGGCTTTCTGAGGTGGAAGTTTTGTTACAGACTCCTTGAAACCCAAGTTTTCGCCTGTTGGGCCGCACTTTTGCCATTTGTCAAGGAAAAGTAAATTCTTTGTCATCATATCGTCACGAAAGAGACTATCCGCCGAAACCCGTTCTATACTGAGTTTTTGAGGATTAACAGCGCAAAATGATCGCAGTCACGGCAGCTTACAAGAGGAAGCGGAATCGCAACGCCCGAGAACGGGCACTCATCCTGGCGGCCAGCAAGCTCTTCGCATCCCGCGGTTACGAAGCCACCACCACACGCGAGATCGCAGCTCGTGCCGGCTGTGCAGAAGGCCTCATTCACCGTTATTTTCAGAGCAAATCTGGACTGCTATTCGCTTTGATGCGCTGCCATGCTTCGGAGGAGGCGACAGAACTGGGCGAGCACCTTCCCCGCGCCGATGATCTGGACCAGGAAATTCGGCAGCTTCTGGAATGGGAACTCGACCGTATGTGGAAAGCGCGGGATTTCCTACGGGTTATGGTCCCTCGTGCCATCCTCGACCCAAGAGTGGGACGGTTCGTGAGCAAGGTTGGGCCTGGCCGCCACGCCAAAGCCATTCGCGAGCGTCTGCGCCATTATCAACGCAACGGCGCGGCTCTCAAGGACAACGAGGTTGAGGCACTGGCCAACGCGATAGGAGCGCTCGGTTTCACTTTTGGTTTCATGCGCCAGGTCGTATTTGGCTTTGATCGCAAACAAACCAAAGGCCTTGCTGTAAGAGTGGCGCAGATTTTTTCCCGCGGGCTCCGGGTTGCCTCGTGACCAACTTCTATATCGTAATTGTCAGGCTTTGGACGTCCTCAGACCTCGATTGATTCTAGACCCGCCTGCCAACCCCCTCAAACCGTTTCCAACAGATTCTTTACTCATATCTCTTGACTCGCGACGTTGAAAATGATAGTAAGTGCGTCCGCACGCATTTTTGGGGAGTTCCAGCTTTCCTAACCGACATAGTTGTCCAGACTCGGCCGGACAGGACCTGAGTTTTTCGCTGAAGGGTCGGGCCGCAGGACTAATGGCAGCACGAGGAGGGTTTGATGACCTCAGTCCGGAAAAGTCTTGCCGCTGGTTTTTGCCTGATGGTGGTGCTGGTGCTTTCCCGGCCAGCTGCCGCCATTCCCGCCTTTGCCCGAAAATATGGGCTTCCTTGCTCCGCGTGCCATGAGGCATGGCCCAAGCTCAACAGCTTCGGTCAAAAGTTCAAAGATGAGGGTTATCAGCTGGGCAACGACAGGGATGCTCCGATCTGGCAAAACGCATCTTTCTGGCCCGTCGCCATGCGGATCACGCCGCACTGGCACTTTGAGAGCGCCGGTCGGATTCCCGTTGACAACACGCCCGGTGACCGGCTGAGCGGCCAGACCAACAAAACCATCAACACGTCCGGTTTCGACTTGACGGGGATTGACATCCTGACTGGCGGGACCCTCGCCAAGAACATCTCGTTCCTCCTGGTCCCTTCCATCGATCCTGGGGACGGCACAATCGGCTTCGAATCCGCCAACGTCCGATTCGACAACCTTTTGGGATCGCCATGGTTGAACTTCAAATTCGGCAAATTTGAACTGGACGGGCCGCTCTCCGAAAAGCGCATGATGACGTTCTCCAACGTTGGCGGCGCATTTCAGCTTTACCACTTCGTACCAGTCGGGGATGTAAATGACTTCAGTTTTGGGGAAAACCAGCTCGGCATCGAACTGATGGGCCATTCGGAGAACGACCATACTCGGTATTCGGGTGCGCTGATCAGTAGCACCAACGGCGGCCTCGGGCTGCCGGGCGGGCGAAGCTATGACGGCGAACTCCATTTAAGTCAAGCCTTTCTGGTGCCCCGTCTGGGGCTGCAACGCATCGGGGCATATGGAGCCGTAGGCTTGAGACCTACCTATTTCCTCACGTCCCTAGGCGAACCCATAGCGGGAAGCGGCCGCGGGAATCGCTCCTTCTACCGTGTGGGCGTTTACGGGAATCTGTATGTAGGCAAGTTTGACTTGACGGGTGTCTATCAGCGTGCCGGTGACAATGCTCACTTTGCCAATCTGACACCGACGGGCGATCCCACACCAGCGACTGTGTCCCTTCCGGTCGGGGCGCGGGGCCCGATCTGGAACACCGGCACTTTTGAGGCCCATTACACTTATTCCCCACAACTGTTCTTCATCGGTCGCTACGAATTGGTTCGCATGTCCCAGCAGGGGCTGAACAGCAACCCCAGCGATCTCGGAAACGTCGACGTGTTCACCATCGGGTACCGCTATTACCCGTTCATGCACAGCCGCGCCGGTCTCGCTTGGCATCAGGAATTCGCCACGATGCGATCCAGACTCACCTCCGATACCGGCCAGGACCAGCGTACCAGCAGCTATTTCATGGGCTTTGACTTTGCCTTCTGAGAAAAGAGGAAAAGAATGCGAACCAGTCAGAAGACGATCTTTCTCAGTGCCATTGCGACTATGATTCTCGGATTCGGCGTGGCGGCCGCACAGAACTCCGGAATCGCGAGTGGTTATCCCGTTCCCAAAGATGACCTCACTCTACGGGAGCAGACGGGCAAAGGGCTCTACCGGCGCTATTGCATCGGATGTCACGGTGCCCAAGGCGACGGCAATGGGGAGAACGCTCCTTACATCGACCCTAAGCCACGCGACTTTACTCTCGCAACCTTCAAGTGCCGTTCGACGCCGACTGGCACTTTGCCTGTGGATTCCGACCTGATTCACACTTTGGAGCGGGGAATCCTGGGCAGTAACATGCCTTCCTGGCTTCCTCTCAGCAACGAGAACCGGGATGACTTGATCGCTTATATCAAGACCTTCTCGCCGCGATGGAGAACGGAAAAGCCCGGCACTCCCATACCGGTTCCTCCCGAGCCCGCAGTGACGGCGGACAGAGTCAAGGATGGACAGCAACTCTTCCAGAAGATGGAGTGTTGGAAATGTCATGGCACAGAAGGCCGTGGCGATGGTCCATCCGCTTCGACCCTCACTGACAGCAAGGATCGGCCGATCGTCCCCTACGACTTCACCACGGGCCACAAGTTTAAATGCGGCGTGACGGACCAGGATCTGTACAAGATTTTCATGACCGGCCTGGATGGCACGCCCATGCCGTCGTTCGCGGACAACATCAACCCGGACCAGGCGTGGGACTTGGTGTTTTACTTGCGCACCTTCCAGCCAATGCACACCAAAGAGAAGGATATCGCCAAGCAACTTGGCTTGAAGCCGATCAATCCAAATGCTACTCCTCAGGCGCCAGCCCCCCAGCAATGAGGCTGCCTCCGAGCGAGTCAGTTTGCTATGGGAGAGATTCCATGAAAGCCGGTTATAAATTCGCAGCAATAACCTCGGCGCTGCTCGTGCTTGCGTTCAGCTTGCTGTATTCGATGCGTCGCGTAAGTGCCGCGGCCGAGGGCAAGATTACGGGAACCATCAAACTTAATGGCACGCCTCCGCACCAGAGGCCGATTGACATGTCGAAAGAGCCGTATTGCGCAAAGGAACACGCCAACAAGCCGATTACGACGGAGACGGTCGTAGCCGGTCCAAATGGGGGCCTGAAGTGGGTTGTTGTGTACATCTCGGAGGGCCTGGATGCGGGCACTACCAGCCGGGTCCCTTCAGAAACGCCGATCTGGGACCAAAAGACTTGTCAGTACACGCCGCATGTAATGGCGCTGGATGTGAACCAGCATTTCAAGGTGGTTAACAGCGATCCTCACTCGCACAACATCCACCCCATTCCGAAACCGGGCGGCCCGAATCACGAGTGGAACAAGTCCCAGCCGGCAGGCGCTCCGCCATTCGATGTAACCTGGGGTGCTGAGGAAGTCGCTATTCACGTGAAGTGCAATATTCATCCCTGGATGAGCGGCTACATGGCGGTGGTGAAGGGTCCAACGGCAGTTAGCGACGACAATGGTTCTTATACCATCAACAACGTTCCGCCGGGCACCTACACTTTAACCGCCTGGCAGGAGACGTATGGAGCCCAAACCCAGAAGGTGACGGTCGGGGCGGGCAAGCCGACGACGGCTGACTTTACCTTCAAGGCCAAGTGAGGAATCCAATGGCGGGCCAGACCACGACGGATTAAACTAGCCTGCGAGCGACCAACCAGGGCCCCGATTTCCACTAGAGACGAGGCGTCATGGCAAAAGTGTTCGCGGTGACTGTCATCGTAATTGCAATAGCTTCGGCCGTCCCTATCGTGATGCACACCTGGGAGCCGCCGGCTGACATCTCGACGCATGGGGCATTGATTGATGAGCAGATGTCCGAGACCATGACTGAGGCAGGACTCTCGTTTCTCGCCGCACAGATTATTTTGGCGATTTTTGTGTGGAAATTCTCCGGCCGCAGCAAAGATGCCAAGATAGGAAGCTTCCCGGGCGGCGCCACCGGCTTGGTTATCGCTGCTCTCATTCTGGTGGGTGCAGAGGTTTTGGCTCTGGGGGTCTTCGGAACGAAAGCATGGGCGAGCGTGTTTTTCACGCCGCCGTCAGCAAACGCTATGCCCATTCAGGTTCAGGCCGGACAGTTTGCTTTCTATTTCCGCTATCCCGGTCCGGATGGAAAGTTCGGTCCCCTTCATCCTGAGCAGATTAGTGAGGCGACCCAGAATATATTTGGTCTTGATCCGGACCACGATCCCGACTCCAAGGACGACATTGTGACCGCCGAGCTCGGTATTCCAGTGAATCGGGAGATTCATCTGCTCATGCACGCAAAGGATGTTGGACATTCCTTCTATGTGCGAGAGCTGCGGGTCCAGCAGGATTTCGTTCCGGGGCTGGATCTCTCAATTCATTTCACGGCAACGAAAACCGGCAGGTACGAAATCGTTTGTACTCAGCTTTGCGGCTTGGGGCATTACAATATGAAGGCCTATCTCAATGCGATGTCCCAGGAAGACTTTGATAAATGGCTGAAGCAGCAAGCCGCCATGCAGTAGCCGAGTCCGTCCTTTCGCATGCCCGAGTGGACGGCGGCGTCTTTTTGAGGTGAGCACATGCCCGACATGCCTGCCCATGCAGCAGCGCAACATCACGCGCCCCCCCAAAGTTTTATTTGGAAGTACATTTTCAGTCTAGATCACAAGGTCATCGGCAAGCAGTACTACGACCTGGGCTTGCTGGCGGTCCTTACCGGGATGGTGCTTTCCTGGTTCATGCGCATCCATCTCGTCTGGCCGAACTTTGCGATCCCAGGACTGCAGTGGCTCTCGAAGGCTGGTGCGCCCGGTGGCGTGATAACCCCAGAGTATTACCTCTCGCTGATGACTATGCACGGCACGCTCATGGTCTTTTTTGTGCTCACCAATGTGCCATTCGCGGGCTTCGGCAATTACTTCCTGCCAATCCAGATTGGTGCGGAGGACATGGCATTTCCCCGTTTCAACATGATGTCGTTTTGGACCACGTTCGTGGCCTTTCTCGTGCTGGTCAGCGCGTTCTTCGTCGGTGACGGGCCACCGCTCTCCGGTTGGACTGCCTACGCCCCACTGAGCGCGGTCGGGGCGGTTGCGGGACCCGGGCAAGGCACGGGCCAGGTCCTCTGGGCGACCTCCATTGGGCTCTTCTGCATTGGCCAGTTGCTAGGCTCCTTGAACTTCATCACGACCACGCTCGACCTACGCACCAAAGGCATGAGCCTGATGCGCATGCCGATCAGCACGTGGGCATGGTTCATCACCAGTTGCATGGGCCTGACAGCTTTCGCCGTCTTGCTGCCTGCGTGCGTGCTGCTCATTCTGGATCATGTGGCCGGAACCAGCTTTTTCATTCCGTCCAATCTGGTCATCAGCGACCAACTGCAGCCCCACTCCGGGGGAGCGACCCTTCTTTGGCAGCACCTGTTCTGGTTCTTCGGACATCCCGAGGTGTACATCGCAATTGTGCCCGGCATCGGTATCGTATCCCACATTCTGATTACCAACATGCGAAAGCCGCTGCTCAGCTACAAGGTGATGATTGCTTGCCTAGGCGCCATTGCGTTTCTGAGCTACATGGTCTATGGACATCACATGTTTCTCAGCGGGATGAACCCCTTCACGGCACTGGTGTTCTCTTTCCCCACGCTGGTGATCACTATCCCGGCTACCATCATCGTGCTCATCTGGATTGGCAGCCTTTACGGTTCGAAATTGCGGATCAACCCTGCTTCGCTGTTCGCATTGGGATTCATTTCGATGTTTGTCAGCGGCGGGGTGAGTGGCTTCTTCCTGGCGCAGCCTTCGATTGACATCTATCTCCACGCCACATACTTCGTGGTAGGCCACTTCCACATGGTGATGGGGGTGGCGGCTATCTTTGGAATGTTCGCGGGAACTTACTTCTGGTTCCCCAAAATGTTTGGACGCATGATGAACGAGACTCTGGGCAAGATCCACTTCTGGCTCACGTTAGTGGGCACATATTGCATCTTCATGCCATTCCATTACTTGGGATTGGCTGGAAACGTCCGCCGTTACTCGGCGTTCGTGAATGATTATCTTCAGCCGCTACTCCCGGTGCACAAGTTCATCACCATCGCTGCTCTCTGCACCGGTGCTGCCCAGCTCATTTTCTTGTACAACCTGATTCACAGCCGATTCAAGGGAGAGCCAGCGCCGCAGAATCCCTGGGAGGGAACTTCGCTGGAGTGGACGGTACCCTCGCCCCCGCCGTTCGACAACTTTGGCGGGAAGCATCCCGTGGTTTACCACGATCCATACCAGTATGGAGTGCAGAGTTCGACTGGCGACTATGTGATGCAGGATTCGCCCGAGCAGATTAAAGCTGTGGGATAAGAAGCGAGTTCGAATTACAGGCGTAGCGTTAGGGAGAGTCTGGGGAAAATGGCAACCACAATCCACGAACCACCAAAAAGCGAAGCTCCGGAGGCTCCGCCGCAACGGGGTCACTCTGGTGGCGGCTGGCGGAATCTGGTTCCGACTGACGGGAACTTGCGGGCGGTTCAGGATCGCTCGCCAGAACCAGCCAGCACCGGCATCTGGGTGGGGCTGGCGGCGATCGCAATGTCATTTGCCGCCTTCACCAGCGCCTTGATCGTTCGTCAGGGCGGATCCACCGACTGGCGGCACTTTATTCTGCCTCGCGTGCTTTATCTCAACACGCTGGCGCTCTTCATCAGCAGTGTGACGCTCGAGATCGCGCGCCGCCGTTTCGCGAGAACTAGCCACCCAGTCTACGCGGCATCGCTGCGTGCGCTGTACGCAACTCTGCTCCTGGGCCTGGTGTTCGTGATGGGCCAATACGTGGCCTGGCTTGATTTGAGGTCCCAAGGGCTTTATCTCGCGACTAATCCCAGCAGCTCGTTCTTTTACGTGCTTACAGCTGTGCATGGATTGCATGTATTGGGAGGGCTTGCCGGCTTAATTTATGTCATAAGGAAACTCCGCAGGTCGGTTTTACCCCGGAGTACGCTGGATGCGGCTTCCTACTATTGGCATTTCATGGACATTCTTTGGCTGTATCTGCTTTGGCTCCTTTGGATGAAGCTTTAGAACACTCAATAGGAGGCAGCGTGAGCGAAGCCAATTTGACGATGACGGAACACGCGGCAGGCTTGATGGAGGGGTCTCCGTTTGCGATCCCGTCCAAAAAGCTGGCGATGTGGCTGTTCATCATCTCCGACACCATGACTTTTGCCGCGTGCCTGGTGGCGTATGGATTTCTGCGCAACGGCACTCCCGACTGGCCAAGACCTTTCCACAGTGTAATCAACGTCGCGTTTATGACGCTGATCTTGATCACCAGCAGCTTGACCATGTTGATCGCGGTCCGGGCGGCGCAGACGGGGGACAAGTCGAAGGCCTTCCGCTGGATTCTCGTCACGGCGGCAGCAGGAGCCGTTTTTGCCCTGCTCCATATCCGTGAATGGCTCGCGCTGATCGATGAAGGCGTGCGTCTGTTCCAGAACCCCTGGGGATCCGGACTGTTTGGCGCGGCGTTTTTTAGCGTCACCGGGTTGCACCTCTTGCACGTCAGTGCCGGCGTTGTCGCCCTAATCGTTGTCGGGCTCCGCTATCAGTATGGCCGTTACAACGCCGATCATCTCGAAGTGACCGGCCTTTATTGGCACTTCGTGGATATCGTTTGGATGTTTGTTGTACCCATGGTTTATCTCTTGAGCATCGCGCGCTAGGTCCGTTTATGCGGGAGGGAAAAATCCTATGAACACAGGCGAACAACAGAAGGGTGGATTGGGCACCGATATCATTGTCTACCTCTGCCTGCTCGCCCTCTCAGCACTGCAGTTCATTCAGGCCTATAGTGGTGGCACGGGAAGAGGACTGGCTGCTCGCCTGCTGATCGTGGCCACGGTCCAAGCATTGATTGCAGTTCTGTTCTTCATGCATCTCCGCTCAGAGCGGCGTAGCCTAGTCACCTTCGTCACTATCTTTGCACTTTTTGTGCTGGCAACGATGAATTATGGGTGGCCCGACAGCTTCCGGCTCTTGGGCGGTGCGCCGTTTGCTAAGTAGCCGTGAGACTGGGACCCTTCGTTAAGAGGACAGAGGATGAAGATTGACCGACCTCTCCGGCTGGCTGGAATTGTTTGCGTGGGATTGGCCATGCTCGCTATGCCTCTGCCGGCCTTTTCCCAGAGTTGCGCACTCTGCTACACTCAGGCCGCCTCTGCAGGCGCCCGAATGATTCACGCACTGCGCAGCGGAATCCTGGTTCTGATCATTCCGCCCATGTTCTTGTCGGTTGGTATCACGTGGCTGGCTTATCGAAAGCGCCACCAGTTTCGAGAAACTAAACACACAGATCGATCTGATTATCCTACAACGGAAGAGGATGTCCCGAATCCACTGACGAATCAATGGAACCCACTCACGCGGTAGCAGGTTTGAGCCCGATGGATACTGTGCGCTCCAAGCTGCTGGACTACTACACTCTGACCAAGCCCGAAGTAAACCTGCTGATTCTGATGACCACTTCGGCGGGCTATTATCTGGCCTCTCGTGGTCCTTTCCAATTTGCCAGGTTTATCAGCACTCTGCTTGGAACGTTGCTGGTGGCTAGCGGCACGGCCACTCTCAATCAGTTCATGGAGCGCAGGTACGATGCGCACATGCGCCGGACTGCCAACCGGCCTCTAGTTTCAGGCAGGCTAAGTGCCCGGGAGGCACTTTGGTTCGGGCTGTTGTTGAGCTTGGCCGGAGGCCTCCAACTTGCCTTTGCCGTTAACTGGCTGGCCGCTTTGCTCGCGGTCTCGACGCTGCTCGGATATCTTCTGATTTACACGCCATTGAAGCGAAAGACTCCGCTTTGCACTCTGCTGGGCGCGATCCCAGGTGCCATGCCGACCCTGATCGGTTGGGCCGGGGCCTCCGCCCGCATTGACCGCCCGGCCTGGTGCCTTTTTGCCATTCTCTTCCTGTGGCAGTTCCCGCACTTCCTGGCGATTGCTTTGATGTATCGGGAAGACTATGCTCGGGCCGGCTTCCGCATGTTACCCCAGTTTGACGTCGAAGGACGTTTCACCAAAGCTGAGATTCTCATATTCACCGTCATTCTTGTGCTTACAACGATGGCTCCATCTGCCGGTCGCGGAGCGGTGCTCTACTTGCTGTTAATGTTCACTGCGGGAGTCTTCTTCTTGTATTACACAGCCAAGCTAGCCCGATCGAATTCAAGGGTGCTTGCTGGCCACGTGGTTCACGCATCAGTAATCTACTTGCCGGTGGTTCTTGTCATCATGATGGTTTGGAAGCCCTGAGTTCCATTTCCAGATGCCATTCTTCGGGATAATACTGCCGCAGATGTCGAAGTTTTCTCAGTCGCAAAATCAGGAAGATGCCCGGGGCATTCACGACTACGAAGCGTGCAGGTCATCACCTGCACAGAAAGCCAGCTCGCAGGCAACGGTGATTCTGATCAAGGACAGTTGCTGGGAGCTCGGCGGCCCGCAAAGCGCGCCTTGATCCAACTGACCTGGTCGCTCACCGAGCCTCCCAGCAGCGCGCTCGCGTCGAGATCGGGATATTTATAAAAAAGCACCCGGTCCCCCTGCTTACACATCCGCGCAACCGCCTTGGCGGTGATGCTTGCTGGGACATCAGGGTCGGCCTCGCCACTGAGTACCAGGAGTGGACCTGAGGCAGGCTTCCGGCCGGGAGCATTCCGGGTGAAAAAATCTTCCACGAAGCGATCGTTTTCCCAGCCCGGCTTCAGCATTTCGCCTGGGGAAAGTTCCGCCTCCGCGTTGGCATCGCAACCGTGGCTGGTCTGCTGATACATCGGCATCGCCTTTGCTGTCAGCATGTCGTCGACTCGAAAATCAGGAAAGACGTTCTTGATGCCGCGTGCCAGGAAAACAAGAAAGCGGCGGGAAGAACCAGCCGACTGTCGCTCGTAGATATCGCGCGCGTCGGCAACGCCTGAAATCGCGACGGCACCGAGGTAGTTGCCATCGCGGATTTCGTTCTCAGCCTCGGCCACTCCCACAGCAGCGAGACCTCCCTGGGAATATCCCATGGCCACCCACCTTGTCCCAAGTTGGGGCACCGCGGCGCGGGCTGCGGGAACGGAATAGATTACATCCAGCGCACTCGACTGCATGTCCAGCGCTGCATAGGGAAAGTTGGTTCCCAATCCGGCGTAATCGGTGACCACTACCGCGTAGCCGAGGTTCACGTGCATCGTCAGGAAGGGCCCTGCGCTCAGGTTCTTCATTAGCGAGGGGGCACACTGGCGAGCCGCGCCCCTGAAATCATGCGCCCAGGCAATCACCGGCCAGCCGCCAACTGGCGGGGCTCCGGGCGGAACCAGCACAACCCCCGATACCGCGATGTCCTTCCCTTTCGCCGAGCGCGAATGATAAAGAATACGAACGGCCGAAACCGCCAAAGGTAACTCGTAGTCGTTAAGCGGCTCGAAGCGGATCAGTCCGCCCGGTTTCCCCGGAGGCAGAGGATTGGTTGTGTCATAGAACTTCGTCAGCGGGAGAACATGCGGCGGGTGAGATTGCTTCGCCGGGACAGTCATCTGGCCTTGGGTGAACGCTGCAACAACCGCCGACAGAGTGGCAGCCCATAGGACCTTGAGGACAACGGAAGGATCTGGCGCTTGTACAGCTTGAAGTAGATGATCTGAATGACTCTGCTTACCTAATGTGGTCCAGTGCGTCCTTGACCGCACCCTCCTCGGGCCTGCACTCATGTTTGTTGAAATCGGATTGGAGTTGCTGTTTAGCTTTGTCGGCGTCAAGTAGAAACTCCTGGCGCGCCCTGAAGGCTAATCTGCAGACGTCGCAGTACGCGGTGCTCGGGGTGCTCCCGATGAACCTTACTATCCTGAGATTCCGATCTGGCATGGCAACATCATTGCAGGACATTATTAGCGAGTCAAATGGCTACCCGGGCAGCCAGTGAGTCGGCACGGACCCAGCCGTACTGAGTGTTGCTCGGAGCGGGTGCGCCGGATTGCTTGTACATCCGACGCAGCTTTTCGACGTAATCGCCAGGCATGGGGTTGCGTTTGGCTTCGGGGTCCACACCATAGACGCGCGTGGCATTGAGACCGAAGATGTTGCGCTTGACGTCAGCGGTCAGCGGTTTCCAGCTGAAGCGTTTCATCAACTCGTCGGGCATCTCTAGCCGGTGGAAGGCCTCGATCTGCCATTGAGGCGAGCCCCACCAGATGGAGTCGGTGCCCCAGAGAAGGTGGTCCGGGCCGAAGGCGTCGATGATCATGCCCAGCACATGGGTGGCCAGTAGTGGGCTGGCGGAGATCATCAAGGCAAAGGTGCTGCCCATCTCCATGTAGATGTTGCTCACCTGTGGGTTCTTCTTCTTCCAGTCGCAGATGTCTGAAACCCAGGGGACGTATGCGGTCTTCTTGAAGCCGTCCGCGGCTGCCGGGAGTGCCTCCTGCAGATCTTTGAACCCGGAATGGTAGACGAGGAAGTTGAGATGGGGGAAGTCGTTGGCGGCGCGCGTGACATCCATGGGATTCCACCAGTTGGGATCGCCAGGAAATGGCAACCCCTTGTGCAGGCAGATGTTCTTGACGCCCCGCTTCTGTGCATACTCCAGCGCCGGGTAGGCCAGCTTCTCATCGTCCACCCGCCAGCCCTGCTTTCCCTTGGCGCGGGCAACACCGGTGTAGCCCTTCCAAGCGTCAA
>WNEZ01005187.1_pt1 | contig 13974 bp, 15 predicted proteins | sample 5400521 | NCBI WGS metagenome assembly WNEZ01 (sample SAMN13153339, study PRJNA577476) | soil metagenome | isolation source: 120 cm saprolite under Douglas fir tree site 2 hole 1 replicate 1 | place: USA:California | collected 2015-04-18 | reverse complement strand
CGCGCACCAGCGGGGTGAGAACCAGCGCACTAACAATCAGCACACCTACGATGATTGCGAGGAACGTGAGGGCAATCGCCCACGCGCGCGGGAGGCGCCAGCCCGAGCCTGTCCATCGGACCGCCTCCAGCCAGGACACAAGGGGAGCCACCCCCGCGGCCAAGATGGCCGCGATCAGCGTGATGAAAAGGATCTCTTTGATCTGAACCAGGAACCAAGCGAGACCGGAGACGACGAGGACGGTAACGACAACCAGTACTGTGCGTAGGACGAGGTCAGTCCCTGGTGACATCAGGGAGTAATCATTCCGGACGCGGCGGACCTGGTCCTGCGGAGCACCCACCCTGTGTCGGGCGACCCTGAGGAAATCAGACTGCGCGCAGCCGATCCACAACCTTCTTGCTTGTGAGTTCTCTCAGCGCATCTGTGGCGACCCAGCGGGCGGGAGGCGAGTCGAGTCGGCCGAGAGCCTGAGCGATAGCGACCGCTCGTCGATTCAGCGCACGATTACGTTTGCCGATGCTCCGCAGGGCCCAACTTACGGCCTTGCGAACAAAATTCCGGTCGTCTGTGGCGGCGCGTCTAATCAATCGCAAGAACGCCTCGAAGTCGCTATTGTGTAGAGCTTCGCCGTGCACGGCAAGGCCTGCGATCATGGCAAAGGCGGCCCGCTTGACAAACTCTCGGTCATCGCCGGCCCATGCGGTAATCTTCGTGCGCGCCCAGCGCGTCTGTTCAAAGAGCCCACACACTTGATCGCAGACATCCCAGGAGTCGAACGCGGCGATCCAGCGATCCATCTGGGCGGAAGTCACCAGGCGCGGGTCGTCGATGAAACTCGCGAGAATCCGGGCTTCGTGAATTCCCGACGCCCACAGCCTCTGGGCCAACGCGTGATCGGTGCCGAGGCCTCGCGCCATCTTCCGCAGGTCCACAATGGAAATCCCCAACGTCATCGACGGATTGATGCCAAAGCGCATCATCCCCGCCACGTTTTTGGGATTTCCCAACCGCCGCAGCCGTGTGAGAATCTGCGCATACGTCGCGTGAGGGCGGCGAGTAGGGACACGAGGACGTCGCATGCACTACACTTTCGCAGGTTCAGCTCTCGCTACCCGCTGTCCCGCCGCACGGACCTCCTCCGGAGTTATGATAAGAGGACACTCCTCAGGAGGTGGATCGTATGGCCGACAAGGTGCGCAGAGTCGAATATTACTACGCCACGATACAGGACAGAGCCGGCGAGGGGCTAAAGGTGCTCTCGGCGCTGAAGAACGCCGGCGTCCTCTTACTCGCCTGCCACGGATTTCCCCTCGGCGGTGGACGGTCCCAACTCACCCTTGTCCCCGATGATGCGCGGAAGTTTAAGCAGGCCGCCGATGCGGCGGGCCTCGCGCTCACGGGTCCGAAACGGGCGTTCGTCATCACCGGCGACGACCGCGTCGGGGCAGCCGCGGACCACGCGAAGAAGCTCGCCGACGCGAAAGTGAACGTCACCGCGGTGACGGCCCTGACGGGCGGATCGGGTCGCTACGGCATGCTCCTGTGGGTCACCTCGGCTGACTTCGACAAAGCTGCTGCCGCGCTTGGCGCCTGAGGCCGTGCGTATCGACACCTAACTTGCGGCGCGCAACCCGAGGAACTCCCCATACCCTTGGGTGGCGCGCCGCAGGGCCTGCGCCTCCGCTGTGTTCAATCTTTTGAAGGGATGGAAGCTGAGGTCGACCGTCTCCTTGCGAATCACGCGCTTCCACGTTCCTTGAATCCGGCCATCAATCACTATCGTGGGATTGAATAAGAGATTCAGCCCGCTGTAAACCCGGCGGGCGTGGTGCGGATCCAAGATGAGATCGCGCTCCGTGTACCCTAGGATGTATTCATCGAACCCGGGCAAGAGCGCTACGACGGGCGAGTGGGGCTGGAGGGCCGGCATGCGCCTGCCCATCCAGTGGGTTTTGCCGTCGACCTCTTCTGAGGCTAACCGGGAGACATTCATCTCGATGCCCGCCTGGGCGTCTTTTACGGTCAGTCCCGACCACCAGACGAAATCGTTGACGGTGGCGGGCCCGTGACTAACAAAGTACCGGAGCACCAGTTTCGCCAACGCCTCCTCGCGCTCTAATGGTTTCGCAGCCGGCACCCACTCATCCAACAACACGAAGGTCTGTTGTCTTCCTCGGGGCGCGCCCAGGCAAATCAACCCCTCCTGGGCGTTCCGCCACAAGAGATGGTAGCCACGCTGGCCGGCCGTCGAGATCTTTCCCCGTTCCAGGGCCTGGTACATTTCACTGCGGATCAGCTGCTTTCCGCCGCGGAGGGCTTGACGAAATATCTTGCGGCTCTGCACGAAGATTTTGTCGTTGAGGCCTAGTTGCCGCCAACGCCCCTTGCTCGCGGCCAACACACGGGACGCGAGGAGCGAGAGCATCCACCTGACGTCCTCTGGCGCGACAAAATGCAACGTGCCCCGCATGGGCCAGGTGCGTACGATGGTCCGATCCGCCAAGGCTTGGTCGACCGTCGCGTCTGACACACCCAGTGCCCGCAACCCCACTGACCATTTCGCTCCGAGAAAGTCCTGGGCTTGCATGGCGCCCAGCCACGCGACCACCTCCGCCGGCGTCCGGGCGGTCTGCCGAGCAATGAGCTGATTCGAGAACCGATACCGCGCGACGTCAGAAAGCGTCATCTCTGTCCGTCTTGTGAGGCGTGGTTGCACTGGTGCGATTCAGCCCGGGTCCACACGGTTTGCGCTGCTGGCCCGCAAGGGGCTCGGCCGCGCGCTGCAGATCCTTGTAGAAGATGACCGTGTCAGAGGGGCCGCTCCCATCTACATTGAGCGCGTATCCGGGGATGACCCCGACATAGTTCCATCCCATCTTGCGATAGAGCCTCTCCGCGACCTCTCCCCGTTTCGCATCCAGAGTCAACAGGGTGAATCCTCCGGATCGGGCCCGGGCCTCCAGGGCGTCCATGAGCGCCCGTCCGATGCCCTTTCGGCGACCACGGCGATGCACAATGAGTTTTGCCACTTCTGCACGGTGAGGCTGGTTCGGAGCCCAGGCCGGGTGGAATTGGACCGTACCGACGATCCCTTGATCGTCGCGCGCCACGAAAAACGCGGCCCGGGGATGCCCGTGGGACAGCGTCTCGCGCCACCATTCTTCTGCGCGGGCGAGGGACAGGGGAGCGAAAGCTGACGGATGCTCCCGACTCAACTGCGTCCACTAACAACTGGGCCAGATCGCGAATGTCGGACTCGCGAACAGGTCGAGTAAGTTCCTCGATCATTGCCTGTCTCATCCCCCGCCCGGCGGGGAGGCACCTGCGCTATCCGTAACCACAAGAAACTCTGGATCCTCCGCGGGCATTTGGAACGCTGCCTCCCCTATGCTAACTTAGGCTCGAGAGAGGCGGAAGACAGAGGGAAAAGAGTTTTCCGTGGGCACCTGAGGAGTCTCGGGACGAGCTGCCTTCGACGCGCTGGCCTTCCGAGATAGGGTCAGACGACAGACCACAAGGAGAGACAATGAAAAACCGGGTCACCCCCGAGCCACCCGAATTTCCAGTGGGGCCGTTTACTCCAGACGGCGTGCATGACAATCGACGACGGGAGGGATGGATTGACGAGCTCCAGCGGGCACCGGCACGGCTCAGCCAATTGGTATCCGGTCTGTCAGACGAGCAACTCGACACCACCTACCGAAATTGGACAATCCGTCAGATCGTCCACCACCTCGCAGATAGTCATCTGAACATGTACGTCCGCTTTAAGCTGGCGCTTACGGAGGAGCAGCCCACGATCAAGCCCTATGATGAAAGCCGGTGGTCGCTTCTGGCGGATGCGCGGCAGATGGATATCGCCCCATCGGTACAAATTTTCTCGGGGCTGCATGCCCGGTGGATCCATTTGCTGCAGTCACTCGAGTCCAATGCCTTTGAACGATCGTTCTATCATCCGGCTAACCAGGAAGTCATGCCTTTATGGCGCGCGCTAGCCTATTATGCCTGGCATGCCAATCACCATATGACACAGATCGAGTGGGTGAGGAAAAACAAGTTGCGACTCGTAAAGGGGCAGTGAACCAGGTCAGCGTAACACAGGTACCCGATCATCCGTCCACTACGTCGTCACCATGACCGGCAGCCTGTCCTGAGCCGCCTCAGCGTATCGAAGACCATGTAATCGAGACCACATAACCATCACGACCCTGTGCGAGTCATCGACCAGTGCGTTCTTTGACGAGCTCGATCCAGCGCAAGGCACGCTGCGCCGATCCGGTCACGATCACGCGAACTGAGCGGCTGGTCGCCCCCCAAACTCCAGGGGCGTCGGGGGCCAGAGGTGTCAGGCCCGCCAAGACACCGCCAAGCACGAGACACGCGAGAAAAAGTGCAATCCTCCGTGACGAGCGCCGCCGCGCCGGTCGACCTACTGCCCGGACGCCAGAGGAAAGCACGACACTAGCACGCCTGAGATCTTCCCCGCAGGTTTCGCAGAGCAGGGGGTCTGATCCGAGACGCGCACCGCACATGGGACACCTTTGACCCTGCGACGTCCCGGTCGTACTCGTCCCTCTCATGGGCAATTCCTTCCCGCGAGGAAAATTAACGGCGTTAGGAGTCGCACGGGCTGTAGGCGCAGAGGGGTTAGAAGGCTGAGGAAGCGGACTTGAGGACGAATCGCATGTCCTCATCTTCCGGCAACCCGGCTAACTCCGGTATTGAGAGTCCCGTGGCTTTGCGTCCCCGCCTCGCGGCGGGTTTGCCCTTATCGGTCATGAGAACCAACAGACCATAGAGCAACCCCGATGCCGTCTCCCACGAAATCGAGGCGGCAGTGGACCTGCCTGGGGAGCTGTCTCGTCTAATTGATTAAGCGCAAGGTCACCAAATTGCGAGAGCCTGCCGGGGTAAAAGAGAGCGGAACGAGGGAGGGAGCAACAAAACTCGCTTCAGTGCTGGAGGAGATTGGCTCCGCGGGTAGGATTCGAACCTACAACCCTCCGGTTAACAGCCGGACGCTCTACCATTGAGCTACCGCGGAACGATCAGTCAAAAGGAGCATACCTCTTCCTTTGGCCGCTGACAATCAGAGTCAATCCAGTCCGTCGGAGGATTTCAGATGGCTGAGATTCCCGCCAACATTGTGACCGGTCAACTGCTCGCGTCCTGCGGGAGGCGCTAGAGGGACCGCCCGAGCGATGGAGTTACTTCACTGACAACCGTCCTGACGCGGGCCTTATCGGCACGCTGGCTCCACTTACTGCATCCGGACGCATCGCGTCCGGTGGCGGGGACGTCTATGGCCGCCCATGTACATCATGTCGCTTGGGCCATGCGAGCCACCCCAGCGTGGATCCGAGGCGACAGAACCCGGCGGAACTGGAAGGAAAGTTGGCAGGTCAATACGGTGGATGACGCGGCATGGAAGCGCCTGGTAGGAGAACTCCGCCGCAGGTACGAGGACCTCCGCCAGACGATCCAAGCGCACTCGCTCGACGGCGAGGAGGGCTTCGGCGGTGCGCTGGGTGCCATCGCGCACCTCGCCTACCACCTCGGAGCGATCCGACAGAAAGTTGCCACACTGCAAACCAGGTAAACACAGAGGCCGGGTCCGATGCCCGGCCTCTGTCAGATGATCCGTCTCCTCCTGCGTAAGCAGCTCCTTAACCCTCCAGCGTGACAGTGACCGGGACAGGGTTGCGGATGATGTCGAGCACCGGCGACGTCTTCTGCACATAGTTGCACAGCTCGACGAGCTTCTCTCGCGGGGCGTTGGCCTTCACACGGTAGGACAGCCGGATGTTCTGAAACCCCGGGCGAGTCTTGTCAGACAGACCCAGGAAGCCGTGGAGGTCGATATCGCCCTCCAGCTTGAACCGGAGGCCCTCGATCTTGATGCCTTGTGCGGCCGCATTGTACACGAAACCCACGGCGAGGCACGAGGCCAGCGCGTGGAGCACCGCCTCTACCGCGTTCGGCGCGGTGTTGGTGCCCAGCAGGACCGGCGGTTCGTCACCTTCCAGGTAGAACGGCCTGGTACGCGATGCATCCTCCTGCCCGGCCCCATAGAACCCCTGGATCGTCGTCCTGGAATGCCCACCTTCGATCCAGTCGCTTGTGGCGCGGAACTTGAAGTGCGCCAGCCCCGGATTTCCCTTGATGGCTTTGACCGTCTCAACGAGTTGGTCAACGTTCACGCCGTTCAGACCGATCTGCGTGACCATGGTGATTCCCCCCTCGGTTTTGGTTGGTGCCTGCTCGCCTTCTAGGTGGCTGCGTGTCCGCGCGCTGACCCGCTGCCACCGCCCGGCAGCAACTCCTTCACCTCTGAGGCGCCGGCCTTATTGCAAAGAAGATCACCGACCGTGCCGCCTTCGCCTGCCGCGCCGGCGGGATGAGCCGCCGCATCAGCGCGATCAACTCCGGCGTAAACAGCGGGTACTGCTCGCATTCATCTATTCCGAAGGGCAGCTCCTCTCCCCGCTGGATGTTCTCAAATCCAATCTTCTGCAGTTTGCTGACGAAGGCACGCTCCGCCAGGGCGCCGGATAGTCAGCCCGCCCAGGCCGCCGCACTGGTGAGGATCTCCGGCGGCAAATCCTCGTCTACTACGATGTCGGCGACGACCATCCGCCCGCCGGGGCGCAGGATGCGGAAGATCTCCGCGAAGGCGCGCGACTTCCGCGGCGAGAGGTTCACCACACCGTTGCTAATGACCACGTCGACACTGCCGTCGGGAAGGGGGACGGCCTCCAGTTCCCCCCGCACCCATTCCACGTTCCGCACGCTGGCGTTCGACGCGTTTCGCGCGGCCACTTCGAGCATCTCCGGCAGCATGTCCAGTCCGACAGCTTTGCCGGCTGGTGCGACGGCATGCGCGGCCAGGATTGTATCGATGCCGCCACCACAACCCAGATCGACGACAACCTCTCCCGGTCGCAGGCCCGCCGCGCGGACAGGATTACCCACACCCAGGGCCTGCTCGATTGCTCCGGAGGGCAGGAGGGCCAGTTGTGCGGGATCATACAGGCGCTCCGCGACACTGCTCTTCGAACCGACGACCGCGCGGTACGCTCGGCGAACGGCCTCCTTAATCGCCTCCTGCCCCAACAGGTCGTCACTGGTCGGCGCTACCGGATGGCCCGCGCGGTCGCTCATGGCTTCTCACCTAGCCCCTTAAGATAGCCCTGCAATTTCCCCCGGGCGTCGGGGGTGATCTCCGCCTCGCCGCCCTGCTGTTTGAGCAGGTTCCGGACCTGCCTGGCGAACTCAAGCTCACCGCAGCAGTGCCGGCACAGGCCCAGATGTGCTTCCAGTTCCTGCTCCTGCACCACGCCGAGATTGCGGTCGAGATAGGTCCACAGCCGGCCCACGGCTTCTTTGCAATTGATCACATCGACGCCTCTTGGTATGGCATGAGAAGCCTGTTGCTGCGTGCGTACTCCCACAGCTCTCGTTCCAACTGTTTGCGGCCCCGGTGCAGCCGGGCCAAGACCGTACCGATCGGCGCGTCGGTGATCTCCGCGATCTCTCGCGCCTTGTATCCGTACACATAGGCGAGGATTAGCGCTGCGCGGTGGGACGGATGGACCCGCTGCAGAACCTGGATGAGCTTTGCGCTGTCAAAGAGTTCAAGGAAGTCCAGGTGGACCCGGTCGGAATACGGGAAGGGATCCTCCTCGACGATCTTATCGAACAGATCGAACTGCTCATCCACGCTGACGGTGTCTCGGTCGCGGTCAGCCCGGAGACGGTCATGGAAGGCCGTGGTCAGCACGCGGGTCAGCCACAGCCGCGGCCTCTCGCGGTTCCGCAGCCCCGCGAAACCGCGAAATGCGCGCAGCAAAGCGTCCTGCACAATGTCTTCCGCAGCGGTTCGATTTCCGGTCAGGCGGACCGCCAGCGCGTAAAGGTAGTCGAGATGGGGCCGGACCCCTCGCTCGAACTCCTTATGCGATACCTCAGACTCCGCCACAACCATCTCCGCCGCTCCGGCCGTTTTATTACAAAAGACGACTTTTGGCGTCCAGTTTATTGCACCGCCTCCCCTTTCGGCGGGTACAATGGAGGCCAAATGGCGCCGTTCCTCACCGACCAGGTCAAGACCTACGCCCGAGAGATTGGGTTTGACCTCGTAGGGGTGACCACCGCCGACCCCCTCTTCGACGATGGCACCAGACTGCAGCAGTGGGTGGCCGGAGGGATGCACGGGGAGATGGCCTACGTGGCGCGCCATGCCCCCCAAGCAGCCGCACCCGCCGAAGTCGCCCCCGGCGCACGCTCGATCGTCGTGGTCGGACTCGCCTACCGGTGGGACGTAGCCGAGCCTACTCCGCAGGACGGCCTTCGCGGCCGTGCCTCGTCGTACGCGTGGGGCGACGACTACCACGAGGTCATGGTGTCCAAACTGGGGCGCCTCGCGGCATTTCTTGTTGAGCACGGTGCGACGCTGGCACGGTACTACGTAGACACCGGCCCCATCCTGGATCGCGCTGTTGCGCATCGCGCTGGCCTGGGATGGTTCGGCAAGAACACGATGCTGATCACGAAAACGGGCCACGGGTCGTACGTGTTCTTGGGGGAGATCCTCACCGATCTCATGCTGGATCCGGACACGCCGGCGGAGGGATCCTGCGGCCGCTGCCGGATCTGCCTGGACCAATGCCCGACCCACGCCATCGTCGCGCCGTTTGTCGTCGACGCACGGCGCTGCATCTCTTATCTCACCATCGAACTCCGGGGGTGGATACCTCAGGAGCTCCGGCCCCTAATGCAGACGTGGGTCTTCGGGTGCGACGTGTGTCAGGACGTGTGCCCCCACAACGTATTGGTGAAAGAAGGCCTCCACCAAGAGTTTGCCCCGCGCCGGGATGTCCCATTTCCGGACCTCGTGGAGCTGTTGCACATCGATGAGCCGACGTACCAGGAACGGTTTCGCCACAGCGCGATCAAACGGGCGAAGCGGCAGGGCCTGCGGCGTAACGCGGCGGTGGCCCTGGGCAATCTCGGAGACCCTCGGGCGATCCCCGCACTGAGGTCGGCCTTGGACGACGATGATCCAGTCATCCGGGGGCACGCGGCCTGGGCGCTCGGACGCATCGGAGGCCCCGATGCGAGCGCTGCCTTGGCGGCCCGCTTGACAACCGAGGCGGATACCCAGGTCGCTGACGAACTGACACACGCTCATGCGGAATCCCAGGGCCAGAAGGTAGGCTAGGATACAGCGGGGTGCTGGTGGAGTCCCGGGGTCGCGGCGGCATCGGAGGGCGGGGTCAGGAACGGATCGAGCCACCGGTTCACCCCATTCAATACGGCCTTACTGATCGCAGCATATTGGTCTCCGTTCATCGCCGCCGCACCCGAGGTGTAGATCTCGCTCTTTCCTTTCCCCACGACCAGCGTGACCACGACCAAGGGCTGCGGGCCGGATCGGACTTCCGCTACGGCGTCCAGAGTCAGTTCAAACCGACCGTCGAGCAACACCCGAACAGCGATGAGCGTGGCCTCAGCCACGACCTGCCGCCAGATGCTGTCCGTGGTGCGCGCCCGGGCCTGGCCGGAGGCGATCTGTTCGCCATGGCTAAGCTCCACGCGCCCGACCGTCATCAATCCGTCGACGCCACATTGGACTTGCTCGATGCGTACCCGTGTCGACATCTGTGGTCTCCGTGCTGCACCCTGATTGCCTCGGCGGTCTCTCCGAGGCCTCGCATCCTACATCCGCCAGCTCTGCTCTTCCCCGCCGACCTGGAGCGGAAATCAAATCGCCCACCTTCGACCCCGAAGATGGGCGGCTGATGGTCGGGGAAGAACGGTTCCCCATCTTCGGCAACCCGGCTGACTGCAACCCCATCTGGGGGCAGTCCCGTAGCTTTGCGTCCCCGCCTTGCGACGGGTTTGCCCTCTCGTGTCTGAATCGGTTACACTTCTCCCAAAGCAATCGGGATGCCGCGACCTGTCATCAAGCTTCTCGAAATCTTCTTACTCCCCACCGGTTAGTGATGTACCCGCCACGATTCTGCTGGGTGCAGAACAGCGAAGTCCTGCGTCGGTGAACCATCCCCCGCGTCACCCCTCGATGTGCCTGGCAGGATCTGGATTGAGCGCTGTTTCTACCGTGGGCGCCGCGAGCGCCTTTCTGCACATTTCCGTTATGTGCTCCACCCCTGACCAGTCTTGACCAAACTTTGAGATAGAGAGTAACGTGGACGGTACATGACTATCATCGACAGCCATCTCCACCTGATCACTGCTTCGATGCTGCGCCGGCAGCGAGAGCGCATGCCGGTGTACCGCCAGAAGGCCGTGGCGTCTGCCCAAATCCGTGGGAAATCGTTTGAGGAACGACTGGCGGAATTAGAAGGTACCTCGTTAGAAGATCACGCCCGCTCCTGGCTCGCGGCGTTCGATCAGGCAGGGGTCAACGCCGGTGCGTTCATCGCTGTGGGCGAGGGCAATGAGGAACTCTCGCGCTTTGTCGCGCTCAACCCCCAGCGCCTGCTGGGCTGGGGCTCGCTTACAGATCCCCGCCACCCGGATAGCGCCCGCACCGTCGCCCAGTTCCGAGCGATGGGGCTGTCGGGCCTGAAACACTACCCGCCGATCCAGCGCTTCTATCCCAACGACCGCGCCTTGTACCCCATCTACGAAGTCGCCGCCGAGCACCGCCTGCCAATCTTGTTTCACTTTGGGATCACAATCGGCACCTTCTACGACCTTTCCTACGCCAGCCCGCTCCCGCTGTCGGCCCCTATAAAAGAATTTCCCGAGGTCACGTTCACGATCGCACACTTCGGGGCGGGGTTTTTCCGGGAAACGCTGTTTCTCGCCTATCATACCGACAACGTTTGCGTGGACACGTCGGGAACCAACAACTGGCGGGAGTACTATCCGGGGGCGCCGTCATTGGAACAGATCTTCCGCGACGCGCTGCGGGCGTTTGGTCCCAAACGGATTCTCTTTGGCACCGACTCCACGATCTGGGGCGGTTACCGACATCACATCCTTAAAGAGCAACTCGACATCCTCAACCGCCTGGAACTGTCCCCCCAGGATCGGTCGGCGATCCTGACCGAGAACGCCCTGCGCCTCCTCCGGCCGACGTAACATGAGGAGCCCCATCGGCATCCGCGCGCGCCGTGATGGCTCTGCCCCGCACCGCGCCGCGCTCTCTTAATGTCGAGCCATTTCAACTGCGGGTGGCAGCGGAGGGTATCCGCATGCCGGTCCCCGGCGGGGGCGCGTTAGTCCGTTTTGAGCTGCCCCAGGGCCCCCAGGTCTGGGCACAGATCGATCCAGCTGGCGAGATCGCCGGCATCACGCCGTTTTTCGCCACTGGCGCGCCGTACGGGATCGCGATCACAGGAATCGGTGAGGACCCCGAGGAGCCTCTCGACGGGTGGATCGACGGCTGGCTAGAACCGCGCGAGGGCGATGAGCCCTACTCGGGGGCATTCCCGCTGCGGACGAGCCTCGTGGATTTTGCCGTCGTCCGCAACCGCATCACGACGTTTCCCACCCTCGGCCGAGTGGAAATTGCCGCGCTGGCCTCCGAGGCCGAACTCTTCGAAAACGAGGAGGCGTACCGGACCGCTCCCGGAGAGATCTACCGCCCTCCCGCGGAATCCTTCGCCTCAGCGGCGCATGCCAGCATCGACGACACGCCCGCGTTCCAGGAACCGACCGCGCTGATCAGCGGGCGGCTGACCCAGGCGCGAATGCTGATCAATGCGGTCACAGAATCCCCGTACTGGTGGCTCCAGGTCCGCGTTCGTGAAGTCACGGTGCACACCTTCGCCGATCGTGCCACGTTAGGGGGCGATCCCCGCGAAGGCCAGATCCTGACCGGCACCTTTTGGTTAGTGGGGAAAGTCGTCGACCTCGGCGGTTAAGAGCGCGGTCTTTCCCGTCTATCCAAACATCACCCGCTCATCCGCGCGCGGGTAATCGTGCAACTCGGAGGGAGTAAACCACAGCGGAATCTCGCTGGAGGCTTCCTCAGGTGACCCGGAGGCGTGGATGAGGTTCCGCACCGGGCGCTTCATCGTGTTGGCGACGGTGGGCGAGTCGGCGGAGAAGTCCCCGCGAATCGTCCCCGGGGCCGCTCGATACGGCAAGGTATCCCCGACCAGTTTGCGCACGACGCCCACCGCGTGAATCCCTTGCACGACGAACGCCACAACCGGACCGCCTGAGACGTAGTCGAGCAGCCAGCCGCGGACCTGTCGGCCGATCTCCAGCGGGTCATCCGTGCCCGTCTCCTTCTTCACATCCAGCCCGGCGCCGGCGAACGCTTCCTTCGTTTTCCCCCCGATCGTCTTGAGGAACGTCTCGTCACGCGGGTAGTGGCGCTCCAGCAATTTGCGATCCGGCCACACCATCTTCAGCCCCACGAGTTTGAGCCCCGCGCGCTCGAACCGGCGGAGCACCTCGCCTACGAGGCCGCGCTGCACGCCGTCCGGCTTAACGAAAACCAAGGTCCGTTCGCTGCGAATGTCTTGCACTCCATCACCTCCGCCAATCTTGTTCTGAGAATCCTTAGTATCCGAGGGCGCACCCATCAGTCCGCGGGTCCGATCCGCCCCACAGGACACCATCGCGAATCTGAATCGCCTGGGTGGCCCCCCCGGATTCCATCTCGGTCATCTCGACGAGTACGTGTCCGCGCGCGGTCAGCTCGGATGCGGTGGGAGCGGGAAATCCGGACTCCAGCCGCAGCTCAAATCGGCCCGGGAGGGTCGAAGGATCGGTCGTGGGAAAACTCATCCACCGCGGGGCTTCGATGGCCTCCTGAATACCCATCCCGCCATCAACAATGTTGCTGAACACCTGCGTGTTCCACTGCGGCTGACCGTCGCCGCCGGGCGTGCCGAAGGCCAGCTCGGGCACCCCGTCCCGTAGCGCCATGAACGGCATCAAGGTGTGCATCGTACGCTTGCCCGGCCCCAGACAATTTGGATGCCCCTCTTGCAGCACGAACCCACGCCCTACACGATTGTTGAGGAGGATCCCTGTGCTCTCGATGACTTCCCCGCAGCCGAAGCTGGCTGACAGGCTCGTAATGAAAGACACTACGTTGCCCTGGGCATCCGCGACGCAAAAGGACGTGGTGTCCCCTACACGCTCGGCGACCATCCCCGCAGCGACCTCAGTCTGCGCGCGGCGCGGATCGATCGCAAGGCGCCGACGGGCGGCGTAGTCTTTGGACTGGAGAACGGCGAGCGGATTGTCGTGGAAGCGAGGATCGCCCAGGTAGGCCAGTCGGTCGGCCACCGCCAACTTCTTGGCCTCGACCATCAGGTGCACCCCCTCGGGGGTTCCCCACCGCAGCTGGGCGGGAGTGAATCCCTCCAGGATATTCAACATCTCCAAGACGATAATGCCTTGCGAGGGAGGCGCCGTGGTGCACACCGTCAGCCCCCGATACGTGGTGGAGATCGGCTCGTAGATGTCGCAGCGGTGTTCGGCAAACTCCCGCTCGGTGAAGAGACCGCCGTGGTCCCGGCAATAGGAGACAATCTGGCGCGCCACCTCTCCTCGGTAGAACACCTCGCGTCCGCCCGCGGCGACCGCGCGCAGAGTGCGGGCGAGATCGGGCATCACGAGGACATCCCCCGCACGGGGGAGCTCCCCCTGCGGCATGAACACCCGAGCTGAGGAGGGAAACTGTGCGATCACATCAGCGGCTTGGGTGATCCAGGCGGCCACTTTTGGGGCCACCGGGAATCCTTCGGCCGCATAGGTGATCGCCGGCTCCAGCAGCTGACCGAGCGTGAAGCGCCCCGAGCCCCAGCGTTCCACGGCGGTGGCCATCGCCTCAACGGCGCCGGGGACGGCGACGGCGAGCATCCCGCGCAGCGGCATCGTCCGGTGGCCATGTGCGCGAAACCACTCGACGGTCGCCGCGTACGGAGCGATCCCGCTGCTGTTGAGCGCGTAGACCTTGCGGTCCTTCGCCAGATACACCAA
>WNEZ01003262.1_pt1 | contig 13980 bp, 10 predicted proteins | sample 5400521 | NCBI WGS metagenome assembly WNEZ01 (sample SAMN13153339, study PRJNA577476) | soil metagenome | isolation source: 120 cm saprolite under Douglas fir tree site 2 hole 1 replicate 1 | place: USA:California | collected 2015-04-18 | reverse complement strand
AGTCACTATTGCTGATTGGGCGGAGCGTAAATACTGGGACGATTATCAAGAGGCCTATGAGGAGGCTCTCTCCAAGTGCAGTACCGATGAAGCGCCCTGGTATATCGTTCCTGCTAACCAGAAGTGGTATCGCAATTTGCTCGTGGCACGCACACTCGTTTCTACCTTGCGTCAGTATAAGGATAAGTGGGAGGCGCAATTAGTGGAGCGTGGAGAACGGGAGCTTCTGCTTCTAGCGCAGCTCGGACATCTCGAGCAGCCCGGAAATCGTGAGAATAAACGTTCAAAGAAAGCTCACGGTGCTACTTAGCTAGCTCATCCCTTTACTGTGAGCTTGCCCCACTTTTAGAATCTCTCTATAGATGAGCTAATGCGAAGGGAGTCCAGTTCTCTGCAAGACACACTTTACATCCTGGAAGGGCTGTTCGAACAACAAACCAGTCTGAACCCGATTGAGATTATGGCGGATACCGCAGGGACCTCTGACCTGGTATTTGGGCTGTTCTGGCTGTTGGGGTATCAATTTAGTCCCAGAATCGCAGACATTGGGGGAGTCCGCTTCTGGCGTATGGATGCCGAAGCCGATTATGGCCCGCTCAATGGCCTGGCACGTCATCGGATCAATGGCGATTTGATCACCAACCATTGGGATGATATGCTGCGCGTGGCAGGCTCTCTCAAATTAGGAACCGTTCATGCAACCGATCTGATGCGAGCGTTGCAAAGAGGAGGTCACCCTTCAGCGCTCGCTCGTGCGATTGGAGAGGTAGGACGTATCGCGAAAAGTCTCTACCTGCTCTGCTATATTGATGACGAGAATTATCGGCGCAAAATTTTGACACAACTGAACCAGAGGAGCTGCACGCCCATCGAGTTGCCCCGAGAGTTTTTGCAACACAACCGCCTGAGATGAGTCCCTTTGACTTCGCCACCGGTATCACATTTGACGGAAAGCCACATTTCCCTTGCCAAAAACAGCTCTGTGATGGTGCAGACCCAGCCACAGGGCAGCATAAGGCTGGACCTACCTATCGTTTCTCATTTTCCTGGCTGTCAGTGCCTCTGGTGAATGATCTTCCACAGTTTTTCGGGTCTGAAGGGCATCTCAACGTATGCCTCACCCAGCGCATCTGCCACAGCGGCGGCAATTGCCGGAGTCGAGCCAATCGTACCCGCCTCACCAACTCCCTTCACACCCAGTGGGTTGACGGTCGTTGGTGTCATCGTATGGTCAAGCTCGAAGACTGGTAGTGCTGAGGAGAGCGGCAGCGCGTAATCCATGAGGGATGCCGTGAGCAATTGCCCATCCTCGCCGTAGATGACGCCCTCGCAGAGCGCTTGACCGATGCCTTGCGCAATGCCACCGTGAATCTGACCGGCGACGATCATGGGATTGAGCTGGCGGCCACAGTCGTCTACCGCGACGTAGCGGGTGATCTCCACCTCGCCGGTGTCCTTATCGATCTCCACCGTGCAGATATGCGTGCCGAAAGGGAAGGTGAAATTTTCCGGCTCAAAGAAAGCCGTTGTCTCCAGTCCAGGTTCAAGACCTTTGGCGAGCAAGTTTGAGGTATTGGCGATCAGTGCAACCTCGTCGAACGCGACCGATTTTTGTGGCGAGCCGGTGACGAAGAATTTCCCGTCTTCCAGCGTCACATCTGAGGCACTGGCCTCCAGGAGACTAGCTGCGATACTCTTCATCTTCTCCTTGAGCCTCTGCAGGGCGGTGAAGAGAGCGGCCCCACCGACGGGCGTTGAGCGGCTCGCATAGGTGCCACGGCCTTCGGGGGTGGAGTCGGTGTCGCCATGCAAGATGACGACTTTTTCTATTGGGATACCGTACTCATCGGCGACAATTTGCGCAAAGGTCGTCTCCGACCCCTGTCCATGAGGAGAGATGCCCGTGTACACCATGACGGTTCCTGTCTGCTCGACGCGAACACGTGCACCCTCAAAGGCCCCGTAAGGAGTGGAGCCTTTGGGACCGAGACCACAAATCTCCACGTAGGTGCAGAGGCCGATACCCAGCAGTTTGCCCTCCGCACGTCTCTGGGCTTGCTCGGCCCGCAAGTGCTCGTAGTCAATGAGTGCCATGGCCTTTTCGAGAGCGGTGGCATATGCGCCGCTGTCATAGGTGGGACCGGCTGAGAGCTTGTGTGGGAACGACTCCGGTTTGATGAAATTGGTGAAGCGTACCTCTGCCGGGTCTTTGCCCAGTTCGCGGGCTACAAGGTTCATCGCGTGCTCTATCAAATACGTCGCCTCTGGACGACCGGCACCGCGGTACGCATCGGTGGGCGTCTTGTTGGTGAAGACGAGATCGAGAGCGGTATACGTATGGGGAATGTCGTAACAGCCATCGACCATGGGCAGTGTGAGGGCCAGGGCGATGATATCAGTGAAGAATTGGAGATAGGAACCGAGGTCGGAAATGACGTGGACCTTCAGCCCCGTCATCTTGCCACCTCTCGTGGCAGAGACCTCGATGTAGTCGACCTGGCCGCGCCCGTGAATGGTGGCCGTGAAACTCTCGCTGCGACCCTCAATCCATTTCACCGGGTGGCCCGTTTGCATAGCAGCAAAGGCGACCAGGGCCTCTTCGGGATAAATATCTTGTTTGCAGCCAAAGCCACCCCCAACTTCGGGAGCAATCACGCGCAGCTGGTACTGGAGGAGCCCCAATTGCTCGGCCAGATAGTTGCGGAGCACGTGTGGCAACTGTGTCGAACTCCACATCGTCAGTGTCTTATCGGCCTTGCGGAACTCGGCCACCACGCCGCGTGTCTCCATTGGCGCGGGAATGAGGCGCTGATTGACCAGGCGAGCCTTCACGACGATACCCCCCTCGGCGACGGTCTGCGCGAAGACCTTGTCTATCTCATCGGTAGACGGATGCTGAGAGAAGGCCAGATTGGTACCGAATTCCTCATAGAGCAAAGGTGCATCAGGCTGCATCGCCTGCTCAACATCAATAGCCGCGGGAAGTGGCTCGTAGTCAACATCGATCAGCTCGAGAGCATCGGAGGCGATATAGGGGTCTTGAGCGATAACGACGGCAACCGGATCGCCATAGAAGCGCACCTTGCCCTCAGCCAGTGGGCCACGCCGCCCCATGCCTTTCTCGATGTGAGGAGGAAGGAGCACGCCCACCGACATATGACCGACCTTGCCTTTGAGGTCCTCGGCAGTGTAGACGGCCACGACGCCGGGATGTTTGCGTGCCACCTCCGTCTCGATCCTTGTGATGCGTGCATGCCCATATGGGCTGCGGAGAACGGTCATATGGAGCATCCCAATCAGTTTGATATCATCAACATATGTTGCCTGCCCCGTAATCAGACGGGGGTCTTCACGCCGTTTGATCGATGCACCAATCATCGTCGCAATGCCCATGTGTGTGCCTGCCCTTTCTCAAATTACGAGGAATGAAACAGTGTTCTGCTGTGGATGTCAGAGACATCGTATACCAGGAGAGAAATACGAGTAGCGCATAAAATCGTTGATGAGTAGAAGATAGCACACAGCAGGCTCTGCTGTCAATCGCTGTGTCTTAGCCTGCTGTCATGGCCTTATTTTAATAGCTCTGCCAACCATCACCTGAGTAGTTACGAAAACTTGTCAAATACCCGTTATTGTTGTAAAACTGTATCTATAAAAGATGAACGTCTCTCATAACCATCGTTTTTCACGTTTTTCTTAGTGCTCAGTTTCCACATTCGAGCACTCCACGAAAACGGGGCAACCTCAGATGAAAGGACATAGAACATGGATGAACTCGTTTATACCTCGGCGACATTACTAGCGCAAGCTATTCGTGATAAGCGGGTTTCCTCGCATGAAGTAGTGGAAGCCTATATCCATCGTATCGAAGCTGTTAATCCACAACTTAACGCAGTTGTGCAGTTTACTGCTGACACTGCCCTTACACAAGCTAGACAGGCCGATGTTGCTCTTGCTCGTGGGGAGATCAAAGGCCCACTGCACGGCGTGCCAATCACTATCAAAGACTCGTTTGATACTGAGGGTATAATCTCCACAGGAGGCACCAAAGGCCGCGCATCCTATGTTCCACAACAGGATGCTACCACTGTAGCGCGTATGCATGCGGCGGGAGCGATTTTGCTGGGAAAGACCAACCTTCCAGAGCTATCTCTAGCGTATGAGTCCAACAATCTGATCTATGGGCGAACAAACAATCCCTACGATCTCTCACGCACGCCAGGGGGGAGTAGTGGTGGAGAATCCGCCATTATCGCAGCAGGCGGATCGCCGCTGGGTTTGGGTACTGATGGGTTTGGTAGCATTCGCCTACCCGCCCATTTCTGCGGCATCGCGGGTCTTAAGCCAACGTCAGGGCGTATACCCTTCACTGGCCTTATGCCTCCTGCCTTTGGTGCATCCGCTAGATTACGCCATGTTGGTCCCATGGCCAGGTATGTGGAAGACCTGATCTTAACGCTCCCGATCCTGGCTGGAGTAGATTGGCGCGATCCTGCAACCGTTCCCATGCCGCTTGATGATCCCAGGAAAGTCGAACTCAAAAGCCTGCGGGTGGCGTTCTACACTGATAATGGTATTATGACCCCAACACACGAAACCATCGGGACCGTGCGAACCGCTGTACACGCCCTGGCCGATGCTGGTACATCTGTCGAGGAGGCACGTCCTGCCGGCATTGAGCAAAGCTACGCGATCTTTCGTGATCTCTTCGCCGCTGATGGCGGCGCAGGCGTACAGCGGCTCCTACAGATAGCGGGAACGACAGATATTCACCCTTTTGTGCAACAGTTTGGTGAGATTCTGCACCCCTATGCAATGACAACTGCCGAATTCAGCGGCCTTCTGGTACGCTGGGACATGTTCCGCAGTACTCTACTATCATTCCTGGAGAAATATGATGTGATCATTTGCCCTGTGTGCGCAACACCAGCATGGCCTCATAGCTCTACTATTACCGAAGAGCAGTTCTTTGCCGGCAGTTACTCTATGACCTACAATCTGACGGGATGGCCCGGAGTAACTGTGCGTGGTGGCACGTCGCCAGAAGGTTTGCCCATTGGAGTACAGGTAGTGGCACGACCCTGGCGCGAAGATGTCGCTCTGGCAGTTGCGCAACACCTCGAGACTGTTTTAGGTGGTTGGCAGCGTCCTAACTTATAGGCCCAGTATCACGTGATACTGGGCCTATATCCTGAGCAATTTAAGCTCAGATTATCACCATTTGATGGGCTTAAAACGAGACAAAATCCCTCGTCCACAAACTACCGGTAGTGCTACATTCCTCAAATACAATGATAACAATAATACGGAGAAAACAACGTAGATTGCCTCTATAGGCTGATCTGTTTTCTTACCACATTTAAGGAACATAGCAGTAGGATGATGAGAGAAAAGTACGACCTGAAGACCCATTCTTGCTGAGTTCGTATGCAGAGGAGGAATCAGTAATGCATCACTGAAGAGAGTGTTTGAGAAAGCAGAGAAAAGAAAGCCAGCGCAGGAAGGAGACCTCGATGCGAATAAACAAATGTTCCAATAATAATAGAAAGATTAATATTTAATCGAACCGAAAACGACGGGAGTCTGGTCAGTTCGTCGAATCTGATCTACCACATTCAGAGGAAAGTCTCGTTGAGCCTCTTCAGTGACAGCCAGTCAGTACTGGCGTTGAATTAGCTCCTTGTCATCGTCTCTTTGTTGATTCATACCTTTGTATTCTACTAATAATAGATAGCAGATTCTCTGAGATAGCCAACGTGACAGGCAGACAAATTAAGCCACTTCACCTTTTCTGATTGGAGGATGCTTCATGCTGTGAAGCATTCAAGCGTGCCTCTTTCCTGGTACTCAAAGTAGCAAAGCACTTCCCAGGCTCATGGAATCCGGAGATGGAAACGTGGGGGAAAAGGTTGCCCCCCTCATCATCTCCCTTGTCTGCCTGAACCACAACTGTGAAGAGCGTTCCAAAAATAAAGATAGTGTAATTTGCTATTATAAGTAAATTACACTATTTGCACTGGCGGAACCGACGGGGTACGACTACTCTGTCGCCAATTTTATACCTCTTCCAATTGCCCACATCTACACTCTACCGGAATCTTCAGGTCATCCTTTCACAAGAAGTTCAGACGCCCCTTGTCATTGAGACGCAGCGGCGACCAGGGCCGAAAGAAATTACTTATGGCATACCTCCCGAAGAGTGGCCGACTGTTCTGAAGCGTGTCCTTGAGAATCATGAATCCTACCGTAAGGTTGCAAACGATTATGGTGTCTCACACGAAACGATACGACGTCTCGTCTGTTCTGCTCGTTGCGGGTAAGAGGCATTTTTTAGAACAGATATGCCAAGTAGCCAGCACAGGTAGCATAACACGTCCCATTGTGATTTGACAATGGGACGCCATACGGTATAAAGAAACCTCCGCGCTGCGTCAACAGCCGGGGCACGGCCAGTACCTGAGTTGGAGGCACTGACATCGCTTCCCGTCTCGCCGCGGAGGGTCGTGCTGATGGTACGGCGCTATGCGCTCAGTCGTAGTGCTTGACCGAAGGCCACTGCTTGATGATGTTCGACACCCTCGGGTCGGACAAGACGACGATGGGCACGTCGTTCTCAAAGTCCACGCAGTACGCGCACCTCTGGACGGCGGCAAGCGTGATGTGGGCATACGAGTGCTGAAAGTCAGAAGGCGAATATCCGACGGTAATGAGTACCTGGCCGGTACATGTACCTGGCCCCCACAAGAAGTAGTTGTTATGTCCGCTGATGACGGGCGGAAGGCTACCGGGAGCGGCCAGCTGGCTGAGGGCGCTCGCTTCACCGTAGTTGCTGGTCGCCACACACGCCTGTGCGCGCTGCTTCGGCGGCAGACCGGCATAGACCCGCTCAACGGTGTTGGTGAGGCTATCCCAGCCAAGTCGATCTTCGAGTGCTTGCGGGATGGTCTTGTAGATTTGCACGGCCGTGGCGGGCGGAAGGATGGGCATGACATCCGGCGCCAGAAATACTCCGACAAGAGCGAGAAGAGCGACATAAGTGGGCCGGACCCAGGCGAGCTGCGGGCGCGGTATCCATCTCTCGAACATCACCGCTCCGGCCGCAAACAGGATGGGCAAGGCCGGAGCCAGGAAGTAGGGCTTCGTGCCCAGGAGCGTGAGCACCAGATAGACGAAGACGAATGTCCAGCCCAGAAGACGAAAGCGAGCGCCCGACTTGCGAAAGTAGAAAACCAGGCCGGCAACGGCCAGAGGGACGGCGATCGGATTCATCAGGGTGAGTTCCGTTCCAAAGAAGTCGAGGGGACTGGTGCCGATGCCGCCGTAGTGGTGCCAGAACTCAAATGTGGGCCAGCCGTTGAGCGCGTTCCAAATGAGATACGGCAGCAGGCCCAAAAACGCGACGCCGCCCGCCAACCATGGCCACCGTGTACGCAGGTATCGCCTCTCGGGCGTGACGAGCAGCGCCAGGAACAGCGCGAGACCGAAGAAGAGCACTGTCAGCTTGGTCAGGAAAGCGATCGCGGCGACCAGACTGACCAGCAGCCACAGGCGGGGCGCGTCGCGGCGCAGCAGCCTCGCCACGATGAGACTGGCAAGGGCCCACCAGAGTTGATCGAGCACATCCATGGAGAAGATGGACCCGGTTGCCATGAAGTCGAGGCAGAACATGGCTGCAACGCCCGCCAGAATCTGGGCCATCCGGCCACCACCCAGCTCGCGTGCGATGAGGCCGGTGACGACGATGATCAAGGCGCACGCGAGTGCCGGGATAACGTGGATTGCCACCAGGCTGTCGCCGATCGTTACGCGCACGAGCGCGGTAAGCCAGCCCATGAGAAGCGGCTGGTCGACGTAGCCAGCTTGGAGATGATGCCCGTCGGCGATGTAGTACAGCTCGTCCCGAAAGTAGCCGTAGTTCCCGGCGACGAGCATGTGAGCAACGAAAGAGGTTGCACCGAGTCCTACTAGCCAGCGAGTCACCGGTTTGCTAACCGAAGTGCTCAGGTCGGGAGGCGAATCCTTCGGCGGTTGGTCTGCGTCACCCGTAGTCATGGTTGCATCGTAGGGGCCATACGGCTACAGCCCCACCAGGCTTGCGGCGTTCTCATCGAAGGCAGTGGCCAGTCGGATGTAACGGTGCAGCGAAGCCCCGGATCGGTGCCGGGTCTGCGCGGCGATGGAGCGCTCGGAGGCTCCCGCCGCTGCCGCCGAGGTTGCGAACCCAGCGCGAAGGGAATGGCATTGTCGATGACCGGCGCTGCCATGCCCTCTGCATATGACAGCAACGCCTCAACGAAGCCGGGTGGCAAACCAGACGTGTCCGACAGCCGGTTGTAGTGCTGGATGACGGCACAGTCGCGAGTTGAAGACGTTGCGATCGTGCCCGTCGTCACCTCAAGCCGGTAGATCTGCGGGCGCTCGTCATGGGGGTCGATGCTGAAGCGTCGGAGCAGGAACTCCGAGACGTAGTGATGTCGCTTCGCGCCGCTGATGAGACGGCGAATCTCCTCGGGGATCTTCAGATCCTCATTGTCTGTGTGCATATATCTCAATTGGTCCTTTCGTACGTACCGCCGCGCCCACTCTGAGCCACGAGGGCTCCAGCGCGGCCGGCCATGGGACTTGGGTGCGCGGGCCCTCCCGGCGTCCGCGCACGCTCAGCCAGGAATGCTGGCGGGGGAAGGGGCAGCAGCCTAGCCGCGCAGGTGGACGACGAGCTGCCCGCGCTTCTCAGTCGGCGTCGCCCTCGTCCGCGACCTGGTCGAACGCCAGCTCTTCCTCGGTGACGCCGAGCTGGCGCGCCAGCTTGCGCCGCATCCGCTTGCGTGGGATCATCTCCCCACGCTCCCACCTGCCAACGGCGGCTGGCTGGACGCCCAGGAGGAGCCCAAGCTGCACTTGGGTCAGGTGTCGGGATTCGCGCAACTGGCGTACCTGGTTCATTCTGGCGGTAGCATAACACGTCCCATTGTGATTTGACAATGGGACGCCAATATTGCTAGACTTCTCGGCATAAAGAAACCCCCGCGGTGCTTGCAACACCCGGGGGCACGGTCAGCACCTGTAACGGAGGCACTGACATGACGGAGCATACCGTCCACCCCACCGCTGTCCGCATCGTTGGGCATCCCGTGCTGTACGAGCGAGCTGCCGACGTGGAGCTCGCGGGACTGCTCGATGAGTGGAAGCAAGCGCGGCACGCCGTCAGGACCTCACAACGGTTGTGTTGCAAAAAAGGCGGTGTTGTGATAAGCTCTGCTTCTATTCAAGACCACCAGAGGAGTTCTCTTCATGAACCAGCAGAGTCCGTTCAAATGGCGTCACTTCGAAGCCGAGATTATTCTCCTGTGCGTGCGGTGGTACCTGCGGTACTCGCTCAGCTACCGAGATCTGGAAGAAATGATGCGGGAACGCGGACTCTCGGTCGACCACACCACGATCTACCGCTGGGTGCAACGCTATGCCCCAGAACTGGAGAAACGATGCAGGCCGCACCTCAAAGCCACCAATGACTCCTGGCGCGTCGATGAAACCTACATCAAAATCAAAAAAACCTGGACCTATCTCTACCGAGCCGTCGACTCGGAAGGCAACACCCTCGAGTTTCTGCTCAGTGCCACTCGGGATGCCGAGGCGGCTAAACGCTTCTTTGTGAAAGCACTGCATTCCACCGCTTGTTCAGCTCCTGGGGCGCGTCCGCTCGAGGAGCAGGTGGAAGAGCCCACGGCTCTGGCTGACCCCGTCATCACCTCCTCGGCTCCTGGCGTGACCACTGTCGAGACAAACGCGGCCTCTCCAGTGGCCCAGCCCACGGCGGCTGATCCCGACCCCACGAAGTCTGCTCCTCGTGTGATCAATGTCGATAAGAATGTGGCGTATCCGAAAGCCATTGCCGAGCTCAAAGCCGCTGGAATCCTTCCCGCGTCTGTTGAACTGAGGCAGGTCAAATACTTGAACAACCTGGTCGAGCAAGACCATCGCTTCATCAAACGGCTGGTCAAGCCGGGAATGGGCTTCTTTTCCGTGGAAACGGCAGAGCGAACGCTGCAGGGCTACGAGATGATGAACATGATTCGCAAGGGACAGGTCAGCGGGGTGGGCAAAGGAGACAGCAGTGGGCAGGTCACCTTCATCGCTAGCCTCTTTGGAGTAGCTGCCTAAGCACAACAAGAACGGGGAACCTCCTGGCCATTGTGTTCCTCTGCGAGTTTTTGCAACACAACCGCGTCGTGTCCTCGAGAATGGAGGGCTCCTGAGAACTGTTGCAGATGATTATGGGATCTCGCATGAAACGGTCCGGCGTGTTATTCGTGCTGCCCGTAAGCAGAGAATGGGCTAAGGAATTGCTAAAGGGAATGTTGTGAAGAACTTTCTTGATACTGTTCCTTCTGTCACCTTGCTGTAGTGTCTCTTTTTCGGAGACCGGATACAATATATAATAACGTAGTGATACTTACTCGTCATTAAATTTAGTGAACTTAGGGCCAATTAGCCGGAAAGTGGCTACCATGGAGACGACAAATATATTAGCTGTGGCAACATCGATTTCGAGGGATCGAGGCTTTGATCCCCTCGATGCAATCGCTTATGCGAAAGATAAGGAGTTTAAAGGCTTCCAAGCATTTATTGACCAGCAGATAATCGAAGATGCAGAGTTGAGAAGACAGGTTCGTACCGAGTGTGAAGATGAAGAGAATCATTTGACACTAATAGCACATGCTCCAGCAACGCTGAAATGGGCTAATGTTTCAGATGATTCTATTAACTCAGCAATCAGGGATTTACTTGCATCAGAGAGCAAAGCACTCGTTGTTCATCATTATGATGAAACTGTGCGCTTTGAGGAGACTTTGAAGTGTCTACAGTATTTGCGTGATCAGGGATTCACACCCTGCCTGGAGAATTTTTTTATGAGTGGAGCAGAAACTAGTGAGAAAAGCTTTAGGGATTACCTATTCCTCCTCAAGGAAGCCAAAGACCGCAGCATAGAACTTATGCCTGTGTTTGATATACCACGTCTCTATGAATCACAAGTAAAACTGGCTCACTTGTTGATAGAAATGGCTCTTGACGTTTTTGAATTGATCGAAACGCCTATTATCTTACATCTGATAGATACCTATAATGACGCCAAGCTAAAAAGCTCATGGTGTCCGCTAGGGCGGGGTATTATCCCATATACTAATATATTGCAGCAATTGAAGCAGCGCAAGATACCTATCCACATGATAATTCTTGAATTCGAAGATAGAATAAATCCAATAGAAAGTAAGGAGTTTCTTGAAAAACACCTTATTGGCCATGATTCTTGAATGGTCTTTGAAAGCTCAGAAATAGATAAGAGCATTTTCAAGGACTAAATTTTAACCTTTGAGCCACGTGCGGAAAAGTTACAAGAAGCATACTATGGCTGACCTGCTCAACGGATATATCTATCTGTCTCAGCGTTAGGTAGTGCAACCCGACAATCACGCAACACTATAGTTAACAACATCTAGTCAAGTCATAAGCAGCATGATTTTTTTGTATAAGGTTGTGCTGCAAAAGAGCAATATCAAGTTAGCAGTCTTCCACCATTCATGTAGGCATCTGCTCTTCCTCCTCGATTGCTCCCAAAGCTATAAGCATGGCTTTCTGCGCTTCCGTCAAATCTTTCACACCAATGATTTTCATATGCTCATATGGTCCCTCACTTTTCAGGGTTCTGAGGCTTTCACCTCTCTGCACATCCCATAAGCGAATGGTTTTATCCTCACTGCCACTAGCAAGTATGCTTCCATTAGGGCTAAAGGTGACGGACCAGACCCGATTGATATGTCCACTTAGGACTTGAAGGCACTGTCCAGTATTAATATCCCATAAGCGGATGGTCTGATCCTCACTGCCGCTGGCTAGTACGCTTCCATCGGGGCTAAAGGCCACTGATCTTACTCGATTGATATGTCCACTTAGGACTTGAAGGCACTGTCCAGTATTAATATCCCATAAGCGGATGGTTTGGTCTTCGCTGCCGCTGGCTAGTACGCTTCCATTGGGGCTGAAGGCCACTGAATATACCCTATGGGTATGCTCTCGCAGGATCCTAAGGCATTGCCCAGTGCTAACGTCCCATAAGCGGATGGTCTGATCCTCACTGCCGCTCGCAAGTATGCTTCCACTGGGGCTGAAGGCCACTGACCAAATCTGATGGGTATGACCTTGCAGAATCTTGCGGCATTGCCCAGTGCTAACGTCCCATAAGCGGATGGTCTGATCATGACCACCGCTGGCAAGCATACTCCCATCTGGGCTGAAGGCGACCGACCAGACCCAATTGGTATGTCCTTGCAAAATTTTGAGACATTGCCCAGTGCTAACATCCCATAGCCGAACATCTCGATCATCACTGCCACTAGCGAGAATCCTTCCCTCGGGGCTAAAGGCGACCGACCAGATCTTTTTAGCCTGCTCTTGTAGTGTTTTAAGGCACTGTCCAGTGCTAACGTCCCATAAGCGCACAGTTTGGTCATGATTGCCACTAGCAAGCATACTTCCATCAGGATTAAAGCTAACTGACCAGACCTGATTGATGTGTCCTTGCTGTGTTTTAAGGCACTGTCCAGTGCTAACGTCCCATAAGCGGATGGTCTGATCCTCACTACCGCTGGCAAGTAAGGTTCCATCAGAACTAAATGTGGCTGATCTCACCCGATTGGTATGACCTTGCAAAATCTTGAGGCATTGCCCAGTATTGACGTCCCATAAGCGGATGGTCTGGTCAACACTGCCAGTGGCAAGTAGGTTTCCATTGGGATTAAAAGCTACTGAATATATCCAATTGGTATGTCCTTGCAAAATCTCGAGGCATTGCCCAGTGCTAACATCCCATAAGCGGATGGTCTGATCATGACCGCCACTGGCAAGTAATCTCGCTTTGGGGTCGAATGCGACTGAGCATATCCGATTGGTATGACCTTGCAAAATCTTGCGGCATTCCCCAGTGCTAACATCCCATAAGCGGACGGTCTTGTCCTCACTACCACTGGCAAGGATAGTCCCATCTGGGCTGAAAGCGACTGATCTCACAAAACTGCTGTGTTCTTGCAGAATCTTGAGACATTGCCCAGTGCTAACATCCCATAAGCGGATGGTCTGATCCTCACTACCACTAGCAAGGATAGTCCCATCTGGGCTGAAAGCGACGGACCTGATCCAACTGCTGTGTTCTTGCAAAATCTTGAGGCATTGCCCAGTGCTAACGTCCCATAAGCGGATGGTCTTGTCCTGACTACCACTGGCAAGGATAGTCCCATCTGGGCTGAAAACGACGGACCAGACCCAATCTGTGTGCCCTTGACAGGTGAGGAGCGGAGTGCCATCAGTAGTTTGCCATAATCGAATCTCGCCATCGGTGGTTCCAGCAGCGAGCAGTTTACCACTTGGGTTAAACGTCACTGAGAGGATCATACCGAATGCTTCAGTAAAGACAGACCTGGCGAGAGAGGCATGGGCAAAATTGACACTAGGTAAAGCCACACCGCGCAGGTAGGCTTGCCGCAGTATCAAGTGAGAAAAATCATAGCCTCTGAGGTCGCTACGTAACTGTACCAGAAGGTTAAGTGCATTTCCCCCTGCATAGCCACGTATTTGGGGATGTGTCACGTGCAGTGCAAGAAGCATACTCTTTAGTTTCTTCTCAACACCTGCTTTTCCAATGGTAGAAAGTAGACGTTCCGCAACAGGTTTGAGGATGAGGCGGATTTGACTATCCCTTACATAATCTTTTGCTTGTGCTTTGATCAGTGCATGGCTCGCGAACAACACGGGTGCCTCAGTGTTAATCTCATCGTATACATGCTTGACTAATACTGTTTCAGGAAGAGGATGATATGTTAGCTTTGACGGCCTCGACCCACCAGGGATAGCCGGTGAGGTGGAGCAGGACCGTCGGATGCTCCCAGAATTGCTGGAGTTCGTCGATGAGAGCATTTTGCAACTCGT
>WNEZ01013264.1_pt1 | contig 13981 bp, 14 predicted proteins | sample 5400521 | NCBI WGS metagenome assembly WNEZ01 (sample SAMN13153339, study PRJNA577476) | soil metagenome | isolation source: 120 cm saprolite under Douglas fir tree site 2 hole 1 replicate 1 | place: USA:California | collected 2015-04-18 | reverse complement strand
CTGCGGATCGCCGGTCCCGTGGGGAACGAACCGTGCTGCCTCGTCCTCGGTGAGCGCGCGAAGGTCGGCCGCGGTGTAGCGCCTTCTCAGCTCCCGACCCGGCCGTGGCGGCGCCTCACTCGTGATCACAAACCTCGGCCCAGTTCTTGTCCGTCTCCCAGAGGCGGACCGACCGCAGCAGCCCCTCCGGGAGCTCCGAGTTGATCCTCTCCCAGAAGGCCAGGGCCAGGTTCTCGGCCGTCGGGATACATCCCTGCAGCCACTGCACATCGGTATTCAGGTTGCGGTGGTCCACGTCCTGGATGACCTTCCTGCTCATAACGTCCGAAAGCAGTTTCAGGTCCAAGACGTACCCGCTAGCATGATCGATCTCCCCGGCTACCACGACCTCCAGGACGTAGTTGTGCCCGTGCAGATTCGCGCATTTCCCGAACAGACGCCGGTTCTCGTCGTCGGATAGGCCCGGGTCGTACAGCTGGTGCGCGGCATTGAACGATTCGCGGCGGCCGACCAGCACGGTCATCGGGCTGGCCATGACTTTCGGTCGGCGGCGGCCGTACCTGCGTCGCTTTGAGCCTGATTAGCCATGTCAAGCCTCCTAGGAGGGCAGCCCGGCAAGTCGCCTCGGACATGAGGTTGCCGAGCATCAGGGAAGGCGGCGGGCCGGGCCCTTAGAGGCGGCGGCGCCTTGACGCCGGACTCGAACTCGGGCAGCAAAGCTCGTTCCTGCGGCCAGGTGCAGTCACCAGACGTGGTGTCGCCGACGGACAGCGCGAAGACCGCACCGGCGGACGCTGACATCGGCCAATGGAGTGGCCGAACGCGAACCTCGCCGCTAAGGGGAGCGGTTAGCACGTTCTCATCATGGCCGGCCGCCGGTTCACCCGCCCCGACGGGGGCCGGGCTCGAAGATCTTGAGCGCGCGGAAGGGCTGTGCTTCGACACCGCGACCACCTGCCGGGGCGCCGATGAGGTCGCAGCTCAGGCGATCGACAACGAGTGGGGGCCGGGGGCCAGTGAGACTTGCGGAAGCGTTCTCAATCAGGCCGTGAACCAGCCCGGAGACGGGCTGCGCGGCTGAGCGACGCCTTCGCGCGCGGGGCCCGTTGGCCGGCCGCCGAGGGCGTGGCGGCGAACTCGGCGAGGTCCCCCGGACGTAGCCGACATCAACCGGGTCAAAGGCCAGCATGGCCGCCGTCGATGGCCATCGTTTGCCCGGTCACCCAGGAGGACTGCTCGGCGGCGAAGAACCGCACGCCGTTGGCGATGTCCGCTGGCCGGCCGAGCCTGCGCAGCGCGATGCCCTCCACTAGCTGCCGCTGGCCTTCCTCGCCGTAGCTCTCCCACTGCCTCTCGGTCGTCGGGTTGGAGATGATGAAGCCGGGGGCAATGCAGTTGACCGTGATGCCGAACGGCCCGAGCTCATGCGCCATCTGCCTGGTGAACCCGATTTGGCCAGCCTTCGCGCTGGCGTACGCCTGGATCCCGGTCCGGCTGACACTCAGGCCGGCTGCCGAGGAGATGTTGACGATCCGGCCCCAGCGGCGCTTCTTCATCACCGGCACAACCGCGCGCGTGCAAAGGAAGGTGCTGGTCAGGTTGGCGTTGACTATCTGATGCCAGTCGTCGTCGGCCACCTCCTCCAGCGGGTGGCCAACCTGCCCGCAGACACCCCCGGCGTTGTTGACCAGGATGTCGACGCCGCCGAGCCCGGAGAAGAACTCCCGCACCGCATCGGGCTCGGTCAGGTCGGCAGCTTCCTTGTCGACGCCGTGCACGGCCGCTCCGCAGCCTCGGAGCGCCTCGGCGATGGCGATACCGATGCCATGCGCCGTGCCGGTGACGACTGCGGTCTTGCCGGTCAGTCCCAAGCTCAATGGATCCCAGCCGTTCTCTTGTGCTGCAGCCGAGGGCAGGTACCCCCCGGTGCTCTGCGCCGCTCCGTGGCTCGCCAGTCGCGCGAGTCTTCACAGCAGGTCAGGGCAGGGCAAAGCCCCTGGATAGTAACGCAAGCGGTGCTGCTGCCACGCAAAGCACCTGAACAGCGGCTTCCGCGCGGCCCCGCCGGGGTCAGGCAGCGTGCCTCGATGGCGTCGCCGTCGGGCGGTCGGCAGCCCAGGTGCCCGCGCCGAATATCCAGTTCGCCGACCCGGTAACACCGGGTGCTGGGGCGGGCGCACCGCATTGCGGCTAGCTTCTCGGTATGGCCGCAGAGGTGGAGATTGAGGTCGGGAACCGGACGGTGCGTATCTCCAATCCGGACCGGGTGTACTTCCCTGCCCGCGGCGAGACCAAGCTTGACCTGGCCCGCTATTACATTTCGGTCGGCGACGGCATCGTGCGCGCGCTGCGTGAGCGGCCCTGCATGATGCATCGCTTCCCGTCCGGAGTGGCCGGCGAGAAGGTGCACCAGAAGCGGGTTCCGCATGGCGCGCCGCCCTGGCTGGAGACCGTGCGGGTGGACTTCCCGCGCTACGGCCGGCACGCGTACGAACTGTGCGTCACCGAGCTGGCCAGCGTCGTGTGGGCCGTCCAGATGTCCACCGTGGAGTTCCATCCCTGGAACTCCCGGCGAGCCGACACCGAGCGGCCGGACGAGTGGCGCATCGACCTGGATCCCATGCCGCGCTGCGGGTTCGAAGTGGTGCGCCGGGTCGCCCGCGTCGCGCACGAGGTACTCGGCGAGCTGGGTGCGGCCGGGTGGCCGAAGACCTCCGGCGGGCTTCGCCGACGTGCGGCGGGCCGCGCAGGCCTTCGCCAGGGAGGTGGAGCGTCGCGCGCCTGGCGAAGTGACGACCACCTGGTGGCGCAAGGACCGTGACCCCGCCAAGCTGTTCGTCGACTACAACCAGAACGCCAGGGACCACACGATCGCCAGTGCCTACTCGGTGCGCGGCGTGCCGCAGGCGACCGTGTCCACCCCGGTCAGCTGGGACGAGATCGACGACATCGACCCGCGTGAGTTCACCATCGCCACCGTGCCCGGCCGCTTCGCCAGGCTCGGCGACCTGCACGAGGGCATCGATGACACCGCCTACTCGCTCGACACCCTGCTGGAGTGGGCCGACCGCGACGGCCTCGACTAGCGGGCACAGCGCCAGGAGAGGTTCGGCTGCACCGCGGCGGCCTTGCGCGCTGGCCGGCCGGCCGGCGCAGCCTGCCCGCCACTTGCCCGGAGCGCTCGCGGGCCGCGGCACGTCGATCTTGTTGAGGGCGACGATCCCCGGCCCGGCCGACGTCCTGCGAGAATGCGGGCAGGGTCCGGCTCGTGTTGAGGCAGCCGCCGAAACTGGCCGGCGAATCCGCTGAACCGTAGGTAACCAGGAAAGCGGCGATGAGACCACTGGCTCTCCAGCAGGGCGGGGCGACCCGGATCCGGCTCGTGCTGTACTTCACCAAGGGTCTCGGCGACGTTGTCGCCGCCGAGGCGGCCGGAATCGTCCCGGCGGCGGCCATCGTGCAGGAGCACGATCGCTTCCTGGTGCTGGCACTGACGGCCGCCGAGGCCGCGCGTCTCGGCCGGCAGGCGCGCACGGTCGATGACGCGCGCCTGCTGGTGGCCGGCCCGGAGCGGATCGAGAGCGAGGCTGGCTTCGCTGCCCTGTGCGCCGCAGCGGCCGGGCAGGTCCGTGATGTGCTCGCGCCGGGTGACGGGCACTCGTCAGATCCCTGGTCGGTCACCTTGTCCGCCCGGAGTCCGTCCTGGCGCGACGCGCCCGCCTGGACGCCGGCGCCGGCCCTGGCCAGGCACTTTCCCGGCGCTGACCTCCGGGCGGCTGAGCGCAGCCCCGTCGACCTGCGGGTGCAGGCCGACGGCGATGCGGTTCACATCGCGCTGAATCTGTGGAGCCGCCCGATCGGGAAGCGCGCTGACGCCGGGCCGGGCCGGCCCGGCGCGCTGCGCCCGACCGTGGCCGCAGCCCTGGTCCGGCTCGCCATCGGCGGCGCCCGGCCCGACGTGGCAGGGCGCGGCCTGTACGACCCGTTCTGCGGAACCGGCACCGTCGTGGCCGAGGCCGCCCACCTGTGCCTGCCGGTCTTCGCTTCCGACATCGACGAGCGCGCGACGGAGCTGACCCGGCGGCGGCTGGCCGCCGAGCTGCCGGGAACCGCGCCGGACACCGCCGCCTCGCTCCGGCATCGTGTCTTCACCCACGACGTCCGCCGTGGCCCGCCGCCGAGGGTCAGGGCCGGAATCGTGGCCGGAAACATGCCCTGGGGCAAGCAGGTCACGGTGGACGGCCGGCTGGCGCTCTTCGACGCCACCGCCCGGCTCGCGCGGCACCTGCTAGGCGATGGCGGCGCTGCCGCGCTGCTGACGACCCACGAAGACCAGCTCGTCGCGCGGCTGCGCAGGCAGCGCCTTCAGGTCTCGTCCCGCCGCATCGGCCTGCTTGGCCAGGCACCGGCCATCGTCGTGGCGCGCCAGGTAAGCGGCGGAACCGGGTGTTCGCCGGAGTGAGGCCACCTCGCCGGTCAGCTCCGAGTCCGGGCCGCCCGGCCGGTGCGCGCCACCGGGCAGATCCCGCAACTCGGCGGGCGAGCCGGCGACGTCAGGGGACTCCAGGTCGACCAGCCCACGATCTCGGCGACCAGGCCGCCGGACGCGGCCAGGGCAAGCATCTCGGGCGTCTCCTACGGCTCGCTGACCGTCTGCACCACCTCGGTAGCCGTGACTTCCCGGGCGGCGGCCTCGGCGGCCAGATCCGCGATCGTGAAGTTCCTGAGCAGCGGCGCGAATTGCGCGTCGCTGGCGAGCCAGGGCTGGTCGTGCGCGGCCAGGTCGCAGACATGGTGGTGCGCATCGACGACGGGCATCACGGCTCCTGCATCGCCGGCTTGGCGGTGCCAGGTACGCTGCGCCGTTCCGGTCCTTGCGGGCCGCCGCCGGGCCGGGGCCCGCCGGCCCACCCGGGGCCATACTCCTCCCCTGGCCCAGGGAAATCGCGCATGCCGCGCAGCGGCGAGAACAGCACCCACAGGGCGGCTGCCCAGCTGCCGGCCATCCCGATCCATATGGTGGGCCGTACGCCGAGCAGCGAGCCGAGTGTGCCGCCGATCACGCCGCCGAGCGGCAGCGTGCCCCAGACAATCCAGCGGACGGCCGCGTTCAGCCGGCCGAGCAGCCCGGGCGGGCAGATCGCCTGCCGGTAGCTGAGCTGCGCGATGTTATAAAGCACGCCGGAGAAGGCGAGGCTTGCTCCGCCCACGACGACGAAGGACAGCCGCCAGCCCGGCTCGGCCAGCGGCAGCAGCAGCCCGGGCGCATCGAAGGCGAGCATGGAGACCCAGATGATCCTGGCCGAGCCGATCCAGCGGGACAGCCGCCCTGAGGTGATCCCGGCCGCGACGCCGCCGAGGCTGGCGACCGCGACCAGCAGGCCCGTGTAGGCGGGCCGGACATGCAGCACGCGGACCAGGAAGATGATCTCTATCGAGATTGCCGTCGCGGTGAACAGGTTCGCGGTGGCCGTGCAGGCTGCGATCTTGCGCAGCACGGGATGACGGGCGACGAAGCTGAGCCCGGCGAACAGTTCCGCCCGCAGCCGGGGCTTTGCCGTCCCGGCGGCCGGGGCCGGCCGCGCTGGCTCCCTGTCCCGGATCAGCAGCAGCGAGAGCGTGGAGACCGCATACGACACCGCGTCCGCGGTCATCGCGCCAGCGCGCAGCAGGCCGAACAACCCGCCGCCCAGGCCTGGCCCGGCGACCTGGGCGAACGACTGCGTCGCCTGGAGCTTGCCGTTGCCGTCGGTCAGCTGATCGGTGCCGATCAGCGCCGGGGTGTAGCTCTGGTAGGCCACGTCGAAGAAAACGGTGAGGACGCCAGTTGCCACGGCCACCGCGTAAAGCTGGAAAAGGGTTAGCTCTCCGAGCCCGGCCGTGATCGGCACCGACCCGATGATCAGCATCCGCGCCGCATCGCAGCCGATCATCAGCGTGCGCTTGGCGACCCTGTCCACGACCAGGCCGGCCGGGAGGGCGACGAGCAGGAACGGGACGGTGGTCGCGGCGGAGAGCAGGCCCACCTGGAACACCGACGCCCTGAGCACCACGACCGCAGTAAGCGGCAGCGCGAGCACAGTGACCGCCGAGCCGAGCTCGCTGATCGACTGGCCGGTCCACAGCAGCAGGAAGTCCCGGTGCCGCCACAGCCCGGGCCGGCCTGATCCACGCGAGGCTGCAGGCATGGCACCGACTGTGTCGCCGGACCGGCCGCGATGTCCAGTCGGTGGCAGCGCGGGCGGTCAGAGGCCCAGATCGTCGAGCTGCTTGTGCAGGTCTGCACGCGGTCCGTCGGCAGGCGGCGTGGCCGGCCGTCCCTGCCTGCTGGGCAGCGCGGGCGGGCGTGCGGTGGTCGGCCCGGACCGCCGTTCCCGCAGCACCCAGCCCGCCAGGATCCCGCCGGCGAGGCCGCCGATATGCGCCTGCCAGCCGATGCCCGCGTGCGGCAGCAGCACGGAGAACTGGTACGCGAAGCAGAGCGCCATCACCGCGCCGATGAGCAGGTCGATAGCGTGCCGGTCGAAGAGCCCGCGGACCATGATGTAGCCGAAGTAGCCGAAGACGACGCCGCTCGCGCCGACGCCGACCGAGTTGGTGCTCTCGGTGAGCCAGGCGCCCAGCCCGCTGGTCAGGACGACCAGGGCGGTCACGCCGAAGAACTTGGTCACGCCGCGGTAGGCGGCGAGGAAGCCGAAGATGAACAGCGGGCCTGAGTTGCCCTCGATGTGGGCCCAGCTGACGTGCAGGAACGGCGCGGTCAGGATGTCCGGCAGGCTGCCGACGTCGCGCGGCCTGATGCCGTAGCTCTGGGTGAGCTGGTAGTGGTCGACCCAGTTGGCGACCTGCACGATCCAGATGACGGCGAGGAATCCCACCATCACGAACAGGGCCTTCCTTGCCTCGGCGAGCACGGTGGCAGGATCACCGGCGTCGACGCTCCAGGTCCCGCGGCGCGGTCGCTGCTGCATGCTGGCCATGGTTGAAAACTAGCGCTACGGCGCGCGCCTGCGGTAGTCGCCAGCGTGTCGTTCCGGCGGCCAGAGCCGCAGTTGTGATCACAGGATGGCTCATCTTACGGTTGGTAATTGCTCCATTACGTATTGCCAAACTGTGATCCGCGCGGTGCTAATCGCGGCGCGCCGGCACAGCTTTTTATGCGGAATCGCTTGGATCACCCACCTCTCTTCTGGCAATGTGGTGCGCCGACGGAGGTGGGCCCAGAAGCAGGCCGGTTGTGCCTGCTAAGGAATCCATTGGCCGCGCCGAATTTAGGCCTGACCGTCACGCGACTCGCTGCCCTGTACCGCAGCGGTCCGCGCGCTGAGCGTTCCGCCCGGCGTGTTTGACCGACGGAAGGACTGCATTGTCACGACACCGGAAGCCCGGCCCGGCTGCGAAGCGCAAGCACCGGCGGACCGGCGCTTTCCTGCTCGTGATGGCTGTCTGCGTGGCCGGGATCGGCGCTGCCGGCGCGGCCGTCTACGTGGCCCGCGCCCGCGGCGGCGGAGCCGATCCGGCGGCGCTGGTAGTGGCCGGAATACCGGGCAGCCGTTCCATCGCCCTGCTAGAGCAGGACCGCCAGCGCATGATCCTGATGGACGCTGCCACGAAGACGCTCAGCCTGGTGGGCTCACCGAAACTGGCGACCAGGCCATCGGCGGCCCCGGCGCCGGCCCCGGCCGGCTTGTCCCCTGGCACGCCGGTGACCGTCACCGCGCCGGTGCCTAGTCCGGGAACGGCCAAGTCAATTGCCTACAACATGCTGTCATCGTTCGGCTGGACGCCGAGCACCACCTTCGGGTGCCTCGACAACATCTGGAGCCGCGAGAGCGGCTGGAGCGTCACCGCTCAGAACGCCAGCGGCGCGTACGGTATCCCGCAGGCGCTGCCGGGCTCCAAGATGGCCAGCGCTGGACCCAACTGGCAGACGAACGCGACCACGCAGGTCAAGTGGGGTCTTGGCTACATCCAGGGCCGTTACGGCGATCCCTGCGGCGCCTGGTCATTCTGGCTGGCACACGGCTGGTACTGACCAGCAGCCTGGTTCCCTGACGCCGCGGAAAGCAGCCGATAGGCGCCTGCGTCGCTGGCGTGGATGATTAAGGAACGATAAATTCCGCAACTTGAGTTGGCTGGCCTGGCCAGTGCTGATAACTCCGAGTGATGTTGCGGGCCGCAACTGTTACATCGTGGTGCTGACCGTATCTGCTCGCCTTTAGCTGCGAGGAAGCGACAAAGCCAGGTGGCGAAGGCCGTACGGCGCGATAAGTCCATAACTAGGACAGTCGGGCTGTGATTTACCTCATACGGGAATTGTGGCGAATGCGGGCACGAACAGGCCATTGGGTCGGCAGTGTAGATGGTTGACAGCACCCCGCGTGCGTGGCGGTTACCTTTCCGTAACCCGTCGCCCTGACCCGCGTCACGCCCGCGCGCCGCGGCCAGCTTGCGCTCCTGCGCAGGCTGGCGTCGTCCGGGGTGACGGACGAGCGTGCCCGGCACGCCCGACAAAGGGATCATCTTGTCCCGTATCCCCTCAAAACACGGGAAACCCTCACGACTCACGATTGCAGTAACGGGCTCGACCGTCGCGGTGGCGGCGGTGGCGTCGGCCGCTGTGGCCATCTGGCCCGCAAGCGCGGCGACGCAGCAGGCGGGCATGGCGAAGCAGGCGGGCGCCACGGGCCCGGCCACAGGGACCTCCGGTACCGCTGGACTCGCCGGGACCGGTGAGCTCCCCGGGACGTCCCTGGCGGCCGGGATAGCTGGCTCCGCTGAGGCCACGACGGATGCAGCGGGCAGTGGCGGAGCACATTATGCTGCCGGCGCGGCGCGTGCGCGCGCGGTCGGCCAAGGGCGGATCGGCGCTCAGCTGCTGATCTTCAAGCCCGAGTTCATGGCGTATCAGGACCGGCGTCTCGCGCTGGAAGCCCGGCGTGCCGCCGCCGCACGGCGGGCACGCCGTGCGGCCGCGCGGCGGCGAGCGGCTGCGCGCGCCGCCGCCGCGCGCGCCGCCCGCCAGCCTTCGGTACCGCCGGCGTCGCCGGCGTCGCCAGCAGCGGCGCAGCCGTCGGGGTCGCCGCAGCAGATCGCGATGGCGATGCTCGGCTCCTATGGCTGGCCATCCAGCCAGTTCGGCTGCCTGGACGAGCTGTGGACCAGGGAGAGCGGCTGGAATCCGACGGCGGCGAACCCCAGCGGAGCCTATGGCATCCCGCAGGCCATGCCCGGATCGAAGATGGCGAGCGCCGGCGCCGACTGGGCGACGAACCCCGCAACCCAGATTCGCTGGGGGCTCGGCTACATCAGGGCGCTCTACGGCTCGCCCTGCGGCGCTTGGTCTCACGAGCTCGCGACCGGCGCGTACTAGGCGAGAGGCGGAAACCCATGGTACTCATGCTGAAGCGCGCGCTCGTGGTTCCGATCGTGGCTGCCGCTGCCGTTACCCCGGCCCTGGCCGGACACCCGGCGGTCCACGCCGCGACCGCCCGGGCGGCGGTGCCAGCCCGGGCAGCGACAACTCGGGCGACCGCGACAACTCGGGCGACCGCGACAACTCGGGCGGCCGTGGTGACCGCTCAGGCAGCCGCGGCCGCTCAGGCAGCCGTGGTGACCGCTCAGGTCACCGCGGCCGCTCAGGCAGCCGCGACCGCCCCGGCGGCGGTGGTGACCGCTCAGGTCACCACCGCCGCTCGCTCCCATCACAGCTCCCGCCGCTGGCGGGCCTACCTCTGGGCGGCACGCCAGCGCGGGAAGCCCTACTGCTGGGGAGGCACGGGCGGCTGTTTCGACTGCTCCGGTCTCGTCATGGCCGCTTACCGGCACGAAGGTATTTACTTCGGCCGGGACACGGCTGAGATGCTGGCCTCCCCTCGGCTGGTCAGGGTGAGCCGGCGGCGGGCGCGGATGGGCTACCTGGCGTTCTATGGGTCCGGTCACGTCGAACTGGTCGCCGGGCGCAGGTACACGCTCGGAGCGCTGAAGCCCGGAACCCGGGTCGGCTGGCACCGGCGCAGCCGCTGGTGGCACCCGACGATGTAGTCGCATGCCCGGGGTCTGCACGGCTATGCCGGAGTGCCGCTCGCTAGGGCACCGGCGTGAATGTCTGCAGCATCTGCCGGAACACGCCCGCGGCCGCCGGGGCGTCTGGCCTCGGCGCGGACATGCTGAGCGCGTACGGCTGCTCGCCCGCGCTGGTACCGAGGCTGACCAGGAGATCGATCACGGACTGCCGCACGGCGCCCGGCCGCCAGCCGAACCGCCATACGGCGTCTGCCGCGCCCCGGAAGGTCCCGGGCACGATGATGCCGACGTACCCCGGGTACTGACCCTGCCGGACGGCCACAGGGCGCTGCAGCCTGGCCTCGCCGACGGGGTTCGCCAGCAGGAACGGGGTCTGGTTGATCTCCGCACGCGCGGTACCCGACGAATAGGTCAGGTAGGTGATCAACCCCTGCCTGCTGGCCTGCCAGCTGTCGGGGACCGCGATCGTGAACCCGGCGGTCGTTCCGCTGCTGGCAGCGGACCCGGTGTACCACCGGTAGCCGACCGGCCCGTGCCTCTGGGCCCGCGCTTCTGGGCCCGAGCCCGATACGGCTACCGCCCCGGAGGCCGGGTCATCGCGAGCACATCGAGTGCCTCGTCCAGCTGTGCCTCGGTGAGATCGCCGCGGGCCGTAGCCGATGAACGGGTTAAGCGCCGTGACGATCGTCGGCGACGACTCGGCCAGCCGCCGCAGCCGGGCCGGGTCGGCCGAGATCCCGGTCACGCACCGCGACGCGAGCAGGCTCGCCGCCGCCGACAGGAGGCTAATCGAGCCGAGCAGGTTACGCGCGATCACCGGCATCATGACATTCAGCTCGAAGTTCCCCGCCGACCCGCCGAACGCCACGGCCGTGTCATTGCCGATCACCTGAGCGCAGACCTGGCAGACGGCCTCGCAGATCACCGGGTTCACCTTCCCCGGCATGATCGACGACCCGGGCTGCAGGTCCGGGATCCGGATCTCGGCCAGCCCGGTCTGCGGGCCGGAATTCATCAGCCGCAGGTCGTTGCAGATCTTCAGCAGCGAGACCGCGATCGTGCGCAGCACGCCGCTCGCCGCGACCAGCCCGTCACGGGCGCCGGCCGCCTCAAAGTGATCGGCTGCCTCGGTGAGCGGCAGGCCGGTGTCCCCGGCCAGCCGGGCGATGACGGCAGCCGCGAATCCCGCTGGCGCATTCAGCCCGGTGCCCACGGCGGTCCCGCCCAGCGGCAGGGCCCCGACATCGGGCAGCACGGCCTGCACTCGCCGGATGCCATTGCGCACGGCGGCTGCGTAACCGCCGAATTCCTGACCGAGCGTCACCGGGGTCGCGTCCATGAGATGAGTCCGGCCGCTCTTCACGAAGCTGGCGAACTCGGTGGCCTTCGCCTCCAGCGCCACGGCAAGCTCGCCGAGCGCCGCCAGCAGCCGCCGGGCGAGCAGCCACGACGCTGCCAGGTGAATAGCGGAGGGAAACACGTCATTGGAGGACTGGGACGCATTGACATGATCGTTCGGGTGGACGGTGCGGCCCAGCCGGCGCGTGGCCAGCGCGGCGATCACCTCGTTGGCATTCATATTGCTTGAGGTCCCCGACCCGGTCTGGAACACGTCAAGCGGGAACTGGTCAAGATGGCCGCCGCCAGCGATCTCGGCCGCGGCATCATGGATCGCCGCCGCCATGCCAGGGTCAAGCACGCCGAGGTCGCCGTTGACGGTCGCTGCGACGCCCTTGATCGATGCCAGCGCGATGATCAGGTCCCGGTGCAGCCGCTCGCCGGAGATCGGGAAGTTCTCGACAGCGCGCTGCGTCTGTGCGCCCCACAGGGCATCGGCGGGTACCCGGACCTCGCCCATCGAATCGTGCTCGGTCCGGAACCCGGAACCGCCGTCCGGCACTGGCCCGCCTCCTAGCTCTGCCCGGCGCCCGGCGCGGCGCCCGGCCCGGTGCCCGGCCCGGCGCCCGGCCCGGCGCCCGGCCCGGAGCCGATGGTCAGCAACGGGGTGGCGGGCCCCGTCGCGTCGGCGAAGAAGTCGTTGCCCTTGTCGTCCACCACGATGAACGCAGGGAAGTCCCGCACCTCGATCCGCCAGACTGCCTCCATGCCGAGCTCGGGGTACTCAAGCACCTCGACCTTGGTGATGCAGTCCTGCGCGAGCTTCGCCGCCGCGCCGCCGACCGAGCCAAGGTAGAACCCGCCGTGCTCCTTGCATGCGGCGGTGACGGCGGCTGACCGGTTCCCCTTAGCCAGCATGACCAGCGATCCGCCGGCCGCCTGGAACTGATCGACGTAGGAGTCCAGCCGGCCGGCCGTCGTCGGCCCGAACGACCCGGACGCATAGCCCTCCGGCGTCTTCGCCGGGCCCGCGTAGTAGACGGCGTGATCACGCAGGTAGGCCGGCATCGGCTGGCCGGCCGCCAGCCGCTCGGCGATCTTCGCGTGCGCGATGTCCCTGGCGACCACCATCGGCCCGGTGAGCGCGAGCCGCGTCCTGATCGGGTACTTCGACAGCTCAGCGCGGATCTGGAGCATCGGCCGTCTCAGGTCGAGCCGCACGACGTCGTCGTGCAGCTCATCATTGGCGGTCTCCGGCAGGTACTGCGCGGGGTCGGTCTCCAGCTGCTCAAGGAAGACGCCGTCCCGGGTGATCTTGCCCAGCGCCTGCCGGTCGGCCGAGCAGGACACCGCGATTGCCACCGGGCAGGACGCGCCGTGCCGGGGCAGCCGGATGACCCGCACGTCGTGGCAGAAGTACTTGCCGCCGAACTGGGCGCCGATCCCGGTCCGCCGGGTGATCTCGAGAATCTGCTGCTCAAGATCGGTGTCGCGGAACCCGTGCCCGGCCCCGCCGCCCGCGCGCGGCAGGCTGTCGAGATAGCGGGCGGATGCGTACTTCGCTGTCTTCAGCGCAAACTCGGCGCTGGTCCCGCCGACCACAATTGCAAGGTGGTAGGGCGGGCAGGCGGCGGTTCCCAGGGACCGGATCTTCTCCTCGAGGAACGCGAGCATGGACGCGGGGTTCAGCACCGCTTTGGTCTGCTGGTACAGGAATGACTTGTTCGCCGACCCGCCGCCCTTGGCCATGAACAGGAACCTGTACTCCCCGCCTGCGGTGGCGTAGAGCTCGATCTGGGCGGGCAGGTTCGTGCCGGTGTTGCGCTCGGTGAACATGGTCAGCGGCGTGAGCTGCGAGTAGCGGAGATTCAGCTGCGTGTAGGCGTCGTAGACGCCCCGCGCAATGTGCTCGCAGTCCCGGCCGTCGGTGAGCACGTGCTGGCCGCGCTTGCCCATCACGATCGCGGTGCCGGTGTCCTGGCACATCGGCAGCACCCCGCCGGCCGCGATGCACGCGTTCTTCAGCAGGTCACGCGCGACGAAGCGGTCGTTGCCGCTGGCCTCGGGGTCATCAAGGACCGAGCGGAGCTGCCGGAGGTGACCCGGCCGCAGCAGATGAGCGATGTCGCGCATGGCCGCTGCCGTCAGCTGGGTGAGGACCCCCGGCTCAACCTCAAGAAATTCCCGGCCGAACGCCCGCCTGGCGCTGATCCCGGCATCAGTCACCAGGCGGTATCCGGTGCTGTCCGGACCGAGCGGCAGCAGGTCGGTGTAGCTGAAATCGGGCATTGTCGGCACATCCTCGTGCGGGACCTCTGGCGCTGCCCATCGTAGATCGCACAGCGCGGGCGAGGACCAGGCACCTGTGGTCAAGACAGCGCCGTTACGAAGCTGGCCACGGCGGGACGGAATCCGGCTGCGCCGTCACCTTCGTCAGCTGGTCCCCCGGGCCGAGTTCCGGGGTGGGCCGGCCCCGGCTCGGGCGGTCCCGTGCGGCACTCGGTCAAACGGCTGAGTTCCGGGCGGGCCGGTCCCGGCCTGGGCAATTCAGGGGGCGGCCGGCCCTGGGGGCAGAATGCCGGGCATGACGACGAATCTGAGCTGGTCTGAGTTCGGG
>WNEZ01025062.1_pt1 | contig 13982 bp, 7 predicted proteins | sample 5400521 | NCBI WGS metagenome assembly WNEZ01 (sample SAMN13153339, study PRJNA577476) | soil metagenome | isolation source: 120 cm saprolite under Douglas fir tree site 2 hole 1 replicate 1 | place: USA:California | collected 2015-04-18 | reverse complement strand
TTCCTACTTTCCAGCATTTTCAGATTGCGCGCGCGTTGATGGAATCAGGAGTCGACGTTCTCATTGAAAAACCGCTGGCCGCTGCGCTGGACGAAGCCGACCAACTGATCCACCTGGCCCAGCGCCTGGGCCGCATCGCTCAGGTTGGCCATCTGGAGCGCTTCAATCCGGCGATTCGTGCAACGCTATCGCTTATTACTCATCCAATATTCTTCGAGGTTCATCGCCTAAGCCTGTTCACACCACGCTCGCTTGATATCGACGTGGTCCTTGATCTCATGATCCATGACTTAGACGTTGTTCTCACATTCGTGAACTCGCCGATCAAAGAAATCCGCGCAGTAGGTTTGCCAATCCTCTCGGGAAAAGCTGACATAGCGAACGTCCGCATGGAATTCGATTCGGGCTGCGTGGCCAACTTCACCGCCAGCCGGGTTTCTACCGAGCGCGTGCGCAAGTTGCGATTTTTCCAGCCGAAGCAATACATTTCGATCGACTATACCCGTCAGGATGTGCTTGTGTTCAGTGTGGACGATCACGAGAGCGCCGGCGAGCCTTCAATCAATCCGCAAATCAAAGTCGCCAAACCAACAGTCGTCCCGGAAGAACCTCTTCACGCAGAGCTTAAATCTTTTCTTGAGTCAGTGCGCACGCGTTCCAAACCACTGGTGACGTTGGAAGATGGTCGCCGCGCGCTAGCTGCGGCTCTCGATATAGCAACGGCAATCGACGATCACCGCAAAAAGATCAACCTGGAACTCCTGAGTTCATGAGTTCGACATTCTCCGCGGCTTCTTTTCGAGCTTTGCGGTTAAGATTTCGATAGGCGAGCCTTCGGACCAATGCTTTCTGACTCCGCCATTCTGAAGAAAATCGAACGCCAGCCCAAGCGCACAGCCGGATTCAAGCAACTGGTCCGTGAACTTGGCGTTCATGGCGACGAGCGCCAAGATCTCCACGATCGTCTCGATCGCCTGGCACGCAGCGGCCAACTTCTCAAGCAGGACTCCGATCGTTACGCTATTCCCCAGGCAGCCGCAGGAAAAAACCGCATCGTGGGGCGCTTGAGCATGCACCGCGATGGCTTCGGCTTTGTACTGCCCGACTCCACCTCGCTGGATGACCGGCTAAAGGCCCGCCTCTCCAGAGACATTTTTATTCCTCCGCCCGCAGTCGGCTCGGCGATGCACGGAGATCGCGTGCTCGTCGAGATCGGCACCATCCGGCCTGATGGCCGTGCAGAGGGACGAATTGTCCGCCCCATCAACCGCGCCCACCCGACTGTAGTCGGCATCTTTCATTATGGCCATCGCAATTACGTCACACCGATCGATCAGAAAATCGCACAAGAAATCGTAATTCCGCCCGGAATGGAGTACCCCGAACTGAGAACTGAGAACCGGGAACTGGGAACTGGTTCTAAACAGCAGGGCAGTGGTTCTCACCGCAATAGAAAGAAACGCAGCCCGCATCGCGTCCTGGGCGAAGAGGCCGCCCAGAGGACCGACTGGGATGATCTCGAGAACGTAGTCGTGGACGTCGAAATCACTGACTGGCCCACGGCGACGCAAAATCCACGTGGCCGCGTGATCGAAATTCTCGGTTATGCGGATGATTTTGGCGTAGACGTAGAAATCATCATCCGCAAATTCCACCTGCCTCACCAATTTCCGGCAAAAGTGCTAGAGGAAGCCGAAGCGGTCCAGCCGCTGATCTCCTCCCGCGAGTTGCACAAGCGGCGCGATTTCCGGCAACTCCCAATCGTCACCATTGACGGCGAAACCGCGCGCGATTTCGATGATGCAGTTACGGTTCACCATCTGGATAATGGCAACTTCGAGCTTCAGGTACACATTGCCGACGTGGCTCACTACGTCGTGCCGGCCTCCGCCCTCGATCAGGAAGCGCGCCTGCGCGGTACCAGTGTCTACTTTCCCGATCGCGCTGTGCCCATGCTGCCGCTGGAGCTTTCAACCGACATTTGCAGCTTGCGCCCGCAGGTTGATCGATTGGTGATGTCCTGCATCATGGAAATCGATCACCAGGGTGAGATCGTCGGTTATGAACTCTGCCCGGGTGTTATTCGCTCGGCAGAGCGTATGACCTACACCGGCGTGAACGCGGTATTGGAGGGCGATGCCGGCATGCGAAAGCGCTATGCCGATCTGACCGGTGTGTTCGAGCTAATGCGCGATTTGGCGATGATCCTGAATCGCAAGCGCGAGCGCCGGGGCTCCATTGATTTTGATCTTCCCGAGCCGGTGATCGAATTCGACGAGTTCGGATTGATGAAAAGTATCACGCGTTCTGAGCGCAACATCGCTCATCGCATCATCGAAGAATTCATGCTCTCGGCCAATGAATGTGTGGCTAGTTATCTGGAAAACAAGCGCGTGGCTTCGCTCTATCGGATCCACGAGAAACCGGACGCGAAGCGCGTTTACGACTTCGAGGTGATCGCGGGGACTTTTGGCTATTCGCTCGGTGTCGGAGCCTTGCCGATCCAGCGCATGCAGTTCAAGACCGACCGCCGCGCCAGCTACGGCACCGGCAAGCGCGCTCGGGAAATTGAAATTCCGAAAGAAGTTCACATTACGCCGCGTATGTATCAAAAGCTAACCGAAAAAATTGCGGGCAAGCCTGAGGAGCGCATTCTTTCCTATCTCATGCTGCGCTCGCTGAAACAGGCTCGATACTCAGAGGAGAATCTCGGCCACTTTGCGCTGGGCGCAAAGACTTACACACATTTCACCTCGCCGATTCGCCGGTATCCCGACCTGATTGTTCATCGAATTTTGAAGGAAGTCCTGCGCGATTCTGCAGAACGTTGGGAAGGGCAGATTCCGATCGGAGTATCGGGGAAGCACGACCCCAGCAGCAGCGCTACACCGTGGTCAAAGCGAAGAGAGCACGCGCCCACCGAGCCGCTTGGCGGTCCGATCTCCATCGAAGAGCTTCACGATATAGCCGAAGAGTCCAGCCAAACCGAGCGCCGCGCTGACGAAGCCGAACGCGAGCTGATGGAGTGGAAAAAAGTCAAATTCATGCAGGATCGCGTTGGCGAGGATTTTGACGGCCTCATTATCAGTGTCACGAAATTCGGCTTCTTCGTCGAACTCACTGATCTCTTCGTTGAAGGCCTCGTGCCGCTTGCCAGTCTCACTGACGATCGCTACACCTATCACGAGAACACTCGCGAAATCATCGGCCAGCGCAGCCGAAAAATATATCGTCTGGGGCAGCGCATTCGAGTTCTGGTTGATCGCATCGATCCTGTAGAAAAGAAGATTCAATTTGCGGTTGTCGAAGAGCAAGAGCAGCGCCCGGCAAAGCGGAAACGACGATAAATGCTGCTTGCTCGGCGACGCGACAACGCGGGCTTGGTGTAGAATTTTAGGGGTAACCCCAGCCGCTCAGTCAGCGAGCGGTTTCCTGGCGTCGGGACGTGGCTCAGCCTGGTAGAGCACTCGCTTGGGGTGCGAGGGGTCGGCAGTTCAAATCTGCCCGTCCCGACCACTTGCTCCTAGAGATCCTTCGCTGCGCTCAGGATTTCGCCTGCGGACTCCCGTCGCTACGCGCCTCACGCCCGCAAACCGGCTCAAGTTCAAATCTGCTGGCCCCTACCTAATTTCAGCGCACCGGACCCGCGGCAATCTTTTCTGATTCCAGCGCATTTTGAAACGCGGCGTCCCGCTGCTTTCGTATGGTTGCATCCACCCCGTTGCCGCAGAACACCTTTGACTTTGGATCTGCCGAATTGCAGGAAGCTTCGAATATCCGTTCCTCGGATACAACATCAACGACGCCAAACTCTTCTACTTCATGACGCTTACCCGCAAAATTGAGGGTGGAGGCCAGGCAGGAACCGCGGCCTGGGCTGAAATCGATCCGTTCGATCACCGTCTCACCGTTATCACGGGAATTTTTGGCATATGCCGCGGCCAGATTCTTACAGCATAGGCGCGCTTCAAACGTCGCTTTTTGCGGGTGGGCGTGCAGCGAGTGAATCGTCTGCACCAGGCCAGCACCCAGGAGGGCACCTGCACCTACAAGTACGATTTCGGTCTTGGATGGGAACTCCATTCGAGCGGTGAGTGTATCAAATTTTCCGAATGGCGAGTGCTGGTTGCGGTTTTGACCTGATTCGAAAACGCGGCTGGATGGTGATGGTGTCGCGGTTTTCTCTTGAGCTCGATAACCCGCCGGAGCTGGTCATTGCGGCTACCCTGAGCTCGCTGACAAACGGCACTAAAGCAGAAGTCTGAGCGGGCAAAACACCAGCATCATCTTGCGTCCGCGGCAAGTCTGACACTCAGGCTCTTATCCGCTCTTGCGGGTCCTGCCATCCGACCGGCTAGAATTCCCGTTGGCCAAAGCCCACGTTTTTCGATAAAGAAAAGGCAGGCTATACAGATTGGTGTTACCATTTTTATTGGTGTTACCATTTCTACTGGAGACTGAATTCATAGAAGCCCCACTCTCGAAAGAGTGACTATAATGTTATATCGGAAGTGTTAGTAAAGCAATGCCCAGAAAAGCGAGGGCAAACACGACGCTCGAATGGGCCCAGCGCATCGCTTCGTTGCGCCAGCGGCTGGGGATGAGCCAAGCCGAGTTGGCGCACCGGCTGGAATGTTCCGCTATGACTGTGTCGCGCTGGGAACGCGGGTTACTTGCGCCCTCATCCGATTACTATATTCAATTAGGAAATCTTGCAGGCAAATCGGAGTGCTGGTTCTTCTGGGAACGAGCCGGCCTGCGGCTTCCTGATGTTGTGCGGGCTCTGCCGTCAAAGATGCGGTCCCGGCTTCCTGTCTCTGCTGTCCCGGCGCTCGAGGATGCGTGTGCGGGCGGTGGCGAGAAGCAGAGAGATTCGGGTCGACCCGGTCTAGTGGCTATTCCCTTGTTAAATGTTGTCGCGGGGTCTCATGGGAATCAGGGAGATAAGAAGGTAAGCCTGGACTACATTCCAGCGAGCCGGGTTATGGGAGCTCCCGTTGAATGGTGCCCCAATCCCCGTTACACCAGTCTGCTGCGTGTTAAGGGGAATTCCATGCAGCCGATGATGCATGATGGAGACATCCTGGCCGTCGATTCCTCTCAGACCGATCGTTCGCAGCTAAACGGCAAGGTTGTTGTCGTGGCAAATGAGCAAAAGGGATTGTGCATCTCTCGTTTGCGGCGCTATGAGAACGTTGACGTTCTCGAACCCGAAAACCGGGATTACAAGCCCATCGTTTTCACTAAGAGTGAAGGGTGGCGGATTGTTGCAAAGGTCTTATGGTGGATTAGTGAGGCCCCGTAGTTAAGCCTAGCCGTGTTCGACATCGAACATACCGTTCACTTTCGGTAGTTGTAACATCTCCTCCATACCTCCTAAAGGTCGCGTATTATGGCAGAGCAAGCCCCAAACGACTTGCGTGCTGTGTGCAGCCTCGCCCAGGCAGAGATGGATTCCGCAAGGCTCCAGCAGCTCTGTGCAACAGATTAATCATCTGCTAGAGACTGAACAGAGCGCTAAGAAGCAGCAGCGAGAGCCGGTCCGGGCGACTCCGAGAACGGACGCTTAACGCTTTTCTCTCAGGGGCATTCCGATGAAGAAATCTCTTCGCAAGAAGGCTCCGACTCGCGGTCGAAGTGTGTCACGAAGCAGTCCTTCGGCGGAGAGTAGCAGCTCGAAGCTTTTTCCCATCGTTGGCATCGGCGCGTCGGCCGGAGGCTTGGAAGCATTCTCCGATCTCCTCCATCACCTGCCTGAAAAAACCGGTATGGCCTTTGTGCTGGTGCAGCATCTGGATCCAACGCATGGTAGCGTCTTGCCGGAAATTCTGGCGCGGAAAACGACGATCCCGGTCGAGGAGATTACCGATGGGGTCCACGTGCTGCCTGACCACATCTACGTTATTCCGGCCAACAGCAACATGCTGCTTGAGGATGGGGCGTTGCGGTTGAGTGCGCGCATAGTGGTGCGAGGGCAACACATGCCCATTGACGCTTTTTTTCATTCGCTGGCGAACGAAAGGGGCGCTCTTGCGATTGGAGTCATTCTGTCCGGCACTGCGTCTGATGGCACAGAAGGATGCACCGCCATCAAAGTAGCGGGCGGAATTACATTCGCTCAAGATGAAGCTTCAGCCAAATACAGCAGCATGCCTCACAGCGCAGTGTATGCGGGCTGCATAGATTTCGTGCTCACCCCTAAGGATATTGCCAAAGAACTCACAAGAATCGGGCGGCATCCCTACGTCGCCACTGCGCTCGCGAAGCCGGAAGAAACGTCTGATATCGCGACCGGGAGCGAACTGCAGACGCTCTTCTCATTATTGCGCGATGCGTCGGGAGTAGATTTCGCGAATTACAAGCAGAGCACTCTGCAGCGCCGGATCAAGCGCCGCATGGTGCTGCACCACCTTGAAGAACTCAAAGATTATGTGCGCTACATCAGGCGTAACCCGAAAGAACTAGACGAGCTTTACAGTGAGATCCTGATTCATGTAACTGGATTCTTTCGAGACCCTGAAGCCTTCAACGTATTGCGCACAACCGTGTTCCCCCACCTTTTCAACGATCGAAACCCGGAAGACGGTCCGGTGCGCATCTGGATTCCAGGATGCTCAACCGGCGAGGAAGTCTACTCCATCGTCATTGCTGTCACTGAATATATCTGGGAGGAGGCGCGCAATCTTAAAGTGGCTTTTGCCGGCTCCAAGGCGGTGCAGATTTTCGCGACAGACATCAGCGATATCTCTCTTGATCGCGCCCGCAGCGGACTGTATACGGAAGCTGCCGTAGCGGACGTTTCTGCCGAACGGCTAAAACGTTTCTTCGTGAAACTGGAGAAAGGCTATCAGGTCGATAAACCGCTCCGGGAAATGTGCATCTTCGCCAAGCAGAATATCGCTAAAGATCCGCCTTTTTCGAACCTGGACCTGATCAGTTGCAGGAATCTATTGATCTATCTCGGCCCGGTCCTGCAGAAACGCGTCATTCCCACTCTGCACTACGCGCTCAAGCCGAATGGTTATCTGATGCTGGGGGGCTCCGAGAGCCTGGGGGCATTCTCCGATCACTTCACTCTGGTCGACAAGAAATACAAGATTTATCAGAAGAAGCAGACCGCGGCGCCTCTGATTACCTACCTTGCCGGACTTGATTACGGTGTTCGCAAACCTCAAACCAGCAGACCCCAGAGAATGCTGACACCTGAAGTCCCGGTGGACCGTGAAGTGGACCGGACGCTTGCAAACCGCTTCATCCCGGCCAGCATTGTGGTCAATGACGAGATGGAGATTCTGCAATTCCGTGGGCGTACAGGCGCCTATCTGGAACCGGCGGCAGGTCATCCCACATTCAGTTTGTCCAGGATGGCCCGCGAAGGTTTGCTGGTTGACTTACGTTCCGCGCTGACCAAAGCAAAAAAGGACGATGCGATCGTCCGTCGAGAGCGTGTGCGTGTGAAATCCAATGGTGGCACGCGAGAGGTGAACCTGGAGGTGATACCGATTCGCGGGCAAGGCACCCACGAACGCTTTTATATAGTCGTGTTTCAGGATGCTAGAAATCAGGCCGCTCATCCAGTTACCCGTAAGCCAGCGGGTGGCGCGGAGCAGGCGAAGAACGCTCCCCTCAGGCAGGAGAACGAGCGCTTGAATCGGGAAATTAACCAGTTGAGGGAGCAGTTGCAGGCGCTCATCGAAGATCACCAAAGCACTTCGGAAGAGTACAAGTCGGCAAACGAGGAGATTTTATCAACCAATGAAGAACTGCAGAGCACAAATGAGGAGTTGGAGACCGCCAAAGAGGAGCTGCAGTCCAGCAACGAAGAACTGACTACTGTCAATGAAGAGTTGCAAAACCGCAACACCGAACTGAGCCAGGCCAATAACGACCTGCTGAACCTATTTGGGAATGTCAACATCCCCGTGGTGATGGTCGGCAATGACCTCCGCATCCGCCGCTTCACCCCTCCGGCACAAAAGCTTCTCAACCTGATCCCAGCCGATATCGGCCGACGCGTGGGGCAAATCCGGCCCAATGCGGATTTGGAAGACCTGGAGCAGATAGTCCAGACGACCATCGACAGCACGATTCTGCACGAACGTGAGGTGAGGGAAAAGGACGGTACCTGGTACTTGATGCGCGTCCGTCCTTACAAGACCGCGGAAAATAAGATTGAGGGAGCTGTGATCAGCTTCCAGGACATCGACGCGCTGAAGCGTTCTTTGGAGCAAAGCCGTCATTACGCTGACGCGCTTATCGAGAGCGCGCGAGAGGCCATTCTGGTTCTGGATGACAATTTGCGAGTAACGGTCGCGAACAGCGCGTTTTATCGCAAGTTCGAGGTCTCCAAAGAGGACACTGAGGGCAATCTGATTTACGAACTCGGGAACCGGCAGTGGAATATCCCGAAGCTGCGGGAGTTGCTGGGAAAGATCACAGAACAAAACACCCGCGTTGATGATTTCGAGGTACAGCATGATTTCCTCAATCTGGGCCCGGGTACCATGCTGCTGAATGCGCACCGCATGGAAGTGCAGCCGGGCAGGCACATGATCTTGTTGTCGATCGAGGACGTAACCCAGAAGAAGAAGCAACTGGATGAGCTAAAGCTACACGCAGCCCTGATCGAGATGGCGAACGAAACTGTACTCGTGCGAGACCTAGAGGGAACAATTCATTTCTGGAATCGTGGCGCGGAAGAGATGTACGGCTGGACCAAGGGTGAAGCATTGGGAAAATCAGTTCCCGAACTTTTGCAAAGCCAGTACCCTGTGCCCTTCGACGAAATCAGAGAGCAATTGTTCCGCACTGGCCGCTGGGAAGGTGAACTCGTCCACGTTCGCCGTGACGGTGAGAAACGGATTGTAAACAGTCGCTGGGCGCTGCAGAAAGAAGATGAGGGTGATCCCGTAGTGCTGGAGATCAATAGCGATATCACTGAGCGCAAGCAATCAGAGGAGAATCTTCGCCAGCTTTCCGGATACTTGATGCGGGTTCAGGACGAAGAGCGGCGGCGCATCGCGCGCGAGTTGCATGATTCAACCGGGCAAAAACTGGTGGCGGCCAAACTGAACCTCGAAGCTATCGCGAAAGATGGAAAAAGGAAGGCGGCGCCCGCCAAAGAGTCGCTGAATCAAACCATTAAGCTGGTAGATGAAGTGACCAGGGACATTCGCACAGTCGCACAATTGTTGCATCCACCGTTGCTCGATGAAGCGGGCCTGATTTCTGCAACTCGCTGGCTGGTAGACGGCTTCTCAGATCGCTCCAAAATCCAGGTAGATTTGGCCCTGCCGCCGGACATCGGCCGTCTGCCGGAAAACGTGGAGATTGCGCTATTTCGAGTGATTCAAGAATCCCTTAACAATGTGCACCGGCATTCGGGCGCCAAAAAGGCCACCATCGAACTGAAGCGCAATGCGGAGCACGTCACTTTGCAGATCAGCGACAATGGCAAAGGTCTTCCCGTGGGGTTATTGTCTGAGACGGGCCAAACCAGAGCCTTCGGCGTAGGAATCCTCGGCATGAAGGAACGCCTGGCCCAGTTGGGTGGGTGGCTGGAGGTCACTTCCAGCAAAAAGGGAACCGTTATAAAGGCGGTGGTTCCGGCGCAGTGACCAGAGGCCGCGCTTACTGTTCTTTCTCGCAGGATGCCACTGATACTGAGCTTTCCCGAAGCTGATTATAGTCACGGGGCCTCTGAAACTGTGACCCGTGTTGCTTGAGTCGTCATGGAAGACAATTCGCACTTGATGTGCGTTGTCATGATCTTTGTTCACAACCATCAGCGACCACTGCCCATCGGGACGAAGCACTGGATACGCGGTCACCAGCACGTGTCCCTGAGCATCCTTGACGTCGCTGACAGCCGTGAACAGCTTGTGGTCAGCGTCTTTCGGTTGCACCCATTCTTGCGTAATTAGCTTCGCGGCAAAAAACTGCGAGATGCGCTGCCGAATCTTGTAATCCTTATCCACCATGAACATGTGATATGTTCCCCAGCTATTTGGGCAAGCCGGATGCGCTGGAGAATACGGCAGAGCATGATAGTAGTGCGTGCTCTTGCCGCCCGCGGTCAGAAATCCCGCAAAGCTGTCGGCCAGCCACAGAGCGCCAAAGATATCGACCGACGCCTCTCCTCCATGCGCGTTAGTTTCGGTATCAAGCATGGGGATATTCGCCGGCAAGCCATCATCGCGCCAAACCTGCATGATGTGCTCAATCAGTTGTGGTTCCTGATAGAGATTCTCCCAGGGCGTTTCGCAACCGTCGTAGGGGTAGTGCTCGAACGACATGAACGCGAGGTCCGCCAATCTGCCATGCGCCTTCAAGTAATCGAGGAACCGGCCAAACCATGAATTCCTTCCCCGCGCATTCTGCCAAACTTTTATATCCTCGGTGACCCCCTCAAATACAGGTCCACCCAATTTGAAGTTGGGATCGACGCGATGAAGCGCCGTCGCCCATTGCAAGTAGAGAGCCCCGTAGTCCTCAGGCACCATGTATTGGCCATCAGGCTCTTCTCCCATTTCGACGTAAGAAATGGGATAGCCGCGCTTCTTCAAGTAAGCCATCTGCGCGGCTGAATCTTCAGGCGTGCCATACAGCATGGCGACCGGCACAATTGCGGGCAGGCCGCGCGTGATTCCGCTGGTGAAGAACAGATCGAATCCTGGCTGATCTCCAGATTCCATCCGGTCAGGCGCGACGTATAGGTCGGCCGGTTCATGCCACGGGTCGACCGAAGAACAATATGTCAGTGACTGCTGCTGGTCCGGCGAATGATGCAGCAGATCGTGAAATCCGCCGCTCGCATCCGTGTTGCCAACATAAACTTCTTTAATCGCGAATCCCACGCAGTTCCGGCGGTCGCCTGAGCCATGTGTGTCGCAAGTATTCGAGGATTTTGTCATCGGAATACGTATGAATTTCGTGTTCACCTGAGATGACCCAAGCTGTAAGGTCACAGTGCCCCCGCTGCCGTTCGTGACCGCTCCGGACGAAAACGCTTTCCAGTCTCCGCTAGCCGGATCGTCCATGGCATCTCCCGTGCCGTTCCAATACTCGACGGTATATGCCTTTGCATAAGGCTCAGCCCAGGCGATGCGGATCGCATTCACGTCCTGCTTCTTTCCCAGATCAATCACCACCCATTGCGGATGAGCGGAGTCGTCCTCGCCAGTAAAAAATTGCGTGAGGTAAGGATTACTTTTCCAGTAAGTGTTCAGGTCGCCGTCGTCAAGCCGGGAAAAACCGTCAAATTCCGTTCCGCCGTTGCGCGTGAACCCACGATGCTGCAGCGAATAGCCATAGGAATGGCGGATCATCTCCGTGGGATTCGAATCGCCGGTGAAATATCCCTTACCTGACGCATCGCTCCAAGTTCCCTTGGGATTCCAGTGCCAGGCCTGCACAAACAATTCTGTATTCTGCCGGTAACTGACCACGCCCCATCCCGCTGAGACGACCTGTTTGATTTGATCTGGCGCGAAGAATACGTCGGTTGCATTGCTCGGCACCCGGTCCACGGTCGTGCCCAGCGCATACAGAGGGCTGAAGGTGTTAACGACGTGAGAGGGAGTTGTATCAACTTGAATCGTTTGGGCGATGAGCTCATTACGACCCGTCCCTGCCATTATCATCAGGCAGCAAGTAATCACGGCCATCGTGGTCGAGCAACGCGAAGTGATTTGGCGGATGCGCTCTGCAATTTTTCTTTTCACGGGGTGAAAATACCTTTCGCCAATCGTCTAAGTATTTTGCGGTTTTGTATAATACCGGAACTTTCAATCAAAGCTGCGAATTCGTAGAGATCTGAAATGGTGCTGAAGGTATTACCGGATAAGAGTTCTCTAGGCAAGATGGCCGCCGAACACGCTGCCGAGGCTATTGGTCGCGCTATCCGCGATCGCGGTCAGGCACGCATCATTGCCGCCACGGCTGCTTCGCAGTTCGAATTTCTGGACGCGCTGACGAAAATGCCCGGCATTGATTGGCAGAAAGTAGAAGTCTTTCATCTCGACGAGTACATCGGGCTGCCAATCACCCATCCGGGTAGCTTCCGCAAGATGCTTCTGGATCAGTTGATCAAAAAGACTGGGATTACCAAGTACCATCTTCTTGATGGCGACGCCCATCCGGCTGAGGTCCTCCGCCGCGTCGGGAAAGAATTAACCTCCGCGCCGATCGACGTCGCATTCGTCGGCATCGGCGAGAACGGGCATTTGGCCTTTAACGACCCACCAGCCGATTTTCAGACCGAGGATCCCTATCTGATCGTGAACCTCGACGAAGCCTGCCGGCAGCAGCAGGTCGGAGAAGCATGGTTCTCTGATATATCGCAGGTTCCCAAGCAAGCGCTGTCCATGTCTGTTCGCCAAATCTTAAAAGCAAAAGAAATTCTGGCGGTGGTGCCAGATTCGCGCAAAGCACAAGCGGTGAAGGCATGCTTCGAAGGTGAGATCAGCCCAATGGCGCCAGCTTCCATTTTGCACACGCACCTGAATGCAACTGTGTATCTCGACCGCAATTCTGCCGCGTTGCTGAGTGCAGCGTTACAGACGTCTGCTTAGATAAACATCGAGCCGGCAACCCACATGGCGACTCCCCGGCCGCACGCCTCGAGCAAAGCTCGCCCGATACCCTCGTTGCGCTGGTGGATTGGCGGTCTTTTATTTGCCTCAACCGTTATCAATTACATCGACCGGCAAACGCTCTCGCTGCTTGCCCCTTATCTCAAACTAGAATATCGCTGGACGAATACGGATTACGCGAACATCGCGATTGCTTTCCGGGTAGCGTATTCCATTGGTCAGACTGTCTTCGGCAAACTCATGGATCGGGTCGGTACCCGCCGCGGTCTGACCCTCACCGTCATCTGGTATTCGACGATCTCGATGCTGACGTCCTTAGCAAATGGCTTTTATAGCTTCTCCACCTTCCGCTTTTTGTTGGGAGCAGGCGAATCGGCCAACTGGCCAGCGGCGACAAAAGCGGTCTCTGAGTGGTTTCCGAAGCGGGAGCGCGCGTTAGCCACGGCCCTTTTTGACAGTGGTTCTTCTATCGGGGGCGCAGTCGCTCCATTCATCGTTCTGTGGATTTACTTCCGCTGGGGATGGCGGCCGGCATTCATGATCCCAGGCACGCTGGGATTCTTCTGGCTGATTGTCTGGCGATGGCTGTACTACCCACCGGAGATACATCACCGCGTCAGCCGGGCTGAGCTGGAGATGATTGTGGCGGACAAGAATGAATCCATTGCTTCTCAGCAAGGTATGGCTCGCCCGCGGTGGCGCGACCTGTTGAAGCTGCCCCAGACCTGGGGAACTATCATCGCGAAGACTTTTACCGATCCGGTCTTCTTTTTTATCACCGAATGGTTCCCGATCTATCTGGTCGCAAAAGGCATTGAGCTCAAAAGCGGATTGATCGCAATATGGATCCCTTTTCTCGCCGCCGATCTGGGGAGCTTCGCCGCTGGCGGCATCTCCGGTTCTTTAATCAAGCGAGGATGGCCGCTTGGCGCGGCGCGCAAGGCTCTGGTTATTTTTGGCGGAATTGGCATGACCATGCTCATTCCCACAATCTTTACGACCAATCTGTACTTGATTGCCTTGCTTTTCGCCGTAGCAACCTTTTGCTATGCAAGTTTCACGACTATGGCGAACGTGCTGCCATCTGACCTTTACAACAGCGAATCCGTGGCATCAGTCAGCGGTCTGAGCGGTACTGGTGCAGGCATCGGGACTATCGTTGCCTTCAAACTCATAGGTTATTTTTCGGATGTGCGGCAGGCCAGCGGCACTCATTCCTTCGATCCGATCGTGATTCTCGCGGGACTGGTTCCCTTCGTCGGCATGATTCTCGTCTTGCTTTTGGTGCGCAATACTGCGGCTACGGATCAAGGATTGGTACGTCGAATCTGAGGCTTTCTATAAACTCTGTGGCGGCGGTTTGAGGAGGACGTGCTTGAAGATCACCGA